>Ga0164242_10010314_pt1 | contig 10021 bp, 8 predicted proteins | sample OricomgcompostMG_FD_108783 | JGI IMG/M metagenome (GOLD analysis project Ga0164242, IMG submission 108783) | Miracle-Growth compost microbial communities from Emeryville, California, USA - Original compost - Miracle growth compost (MG) ... | reverse complement strand
GTTGCGGGTGGCGGGGCGGTTCAGCGTGATGACGGCGATGCCGTCGGCGCGGGCGTCGAACAGCACCGCCTCGCCGCCGGTCGCATCGGTCGCGGGTGTGCCGGTCATTCAGAATCCTCGCTTCGTGATCTCGGCCGCGGCCCGTTCCAGGTCTTCGCGGAAATCGGGATGGGCGATCGCGGTCAGCCGGCGCGCCCGCTCGGCGAGCGTGCACCCCGCGAGCTCGGCCGCGCCGAATTCGGTGACGACGATGTCGGTTTCGCTGCGTGCGGTGGTGACCGGACCCGACAGAGTGGCGCTGATCCGGCTCACGGTGCCGCCCTGCGCGGTGGCGGGCAGCGCGATGATGGCGTGCCCACCGCGGGCGCGGGCCGCGCCGCGCACGAAATCGACCTGCCCGCCGGTGCCGCCGAGGTATGCGGTTCCGTGCTGTTCGGCGTTGACCTGTCCGGTGAGGTCGACCTCCACCGCGGAATTGATCGACACCAGATCGTCGAGCCGGGCCAGCACCGCGGCATCGTGGGTGTAGGTGGCCGGGCACATGCGGATCGACGGGTTGCGATCGGCGAAATCGTAGAGCCGGCGGGTGCCGATGAGCGCACCCGTCACCGAGACGCCGGTGTCGATGGGCTTGCGCGCGTTGGTGATCGCGCCCGCCTCGACCAGATCCACCAGGCCGTCGCCGACCATCCCGGAATGGACGCCGAGATCCACCCGGTCGCTCAGCATCCGGAACAGCGCGTCGGGCACCGCGCCGATGCCGGTCTGCACCACGGCGCCGTCGCCGATGTAGGCGGCCGCATGGCGGGCGATCGCCTCGTCGACGGGCCCGATTCGCGGCGGGGCGACGGTGACCGGTGGTCGCGAGACCTCGACGGCGTAGTCGATCGCGCTGCCGGGAATCGATTCGCCGTAGGTCCACGGCACCTGTTCGTTGATCTCGGCGACCACCACCCGCGCGGCGCGCACCGCCGCGGCGACATGGTCGCTCACCAACCCGAGGCTGTGGTCGCCGTGCCGGTCGGCGGGCGCGACCTGAACGAAGGCGCAATCGCAGCGCAGCGCACCGGATTCGAGCATCGGCCCGATCTGCCCCACATGGCAGGCGATCACCTCCAGCGCATGCGCGGCGGTGAGGCCGCGCAGCGCGCCGATCGCGCCCATACTGCACATTCGCAGGCCCGCGGTGGCGGCCGGGGTGAACGATCCGGAGAAGCTGGTGGCGATGAAGGCGGTCAGCCCGCCGATGCCCGCGGCCTGCCGCAACAGCGCTTCGACCAGCGTCGGCGGTTCGCCGCAGGCCTGCCCGATCACGAGATGATCGCCGGGCCGGAGGAATTCGCTCAGATCCAGATCCGCGGGATCGCGCACGACCGTCATGCGGCGCCCCCGCTTTCACCGGCGCGTGCGAAACCGCTGTCCCGATCGCCGACGAGTTCGGCGGTGTGCGCACCCAGCCGCGGCGCCGGCCCGGCCACGCGACCCGGAGTGCGGGAGAACCACGCGGGCGGCCCGGGGAACCGCACCGGACCGTTCGGCGTGTCGACGGTTTCGAAGAAGCCGACCGCCTCGAGATGCGGATTGCGGAACAGCGCCTCCAGCGAATTCACCGGCGCGGCGGGGATGTCGAGCGCACCGAGCAGCTCCAGCCACTGCTGTGTCGTGCGTTCCCGGAACGTGTCGGCCAGCAGGGCGTAGACCTCGTCGATCCGCGCCGCGCGCTGCGCCAGGGTGGCGAATTCGGATGTGGCCCAGGGCGGGCGCACCGCGTCGACGAACGCGTTCCACTGTTTGTCGTTGTAGACCAGCGCCGCGAGGTATCCGTCGGCGGTGCGGTAGGGCTTGCGGTCGGGCGTCAGCGCGCGGGGATATCCCGGCGGCGCGAGCGCCGGTTCGAACAGCGCGCCCGCGGCGTGCTCCACGAGCATGAACGCCGCCATCGTCTCGAACATGGCGACCTCGACCTCTTGGCCCTCGCCGGTGCGTTCCCGGTGGAACAGCGCCATGACCGTCGCGTACAGGGCGGTCAGGCCGGCCACCTTGTCGGCCATGATGGTGCCGACGTACGCGGTGTTGCCGGTCAGGCGCTGTTGCACGTAGGGCAGTCCGCATTCGGCCTGGACGGTGTCGTCGTAGGCGGTGCGATGCGCGTCCGGGCCGCGGCGGCCGTAGCCGTAGCAGTTGGTGTAGACGATCGCCGGGTTCAGTGCCGCCACCGCGGGATAGTCGAAGCCCAGCGCCGTGATCGCCCGCCCGCGCATCGAATGGATGAAGACATCGCCACCGCGGATCAGGTCGCGCAGCGCCGCCTTGCCGGACTCGGTACGCAGATCCAGCACCACGCTGCGCTTACCGCGGTTGACGTTGACGAACACCCCGCCCATGCCGGGTTCCGGACCGGCGGAGATGTAGCGGGTGTTGTCCCCGGCGGGCGGTTCGACCTTGATCACCTCCGCGCCCATATCGGCCATGATCTGAGTGCAGTACGGGCCCATGACCATGGCGGTCAGGTCGATGACCCGCACTCCCGCCAGCGGACCGGCGGCGGTGTTCGACGGCTGCATGATCGGTGCCTCCTCGTTCGACACTCCCCGCACGACGACCGGCTCCGGACGGGTGCGACGACGGCATCCGGGCACGCGGAATCGAAGCCCACCGGCCGCGGAGTCGCGAACGGGCCTCTGGGGCAACATCTTCAGGCTATCTGATGAATCTTTACAAGGATAGTGATATCAAGGTTCGGTGGGCAGTGACAACAACGGCGTGCGGATTCCCGCATCGGTGGCCACGATCCTCGATCCGGTGCTGGCTACCCGCCCCGACGCCACCGCGATCGAAGCGGCATCGGGCGCGTGGACGTATGCCGAACTCGACGCCGCGGCGGCGCGGGCGGCCGGTGCGCTGTGGCATCTGGGGGTGCGCCCGGGCGATCGGGTCGCGGCGTGTCTGCCCAACGACCTGCCCATCGTGGCGGCGTTTCACGGCGCGCAGCGGATCGGCGCGGTATGGGCGGGAATCGGCGAGGCGTCCGCGGCATCCGAACAGCAACTGCTGTGCGATCTGGTGGAGCCGTCGGTCGTCCTGGCGGGGCCGCGATTCGACGCGCGGGTCGCGCGGGCGGTCGATCCCGACCGGTGGGCCGGGCTGCTCCGCACAACGGATCCGGCGCCGCGGGTCGAGACCGATCCCGACGCGCCGGCCGGCATCGCGTTCACCAGCGGCACCTCCGGCGTTCCCAAGGCGGTCGTGCATTCCCAGCGCGGGATGCTGCTGCCGGGTGCGGTCACGGTGGCCACCCGCAGCTGGGGGCCGGATCTGCGCCGCGGTGACAGTTTCGCGTTGACCATTCTCAACATGATGATCCTGTCCACTCTCACCACCGCGCAGGCGGGCGGGACCGCGGTGATCATGAATCGCCGCGACGCCGAGGGCGTGGCGGAATGGATTGCCGCGCATCGGGTTACGGTGTGGAATGGAGCGCCCGCCCAGCTCTACGACCTGGCCCGGCGCAGCGCCGATCTGAGCTCGCTGCGTGAGGTGTGGAGCGGCGGCAGCGACACCTCCGACGCCGTGCGCGACGCCTTCGCCGAGGCGCACGGTCTGATTCCGCGGGTCACCTACGGGCTCACCGAGGCGCCGACCGTGGTGTCGATCGACCCGCCCGGATCGGCGTGGCGGCCGGGTACGAGCGGCCGGGTGACACCGCAATTCGACGTCGCCGCCTACGACGACGAGGGCCGCCGCCTGCCCGCCGGTGAACCGGGTGAACTGCGGCTGGCCCCCGCAGCGGCCGGGCCGTGGGCGGGCCGATGGACTCCGATGCTCGGCTACTGGTCCGACGGCCGGGTACGTCCGGGCGAACCGCCGCCGCTGCCGACCGGCGATATCGGAACCGTGGACGAGCGGGGCTGGCTGCGGGTGATCGACCGCAAGAAGCTGGTGATCATCCGGGGCGGCGCGAACGTCTATCCGCTCGAGGTGGAACGCGTCATCACCGGACATCCGGGAGTGGCCGCGGCCGCGGTCTGCGGGATACCCGACGAACGGCTCGGCCAGCGCGTCGCTGCTGTCGTCGAAAGTTCCGGCCCGGCACTGGATTTCGATGCGCTCACGGCCTGGTGCCGGCGCGAACTCGCGAGCTACAAGGTGCCCGAGCGCTGGGTCCGGGTGCCGGCGCTGCCGGTCAATGCGATGGGCAAGATCCAGCGCACCGAACTCGCGGCGCTGGTGACCGCAGGGCTCGGGGAACCGTCATGACCGTCCGGCGCACCTCATGAAACCTGCTGCGGCGAAAGGAAATACGCGGTGACCGGACAGCACAGCTCCGGCGGGGCGGACGTCTTCGACCTGAAGGGCCGGGTCGCGATCGTGACCGGCGCGTCGTCGGGCCTGGGGGCAGCCGTGGCCCGCACCCTCGCCGGACTCGGCGCGCGGGTAGCGGTCGTGGCGCGCCGGCGTGATCGGCTGCGGGAACTGGCCGAGGAGATCGACGGCCTCGCCGTCACCGCCGACCTGTCGGAGCTGGAACGGGTCGGCGCCATCGCCGAGGCCACGGCCGCCGGGCTCGGTCCACCGGAAATACTGGTCAACGCGGCGGGCACCATGTTCACCGAGGAACGCGCGGAAGCCGAACCGCTGCCCGCCATCCGGTCCACCCTGGAGCTGAATCTGGCCGCACCGCTGCTGCTGTCGCAGGCGGTGTTCGAGCATATGCGCGCGGTCGGCCGCGGCAGTATCGTCAACATCTCCTCGATCAGCGGCCGGGTGGGCATCCCCGGCATCCCGCAGGCGTCCTACGCCGCCAGCAAGGCCGGATTGTCCGGCCTGACAGCCGAATTGGCGGTCCAGTGGGCCCGCCACTCCATCAGGGTGAACACGGTGGCCCCGGGCTTCTTCCGCAGCGAGATCACCGCCCCGCTCTACGACAACGAGCGTCCCCGCGAATACCTCCGCCGCAACACTCCCCTGCCCCGCCACGGCACACCGGAGGACGTGGTGGGCGCGGTCGCCTGGCTGGCCGGTGACGCCGCGGGCTACGTGACGGGCCAGACCATCGTCGTCGACGGTGGGTGGACCGCCCGCTGACCCGCAGTCGCTCCTCAGGGTGTGAAGCCCGGATCCCGGTAGCGGCGGGCGAGATGCGCCCGATGGTCGGCCGGAGATCCGAACAGCGCGCGGTTGAGGGTGGCGCGTTCCAGGTAGCGGTGGATGCCGCTCTCCCAGGTGTAGCCCATTCCGCCGTGCAGTTGCATGGCCTTTCCGGCGATGTCGACGGCGGCGGCACAGGCGTGGGATTTGGCTCGGGCGATCGGGATCCACGCATCCGCCGCGCCGAGGACGTGTGCGGCCACGGCGTCGTCGACGAGCCGGCCGGCGACGCGCAGGGCGACGAGCATATCGGCGCACGCGTGTTTCACCGCCTGGAACGAGCCGACGGGTCGGCCGAATTGTTCGCGGGTGCGCACATGGGTGACGGTCGCGTCCAGCGCCGCCTCGGCGAGTCCGACGCTGTCGATGGCGGTGGCCAGCGCGGCCCGCTCGAACAGCGCTCGGAGCGGGTCGACATCGGCCCAGCGCCACATTGAATCCGCCTCGATGCGGGCGTCCTCGGCGCGCACCGCACCGACGGTGCGGGTCCCGTCGAGAATCGGCTGCTCGGCGACCGCGATACCGGGTGCGCCGGGTGATACCGCCACCAGAACCGTCGATCCGTCCGGTTCCGCCGCCGGAATCAACAAGGTGGTCGCCGATGCGACGTCGGCAACGAATTCCGTTGTGCCACGGAGAGATATTCCATCGTCGCGGCGCTCGATACGAAACGGCACGAACCCGCCGGACCCGCCCCACGGCGGCGCGGCATCCCCGCCCGCGACCACGATCGGCACGGCCGCGCCGTCGGCCGCCGCGCGCAACAGCCGGTTGCGTGCGGCGCCCGGCGCCGCCGCGGCGAGCGCGGGCAGCGCCAGCACCGCCATCGAGGCGAAGGGGCTGCGGGTGAGGGCGCGGCCCATTTCCCGCAGCACCACCGCCACTTCGGCGAATGTCGCGGCGGCACCGTCGAATTCGGCGGCCACCTCGAGACCCGGCCACCCCGAGGCCGCGATCGGCGTCCAGTCCTGTGGCTCGCCCGGTGCGGTCGCGCCGAGTACGCGCCGTGCCACCGCGCGCAGGTCGTCGTGCAATTCCGCGAAGCCGGTCACCGGCTCCGACAGCTGCCCGGTCATCGCGGCACCACCGGTTCCCGGGGCAGGCCGAGTCCGCGTTCCCCGATGATGGTGCGCTGGATCTCGCTGGTGCCGCCGGGAATGGTCCACTCCCACGAGCCGAGGAAATCGAGCATCCAGGCCCCCGACTCCCACCCGCTGGATCGCGGTTTGCGCAGCACCGTATGGGCGCTCACGCCGGCCACCTCCGTCCCGAAGTCCGTCATCCGCTGCAGCAGTTCGCTGTAGTACAGCTTCACGATCGAGGCGTCGGCCGGGCCGGGCCGCTCGGCCGCGACCAGATCCGCGCACATTCCCCGCAGGCCGGTCAGTTCGGTTTCCAGCTGCGCCACCCGGTCGGCGACCGCTGGATCGTCCAGCGCACACCCGCCGCCGGGGCGCGGTCGCGCGCACATTTGGACCAGTCGCCGGAAACCGCCGTGCGCCAGCCGTTCCGCCAGCTCGAGCATCGTCAACCCGCGTTCGGCGCCCAGGGTTCGCTGCGCCACCTGCCAGCCCCCATGCTCGGGACCGATGAGATTCGCCGCCGGAATCTCGACGTCGTCGAGGACGATCTCGCAGAAATGCCACTCCCCGGTGGCCTGCCGGATCGGCCGCACGTCCACCCCGGGCGAGCGCATATCGAGCAGGAAGTACGAAATACCCTGCCGCTGCGCAGCTTTCGGGTCGGTGCGGGCCAGTAGCAGGCACCAGTCCGCGAATGCCGCGCCGCTGGCCCAGAGCTTGCGGCCGTTGACCACGTAGCTGTCGCCGCGGCGGCGGGCGGAGGTGCGCAAGGCCGCCATATCCGATCCGGCGTCCGGTTCGGAGAAGCCCTGACACCAAATCTCCCCGTCCAGAATCGCCGGCAGGTGCCGCTCGCGTTGCGCGGCGGTGCCGGCGGCCAGCAGCGTCGCGGCCGCATGATGGATCGAGACGAACGCCAGTACCAGCCGCGGCGCGTCGTGCGCGGCGAGTTCGGAGTACAGCACCGCCTGCTGTGCGACCGGCATGCCGCCGCCCCACTCGCTCGGCCAGTGCGGCACCGCGAAGCCCGCGGCGCGCAGGCGCTGGAACCACTCCTGCTGAAATTCGACGAATTCCGCGTCGGTGGCGCCGGTCTGGCGCGCCCGCCAGTCGGGCGGGATATTCGCCGCACACCAGTGCCGCACCTCCTCCCGGAATTCGGCCGGCGTATCCATCGGTTACCTCCGGGCCGCCGCGCGCCGCAGCGCCAGCAGCCGTTCACGATGTTCGGGTGAGCACATGGTGACCGATTCGGCGGCGAATCCGGCCTGCATCGCACCGGAGAGCGCTTGCGACAGATACATATTCGCCACGCGCTTGGTGGCTCGCAGCGCCGGCGCCGGTTGCGCGGCGAGCCGCTGTGCCAGCCGCGACGCGTCGTCGAGCAGGTTCTCCGGTTCGGAGACCGAGGTGGCCAGTCCCAGGTCGACGGCGGTCGGGGCGTCGATGCGATCGCCGGTGTAGAGGTAGACGCGCGAGCGCAGCAGCGGGGTGAGCAGCGGCCAGAAGGCCGCGCCCCCGTCACCGGCGACCAGCCCCACGCTCACATGCGGATCGGCCAGATACGCGGTGCGCGACATCAACACCACATCCGACAGGACGGCCACGCTCGCGCCCAGTCCCATGGCTGGACCGTTGACCGCGGCGATCACCGGCAGCGGGAACCGCAACATCTCCTCGATGATCTGCGCACCTTCGCGCAGGCTTTCCTCCCGCGCCACCGGATCGTCGAGGAAGGAGGTGATCCAGTCCAGATCGCCGCCCGCGCTGAAGGCCCGCCCGGCGCCGGTGACGACGACGACCTTCGCCGCGGTGTCGGCCGCCAGCTGCCGCCACACATTGGCCAGTGCCCAGTGCAGCGGTTCGTTCACGGCGTTCAATTCGCCGGGCCGGTTGATGGTCACCGTTCGCACCGGCCCGCTGCCCGTCACGGTCAGCACGTCGGGCAGGTCGTAGTTCGCGATATCGCGGTTCGGAATATCGTCCGTCACAGGCACTTACCGCACTTTCGCATTCGACGCACTGTTGCACTCACTGCCATGTCGCATCGACTGCCTCCTCGCCGTCGAACGGCCCGGGCAGCCCCCGCGTGCCGAGATGGCGGGTCAGTCGATCGCGGGTACCGGAACTCGCCCACGGCAGCCGGCGCAACGGCAGGCTGTAGCGCGACAACCACGACAGCGGCGATTCGTCGCAGAAGCCGACGGCCCCGTGCAGCTGGTGGGCGACCCGGAACACGGTTTCCGCGGCATCGAGCGCGGCCACCCGTGCCGCGAGCGCGTCGCCGAGAGCATCCTCCCCGCCGCACTGGACGCTCCACAAGGCGTATTTCGCGAGGACGTCCACCCCGCTGCGTTCGACCTCGGCGTCGGTGAGCTGAAACTGCACGCCCTGGAATTTCGCGAGCGGCTGTCCGAACTGGGTGCGCATCAGGACGTGGGAACGGGTGAGATCGAGGGCGCGGTCCAGCATGCCCAGCAGCGTCCAGCAGCTCAGTGTCAGCGCGAGGGCCGCATCCGCGCTGCCGGCCGCCCCGACCGAGGTCAGCGCCAAGGGCGTCACGAAGGCGGAGGTGCGTGGCGACGCACCGTCGGGCAGCGCCCGCGCCTGGAAGAGCTTGCCCTCCACCGTGACTGCCGACCACCGCAGGTCCAGCTCGGCGACCGCGCCGCGAGGATGCGATTCGGTGATCACCACCAGACCGTCGGCGTCCGCGTCGAGCGGCCGTGCCAGCCGTTCGGCCAGCGGATACGGCAGCGCCCAGTAGCCGGCACTGCGGCACAGCGCCCCGGCGGCCTCCAGATCGTCGCGGTCGCGACGCGGATCCAGCTCCCACGCACCGAGTCCGGCCAGCACGGGCGCGACGAGCTGCGCACGACGGGACGGATGGGCCTCGGCGTCCTGGATCAGCCGATCCCCGCCCGCGGCCTCGAAGGCCCGGCTCGCCTCCCGGCCGTAGTCGGCGGCCTCCCGGCTCAGATCGATGTTCACGACGCCCCCAGCAGTGCCCGCGACAACAACAGCCGCTGCATTTCGATACTTCCCGAGGCGATGGTCGCGGCCTGCGAATACCGCCAATGATCGGCGACGGCACGGCGAAACCAGCTCTCTCGCCGCACATCCGGTGCGGTGTCGAGCTGATCGGCCAATTCGGTGAGGACTTCGGCACTGTCCTGGTCGAGCCGCGTGACCGCGATCCGATAGGCGGCGGCGTCGCCCGGCGCCACCCGGTCCTCGTGCTGCATGGCGACCACCCGGTAGGCCAGCAACCGCGCGCGGCGGCAGTGCACCAGCATGCGCGCCCAGCGCCCGCGCAATTCGGCCGGCACCTCCGCCCAGCGATCGCCCAGCACCTCCGGCGCCGCACGCAGCAGTCGCTCGCACCGGGCATAGCGGGCGATGCCGACGCGTTCGAAGGCCAGCACCTCCTGCACGACCTTCCAGCCGTCGCCGACCGTGCCGAGCACATCGGCCTCGGTGACCCGCAACTGGTCGAAGAAGACCTCGTTCAGATGATGCGGCCCCATCATGGCCCGGATCGGCCGGACCTGGACCCCCGGCGCGGTCATCGGCACCAGGAAGATGGTCAGCCCCTGCTGTTTGCGTTCACCGGTGGCCGTGCGCGCCAACAGAAAACACCACTGCGCCATAGTGGCGTAGGAGGTCCAGATCTTCTGGCCGCTGATCAGCCAGCCGTCGCCGTCGCGGCGGGCGGTGGTGCGCAGCGAGGCCAGATCCGACCCCGCCTCGGGTTCGCTGAATCCCTGACACCAGATCACCTCGCCGCGCGC
>Ga0164242_10010313_pt1 | contig 10021 bp, 10 predicted proteins | sample OricomgcompostMG_FD_108783 | JGI IMG/M metagenome (GOLD analysis project Ga0164242, IMG submission 108783) | Miracle-Growth compost microbial communities from Emeryville, California, USA - Original compost - Miracle growth compost (MG) ... | reverse complement strand
GCTCAAGACAGCCGTTCTGAGGGCTGTTCAGTCCGAAGTAGGAGTGGGCTTCGATTTTCCGTCACACGAGCTCTCGGGGCGTTTAAACGATATCCAGAGGGCAAATTTTGCGGCTAGTTTCCAACGCGTAGCGGTTGAAACGCTGGTGGATAAGACTTTGAAAGCTTTTGAGCATTACCAACCAGCTTCGGTGGTGATAGCCGGTGGCGTAGCGGCCAGCGCCGAACTGAGGCGGATTTTAGCCGAGCGTTTACCGATTAAAATCGAGTACGCACCGATGAGTTTATGTACAGATAACGCTGCTATGATAGCCACCTTGGGCTATTACTACGCCCAAAAACTAGAGCCAGATAACCCCTACACCCTAGAGGTCGTGCCAAGTCTGTCGATGACCAAAACCGCCTGGGCTTGATAGTGATAATTCTTATTTTAAACTTAACGGCGTTTTAGTAATCGGACGATCTTTTTAGCGGCTGGTAGACCGTGAATCCAGATATTATACAGAGGTGACAGCGGCTTTTCGTGAATCTGTACCAGGGTGGTTGGCTCTTTTGCCCACCCCTGTTTGAAATTGGACACTCCCCCCTCGATCATGCCGCCAAAATCGTAGGTTTCCAACCCCCACTCTTTCATTTTTTGAATAGCATGCCATTTTAGGGCGTAGTTAGCCCTCAGTTCGGCGCCCTCGTTAGTCATGCCGCCGTAAAGCTCATAAACAGAGGTAGCGCTAAGTGCTACCCACAGAAAAGCCACCGGTTTTTCGCCTAGCAGCGAGACAAAAATGACGTTATTCTCGCCCATTTGGGTGAAAACATCACGGTAATATTGCTCGCCATGTAGACGAAAATGAGCCCGATGAGCCGTACCCTGGTAAATTTTCAGCACGGCGTCTAGCTCAGCCTGGCTGCGAACGGTGCGAATTTCTAGGTTCTCTCCCCCAGATTTACGGATATACTGACGAGTCTTTTTCGCCATATCACTTTGCAGCTCGTCCTCTGATTTACTGAGGTCAAGCTGGATAGTTTCGGCTGACAAAATCGGTCTAGGGCTAGGTCGCCAGCTATGTGGCCACGAAAAATGCTGGCAATCTGGCTCGGCCGCCAGAGCGACCGAACGATAATCGTGATGAACGTCGGCGGCGATTAGCCCCAGCAGTTTATCTGTAAAAACGTGGTTTTCGAGGTTACCAAAGGGACCGCGCGGAATATAGCTGTAGGCGCGGAATGGGTAGGGTAGTTTGCGCGTCAAGACTTGAGCGGCTGCTAACACCTTGGTAGGCTCGACGATGGCCTGTAGACCGTTTTCGGCCTCCCCTGCTCTATTGTTTTCTACTAGAAAATAGCGGTCGGCTACCCAGCCGTGAGAGGCTTTTAGCTGCCCCCAGCCCCATAGTTGTAAAGGGTGGGCGCCATTATCAAGGGCAAAAGTGTCCCACTCCTCCCGACTGGTCACTTTGATGATGCCAAGTTTGCCGCTGTCTAACATATATTTATTATAGCAAACCCGTCAATACAGATACGCAGAGTTTATTTTTGTTGTGTTATCAACCACACCAGTTCTAATAAATCATCGCGTGAAAACAAAAAAACAGTCAACTTTTCACGGTCAATATAGCGCTGTGTGTGACTCTTTGGCAGTATAAACCCTTTGTTTCGAACGCTTCCGCAGACCAAGCTTTACATAGGCGCAGAGCCCTATTAGAGCGTGGCTCGAGGACTTAGTGAGAGGCAAAGGGGTTGTACGCCTCAGTATATCAACTTAAGATATATTTATAATGTTACTATTTGACAGACTGAAATAACAGAGGTAGAGTAGTAGGAGATGAAATTAGCCAAAACTTACGAGCCAAACAAATTTGAACCCAATATCTACGCCCTGTGGGAAAAGAGTGGTTATTTTGAGCCAACGGGGGTAGGGGAGCCACTGGGAATCGTTATGCCGCCGCCGAATGCTAACGGCGACCTCCATATCGGCCACGCTCTCGACATGAGCCTGAAGGACATCGTGGCGCGCTACAAGCGTATGAAGGGTTTTGATGTAGCCTATATCCCTGGTGCCGACCACGCTGGCTTCGAAACCTGGGTGGTTTATGAACGCACCCTAGCCAAAGAGGGCAAAAGCCGGTTTGATTTTTCGCGCGACCAGCTTTATAGCCGGGTTTGGAGCTTCGTCGAGGAGAAACGGGGAACGATGGAGCTGCAGGTACGCGCTCTCGGCACTAGTGCTGCCTGGAAACACCTGGTCTTTACCCTCGATGAAAAGGTTATCAAGACCGTTTATGGCACTTTCCAGAAATTATGGCAGGACGAGCTGGTTTACAGAGGTGAACGAATGGTTAATTACAGCACTAAATACCAGACTTCGTACGCTGATATTGAGGTAGAGCACCGCGAGGAAAAGGGGACACTCTACAAAGTAGCCTACCCAACCATGGACAAGGTAGGGGAGTTGGTGGTGGCGACGACCCGTCCCGAGACGATTTTTGGTGACACCGCCGTAGCAGTTCACCCAGATGACCCCCGTTACAAGGATTTCGTCGGTCACAAAGTCATTATGCCGATTACTGGCAAGGAAATTCCGGTTATCGCCGATAATTACGTCGATCGAGCCTTTGGTACGGGGGTGGTAAAAATTACGCCAGCGCACGACCCGAACGATTTTGAGGTTGGCATGCGTCATAATTTGCCCCGAGTCCAGGTGATCGACTTTGACGGCACTATGGCCAAGGTTCCGGCTGTACCGACCCAATTTCAGGGTCTAGAGGTCGACAAAGCTCGCAAGCACGTCGTCGCGGCGCTCGATGCGGCTGACGCTCTCAGGGGTAAAGAGGAAATTACTCATTCGGTGGGCTACGATTACAAATCTGGTCTGCCGATTCAGCCGATGATTAAAGACCAGTGGTTTCTAAAGATTAAGCCGCTGGCCGACAGAGCCCTCGAGGAGCTCGAAAATCTCAATTTTTACCCAGCGGGTCGCAAGGCCATTTTAAAGAATTACCTCGAGAATCTACATGATTGGAACCTCTCGCGCCAGATTCCGTGGGGAATTCCGATTCCGATGTTTCAGAACGTCGAGGATTCGAATGATTGGGTTTTTGACGAGCGGGTCGACCAGGAAACGATAGAGGTAAATGGCAAAACCTACAAGCGCGAAGAGGACACTTTTGATACTTGGTTTTCATCTGGTCAGTGGCCGTTTGTGACCACCGATTACCTAACTGGCGGTGATTTGGCGCGTTTTTACCCGACGGCGCTAATGGAAACCGGCACCGATTTACTTGATCGCTGGATTGCGCGCATGATTATGCTCGGTCTTTACGCCACCGATAAACTACCCTTTAAGGACGTTTATCTCCACGGCATGGTGCTCGACGAGCACTCGCAAAAGATGAGCAAGTCCAAGGGTAACGTGGTCAACCCGATGGAAATGATTGCCGAGTACGGCTCGGACGCTCTGAGACTAGGGTTAATTGCCAATCGCACGGCTGGGCAAAATCAAGCTTTTTCGACCGCTCGCATTGTGGCGGGGCGCAATTTTGCTAATAAACTCTGGAATATTGCTAGATTCATCACCGATAAGCTGGGCGAGGATTATCAGCCACATATGCCCGAGGCCAAAAGCTTGGCCGACCACTGGATTATGAACGAGCTGGAACAGGCTGAAAAGGATGTCGCTACCAAGGTAGAACAGTATCGTTTTTCCGAGGCCGCCGAGGCGGTTTATCACGTAGTTTGGGATTCGGTGGCCGATTGGTACATCGAGGCCAGCAAAGAGCAGGATAATGACGATTTGCTAGCTTGGGTGCTAGACACCGCTTTACGCTTGGCTCATCCGTTCGCCCCCTTTGTGACCGAGACGATTTGGCAAACCCTATCTTGGCACGATTCCCTGCTAGCCAGCGAAACTTGGCCGAAGTTCCACGAAGTCAGCTGGGACAAAAATCTAGCTAAACAATTCGTCGAGCTACAAGGCCTAGTTACCGAGAGCCGTTTCGTAACCGCCGAACTGCCAGGTAACAAGCGCTACACCCTGCTTTATCTGGCTGACGACCAGCTAATTGCCGAAAATGCCAACCTTATCAAGCGTTTAGCCAAAGTTCCAGCCGTAAAGCTAGTTGAAAAGGCTCGTGGGCTTCGTCTAGCGGCCGCAGGGCGTGATGTATGGCTCGATGTCGACTCTGCCACTATTTACGAGCATCAGGCCAATCTAGAGGCTCGTCTGGTGGCCACGCATGATGAAATCAAGACCCTAGAGGGTCGTCTAGCCAACGAAAACTACGTTGCCAAAGCTCCAGAGCACCTGGTCACCGAGAGCAGACAGCTGCTAGAGAGCAAAAAGCAGCTAGCTGTGCGTCTACAAGAAGAACTTAAAGCTGTTGTGTAGACCTGAACATACGGCTGAGATAAATCGATTCTTTAGATGAGATTTAGATCACCTAAGTCAAACAACAGCTTTAAGTTCTTTTACGATACACCTAAGCTGTCGAGTTAAATGCTAGCTTCTTTTCCATAAACTTCTTTATATCGGTGTCGCGGGTGTTGAGGCGCGGCTGGATGTTGCCCATTTTACGAACCGATTCCGAGTAGCGGATGGCTTCATTGTGGGTGTGAGCTGTCTGGTCGTTCAAGCGTGCCGCTGGATTGTCGAATGAGCCGTCGTGCGAGGCGACGTGGCTATTGGTGCTGGCTATTTCGGTAGCGTGGTCGATTTCGGTGTCATGAAGCAAAATTCCGGCTCCGGTGAGCATCGACACAACTATCGGTAGTAGGTTGAAAGTGGTGGCAAGCATGTTAAAGTGTGTTTGTTTTAAAGTATTTATACCCTCATATTAGCATAAACTTTATGAAATGTCAAGAGCCCCAGGTGTGCTACTAGAGGTGGTGATAGTGCCCGCCACTAGTGATTTCTTGGGCGCGGTAAATTTGCTCGACTAGGATTAGACGGACTAGTTGGTGTGGAAAAACTAGCGGCGAAAGTGACCAAACGAAGTCGGCGCGAGCTAGTAGAACCGAGTTGACACCGTAGGCGCCACCGATGATAAAGACGATATTTTTAGAATGATTTAACCTAGCTGATAAATGGTCGGCTAGACCTGGGCTGGTTAGCTCACGGCCTTTTTCATCCAGCAAAATGACATAATCGTCAGGTTTTAGGCGCTTTAAAATCGTTTCCGACTCGGCGTCACGAGCTTTCGGCTCATCTAGGCCACTAGGGGCGACGACATCCCAGGTGATATCAAACGGCTTTTGAAGTCGTTTGGAATAGGTTTCGATGCCTAGAGCGACCTCGCTAGAGTGTTTTTTGCCGACGCTAATAATTTTCATAGGTCAATTTCATAAGTTGGCGCGAAGTTTAGTGGTGACTTCCTTGTTTTCTTCGGTAGTGATGCCGCGATGTGACTCGGCGTGAGCTTGAACGGTGTGCTCTAGATTGCCTTTATACCCAAATACATGAATGTGGGCGTGGGGCACGCCAAACCCCTCGACGACGCTACCGATGCGTTTATATTCATCACCATAAGCTCGGCGTAGTACCAATGCCATCTGTTTGGCTACCGTCCAGAGGTGGTGATAGGTTTCATCGTCTAGATCCCAGAGGTGATCAACTTGCTTTCTAGGTATTACTAGCATGTGCCCAGGCGTCAGTGGCTCTATTGTCAAAAATACAACACATACGTCGTCCTGATAGATAAATTCCTCTGGTGTTTTGGTTTTGATAAGCTGGGTGAATATTGAATCTTGCATAACTTTTATTATACTGGAACTAAAAGGAGGGTCTATGCCTGAAGTAAAGAGAGAAAATCAGAAAGTCGAAATACAAGCTAACGGACTGTCGATTACCAGCCTGGTAACTGGCATTTCGGGACTAGTCTTTATCTGGTGGCCAGGTATTAACATCATCCTGTCTGTACTTGGTGTCATCTTTGGCGCGATTGCCCTGAAAAAGAAGCAGGGTCAGCGCGGCATGGCGATTGCTGGCCTAGTAACCGGTATCGTTGGCGTAGCACTATTGATCGGTTTTTGGCTATTTGTAGTCGTGCTGGGCGTAGCGCTGGTAGGCAGCCAGCCTGGGTCTGGGTATCACTATTACTCGTATTAAGCCAGCGGGCTAGATTTTTAGCCAGTGTTATAATAATTATATTTTTCTTAGTTTTTCCTGATATAATTTAAATTGTGAAGAAAGATTATAGTATTTGGATGTCTGTGAAATCAGATATTAATAATCACGGCTCTTCTCCTATGGGCTATAGAGAACGAGAAATCTGGCTATGTAATCTGGGTGATAATGTCGGTTTTGAGGAGGATGGCAAGGGCAATAAATTCGTTAGGCCGGTACTTATTATGAGAATTTATAGTCGCCGATTTTGTCATATTGTACCTCTTTCTACCACAGATAAAAGGGGTAGGTTCTATCATGAATTCGATGGCGGTACAGGTAAAATTAGCGTCGCGCTTCTTAGTCAGTCGCGTTCTATTGATAGTTTTCGTTTGATGCGAAAAATTGGTATAGCTAATAAGCTAGACTTTGATGAAACGAGAAAACAAGTAGCTGATTTATTAACTGGTCATTAGTGGCTTAAAAATAGTTCGCTCCACCCTTTCGAGTGGAGTGACAGACCGGAGTCATTTGTAGCTATATTATAGCATAGTTGCTATAAAAGCTCAATAATTTCATGGCGGAAGGGGAGGGATTCGAACCCTCGGAACCTTGCGGCTCACCGCTTTTCGAGAGCGGCCAGTTCAACCACTCCTGCACCCTTCCGTGATTTCCTATTTTACCCTAAAAGCGAGTTTTTTGACAGAGGTAGATATTTTAGGCTTACCACCTAAACCATATGATGGCTATGGTGATCGAGAACTCTACTATAACGTACAAGATGTAGGAAACTATCAGTGGCTTCATTTTTTTGATGATGCCGTATATTAGCCAGGCCAACGATGAGACTGCTAGGTAGCCCCAGGTGATGAGCGATACGTTTTGGGCACTCTTTGCCGTTATGATGGTGATGAACTGAGGTATTTCAAATAGAGGTGTCGTAAAGGCAAAAATATAGATAAAATTATCAAACCATGACCGGTTTTTGTTTTCGTGTAGTTTTTTGTGTGTACTAGCGTGTCTAACCATAAGTATCTTTTTAGTATACTTCATTAGACTTATAGTGCTAATATAGTCGTAGCATGCAAACCGAAAGCGATTTCATAAAGGCAGTTCGACCGCTTTTTAGAAAGCGTCGTTTATATAATTTCTTGAGTGGATTGTTTATGGTTTTGGCGCTAATTGGCTACGCCGTGTCTATCGCCAACCGCTATAACACGGGCGCAGGCATCTTTTTTATGGCATCGTTTGTCTTGTTTGTGATTTTTACTGTTCAGTGGGCAATTGCCGACTATAATTTAGAGCTAAAGGTCTGGAATCGGTTGTCTGATAATTTTGAATCCTACATTGCCAGTAGTGTCGAGTCGCTATCTGGCGTGATGGGAAGCCTAGGCTATGGCCATAGCGTAAGCCCCATCGTATCTGGAGTCTATGGCGGCTACAGTGTCAGGTTATTTAATGAAGATGTCTATACTGATAAGAAACTCAGACAGGGCTATAGAAAAACTTATAGGGTTTTAGAGATTCAGTTTAGGCAAGATTTCTATGCGGTTTTTATGGATTCTAGGAAGCTATCTGGGATTTCTAGGGCTGTAAGCGACAACCAGAGGCTAAACGTAGAAGGTGATGTCAATAAATTCTTTGATATTTACGTGCCACAGGATAGCAAATATAACGGCCTAATTACATTGACACCTGAAAAGTTATGGGCGATTCGCCAGTACGGCAAAAAATTTGATGTCGAGTTCACCGGCAGCAGCGCCTATATTATTTCGTCGTCTAAAATCAGGAGCATAAAAGACGTTTTGGTTTATCAGAAAGCAGTGCTAGATTTGGTAAAAGACATCGGCGTCGACGTTGAGCGAAAGCGCAGCGATGCTACCGAAAGTTTAGCGGTAAAAGAGCCTAGCTGGTGGAGCTTGAGTTAGATTAAACAAAAACACCCCTTTGAGGTGTTTCTAATAACATAAGCGTTGTAGTACGCTCGGCGTTGGTTCGAACGCATGACTATTGATATTCGCTCCGCTGGTGGAGGCTGATAAATACTGGTACACTCGGCGCGATTCGAACGCACGACCTTTGGCTCCGCAAGCCAACGCTCTATCCAGCTGAGCTACGAGTGCATAAGATATATTTTAACAGATGTAGCAGTTTTTGTCTACAGATGTAGCTTGCGAACAACGATGTCGATGGTGTCGAGCTTCAGGTTTTCCATCGGTAAATGGGCGCCCAGCATATCGACGATTTGTTCGCCCAAAGATTCTGGGAAATAGACGCTTAGTCCAGGCGAAAAACGCTTGACTGGTAGCAACATTATCGAGTAGTGCTCGCCGTCGCGAATAGTGCCGAAAGCTTTGAATTCGTCAAATTCGCGCAGTTTGTCACCGACATAAATACCGCGGCCAGGGTTAAGGCTGTAATGAATAGTCCGCGGTGGTCGGCGCGAGTAGATGATTAGGGCAATGACCATGACAATTACCAAAACCGAAAGGGTGTAAGATTTGAGCCACAGTATATCCACGGCCACAATCGCCAGGGCGATAAGTATTAAGATGGTGTACCACCAGGCACCTTTTTCGAGGTGAATGTATTCGGCAGCGTCCCAGTTGATAACACCAGTTTGCTGCGATATCTCGTCGCCACCAGCTTCGGCTACTGGTTCATCGCGCTCCGCCTCGGGGGCGTGCTGAGTCGTGTCTTCTTGCTGCCAGTAGTTCAACGGTTTTTTGTCGTCGTTCATTACAGATATTGTAGCACAAGCGGAAAATAAAAATGACCCGTTTAGGGTCTATCAATGAGGTGATGTTCCCGACCCACCCCTCCGAAGAAGGGTGGGTCGGGAGATCACACGTTCACAGCTGTACCTCGACGTAGGAGCGGTGCTCCCATGTCCAGCGCTGGTCGACGACCGAGAAGCCTCGACCGGTACGGTTGTTCCAGAACCTAGGGACGATGTCGTCACAATAGATCATGAAGACCGACCTGTCGCTTTCGGGCTGAGGGTGGATGAACCACCCCTTGTTCTCGTAGCAGGTGCACCCGGACTCGATGAGGTCGACGAACTTGTAGTCGATCACCGAGAACACCATGCACTCGCCCATCCAGGCGGCGCAGTCATCCGGGTCGATGGTCATCTTCATCACGAAGGTGTGGCCGGGGCACGGGTTGTCCGTACCCTTGTTCGGCTTGTACTCCATGCGAACGATGATCGTGTCACGCAGGTTGTCGAGCAGGAACTGCAGGAACGTGTTGATGTTGCTGGTCATGATGACTCCTTGAAGTAGTGGTGAGCCCGCAGGCTCGGGGATGGGTGAGGCCAGGCCTCAACCGCGTCCATCACTTCTTCTTGGTGTCAACCGTTGTACTACAGAGAGGAGGTGGCGATGAGGCCGACGGGATGGTCGGGCTCGTTCGGCTCCTTTCCGGACTTCCAAATCATGATACTCCCTTGAGCTAGTCGGTGATTAGGATTATCAACATTATAGCATAAACAATATAAAAAGTCAATGACTTCCTCTGAGAAAACAAAAACACCATGCTTTCGCAAAGTGTTCATGTTTTGGCGGAGGAGGGGAGATTCGAACTCCCGCTCCAGATCTCTCCAGACTAATGATTTAGCAAACCATCCCCTTCAGCCACTTGGGTACTCCTCCGTACAAATATAGCGTGGCGGAGAGGGCGAGATTCGAACTCGCGGTGAGTTGCCCCACGCCGGTTTTCAAGACCGGTACCATCAACCACTCGGTCACCTCTCCGTGTAAACTACTCGGCTAATTTTAACAGATGTAGAGCGGTTTGTCGAGGGTTGTTTAGCAACTACCGCCACCCAGATTTCAGTAGCTCCAGCTTCTTTTAGCACGCTGGCGGCCGCCTCTAGAGTAGCGCCGGTGGTGTAAATATCGTCAACCAGTAAATATCGCCTGTT
>Ga0164242_10010312_pt1 | contig 10021 bp, 11 predicted proteins | sample OricomgcompostMG_FD_108783 | JGI IMG/M metagenome (GOLD analysis project Ga0164242, IMG submission 108783) | Miracle-Growth compost microbial communities from Emeryville, California, USA - Original compost - Miracle growth compost (MG) ... | reverse complement strand
CCTGCTCCCGCCCGCGGTTGACACTTCTCACACACCCGGAGATGAGTCAGCGGATCCGATCCCACGGATCGAAACCCGCTGACGGAAGGCCTGTTCACGATGTGGCCGGCCCGCACCGAAATCCGATGCGGGCCGCGGATGTCGTCCTGGTCAGCTGTTGCCGTTCAGACCGGCGCGCACACCTTCCTCGATGCGCTTGCAGATCTCCGGATCGACGTTCTTCCAGTAGTCGAACACCCGGCTCAGCACCGGTTCGCGCACGCCGCCGAGCACATGCCCGACCACGTTGTCCACCAGGCGCTCTCGCTGTTCGTCGTTGAAGACCTCACGCACCAGCGTGCCCGGCTGCGCCCAGTCGCTGTCCTCGGCGTGCTGAACGTAGCCGGCCCGCACCTGCTCGGGCTCGAAACTCCACGCCGCCTCCTCCGGGGCCGCGGCCGCGTCGGCATGTGGGCCACCGAACGAATTCGGTGCGTACACAGGCACTTCCGGCGCGTTGAAGTCGTAGCGCATGGCGCCCTCCTTGGAATAGGAGTTCACCTCGGCCGCACGCGCGCGGTTCGGCGGCAGCTGGTGGTAGTTGGTGCCGATGCGGTAGCGATGAGCGTCGGCATAGGCGAAGACCCGGCCCAGCAACATCTTGTCCGGCGAATAGCCGATGCCCGGCACGATCGCCGACGGCTCGAATGCGGCCTGTTCGATCTCGACGAAGTAGTTGCTCGGGTTGCGGTTCAGCGTCCAGGTACCGACCTCGATCAGCGGGTAGTCCTTGTGCGACCACACCTTGGTCAGATCGAACGGGTTGAAGCGGTAGTTCGCCGCCTCACCCACCGGCATGATCTGCACATACAGAGTCCAGCTGGGGAACTCACCGCGTTCGATCGCCTCCCACAGATCCTGGCGGTGATAGTCGGGATCGGTGCCGGCCAGCCGATCGGCCTCGGCCTGGGTCAGGAATTCGATGCCCTGATCGGTCTTGAAGTGGTACTTCACCCAGAACCGTTCACCCTCGGCGTTGATCCACTGATAGGTGTGCGAGCCGTAGCCGTTCATATGGCGGTAGGTCTTGGGAATACCGCGGTCGCCCATCAGCCAGGTCACCTGATGCGCCGATTCCGGGCGCAGGGTCCAGAAGTCCCACTGCATGTTGTGATCGCGAAGACCGTTGCCCGGCAACCGCTTCTGCGAACGGATGAAGTCGGGGAACTTGATCGGATCCTTGATGAAGAACACCGGGGTGTTGTTGCCGACCAGGTCGTAGTTGCCGTCCGGGGTGTAGAACTTGACCGCGAAGCCGCGCGGATCGCGCCAGGTGTCGGGGCTGCCCTGCTCGCCGGCGACGGTGGAGAACCGCACCAGCGACTCGGTCCGCGCACCCGGCTGGAACAGCTTCGCCTTGGTGTAGCGGCTGACGTCGTTGGTGACGACGAGCTCACCGAAGGCCCCCGCACCCTTGGCGTGCACGATCCGCTCCGGCACCCGCTCCCGGTTGAACTGGGCGAGCTTCTCGATCAAATAGTGGTCGTGCAGCAGAATCGGGCCCTCGGTCCCGGCGGTCAGCGATTCGTTGTCGCTGGGGACCGGAGTGCCGGTGTTGGTAGTGGTCGGCCCACTGATCGGCCCACTGATCGGCTTTGTCATCGCAGCCTCCTGTTTCTGCTGTCGCCCGGGATGTCCGGGCTATCGGGATGGCGCGTCGTCACCGCGACGGCATTGCGGGCAGAGTCCCCAGAACACGACCTCGGCTTCGTCGATCGTGAACCCGTGCGCGTCCGACGGGTCGAGGCAGGGGGCACGGCCCACGGCACAGTCCACGTCCACGACCGTGCCGCAGTTCCTGCACACCAGATGGTGATGGTTGTCGGCGATGCGGGTTTCGTACCGGGCCGGCGAACCGGCCGGTTCGATCCGGCGCAGCAGGCCGGCGCCGACACAGGCGTGCAGTACGTCGTACACGGCCTGTGTCGACACCGAACCCAGCTGCTGCCGGACCGCGGCGGCCACCCTGTCGGCATCCGAATGCGGATGGGCGGCAACCGCTTCCAGCACCGCCACCCGCGGGCGGGTGACCCGCAGACCGGCCGCGCGCAATCGTTCGCGCGGATCGAAACCACCGGTGTGCATGAACCCAGTCTGCCCGTTTTCTGGAATAAGTCAAGAAAAGACCGAAAGGGACGTTTTGCGGGAGTGCCGCGCACGACGCCGCCGGGCTCACGCTCGGCGGCGTCCCCCTGCGCGGAGCGGACCCGGCGTTCGACCGAAAACCGCGACACCGATTCCGATTTGGTTGCGGCGGTTGCGTGTTGGGCACAACCACGAATGCCGGTGGTTAACCTCGGCTCATGGGACGCCTCCAGGGCTGGGTGATCGGGGTTCTCGTCGTCGTACTGATCGGTGGTACCTGCGCCACCGCGGTCCCGGCGCGCGCGGAGAGTGCCCAGACCTGCGCGGTCTCGTCCGGACGCGGATTCGAACGAGCCACACCGGAATCGGCGGGGCTGGACGCGGCGCGGCTGGCTTCTGCCCTGCGGTTCGCCGACGAACGGAACCGGCTGAACGTCAAGATCTTCCGGCACAACTGCCTGATCGGAACCGGCGCGCACAACGACGCCACCGATACGACGCCGTGGAATATCTGGAGCGTCACCAAGAGCGTGGTCTCGCTGATCGCCGGAATCGCGTGGGATCAGGGCAAACTCGATATCGACGCGCCGATCGACCGCTATCTGCCGCCCGGTCTCGGCGACGCCGCCCACCGCGCGATCACCGTCGAGGATTTGCTGACCGAGCGCTCGGGCCTGCGTGTCGGAGTGATCAACGAGGGGATCTCCGGGGTGGTGCCGATCGATCCGAACAGTGCCGTGCAGGCGCTCGGGGTCCCGCTCGACAATCCGCCCGGCACCCGGTTCTCCTACAGTCAGCGCAACGTCGATCTGCTGTCGTACGTGATCGACCTGGCCGTCGGCGAACCACTGCAGCAGTTCGCGCAGCGGGAATTGTTCTCTCCCTTGGGTATCCAGCGTAGCGACTACTACTGGGCCCGCGACCGTTCCGGTCACACCTACGGCTACGCGCACCTGATGATCCCGCCGGACGATCTCGCCAAGATCGCCCAGCTGGTCGCCGGCCACGGCGACTGGAAGGGGGTGCAGGTGGTCTCGGCCGATTATCTGCACCGCGCCCAGCAGACGGGCCCGGGCCGCGAATGTTACGGCTATCTGTTCTGGGGCCGCCCCGGATGTATCGAGATACCGTCGTTCCTGCCCCCGGATGTGTTCGCGATGTCCGGGCTCGGGCTGCAGGACGTCTTCTTCATCCCGAGCCTGGATCTCACCGTGGTGTGGACCGGCGTCTTCGGCAACCACAGCAGCGGCGGGCCGACCGGCATCCTGCAGAACCTGACCGAGCTGACCTGGGAATTTTTCCGCAGGCTGCTGGGCGCCTTCCAGCAACCGCCGATTCCGGACCCCGGTCCCTATGTCGAACCACCGGTCACCCTGGACCCCCGCGCGTTCTTCGATCCGTACATCACGCTGGCGATTTTCGGAGTCGGGCCCGACGCCTATCCCGGCTGTTCGGTGCTGTCCTGTGTGAACACCCCACTGGCACCGCCGTTCTCGGATGCCCCGCCGGGGTGCGCTCTACTGGTCTGCCTCGGGCCCGATCCCCGCACACCGGGCATCCGCTGACGTAGCGGCATCGATGAATGAGAGGCGACCGGCCGCGGTCAGCCGGCGATCCGCGCGATCCGCGCGGTATCCATATAATCCCGGAACAGGGTCACTTCCCCGTCCCGCACGTGCACCACGTTCACCGAGGTGCGAACTCGCGCTCGCGGCGCGCCCGGCAGCGTCATATCCACCTCGTTTTCCACGAAAAGCACTCCGTCCGAGCTGGATTCGTAGACCGTGGGATAGACCCCGTGCACCTCGACACCCGACCGGCCCGACCAGCGTTGCGCGAGGTGTTCGCGGATCGCCTCCCGCCCCTCGAGCCGCTCCGGCATCCCCGGAATCGGGAACGGGATCTCGAATACCGCATCGGGGGCGAGCGCCGCGACGAAGGCGTCGGCATCACGCGCCGGCAACGTCGCGAACAGGTCCTCGACCACCTGGCGGGCACTGCGCACCGAACTCGAAACCATGACAAACTCCCTCTGTTAGAAGCGGAACGTACGACCCGTTTATAATCCGGAACGCACGCCCCGTTTGTCAACGGATAACCGGGTAGACTCGCGCTGTGGCGGAGAAACAGTTAGTGGACCCGGCGGCCGAACCGCGCCGCGCCCTGCGCGCCGACGCCCGCCGCAACCGGGAGCGCGTACTCGCTGCTGCCAGGGAAGCCTTTGCCGCCGAAGGTATTTCGGTCCCGCTGGACGAGATCGCGCGCCGCGCCGGAGTGGGACCCGGCACCGTCTACCGCCACTTCCCCACCAAGGAAGCCCTGTTCCACGCCGCCATCGTCGACAACATCGAGCGAATGGTCGACTACGCGCGCGGACTCGAAGCCGCCGACGATCCGGGGGCCGCCTTCTTCGACCTGCTGGACCACATGGTCGCCGAGGGTGGGGTCAAGCGCGATCTCGCAGATGCGCTGGGCGGTCACCAGTCGATCGAAATCACCGGCCCCACAAAGGAATTCCAGGCCGCGATCGCCCGGTTGCTGCGGCGCGCCCAGGATTGCGGCGCGATCCGCGACGATATCGACTTCGACGATCTGATGCGGGTGCTGAAGGGCGCCTTCGCGGGCACGCACACTGCTACCGGCGAGCAGCGAGCCCGCGCTTTCGCCGTCGTCTTCGACGGACTCCGGGCCCGCAGCGAACCGGCCGGCTGAGCCTCCGAACGCGACCGGCTGAGCGCCCGCAAGGAAAACGGGCCGCCCGCAATCGGACGGCCCGTTCGAAAATGCAGTGTCAGCGCTGCGCGAGCAGAACTTCCGCGATCTGAATGGTGTTGAGCGCGGCGCCCTTTCGCAGGTTGTCACCCGAGACGAACAGCGCCAGGCCACGCCCCTCCGGCACGCCCGGATCCTGGCGGATCCGGCCCACCAGCGACTCGTCCTTACCGGCCGCTTCCAGCGGCGTCGGAACGTCGACCAGTTTCACACCGGCCGCGTCGGCGAGCAGTTGCTTCGCCCGCTCCACCGAGAGCGGCCGCGCGAATTCGGCATTGATCGACAACGAATGCCCGGTGAAGACCGGCACGCGCACACAGGTACCGCTGACCAGCAGGTCGGGCAGACCGAGAATCTTGCGGCTCTCGTTGCGCAGCTTCTGGTCCTCGTCGGTTTCACCGGAACCGTCGTCGACGAGCGAACCCGCCAGCGGCAGCACGTTGAACGCGATCGGCGCGACGTACTTGTTCGGCGCGGGGAACTGCAGGGCGCTGCCGTCGTGGGTCAGCTTCTCGGCGTCCCCGATCACCGCGCGGGCCTGCGTGGCCAGCTCCTCCACACCGGCCAGCCCACTCCCGGAGACGGCCTGGTAGCTGGAGACGATCAGTCGCTGGAGTCCGGCCTCGTCGTGCAAGGGCTTGAGCACCGGCATGGCGGCCATAGTGGTGCAGTTCGGATTGGCGATGATGCCCTTGACCAGATTGCGGGTCTGTTCGGGATTCACCTCGCTGACCACCAGCGGCACCTCGGGGTCCTTGCGCCACGCCGAGGAGTTGTCGATGACGGTCACGCCCGCGGCCGCGAACCGCGGCGCCTGCACCCGGGACATGGTGGCGCCGGCGGAGAACAGGGCGATATCCAGTCCGGACGGATCCGCGGTCTCGGTGTCCTCGACCACGATCTCGCCGCCGCGCCAGGGCAACTTCTTCCCGGCCGAACGCGCCGAGGCGAAGAATCGCACCTCGTCGGCGGGAAAGTCGCGCTCCTCCAGCAGTTTTCGCATGACGGCGCCGACCTGCCCGGTCGCACCGACCACACCTACGCGTACACCCATGGTTTATCGCCCCGATCCCGCGTGCACGACCGCGACCTCGTCGCCGCCCAGGTCGAACGCCTTGTGCAGCACCTGCACGGCGCCGTCCAGCTCGGTGTCCTTGACCAGCACGGAGATGCGAATCTCGGAGGTGGAGATGAGGTCGATGTTGATACCGGCCTTGGCCAGCGCCTCACAGAAGGTGGCGGTGACGCCGGGGTGGCTCTTCATACCCGCGCCGACGAGGGAGACCTTGCCGATGTGGTCGTCGTAGAGAACCTGGCTGAAGCCCAGTTCGCTCTGGCGCTTGGTCAGGAACTCCACCGCGCGCGGCCCGTCGGCCTTGGGCAGGGTGAAGGTGATGTCGGTCTTACCCGTCTCGACCTTGGAGATGTTCTGCAACACCATGTCGATGTTGATCTCGGCGTCGGCGATGGCCCGGAACACCTTGGCCGCATAGCCCGGCTCGTCCGGCAGGGCCACCACGGTCACCTTGGCCTCGCTGCGATCGTGCGCGACGCCGGTGAGAATTGCGTCCTCCAAGGGGATGTCCTCCATCGATCCGTAGATATAGGTGCCCTTGCGGTCGGTATAGGACGACCGCACATGCACCGGAACGTTGTAGCGGCGGGCGTATTCGACGCAGCGCAGCATCAGCACCTTGGCGCCGGTGGCGGCCAGCTCGAGCATTTCCTCGAAGCTCACCTGCTCGAGCTTCTGCGCATCCGGCACGATCCGCGGATCGGCGGTGAACACGCCGTCGACGTCGGTGTAGATCTCGCAGACGTCGGCCTCGAGCGCGGCGGCCAGGGCGACCGCGGTGGTGTCGGAGCCGCCGCGGCCCAGCGTGGTGATGTCGCGGCTGTCCTGCGAGACGCCCTGGAAGCCCGCGACCAGCACGATCAAGCCCTCGTCGAGCGCATCGCGGACCCGGGAGGGGGTCACGTCGATGATGCGGGCGTTGCCGTGGGTGCCGGTGGTGATGACTCCCGCCTGGGAACCGGTGAACGACCGGGCCTCGGCGCCGAGCGAGTGAATCGCCATGGCCACCAACGCATTCGAGATGCGCTCACCGGAGGTCAGCAGCATGTCGAGTTCGCGGGCCGGCGGCGCGGGCGCCACCTGCTGGGCCAGGTCGAGCAGTTCGTCGGTGGTGTCACCCATTGCCGAGCACACGACGACCACGTCGTGCCCCTGCTTCTTCGTCTCGACGATCCGCTCAGCGACGCGCCGGATCCGCTCGGCAGACTCGAGCGAAGATCCTCCGTACTTCTGAACGACGAGAGCCACAGTGGGGTCCTCCAAGATCGACTAGCTGCTGTTACAGCCAATAAGACTACCGATCGGAGTCCGCTCGGTGGCGGGCTACCTCCGAGCGGCCACCGGGATCGGGCGGCCCGGCCCACCGAATTCGCCACGCCGACCAGCGGCGATCCCGTTCCGGAGCGGCGGTACGGTGCGCGGTCGCGGCGGCAGAGCCCGTGCGGCGCATCGGAATCGGCGCGCACAGCCCCGTTCATCAGCGGTTTTCCGGGTCCGCCGGCGCCCGGCGCCCCGTCCCGGCACAACAGCCGGCGTACCGGTGTGAGTAATCACACCGACCGGTTTAGCACCCGGTCGGCGAACCCCTTCGCGCGAGTCGACGATGCACGCCGCGGCGAAAGCGCACGATGGGCCTATGAAGAGCATCGAAATCGAGCTGCACACCGGCGATCGGGAGGTCGTGCACGACCTGACGCCGCAGTGCGCCACGTTTCTGCGCGAGGCCGGCGGCGGCGACGGATTGCTGCACGTCTTCGTCCCGCACGCCACCGCCGGCGTGGCCCTGATCGAGCTCGGCGCGGGCAGCGACGACGATCTGCTGCGCGCCCTGCGCGACCTGCTGCCCGCCGATGATCGCTGGCGCCACGCCCACGGCTCGCGCGGGCACGGCCGCTCGCACGTCATGCCCGCGCTGATCGCCCCCTACGCCACCGTGCCGGTCCTGGGCGGCGAGCTGACCCTGGGCACCTGGCAGTCGATCGCCTTCGTGGACCTCAACGTCGACAACCCGATTCGCCGGGTGCGCCTGTCCTTCCTGCGCGACGCCGGTTGATCGCGGCCGCCTACCGGCGGGGCACGTCAGCCGCGCTCGAACCAGGTGATCTGCGCGCCGTTGCCGAATTCGCGGCGTTGCACCGGCGTGAACGCGGTCGGCCGGAAGTTGCCGGTGAACGCGCTGATGCCGGCGCCCGCGACCACCGGATAACTCTTGATGATCAACTCGTCGATCTCGTCGACGAGCGCGCCGGCCAGTTGTCCCCCGCCGCACAGCCAGATGTCCTTGCCGTCCTGCTGCTTCAGGCGACGCACCAGGGCTACCGGATCGCTCGGAACCAGCTCGACCTCCGGATCGTCGACGCGATCGAGCGTGGCCGAGACGACGTACTGCTTCAGATGGGGATAGGGGCTGGCGATGCCGGCCGACAGCGCGGGTTCGTAGGTGCCGCGCCCCATGAGGATCGTGTCCCATTCCTTGTTGGGTTCGTCCACGGCCATTCCGAAGTGCGGGCGAATGTGCGCGGGAACCGACTCCGGATAGCGCCCATTGACGAATTCCGCCATGTCCTCGGCCACGGGATAGAAGTCGTACTCCCCACCCGGCCCGGCGATGTAGCCGTCGAGCGAGACGCCGACGAAGTAGAGGAGCTTTCGCATACCGATACCGCCTTGTTTGTTGCACTCTAACTGTAGTGGTTGAAACATAGTACTACAGCTAGAGTGGTGTCAAGCGGATTAGAAAGTTGCCGCGCGCCGATTCGGATGGATCGCAAGGATTAGCGATTCGGGCGGCTGGGAACTAAGACATTGACTTGTGAGCAGTATCACATCAAACGATAATGGCGGTCATGCAGGCGCATGTAGGTGATCACATTCTCGTCCACAGCAATGCTGTGGGAATGCCCGAACGCACCGGCGAAATCATCGAGGCGCGCGGCATCGACGGCGCCCCGCCCTACGTCGTCCGGTTCGAGGACGGGCACGAAAGTCTGGTCTTTCCCGGGCCGGACTGGGAGGTCCTTCACCACCGGTAGCTGTGCGGACGAGGATCGTCAAGCCCCCTTTCCCACCCGGGGGCAGTCCCTTTTCGGGCAAGTGACCATGTGCCCGGCAATCGTCCGGCCATCGGCGGCACACCCCGACGTCGAGCACGCTGCCGACGGGCCCCGGCAGCGCGACCGCAAACCCGGCACGCCCGACCGAACCGAATCAGACTGGTCGGTCTCTGTAACTCCGGGAACAGACCACACGGTTGACGACCGCGTGTGACGGCGGAGACAATCGGCCGAAGCAGTGGAGGGCAAGACATGCGCACGAAGACCGATCACCGATTCATCATCGATGTCGAACCCGATCAGGTTCAGGAAGCATTGCTGGCCGTCGAGCGGATCCCCGAATGGTCGCCTGCGCACCGTGACGTGCGCGTCGCGACCCGCGACGAGTTCGACCGTCCCCGCCGCGTCTACGCCACGGTGACGACCCTCAACAACTCCGACCGTCAGGTCCTCGAATACACCTGCACCCCGGAACGCATCTCCTGGGAAGTGGTGGAGAGCGCCGCCGGTGGCGGTGGCAAGGGCTGGTTCGACATCGAGGAGACCGACGAGGGCACCGAGGTCTGGTACCACTCCGAGATCCATCTGCCCATCCCCGTCCCCGGTCTGCTACTCAAGCGCACGCTCTCGCGGGCCAACGACGAGGCCGTGCACAACCTCATCGAGTACATCGAGAAATTTCCCTTCGGCGAGAACTACGAGGTCGGCTGACCGAGAGGTTCGCCGTCGCGGGCGCTGACGTCGGCTTCCTGCCACGATGTGCGAATGACCGGTGTCAGACGCACACGTATTCAAGCGGTCACCGAGGACGCCTCGGTAACCCAGCTGGAACTCTTCTTCGACCTCGTCCTGGTCTTCGCCTTCACCCAGGTGACCGATCTGGCCGCGCACGACGTCACCGCCCTCAACATGCTGCGGGCCGTGCTGGTGCTGGCGGTGATGTGGTGGGTGTGGATCGCCTACGCCTGGCTGGGCAATGTGGTGAAGGCCGACGAGG
>Ga0164242_10010311_pt1 | contig 10021 bp, 5 predicted proteins | sample OricomgcompostMG_FD_108783 | JGI IMG/M metagenome (GOLD analysis project Ga0164242, IMG submission 108783) | Miracle-Growth compost microbial communities from Emeryville, California, USA - Original compost - Miracle growth compost (MG) ... | reverse complement strand
TCATTTACCATTTTCAAAGCATAACCCAAATCCTGAGTCTGAGCGGCACATTCGGCGGCCATCAAATACACGTCGGCAAGCCGGATGATATTGATATTCAAGTCGCTTACATTGGTCACCCCCGCTTGCGTATGCTCTTTAATCGCAGCTGCATCCGTGGTGGTTTTGTAGGAAATAAACGGCCCGTCATACCCGGGATTCCGGACCCAGGCGTTCCCTGGCATGATTCCCCAGTCACGGTAGGGAATGCCTTGGCGTCCCACTGTATAATCCAACCTGGGATCAATGGCCAAATGAACAGGTACCTGGAAGTCGGAATCAAAACTGGAAGGGAAGTAATCAGAATGGAGGCTATCAAAACGCGGAAGTCCGTTTTTATCCACCCGGAATGAATTGACCAGGTCGAACGTAGGGTCAAAGAATCCGCAACAACTTACCGGAAGACCTGCAGCCAAAGGACCATTGAGAATGTCTCCTACGTTACCTCTCGCTCCATTCGCCGCGTCATTTACAGAAGCCTGTACCACAAAAATGCTTTCAGGATTATTTCTTTTCGTGACATCAAAATTATCTCTGAAGTCCAGGGTAATCAAATCTGGCTTCTTGCTGATCACGTCTTTGAAAAGGGGCAAGGCATCCGCATATCTTTTCTCATATAAATATATCTTTCCCAGATAGGCTTCCGCAGCAAGCTTATCGACGCGGCCAATCTGATTGAGTGGTTTGTCATCAGGAAGATTCTGCTCAGCAAAAAGCATATCCGCTTCAATATCGGAAAGAATATCCTGGTCATTACGCACGGAGGCCGGATCTTGCGTACTATCTGTCACATAAGGCACGTATTTAAATATCTTCCATAAGTCAAAATAATAGTGGGCCCGCAGAAACCGAGCTTCCGCCTCGATCACCTTTCCTCGTTCGGTAGACGATACGCTGGGCGTCTGCTTCAACAAGGCAAGGGTGTTATTACAACGGACAATCCCCTCGAACCGTCTCTCCCATATCTCGCTTAAAGAAGTATTAGTCGGCAGTGGGTCATGAGTTTCTATGGCAAACAAATCCGGTTGATCTCCCGCATCACTTCCTTTATGGGCATTGTCCGCCGCTACGTCACCCCATAACCAGAGGTCAGGGGCTCCGGCATAGGTGCCATAAAGTCCGCTCCGGCTTCCATTAAGCATCGTATAGGCTCCTATGAGAGTCGATTCAATTCCCTTAAGATTGGTCAGTTGGGATGGAGATATTGTGGCTTGGGGGGTCACTGTCAAAAAGTCTTTGCTGCAGGAAAAAGTGCCCAGCAGGACAGCAGTAACCCATAATATATGTCTATATAGCCTTTTCATATCCAAGGATATTATGTGTTTAGAATTTAACGTTGATGCCTGCGATAAACTGGCGGGATACCGGATAGACACCCAAATCAAGTCCCGGCAGGCTCACCGTGGTATTATATTGAGATACTTCAGGGTCCAGTCCGCTGTATTTGGTGATGGTGAACAAATTGGTCACCGACCCGTAAATCCGTAAGCTGGATATCCCCTTAAAGAGATGTAAAAAAGTATACCCCACCTGCAAATTTTTCATCCGGAAATAAGACCCATCTTCCACATAATAAGATGACGACTCATATTCCAGAGGTGTCGATAACGCAGACGGAGCCGGTACCTTAGATCCAGAATTCGAAGGAGACCAGGGGTGCAACAGCCGTGTACTCGCTGCGGAAGGGAAATATTGAAAATCAGTGAACAGCTTAGGCTCATTGTACAGCTTATTGCCCTGGCTTCCATAAAAGAAGCAAAGGACATCAAAATGCTTGTAAGATGCCGCTAGATTGATCCCGTAAGTAAATTTTGGCAGAGGACTTCCCAAAGTAGTGCGGTCGTCCGAGGAGAATTCTCCGTCTCCGTTCACGTCAGCATATTTCATACCGCCCAGGCGGGCACCGGGTTGGGTGCTTGCATCTACTTCCTCCTTATTCTGAAATATACCCGCCTGCTTATATCCGTAAAATTCACCGTAAGGCTCTCCTTCTTCCAGGATAGTAGTGGTGAGTTCCCCTGTACCATACAGGGTATGAGTAATTCCGGGGGCTAATTCCAGAATCTTATTGGAATTATGGGAAATATTGACTCCTGCGTCCCATTGGAAGGTATTCTGATCAGAGGAACTATGGTGATAATTCAGAGAAATCTCAATCCCTTTGTTTTGCATAGATCCCACATTCGTGAAGGGGCTATTGGCCATCCCGCCAACTTGGTCCAGCAAGGGCACAGAGAAGAGCATTCCGGAAGTCACCCTTTTATACACATCGACAGAACCATCGAGGGCACCGTTTAAAAGCGTAAAATCCAATCCGATATTCGTCGATTTAAGCCTCTCCCATTCTAGGGACGGATTGCCGATCTGGCTCTGGCTGACTCCTGAAGCCAAGGACCCGCTTCCGTTCATCGGATAGGAACTCGTGGTGATCAGCGGAGTAAACAAATCGTAGGCATTGTCTGAAGGGATATTCTGGTTTCCCGTCTCTCCATAACCCACGCGTATCTTCAGATCATCTATCCAATCCACCCCTTTCATAAACTGCTCATCCGATATCCTCCACGCAGCACTAAATGAAGGAAAGAGGCCGTATTTATTCAGGGAGCCGAACTTGGACGATCCATCCCTTCGTAAGGTGGCACTGAACAAATATTTACCATCCAGGGAATAATCCACACGCCCGAACAGCGAAAACAGCGTACTCAGTGAACCAGTCTCTGAGTTTTGGATATTTTCTGAACCCGTATTGAGGTAATAATAGTTCTGGTCCCCAAGTATGAAATACCCATTCCGCGATCCGCTTAAGTTTCGATTGGAACTGTAATTGGCTTCCGAGCCTATCAGCAGGCTCACCGAATGCCGCTGATGAAACACCCGTTTATAGTTTAAGGTATTAGACCAGGTCCATTGCGTAGTGTAGCCTTGGGATGCGCTGTACCCATTAGTGGACACGCTGGCCGCATCTTCCATCGAAGGATAACGGATATTCTGACCGTTGGAGTTGTTAAGATTAACCCCAAAGCTGGTACGGGCGGTCAGTTCCTTCAAGATATCCACTTCTCCGTAGACATTCCCAAACAAGCGATTCTGATGGGTATAATTGTCCTTTGCCCTATACAACAAAGCCAATGGATTTTTGGCATCTCCCAAGGTGGGGCCACGTGCTCCGGCAAAATTTCCTTCAATATCATATATGGGAATAATCGGCTGAATTTTATAGACATCTCCTATAGGACTATATACTTGCTGATATCCACCAGGAGAGCCGACGTTGGTAGCAAAGCCAATACCCTCGGTACGACTGAATACCATATTTTCTCCGAACCGGACGCGGTCATGAAATGCCTTAAATTGTATATTAGAACGTATGTTGTATCTTTTAAAACTGGTATATTTGACAATTCCCTGTTGATTAAGATAACCTAAGGACAAGGCATACACCGCATGCTCGCTTCCACCAGAGGCTCCGAGTTGATAGCTTTGTGAAGGGGCGTTTCGGGTGATGGCCCGCATCCAATCGGTACCATGTTGATTCGCCTTGGTAATTTGATAGAAATTCTCCGGATCATGATTGTATTTTGCCGGATCTGCATCTGCATCGGTGACTTCGATACCCGCAGCATTGCCTGCGATCAGATAGGTAGGTAGCTGGGGGTCGCTGCCGTGACCATACATAATCCCTAAAGAAGCGCCTGGGTCCAGTCCTGCGTTATTATAGGATTGAAACAAGTAGGTCGCATACTGCATTGGCGACAGAAACTGCGGAAAGTTAGACCGGATAGGCACTGAACTCCCATAATGGGCGTCAAAGGTAATACTGAGTGCTCCCTGCTGGCCTTTTTTGGTGGTAATGATCACCACGCCGTTATTTGCCCGAGAGCCATATATGGAAGCTGATGATGCATCTTTAAGGACTTGTATGGACTCCACATCATTCTGGTTAAGCCATGCCAGGTTTCCCTCATAAGGAACGCCGTCAATGATATATAAAGGATCATTGTTATTCACGGTACTGTATCCCCGAATTCTGATTTGGGGCGTGGATCCCGGCGACCCGTCATTGACGATATTGACTCCGGCGGCTTTCCCCTGTAAGGCCTCGGTCACACTGGCGGCAGGTTGCGCTTTTACGCTGCCCACATCCACTACAGAAACAGCACCGGTCAAATCCTTTTTTTCCTGGGTCCCGTAACCCACCACCACGAGCTGATTAAGTCCCGTGGCAGCCGCCATCAGGGCGATATCAAAAACGGTACGGCCATTCACAGGAATCTGACGGGTAGTATAACCAATGTAACTTACCTCCAGTACCGCATTGTCTGGTACCTCCAGTGCAAATCTTCCCTGGGCGTCTGTAACAGCCCCCACCGTACTGCCTCTCACCTGTACGGTAACACCGGCCAAAGGCTGCCCCGTGGATGAATCTCTCACTTCACCTGTTACACGTGTCGGAGGGGGAGCATGTACCAGTTCACCAGATGGCACAGAGCGCACCACGATAATGTCGTTTTTAATCAAATAGGTAAGAGGCTGGTTGCGAAAACAATGGTCCAGCACTTCATGGATGTTAGCCGCCTTGACATGAATACTGACCGGTGAGGCTTTATTGAGATCCTCTTTGGTATAAATAAAACTATACCCCGTCTGCTGCTTAATATCTTCAAATATCTTTTTTAGCGATGCATTATTCTCTGATATAGTGATTGCAGGCTGGGCATGGACGTGGGCGCTCACCTGTACACATGCTGCAATGAGCAATATAGTCGTCAGTTGCATGACACGCGCTATTTTACAATGGGCAAAAGAACTACCTTGATGCCCCTTTTTGTGAAGAGCATTTGAATACATATCTTTGGTTTGGATAACGTAAGAAAGTTGTATTTAGACGTACGGCTTCTTGCGGAAGAAGAGCCGGGAATTGACCTTTCCGCTAATAAGGTCGCCGGCTCTTTTCCACTATGTGTAGTCATGGGCTCATAGGAAAAATTTATGGTGAAACAATAATGGTACTGTCCTGGATTTCATAGTTTAGATAGTTGGTAGCTTTCAAAGCTTCGAAGACTTTCGAGACGTAAATATTCCGGGAAATATAACCGCCAAAGTGCTGTGGGATGTTCCCTCTGATCTCTACACGCACGTCATACCACCGGGAAAGGAGGCGCATGACGGTTTCTATGCTATCATCGTTAAACCAAAATTGATCGTTTTTCCAGGCCATGACTCCGTGTAAGTCTACATCCATTATCTTTCTTAGATAGCCGTTCCCTCCGGCCTGTGCTTGCTGACCAGGCCTCAATAATACTTCATGATCCCCTTGTTGAACTTTTAAAGAGCCTTCAAGCAAGGTCACCTTCGAGATGGGTTCATCCCGATAAGCCATCACATTGAAGTGGGTACCTAAAACCCACACAGTCAGACCATTCACTGAAACCGAAAACGGCATGTTTTCATTCTTCGCCACTTCAAAATAGGCTTCTCCGGTAATATCGACGTGTCGGCTGTTCCCCCTGAACTCATTAGGGAAGCGAACCGATGAGGCCGCATTTAACCAAATCTTCGTGCCATCGGACAACACAACCTGGTACTCCCCTCCTTTCGGCGTCGTCACCGTATTAAATAATACTTCACCGTCTGCTTTCGCCGATTTTTTGTACGCTAAAAGACCGTTATCCAGCTTTACAATACCGGTGTTTCCCTGTGTCGATACAATTCCTGTTTTCACTGAATCCAGCACAATCTGAGCCCCTTTGGCCAAAGTCAGTATCGCCTTATTCCCTCCGGGCGCAATATCATGGTGTTGAACCACAGGCGTTTCATCGGGGAATATCCTCTTCGGTTGATAAAAAACTAATATCGAAAAAGCAATAGACAATATTATGGCCACCGCGATACCATAGTTCCACCATCGTAACCGGTAAGTGGCGATGCCCGGCATCTCTATCTCATTGCTCCGGCATTCTTGGAAGATTTCCGACCGAATTGCCTGGTAGGTCTCTTCAAGGATGGGTTCCCATGCCTCACGGACCGAATCTGGAATATCACCATCTGATTCGACTTGCCGGCGGATAATGGCCCTTAATTCTGCATGACCTCCCTGCGTTCTAAACTGCTCGATCAAAAAATCGACTTCTTCAGGAGAGGCCTTCCCGTCCAAAAACCGGATAAAGACTTCCTGTAAATCAGTATTTCTCAAATTAGGCCTTTAATGTTAATACGAATGAGGAAGGATTTCCCTCTGCTATATTCCCGACTTTTTTTAAGCAGGGGGCATAGCAGGAGGACAGAGAGGCTCAAACAGCATGCAAAAGAAAATGGCTATGAGGATCTCCTGATGAGTATAGCAGTATCTGCGGATGGAACGAGTGGCTTTGACAATATGATCGCTTATGGTAGAAATCGAGATCCCCAACAACCGGGAAGTCTCTTCGTAGCTTTTCCCGTCCAGTTTGCAGAGACGGAAAATCTGACGTCGCTTTGGTGGTAGGGCCTCTATGGCACTTTGTAGCAGGTCGCTATACTCTTTTCTTGCCAGCAGATCATTGACCTCATCATAAGACTCGGTGGCGATGCTAATCATATGATTCAGCAATTTTTTATCCATAGCCACCCTTCTGAAAAAATCATAGGCCAGATTTTCGGTGATCTGGAACAGGTAGGAGCGAAAGGATTTTTTCGGATCAATATAGGCTCGCTTTTCCCAGATTCTTAAAAACGCCTCTTGCAGCAGTTCCCGCGCCATGTCTTCGGACTTCACCAATTTCAATAAGTTACCGTACAAGCGAGGACTAAAATGCAGGTACACCTCTTTAAAGGCTTGCTCACTACCGGCTTTTAATGCCCAAATTGTCGTCTCGGAGATTGTAGCCTGCTTCGCCATAGTAGTATGTCGACATATTTTGTTGAGAGAATGCCATAGGCGACCGTAGGGAGCCAAGGTTCCGTGTAAACAAAAATAGGAATTTTAACTATATCAAACCCTGCATTCTAAATACCAGCCAAGCCATGAATTGCCGGGACCACATGCCTTTCTGCCATGCAAAACAAAGACTCATTCAGCCTGACTCCGTATATTTGTCCTATGCGTGAAAAGATCATTATCGGATTGCTTCGGGAAGGAAAGACTCCCGAAGACAACCGGGTGGCCTTTACGCCACGGCAATGCCGCATGATCCTGCAGCGATATCCTCAATTGAACATTATTGTACAGCCCTCTCCTATCCGGTGTTTCAGTGATGAGGAATATCTGGAGGAGGGCATCCCACTCAGTGAAGATCTAGATAGATGTGATGTATTGATGGGCATCAAAGAGGTGCCCCCCCAGCTGCTTATTCCGCACAAGACCTATTTCATGTTTTCGCACACCAAAAAAATGCAACCTTATAATCAGGAGCTGATTCGCACATTGGTGCGAAATCACAATACCCTGATCGACTACGAGTGTCTCACCCACGAGGACGGACAACGGTTGCTGGGCTTTGGCTTTTTTGCCGGTGTAGTAGGCGCTCACAACGGGTTGAGGGCCTATGGCAGTAAAACGGGTCTGTTTCATCTGGAAGCAGTTCACCAATCCCGGGATTTCAATGCACTGACCGATACCTATTTCGGCATGAAACTGCCCCCTGTGAAAATAGTCATTACCGGATCGGGGCGTGTAACTGCCGGCATTCTGGAAGTCATGGGACTTTTGGGCATCAAGGACATTCCTCCCGAAGAATTTCTAATCACGGAATATGCCTATCCCGTGTATACACAACTTAAGGCAGGACAACTCTATCTGAGAAAGAAAGATAAAATATACAACCGAGAAGATTTCCATAGGAACCCTGCGGACTACGAATGTAAATTTCTGCCTTTTATCACGGCGGCAGATATTCTGATGAATGGGATATACTGGGACCGGCAGATGGCACGACTTTTTAGCTGGAATGATTTGCAAAATCCGCACTTCCGCATAAAGGTGATCGCCGACATTAGCAATGATATACACGGATCTGTCCCCTGTAATCTGGGAGACTCCACCATCGCAGATCCCGTATACGGAATCGACAAACAACGGCGTACGAAAACAGCCCCATACTTGCCTGATACGTTGGATATGATGTGCGTAGGGAACCTGCCTAACGAACTTCCCAGGGACGCTTCCAAATATTTCGGAGAACAGCTGGGTAAATTTGTTCTGGAGCATATTTTAACGCTGGACCACGCAGCTCCGGGCAGCATCCTGGAAAGGGCCACCATCCTTAAAAAAGGCACTCTGTGTCCTGCATACCATTATCTGCAGGATTACGTGCGTGAAACCCCTCCCTCCTCCGATTAAGGCGGACTTCTCACAGATCCAGGTAATAGGGGTGTAGCAAACTTTGAAATGGCCGGCTGTATCCGCCAGCCTCATCTGTGATACAAAGTGTGTCTTCCTGTATTTTGTCTGCTTTATGAGAAAAAAAGGCGATAGACCGGAAAGGACTATGAGCTGGCGTCTGGCTTACCCAAAGTATATGCACCGGATGCAAACCTCTGATACGTGCCTGCGCTGAAAACTGCGCAAAAGCCCCGGCCGGAATCATGACACAAAATAGTCCCTCATCGCCCAGTTGGCGTACAACCGTATCCAAAAGTTGATCATGGCGAAGCGTGGTGTCATGCTTCGCTCCGTTTTTAGCGTCTTGGGGGCTTTTGAGTTGTTGCTGGTAAAAAGGTGGATTGCTGAGCACAAAAGGATAACGCGCCAGAGAATGATAGCCCCTGATATCAGCCTCCAATAAATGAATCCGCTCCTTCCAGGGAGAAGCCAGGAAATTTTCCCGGGCTTGGATACACGCTTCTTTCTCCAACTCAATGGCATCAAATACGGCTTCAGGCAATGCCTGGCAGAGCATCAGAGTCAACAGGCCCGTACCGGTACCTAAGTCAAGTATTCGGAAAGGCCTGCCGTTACCCCATGGAAAATCGTCACTGTGCTTCAGGAGATAATCCGCCGCATAGGCTCCTTGAAGGCAGGCATCCGTACAAACTTTCATCACGCCACGCTCTTGGGTCACCCGGAACTGTTTGAATTGAAAATATGTATTGGCCATCAGGGCTTAAACAAAATGCATAGAAATGGAACGTTCAGGCACACCGGCCTAACCATTCTTTTTTGGACCACTATCCGATACTTCGGGCGCTTGGGGTAACCGCCAAGTCGGCAAATTCACCCGCCAGATATTTATAATACGCCGTAATCGCAATCATCGCTGCATTATCCGTACAATATTGGAATGCCGGAATATAGTAATTCCACCCAAATTTTTTCCCGTATTCCGCCAGGGCATTTCTGAGACCGGAATTGGCACTCACCCCACCCGCAATACAAATTTCCCTGATACCGGTTTGCTCGGATGCTTTGTGCAGCTTATGCATGAGAATAGAGATGATCCTGTCCTGTATGGACGCGCACACGTCGGCCATGTGGTCCCGGAGAAAATCGGGATTGCTTTTTTGCTGTTCTCTCACGAAATACAAAATCGCCGTCTTTAGTCCGCTGAAGCTGAAATTAAGGTCGGGGACCTGCGGCTCCGGAAACGCAAAGCGGGCTCCATTCCCCTGCTTGGCATAGCGGTCGATCAGGGGTCCTCCCGGATAAGGCAAACCAAGAATTTTAGCCGACTTGTCGAAAGCCTCTCCTGCCGCATCGTCCAGGGTAGTGCCGATCACTTCCATTTGGAGATAATCATCACAGCGTACGATCTGGGTATGCCCTCCTGACACGGTCAGGCAAAGAAACGGAAACGAAGGCCTGGGGGTTTCGATGAAATTCGCCAACACGTGCGCGCGCATATGGTGCACGGCAATCAGAGGGAGCCCCAATCCGAACGCCAGGGATTTTGCAAAACATCCCCCCACCAATAAAGCACCGATCAGTCCGGGGGACTGGGTAAAAGCGATGGCGCTCAAGGACTCTTTAGACACCCCTGCCTGCTGCAACGCTTCGTGTACAACGGGC
>Ga0164242_10010310_pt1 | contig 10022 bp, 18 predicted proteins | sample OricomgcompostMG_FD_108783 | JGI IMG/M metagenome (GOLD analysis project Ga0164242, IMG submission 108783) | Miracle-Growth compost microbial communities from Emeryville, California, USA - Original compost - Miracle growth compost (MG) ... | reverse complement strand
GACCGGGTATGCCAACGTGCATGACGCCTCGGGTCAGAACTTCTTGATCGTGAATCCGACCGACCAATACCTTCGGATTGGACGAGTGGACACTGGCGGCATCTATTTCGACTCGGCCACTGGCGCACTCAGCGTGACCGGCTCCTTGAATGTTACGTCCACCCTCGGAACCGGGGGGCGCACAGCCTACGATGACGGCAAGCTGGGGTGGTACTTCTCCTCGGCTGGATACGCCAACGTCAACACCCCAGAAGGTGACACCTTCTTCATTGTCAACCCGAAGGATTCTACTCGATACGTCCAAATCGGGGCTGGCGATTCGCAGATCAAGTACGTGGCCAATACTGGCGCGGTGACAATCGGGGACCCCAGTTCCTCGTACATTGGATACACCCCCGCGAACGGTGTCACCTTCAACAATGTCCAGAACGCGCTGTTCAACATGGGCTTCGGGGATGGCGGGGGTGCCAGCGCCTTCCGGGTTATTGGTCTGCAAGTGGACCCAGATGACGCGAAGAGTAATCGGGCGCTCAGCATTGATTCGAGCGGCATCCGGATGGACGCCCAAACGATGTCCACCAGCCTGGATGAGCCCTTCAACATCTACCTGCACACATTGGGATCATTCAACCTGATCGGTGAGGATAGCCTCTCTCCCGACTTCCATGTCGGAGTAGATAGCACCGGACCTCGGGTTTGGTCGATGTCCATTGCTAGCCGAGATTACAGTGGCCTGTCGGCCAGCGTGCACATCACCGGCAGTGGTACGCTCGGCAACATCGGATCAGCCAGTAAGTTCAAGGTGAATATAGAGCCTGCCGACTTTGGCGAATCTATTCTTGACCTCGAACCTAAGACGTGGTTCGACAAGGGGGCCACTGAAGCATGGGCTAAGGCCCTCAGTGATGCCGATGGCGACGTCGCAAAGGCGGTCGCAGCCACAGCCAATGACGATATTCCAGATCTAGTCGAGATCCCCGGCATGATCGCCGAGGATGTGGATGCTGCTGGCCTGAAGCAGTTCGTCATCTACGATGATGAAGGTGAGATTAAGAGTATTGCATATGAGCGCCTCTGGATTCCCCTCGTTCCCATTATCAAGAAGCAGCGCGCTCAGATCGCAGATCTTGAAACACGACTAGCAGCATTGGAGAAGTCCGCATGAACCCGAACGAACAGATCGACGCCAACGTCGTGATCAAGATTCTGCGCGAGGAGAACGACGAGCTGCGCTGGCAGCTGACGCTGCTCCGGGCCAAGGCCGTGCAGGACGCACAGAAGTCCGAGCAGGGCGGCGATGAGTGACCCGACCATCACGGTTGCACTGATCACTTCGATCGCGGGCATCATCGGCCTGATCATCAAGTCCTTCTTCGACACGAGGGAACTGAGGATCATCCGGGCCGATACTCGCGAGGCGAAGGATCAGGTGGCCAACACCCACACGATCAACTTCCGTGACGACATCGACCAGAAGGTCGATGCGATATTGGCCCGCATGGACGAGTCCGATCGCAGGACGGATGCTCGCTTCAACATGATCCAGGAGGATCTCACTCAGATCCGCAGGGGCGAGACCGCAGACCGCGAGGAGCATACCTCGCTCTGGGTTGCCCTGCGACAGATCGGCGGCAAGAAGGAGTGATTGCACATGGCGATCATCGATGGCAACGACGTCAGTAGTTACCAGCCGAACTGGGCACCCAGGCAGGGCCAGGAGTTCGTGGGCATCAAGTCCACCGAGGGGACTAGCTACGCCAACCCCTACCGGGATGAGCAGGAGTCCAAGTCTCGCAAGGCCGATCTGGTCATCCTCTGGTACCACTTCCTGAGTCACGGCAACATCGACCAGCAGGTCGCCTACTTCGCCAACAACACCAACGTGAAGCCTGGCGACATCCTAGTGTGCGACTGGGAGAAGAATGGCTGCACCAATGCCGACAAGGATGACTACCTCAAGAAGCTGAAGAAGCGGTTCCCCAAGAACCGAGTCATCCTCTACTGCAACGTCTCCTGGTGGCTGACCAAAGACAAGACCAGCTACGTCGAGGACGGGCTGTGGATCGCCTACTACAGCAACAACAGCTCGGTGCGGCCACCGATCCAGTCCCCCTGGTTGTTCTACCAGTATAGCCAGACCCCGATCGACCAGAACGTCTCCTCCTTCAAGACCAAGGCCGAACTTGTCGCCTGGGCCAAGTGCAGTGCGCCAGCAGTGGTTATCGACACCAGGGCCAAGGTCTGGTTCCGGGGCGGCTGGACGTGTGGCTGTGTCGCCACCTCGCTCCCCCTGGTCGAGCAGGACATGATCCAGAAGGGGCTCATCAAGGAGTCCATCGACATCTACCAGCTCGGCTACCGGACCGACGTCTCGGCCTCTGCTGGCACGCACGCCAAGGGCGGCTGCACCGATGTGGATCAGTACAGCGATGAGCAGCTCCAGGTGTGGCGTGATTGGGGCTGGACGATGGAGCATCGCACCCCGGCAGAGGGCTTCATCGACCACGGCCACGGGTTCCCGTTCGGCTGCACCCACCTCAGCGCTGGGGCCCAGTATCAGGTTGACGAGTGGCGCAACAAGATGAACGCCCTGTCTGGCAGTGCGCGAGGCCCGGTCACTGGTCCCGGCTGGCAGGTTATCGACTGGAAGGACGCCCTGAAGAAGAAGGCGGGCGCACTGGTCGCCAAGGTGAATGCAGCCACGGCTGAACTTGAGAAGGAGAGTGAGATCGTGAGGGAGCGCATTGCGCCAGCACGAAGCAAGAACCAGAAGGCGAAGGCTGAGAACAAGTACCAGACGCTCTGGCTGACCAATGGTGACGGCAAGAAGGACGCCAACTGCACCGTGGCCTTCGGTCCATGCTCGGCTGACTTCGACGTGAACATCACCGCGTCCGGCCTGGGGGTCAAGGACAAGCTCTGGGTCCGCTGCTACACGGTCGATTACGTCAACGGCAAGCCGAAGCGCAACAAGGGCTCGGAGAGCAAGGCGCTGGAGATCGACAACAACGGCGGCTGGGCCCGCAAGCAGGTCAGCTTCAAGCCGGTCGTCGGGTCCCCCAGCAAGGGCCACAGCTCTCGGCGGCTGCGCCTGGAGTGGATGACCACCAACAAGGACGTCCAGATCGAGGATTGCTGGATTCAGGGATGGAGTGAGAAGTGAAGGTAGTTCTTCCGTACAAGCCGCGCCTGGTCATCTATGTGACCCTGGCCGTCATCACCATGCTGGTGATCCCAGCGGCGGGCATCTGGTTCACCTCGGTCGGCGAGCCCATTCCGCTCCTGCTAGTGCGCATCGGGGCGATCGCCTCATTCGTCGCCGGTAGTTCCCTGGTGCTCTCCATCCTGAACATCAAGAAGGGCGACGAGCTCCTCAACGACAGCCAGGTCAAGGCTGAGGTTCTCGATCCGAGCACCGCCCCCGTCCAGGACGAGGAGCCGGACGAGCCGGAGGTCGAGGATGACGGTCCCGGAGTTGAGGCCGTCGTAACGGATGATGCGGAATGAAGCTCTTCCGCTACCTCTGGATCGCCTGGGCTGCCGCCTTCGGCCTGATCGAGGGCATCGCCCTCCTGAACAAGAAGAAGGACGACACGCTGTCTGAGAACCTGCGGGACCTGTTCCACACCAAGACCAAGACTGGTCGCACGGTGTGGGGTGTGGTGTTCGGCATCTTCAGTGGGCTGTTCGTCCTGCACATCTCTGGCTCCAAGTACATCGACTGGTAAGAACCAACAAGCGCCCCGCGCCTGGGAATCTTCGGACTCCTGGACGCGGGGCGCTTTTCGTGTTTTACAGGCCGAGCTCTTTCGCCTCTTCCTCCGACAGGACCGGCACCTCCAGGCTGCGCATCATCGACACCTTGCCACCCCGCTTGCGGGGCGTGGCCTTCTTTACCCTCTGAGAGGGGCGAGAGGGGGTCTGTGAGCGCTTGGCAGCCTTCTTGGCTGTGGTTGTCGGTGGTTGGGGTTGAGAGGTCCTCAGAAGGGCCCGTAGCGGCTCCACGTGCTCCTCGCACAGGACGACCGTTGCCTCCTCTCCTTCGACCGCGACCAGGCAGTGCTCGACTTCTCGGGCAGGGTCGGCGCACACATCGCACGCCTCAACCTCCACGCGAACCATCACTCCTCCTTCATCTTGCAACCTGAGATCAAAAGAGTCTACACTGGTTCTTCGATCACATCTACAGGGATGCAGATCAGAGGAGGAGGGGTGAGCAGTGCCCAACCCGAGGAAGATCCCGAAGGAGTTCGAGCCCAACATGGAGCGCTGGCTCCGGGAGGGCAAGACCTACGCCTGGATCAAGGAGCAGTTCCGCAACCGCTACAAGAAGGACATCTCCGATGGGACGATCGTCAACTTCCGCAAGGAGAAGAACATCCCGGATCGCTACGCCGTGGCGGCTCGCAAGCAGGGGCACCCCTGGAAGGTGCTCCCGGAGCATCGGGGTGTCGGCATCGACCCGTACCTGTCAGCCCTGATCCGGCGTGATGCAGGGCTTCCGGTCCCCCAGGAGCGGCTCACCTCGGCAGAGAACTGGTGGGCTGAGATGCAAGAGCTGGGGCTTGTCGCCTCATACTCCCCTCAGCGTGGCTGGGTCACTCTCCCGCGCCGGCGAGGTATCGACCTCGGCTACATCCGTGAGCCCGACTCGCCGAACTGAACGGGCACGTTTATCGAATCTTCACATTTAATCGCCCACTTCCGGTTGCGGAGGTGGGCGGTTTTGTTGTTTCATGGGGCTCGCGCTGAGGCGCGCCTGAGTCGGGATCTTCGCAGCTCCCCCCTTAAGCGTTTCAGCCCATCCCCCCGTTCCGCTTTGAAGTGCCTGGGCTAGGCAACACCTAGATGTGGCGGTAGAGTGCTCCTCGCAACTTCAACTTGACCCGGAAGGTCATGGCATGTCCCTCATCTTGGAAGCCAACACCGTTACCCGCCTGTACTCCTGTGAAGGGGCACGAGTGATTCGAGGCGAAGACGGGATCGCCTTCATCGAGATTGATCAACGTGATCCGAGCATGGCGGACTGGCACGCCCTCCACCAGTGGGTTGCAGACAACGGATTCTGGTTCGGCAACGAAGGTCCTGTCAGAGAGTACGGCGAGCTGTTCGAGGACAGCTTCGGCGACAGGTTCTACTTGCTCGACCGCGAGTGATCGAAGAGAGGAGGCAGGTGAACGGAACTGTAACCATCCCCAAGCATCTCAGCTTCTCGGCGATGAGCAGCTACGCAGATTGCGGCGAGAGGTACAAGCTGGAACGGATGCACCTCAACAACGGCACGTGGTTCGCCACGGTGGCTGGCGGCGTGATCCACGGCATGATCCAGCGGAAGCTCCTGGGTGAAGACGTCAAGGCCGACGAGTTCGAGGAGCTCTTCAAGTCGGCCATCCAGGGTCAGCTCGACAGAGGAGTTGAGCTCAAGGCTTCAGGTCGGAAGAACAAAGAGGTCAGCTTCAGCGGCGGACCCAACAAGCGCGACCACGGCTGGTGGTCCGAGTTCGGCCCACAGATCTACGAGGCGTTCATCCGCTGGATCGAAGAGCACGACGAACTTGAAGTCCTGAGGAATGTCGATGGCGATCCCATCGGCGTCGAGCTGGAGTTCAACATCGAGCTGGGCGAGGTCCCCGTCAAGGGATTCATCGATGCAGTGTTCGTCAACAACGAGACTGGCCAGCTGTTCTGTGTGGACTGGAAGACTGGCTCGGCTCCGAAGGGCGCGCTCCAGCTGGACACCTACGCACTGGCCCTGGAGAAGGTCCTCGGCGTCCTGCCGGACTGGGCGGGCTTCTGCTACCCGTACTGGTCCAAGACCAACGGACGGGTCGAGGCCAACGTTCCCGACTGGCATTACACGGGCACGGTGTCCGAGGACTACATGGACTACCTGTATCGGCAGTCCCGTCGCGGCATCGAGGAAGGGATCTTCCTGCCCTCCCCCAGCAATCTCTGTGCTGGCTGCGGGGTTCGGGACTTCTGCCGTGCGCAGGATGGGGTCTTCAGCCAGGAGGTCTCGATCCATCCCGAGATCAAGGTGTACGATTCTCAAGTTGAAATTGAGAGCACGGAAGAGGAGACCGAGTGAGCACATCGGTAAGCATCGCGTTCGACGGCCAGGTCATCAGCGGGGTTTGCGCGTCGAGCGAGATCCCCCTGGTGGAAGAGCTGATCGAGCGCTACGAGGAGGGGGCACCGTTGATCCTCCCCTTCCAGGATGGCCGCACTGTCGCGATCCCCGACGGCAAGGCCGTCATCACCTTCAAGGAGGTTCCGAATGTCTGATGGTGGAGAGTCCACGGCGACTCTGAAATACGGCAAGGGCCACGAGGATTCGTGGTTCGTTGCCAAGGGCACGCCGGCCCAGATCAAGCAGCAGGTCATCGACTACTTCGGCCTGACCGGCGAGGATCTCGCCGAGAAGACCCCGCACGAGATCGTGCTCCAGGGGCAGAGCATCGCCCAGGGCACCTCGGCGGTCAGCGGCAAGCTGAACGGCAGCATCGACTGGCCCTCCAGTAGCGATCGCCCGGCAGCCGCCAAGAAGGGCGGCAGCAAGAAGAAGTCCGAGCCGAAGAAGGAGGAGGACGAGCACCCCTGGGGCCAGGTCCTCGCACAGATCGAATTGGCTGAGACCGAGGATGCGCTCAAGAAGCTGTTCGCGGTCAACAAGGAGGCGTTCCAGAACGCCGACGTGAAGGAAGCAAGCAAGAAGCGGTTCGCCGCTCTCAAGGAAGGGAACTGACACATGGCATTCGACAACCTGGATCAGCTCGAAAGCTACGAGGAGTCGAACAAGCGCTCCTTCTTCAAGTTCGCTGACCACGAAGGTAAGACCGTGGCCATCGAGCTCCTGGACCTGGACGAGGAGCGCCCCGGCTACCAGGGCAAGCCGACCCCGCAGGTCAAGGTGAACCTCGTCGTCAACAATGGCGACGGCACCTTCACCGACTTCTACGGTCAGTGGATCAAGGGGGGCGTCATCTGGGGCTTCTTCTCCAAGAGAAAGCGCGGCGAGTCCTTCATCCGCAAGGTCGTCCAGCTCCCGGCGCGCGCCAAGGGCCAGCAGGGTGCCTGGGCCTTCAACTCGACGGACGAGGAGTCCTTCAAGGAGACCCTCGCCCACGTCCAGGGCAAGGCTGCTGAGGCCGAGCAGGCGGCGGCTGCCGTCAAGGACGAGGAGCTCCCCTGGGCTTCTTCCGACGACTGAACTTGAGAATGGGAGCTGGCATGGAAGAGAAGAAGAAGTACCGCGTTCTTGAGGGCGCGTGGGACAGGGGCCTCATCGGCAAGGTGTACGAGGGCGTGGGGCCCGACAGGGACGGCGACATTCGACTCACTGGATGCGAGGCGGACAGCGACTCCGGCCTCCGGGACATCTTTGTGTCGCAGGAGGATGTGGTCGAGGCCCAGGAGGTTCGGGAGGTTCAGCAGTACGGGAAGATCGAGGTCACCACTGAAGAGGTGGTCACCAGGGAGACCAAGATCACCGAGGTGGCTCTGCGCCTGACCCTGGAGGAGGCGCGGGACCTGTACCTCGTGCTGGCCGGCGAGATGGACGCCATCGACGCCGAGACCCTGGACGCCCTGAGTGATGACCTGGAAGAGGTGCTGGACAATGCCTAGGTATCGCGTGATCAGCGAGACCCCCTACCGGTGGAACTACGCCACCTACAGCCCCCTGCAGGTCTATCTCAACCCCGGCACCCTCCCGCCGCCCGGTACCGAGTTCGAGGGCCTCCGGGAGGATGAGACCACCAGCGGCGACATCAACATCACCGCCGCGACTTTCCAGATCGCCAAGGAGTGCGTCGCATTGGTCGAGACTGTCGAGCCGAAGCCGACTGTCGAGGTGATCAAGGAGGAGGTCGCCGTCGAGAAGGTGGTGGCGATCAACCTGCACCTCACCCTGGAGCAGGCGTCCCTCATTGCGCGTGCAATGTACGACACTGACCTGGAGCTGGAAGAGGCCACGGCTGATGTGTACAAGGGGCTCATCGTGGCGGTGGGCAATGCCGGCTGAACCGAACCTGACCCGCCAGGACGCGATCAACCTCGTCAAGGACATCCTGGAAGACGGGCTCGACACCATCTACGAGTCGGCTCACGAGCAGGTGGATCTGCATGTGGTCGGAGAGCGCTTCGACTTCGATGAGCTGGATGATATGGCGGAAGCCCTGGGGGCTGAGGCCGAAGGGATCATCCGCAACGTTCTCAAGGCGCTCGACCGCTGGGAATTTTGATCTGACCGAACTTGAGAATGAGAGGATGATATGCCGCTGTCAGCGATGAGGGCGTTTCACCAGAGCTCTGCGAGCGCCCCAGAGCTGCCGCGCATCAAGGCATTCCAGGACCTCTACGAGCATCCCGACATCCTGTGGAGGCCACGCCAGGGCGGCCTGATCATGATCTGCGGTATCCCTGGCGCACAGAAGAGTGGGTTCGCCATGTTCTGGACGGCCATGATGAACCTGCCCACCCTCTACTTCGCAGCAGACACCAGCCCCTTCGATGCCAGCATGAGGTTGGCGTCGATGGGTCTGCGTGAAAGCACCGAGGAGATTGAGGAACGGCTCCGCAACGGCGAAGGCCAGGTCGTGGAGAATGCCCTGCGCGGCTCGAAGATCCAGTGGTCATTCGGGGCCCCGATCACCTGGAATGCGGTTGATGAGGAGCTTGACGCCTACGTCGAACTCCACAACGAGTACCCGAAGATCGTGGTGATCGACAACGCGATGGATTGGCTCGGGTGCGAGTCTGACTACCAGGCGCAGATGGCGTTGTTCGGAGACCTGACGGCCTTCGCTCGGCGCACCGGGATCACCACGGTGGTCCTGCACCACGCCACCGACAAGGGCTTCAACGATCCGACCATGCCGCCACCGCGCAACGCGATCAAGAACGGCCTGGCCGAGAAGCCCGAGCAGGTGCTCACCCTGGGGCTTGACCCGAACACCCTGAAGTTGAGGGTGGCACTTGTCAAGAACAGAAGTGGCAAGCAGGACCCGACCGGGGAGACCTACGCAACACTTCAGGCAATCCCTGAGATAACCAGTTTCGCTCGTCTCGGAAACTGAGAAGGAGAGGAAGAGATATGGCTTCGAGATTGCAGGCCGATCACGCCATGAAGATCGCGGGGGATGCGATCCTCGCCGACCTGGCGCAGACCTGGGAGGCGCTGCCTACAGGAGACCTGCTCCAGCGCCAGCTGGAGGTCGTCAGCAAGGCCGCACGGGAGCTGGGGTATGCCGACCCGCTAACCACCCAGGACTTCGCTGAGATTGGAACCTGGGCCAACCTGGCGAACATCGACATCGAGGTGGTGTTCGAGTGAGCGACATTCCGTGGCTGGATGAGACGTTCAGCGAGGACGACCTGCTGGTCAAGGACCACGAGGAGATCTGCGAGGACTGCCGCCTGGTCAAGGTGCGGTGCCTGGATGAGTGCGGATCGTGCTTTGGTCCGTCCGTACATGAGAAGGGGAGCAAGTGACCGCCGCCGTAGACCTCTTTGCCGGACCTGGCGGCTGGGATCTGGCGGCGCGGGAGCTGGGCGTCGAGGTGGTGGGCATCGAGTTCGATCACGCTGCATGTGAGACTCGGCGCGCGGCTGGTCTCGCCACGATCGAGGGTGACGTTCGTGATCATGGCCCGGAGGGTTTCATCTACAACGATGGCCTGATCGCCTCGCCACCTTGTCAAACGTTCAGTGCAGCAGGCAAGGGTGCTGGTCGCCAGGCGCTCGACAAGGTACTCCTGGGGATCGACCAGATGGTTGCCGGGGAGTTGGTGCCCGACTTCGATGACGAGCGCACAGGGCTGGTTCTGGAGCCGCTGAGATGGGTTCTGGACGCGGCCAGCCAGGGCTTCCCCTACCGCTGGCTGGCCTTCGAGCAGGTCCCCGCGGTGCTTCCCGTATGGGAGGCGATGGCCGAGGATTTCCGGCGGCTCGGCTACTCGGTGGCTACCGGCATCCTGAACGCCGAGCAGTACGGGGTACCGCAGACCCGTCGGCGGGCCGTG
>Ga0164242_10010309_pt1 | contig 10022 bp, 6 predicted proteins | sample OricomgcompostMG_FD_108783 | JGI IMG/M metagenome (GOLD analysis project Ga0164242, IMG submission 108783) | Miracle-Growth compost microbial communities from Emeryville, California, USA - Original compost - Miracle growth compost (MG) ... | reverse complement strand
CCTGTGCGATTTTTTCCTATAAGATGATACCCGAAACTAAAGGGCTAAGCCTCGAAAAAATAGGTGAGTTCTGGCGAATGAAGGGCGCTTTGGAGAAAGGGGAAGAGGATAAATGAGATTTCCTTGGGAAAGAATATTTAGAAATGATTTTTTCATAATGACGCAACATAATCAAAACGATGAATAACCATTTAATTAAAGCAGGATTCGCGGGCTTTGGAGAAATTAACTCGCCCAAGAAGCTAATTGAGGATAAATGTCAGTCCGCCTTAATGGAATTGAAGTCCCTGGGAATAGAAATAGTAACAACTGGAGTGGTTACCGATGACGTGGCGGGAAACGATGTACGGCGCGCTATAGAGGATCTGAAAAAAGAATCTTTCGACGTACTGATCGTATGCCTTTCAGGATGGATTCCTTCTCACGCTGTCATCGCTGTAACAGATGAATTCAAATATAAGCCGATGGTATTATGGGGGCTTTCCGGTGATATGGAGAATGGTCATATAGTAACCGCTGCAGCTCAGGCGGGAACGACCGCTTTGCGGAAAGTGTTTAATGATATGGGGTACAAGTTCATATACGTATATAACATTATTGGCAAGCCATCGCCATTAGAGCGAATCAGGGATTTTGTATCAGCTGCGTCGTCGGCAAGATTGGTCGGACATATGAAAATAGGTATGTTGGGGTTCCGAGACATGAAGTTGTACAATACGCTTTACGAGGGAGTATCGCTTAAAGCCTCTCTTGGCGTGGATGTGGAATTTTTTGAAATGCTGGAGATGCTTCAGGTGAGCGAGACAATAGAAAAGACACAGGTGGACGAAGTGTTTCAAAAGATCAGCCAGGAGTGGGAGTTTGTTAAACCTGTCGACGAAGACTTCCTCAAGGAGGGAATTTCTTATTACCTGGCAATTAAGAAGATAGCGGAAGATAATAATTATGATGCTCTGTCATTGAAGGACGTGGATGGAATGAAAAAAGTATTGCATTTTCCCCCCGCACTGATTTTTATGCTTTTGTCAGATGAAATGAAGTTGTGTACCATTCCCGAAAACGATGTGATGGGTGCGGTTACTCAATTGATTGTTAAGCAGATTACAGGGCAATGTGCTGCTTATTTTGAGTTTTATGAATTTTTTGAACATAGTACTCTTATCGGCGTACCTGATTTTGTTCCTGCGGAAGTAGTGGATGGCAGGGTGAAAGTTACACGTGCCGCCTTTGGCGGCATCAGTGGAGGTCTTTTAAATATCTCGGCCGTAAAAACGGGCCGGCTTACCATGGCGCGGCTATCTAATACTGGCGATCAATATACCATGCATATATGTACAGGGGAAGGAAAGCTGAGATCGTGGGAAGAAGCTGGGTGGGATCAACCTGCACCGCAACTACCAAGCCTGGAGGTATTTCTTGATTCGTCCATGCAAGAATTTACTCAAAAGATCTCGGGACAGCATTACATCATCGCTTATGGAGATCATGTACAGGCGCTGTCTGATTTCTGCTATTTAAAAAAGATCAATATAGTATAAGAGTGAGTGAGGCCGGAAGAGGAATTTTCCGATATAGAGGATCGTGATTGGCCATAAGCAAAATCCAAAAATTAGAGGATGAAAAAATATGATGCTGTAATTGCCGGATATATCTGTGTTGATTTAATTCCTGAGTTTAAAGAGAACGAAGCGGCAACGGGTATTTTTGAGATTTTAAAACCCGGAAGGTTAATAGAAATAAACGGGCTTGGCGGTACACTGGGAGGTGTGGTGGCTAATACGGGTATGGCAATGAAAAAGTTTTCAAAAAATGTATTTTTGAACGGGGTGATAGGTGCCGATTTTATCGGTAAAATTGCTAGAGAATGGTTGGATGAATATGATCTTCCAGGTGATATCAAAGCCATTAAGGAAGCAAGTACGGCGTTTGGTTTAGTGATAGCTCCTCCCGGAGTTGATCGTATTTTTCTTGAATCGCCGGGTTGTAGCCAAATATTTGATATTAATTATATCAATTTTGAGGCCATAGCCAGAAGTCGACTATTTCATTTTGGTTATCCACCATTACTAAGGCAGTTTTATCTTAATAATGGGCGGCAATTAGTGGAAATGTTTCGGAAAGTCAGAAGAATGGGAGTGATCACTTCAATGGATTTTAGCTTGCCAGATAACGAAAGCGAATCAGGTAAAGTAAATTGGCCGGACATACTGCAACGCGTATTGCCCTTCACGGATATCTTTGTTCCCAGCCTGGAAGAGGCACTTCAGATATTAATGCCGTCCACGTATAATGAAATACAATCCACTGCCGATGACAACATAGAGATCGTTGATCTTATTCCGATGTCAACCATTCGGGAAATCGGTAAACGCATTATTAACGCAGGGGTAAAGATTGCTTTAATTAAAGCAGGGAATCGGGGCGCATATTTGTGGACAGGTGATGTATTGCCGGTCAATGGCAATCAAGGGGTTCATTTATCTGAAGATCATTGGAATTACCGAGAGCTCTGGTGCCGGGCATATCCTGCTGATCCCGGAAGAATAAAAAATGCTTCGGGTGCCGGTGACATGGCTGCTGCCGCTTTTCTTTCAGCTATTCTCGATGGCGAAGATCCCGAGTCCTCGTTGAAATACGCTACCATCGCTGGCAGAAACAACTTATACTGTTATGATATTCATAATGAGTTGTTTAACTGGCAGGATATGACGGAGGGAATAAGATTGGAGTCCAATGAGATCATTGACTTAAAAGAACTAAATGATAGCGATTGGACTGATTTGGATATATCGGCACTAAAAAGATAAAATGAATGTTGTGTAATAATTAAATACTGATGAAGCATTATAATCAATTGTCGAAAGACTGGTGGAGGGAGAGCGCCCAGAATATTCCTGATATCAAAACAGAGTTACCCGGGCCCAAATCACGGGAGATGCACACTAGGACGGCTAAGTATATGAAAGGGCTCAGTTCCCAAGTTAAGCTTTTTCCTGTTTGTTTCGAGGAGGGTTGTGGGATTACCCTGACTGACGTTGATGGAAACCGCTATCTTGATTTTTCATCCGGGATCTATGTTACCTCTCTGGGTCATTGCCATCCCAAAGTATCGGAAGCAATTTCTTTTTGGGCCAAGAAGCTAATGAATGCCCATGACTTCACAACGCCTGTTAAAGAGAAGCTGATGGAAAAGATGGCTACCGTATTACCAGGAAAATTGAATGCCATCCAATTATACTCGGATGGGTCTACCGCTGTCGAGGCGGCTATCAGGGCCGCACGTGCTATTACCAACAAACACGAATTTATTTCGACATATCGTGATTTTCATGGTAAGACACTAGCGGCAGTAAGCTGCGCACGGATGTACCGGGGTGAAGCATTAAGCTATGGTGCTACCAGAGCGCCGGGTTTTTACATGGTTCCGCGTCCCGATCCTTATCGTCCATTATGGACTAAAGAGAACGGCATTATTGATACGGATGCATATATCCGGTTTTATGAGCAGTTCCTTGTTGAGGGAACCGTAGGGAACGTGGCTGCTTTTGTATTGGAGCCCGCACAAGGGTGGGCGGGCAGTATTTTTCCCCCGGAAGATTTCTTCCCGAAGCTCAAAGCGCTTTGTGAAAAGCACAATATTCTATTGTATGATGATGAAGTACTGGCCGGTATGGGAAGGACCGGTGAATGGCTTACCCTTAATCATTGGAATGTCATACCCGATATTGTAACCTTTGGTAAATCATTTGGAAACGGGTTTCCTGTTACAGCCATGGTGGTCAATGAGGATAATGGAGATGCGCTTGAAAAGATATCTGCATCATCGAGTTATGGCGGAAACCCGATGGCATGTGCAGCTGCGCTGGCGTCGATCGAGGTCATTGAAGAAGAAAATATTCTACAGAATGTTCGCGAGGTAGGCCGATTTTTTATGAAGCGGATGAGCGAAATGAAGGAACAGCATCCGATCATTGGAGATATCAAGGGAAAGGGATTTCTTTTGGGCATTGAGCTGGTAAAGGATAAAAAAAGTAAAGAACCTTTTGAGGAGGCTGGCAAACTTGTTTATCAAAAAGCTTTCAGCAGAGGCTTAGCCTGGATTCCGGCTGGTCATATTCTGCGCATGTCCCCACCGCTGATTATGGACGAAAAATATGCTGCGCTAGGGATGGATATTATTGAGGATGCTATCACCGAAGTAGAAAAGGAATTCGGATATCAATAGGCTTTTATTTATTTATGCGCATCTTTGGAAACCTGGTTTTAATATTTTTTTGAACCAAGCTTATGCAGAAAAGGTAGATTTTGAAGTAACCTTTATATAAAACCATATTAAACGCTGCAAACATGAATGAGAAAAATTTCCCGTCCGGCAAATTGTTTATAGGCTGGGCAGCAGAAGACATTACGCCTGCCGGCGAGGCCTCCCTTGGCGGCCAGTATTATGAAAGAATCTCGCAATATGTTCAAAGCCCTTTGACGGTTACGGCCTGTGCTATTGAATCATTAGGCGAAAACGATGAAAAAGATCAGGCTATCATGGTATCCATGGATCTGGTATATCCTTTAAAAGCTTTGCAGGATTTACTGAAGAATATGGTGAAAAAGCTGATTCCGGAATTTGATGTAAGAAAACTTTTCTTAAATGCGACCCATACGCACTCTGCTCCCATGCCTGATGTTGACAGCCATTATGGAGAATTACTTCTGGATAAGCTAAGTGAAGCAGTTGTTTCTGCATGGAATAACAGAGCACCGGCTGGTGTAAGCAGGGCGTTGAGGTATGCAGTGGTTGGTCATAACAGAAGGGTCAGGTATGCCGACGGTACAGCGGAAATGTATGGCGCTACAGACAGGCCTGACTTTATCGGATTGGAAGGTCCTGAGGATCAAGGAGTAAACATGCTTTTTTGCTGGGATAGGGATGATAACCTGACAGGTATTATCATGAACGTACCCTGCCCGGCGCAAGTGACGGAAGCGCAATATTACATTTCTGCAGATTATTGGGGCGAGGTGCGAAAGCAACTGGAAAATGAGTTTTCCCGAGAAATATACGTTTTAGCGCAATGCGGGGTTTCCGGTGACCTGTCGCCACGTGATCTGCCCCGCGGGTACAAAAAAGGAGAGCCCAATATGTGGGATATTTCAGGCATGGTTGAAATCGGGAAAAGATTGTTCCGGGTGGTGATGAGTGCTTATAATTCAAGCGGTGAAAATATTCAGACTAAGGTAGTTTTTAAACATGCGGTTAAAGATATCTCGATTCCGACCCGCAAAGTAAGCAAAGAGGAATATGAAGAGGCATTGAGGATCTCAACTGAAATACATGGCAGGGAGCCGGATGATCCAGATTCTCCCGATACAGCCTGGAACAGATTTTTAAAAGAGATTAAAGAAAATGAAAAGCGTCGGGATTATGGCCCCTGGGATAACAAAAATACAGATTATGGTATTGTGAGGAAAAAGGATATCGTGATAGAACAATACAGGAACCAGGAATCAAATCCTTTTTACAGCATGGAGCTTCACGTAATCAGGATCGGAGAGATTGTTATCGCGTCTAACTCGTTTGAATTGTTTGTAGATTATGGGTTTAGGATTATGGGAAGGAGTATGGCAGCGCAAACTTTCCTGGTACAGTTGAGCTGTGATTACGGAGAATACCTGCCTACGGAAATAGCGCTTCAAGGAGGCGGCTACAGCGCGATGGCAAACCCCGTAGGTCCTGATGGAGGCCGGGTATTGGTAGAAGAAACTGTTGCAATGATCAATGGTATGTGGAAATAAACTAAGATGGTGATATGAAATCGTACAGACTGAACAGGCTTTTTCATCCTGTATCAAAGAAATGCTTTGATGTGGCCATAGATCATGGGTTTTTTAATGAATACGGCTTTCTGAAAGGCATAGAAGATATGAAATTTGCAGTAGATGCTGTTATTGATGCCGGCCCCGATGCCATCCAGTTGACCATAGGACAGTTAAAGTACCTGCAACAGATTCCGGGCAGGCAGAAGCCTTCCCTTGTACTTCGAACTGATGTGGCGAATGTTTATGGTCCATCGTTACCTGCTGTTGCTTTCAGTAAAATGATCTATGAACCGGTACTTCAGGCCGTTAGGGCCGATGCGGTCTGCTTATGTATCAATTTGTTTAGTATTCCCGGAGCTCCGGAGGTAACGGCACAATGCATAGATAATATTCTAAAGATAAAAGCGGCATCTGATTATTATTCCATGCCTTTAATGATAGAGCCTTTAGTATTCAGGCCGAATCATAAAGCAGGTGGTTATATGGTAGATGGTGATATTCAAAAAATTCTGCCGTTGGTAAGGCAAGCCGTAGAATTAGGTGCAGATGTTATCAAGGCAGATCCGAGTGACGATCTGAATGACTATCATCGTGTAATTAAAATAGCGGGCGATATTCCGGTTCTGGTAAGAGGCGGAGGAAAAACCTCAGATGAGGATATTATTGTCCGGACAATGAAATTGATGGAGCAGGGGGCTTCAGGAATTGTTTATGGAAGAAACATTATTCAGCATCAGTATCCAGGACGAATCACCCGGGCATTGATGCAAATAGTACACGAAGGGAAATCAAGAGAAGAGAGCCTAGCGATGCTTATGAACTAGTTATTCATTTCAGGTAAATCTTTCATATTTAATAATATGATAATAGAGTGTCAATATCGGAAAATATAGTCGTTTCTTACTAAGGATAATTTCTATTATTTCGTTCTATCCTTTCGATTGAAATGTATTTTTTGTTATCAGGTGACGGTCTATAATGCACAAGTCAATATGTAACATACAATTACCACTAAAAAATGCGGGCTTATGGCATATTTTAACTTAACTCCGAAACATATAGCTGATTATGAAAATGACGGTTATATTATTGTCGAAGACTTCCTGGCGGCGGATGAAATTGAAAAGCTCTCCGATGTGACATTGGGTGATTCAGTCTTAATGAAGCATGCATTTGATCTAAATGACAAATCAGGGAAAAAGACGAAGTTGACTTCTTGGCACTTTCCCGGTGGCGATGTATATGGACTCCTTACCAGAAGCAAGAGAATTGTGACGTCAGTTGATAAATTGATAGACGGGCAAGGAGCTGTTTGTCATTTCCATAGCAAGCTTATGCAAAAAGAACCTAAAGTGGGCGGCGCTTGGGAGTGGCATCAAGATTATGGATATTGGTACAAAAATGAATTTTTGTTCCCCAACCAGATGATCTCAGTAATGATCGCAATAACAGATGCTAACAAGAATAACGGTTGCCTTCAGGTAATACAAGGATCTCACAAAATGGGGCGCATTGAGCATGGATTTAGTGGAGAACAAGTGGGTGCCTCACAACATTATGTCGACCTTGCGTTAAAAACGATGGATTTGGTATATGTCGAATTAAAGGCTGGAGATGCGCTATTTTTTCATAGTAACCTCATACATCGTTCGGATGCAAACCTTTCAGACAAGCCCCGCTGGTCATTAATTTCTTGTTACAATAGAATCACTAATATTCCGTATAATGAGCAATCAAAATCGAGCGTTACTCCGATAAACATGCTTCCGGATGATGCCTTATTAAAATGGGACGCGGATATAATTGGAGAAAAAGCTGATTTTGCCAGTAAAGACAATGTCCACAAGGAGTTGTCCTAGTAAGAATACAAATTATACAGAAATTATTTATTGCCACTAGGCTTTTTCTTTCTGTCACGCTGAGTACAAGTGACTCAATAGCTTCATATTGTTCCTTAAATTGAATTATTGGATAGGGCCCAAGAATTATAAAGAATCCTTTTTATTAATGAAGGAGATGAGGGAAGATTCATATCAATAAATTAAAAAGGAATCAAGAATATTAATGTTGCCTATATTTTAAATAGCAGCTTAATGTGCTTATTATATTAAACACAATCGTTATAATGCTGATTTATTAAAAATTGTTCTTATTTATAAAACTACACGTATTATGATAACTAAATTGCGAAAGAGAGATACGCTTTTTGTACTCTTGATACTGCCCTGCATTATCTTGCCTCAATTGTTGCGTGCGGAATCAGCCTATACAGATGATATTCATCACATCGTTAATACAATTGACGGTGGTAATCAGTTATCAGGAGCGATAACCTCCGCGTATTTATTAGGAAAACCGTACAAAAACGACCGGGCTGGTGCCGTCTATGAAAGCCGAGAAATGGAGGATGTCATGGAACCTGGTATTTCGCTAAATCAAAAGAGAAGAGGAATTGTATGGGGCTTACTAAAATCTCCACAAAAGGAAGCAATTAATCCCTATTATCTCTATGCCAATCTCTATGGAAATAATTTTACTAAGTCATCTGATATACAGCTAAAAGTTCAGGAAACCGGCAATCTTTTTTTTCAAGATCCTATCTCTGGCGTAGTTAAAGACCAGTTAGGGAATCCAATGATTGGAGTAGTAATCAAGGTCGTAGGAAAGACTGAAGGAGCTGTGACCAACGAAACTGGCAAGTTTTCTCTGGTTGCTGACCCAACTGACTCGTTAAGAATATCTTTTGTCGGCTATCAGACGCAAGTAATACCAGTAGGCAATCGAAATGAAATACAGGTGATAATGCAAGCTTTAACCGGAAGCTTAAATGAAGTAGTTGTTATTGGCTATGGGAAAGAAAAAAAGGTAGATTTGACTGGAGCAATATCCACGATAGATTTTAGTTCAGAACAGATGTCATCCAGGGCTGTTCCAAATATTTCATCCGCGTTGGCTGGCATGGCACCTGGGTTATCGGTTACGCAACCCAGTGGATTACCAGGGGGCGATCAGGCTTCAATAAGCGTAAGAGGAGTTGGGTCGTTAAATGCCAGTACAAATCCCTTAGTGATTGTTGATGGCAATGAGTCTAGTATGAACTTGGTAGATCCACAAGATGTTACTTCTATTACTATATTAAAGGATGCTGCAGCTGCGGCGATTTACGGTTCGAAAGCCTCAAATGGCGTCATTCTTGTTACAACTAAAGCGGGTACTAACACTAATGGCAAAATAAGCTTTAAATATTCTGGCCGTGTCAGTTATGGTGAACCAACAAAAACAGATGATATAATTAGTTATACGCCCGATCACATGGCTCTCCTTAATTTAGCTTCTGAGAATGATGGTGCGGGCCCTATATGGTCGCAGGAGGAAATTGATACCTGGAAAGAGAAATCCAAGACGGATCCAATCGATTATCCCAATACCAACTGGTGGAAAGCTCTAATGAAATCCAATACAACGATGGAGCATCATTTTTCTGCTAGCGGTGGTAGCGAGAATATACAATTTTATTCTTCTTTAAGCTATTATTCTAATGACGGGATCATACCGAATTCTGCTTTTCACAGGATAAGCTTTAGGAATAATTTGGATTATAAGGTAAATAATTGGTTAAAACTTGGAGACCGGCTTACGATATATTCAAGTAAACAGCAGCCTGCGACAGACAACGATATTTTAGTGTGGTGGCAAGCCAGCACACCGGGGTCTGTACCTAAGCATGATGGCAAATATGGAGGCGGACAAACCCCTGACGGCGTCGAAAATGCAGCGAATAATGCACTTTGGTACACTGAACGTTGGCATGGAAAAGTGAATGTCAATAACATTACACAAAATATATTTGCGACAATAACGCCGTTTAGCGGGCTCTCGATCCATGCAAATTATTACTTGGAAAGGACCTTTGGCGATAGTTGGCGTGCACCGGATTTTCAGTCCTGGTGGAACTTTGCTACCGGAATTCCAACAAGAACCTTCAGTTCTAACGTACAGCTTTCCACCGACAATAATAAAGCGGGAAGTGATCAGTATAATGTATTTGCAACTTATGATAAATCATTTGGAAATCATAATCTCAAATTATTAGTGGGCTATAATCAAGAATATTTCAGGAGTGAAAATATTGACGCGACAAAAATGAATCTTTTAAGCTTTTCCACTCCGGTTTTGAGCGCTGCATCCAGTGACCCTACTGCCTCTGG
>Ga0164242_10010308_pt1 | contig 10022 bp, 8 predicted proteins | sample OricomgcompostMG_FD_108783 | JGI IMG/M metagenome (GOLD analysis project Ga0164242, IMG submission 108783) | Miracle-Growth compost microbial communities from Emeryville, California, USA - Original compost - Miracle growth compost (MG) ... | reverse complement strand
GCCGTCCGCCTTCCCGTCCATTGGCTGCTGGATCGTCCAGGCTTGCAGCATCGTGCCTTGCACCATCGCCATCTTGTGCTGGCTGCCGATGGGCAGACTGCCGCGCTCGGCACCCTTGCCAACGTGATCGAGGACGACCACCGTCGGCTTCAGCCGCCGCCGGGCGATGCCCTTCAGCCAGCCGGTGATCACGTCCGTCTCGCCGGTGGAGTTGCTGTCGAGGCCGTGCACACCGTAGAGCACGCTCATGCCGTCCACGATGACCAGCGAGGGGTCGAACTCGTCCATCAGCATCTCGAAGAGGTACTGGTTCTGCGTGCCGATCGGGGTGGTGGCGTCGTTGCCCCAGCGCCCGCGTTGCATCCCGGCCAGCGGCTGCTCGGGGTTGACGTACTTGAAGCGGCCCGCGCTCGGCGTGATCTCTGCGAACATGCCGCCCAGGCGCATCAGCCGGTCGAAGGTCTCGGCCGGGCCGGACTCCAGGTCGATGTAGAGGGCGCGGTTGGTGGGCTGCTGCCGGATGTGCTCCAAGCAGGCGTGCAGAGCGATCCAGGACTTGGCGCTCTCTGAGGAGCCGTAAAGCATGTTCACCGAGCCCGAATAGAAGAGCGCCTGCGCGGGGTTGGTCGCCAGCGCCGGGTCGTCGCCCTGCTTCCAGTTCGGGTTGGCGTACGCCGCCCTCCACAGCACCTCTGGCTGCGCCGGGACCAGCTTCCCGGTCAGCGCGTCCTCGATGAGGGACTGCGGCACCTCTGCCCAGGTGCCGAGGTAGGAGGCGATGGTGCCCGCGCCAGGAGCCTCCTGTGGCACGTCGAGGTCGATGATGCCCGCGTTCGGGTCGTCGCCTGCGCCGGAGTCGCCTCCGCCCTGCTTCGCGGCGAGCTTCGCCTGAGCGAGGGCGTACGCCTGCGCGGCGGGAGAGTTCGGGTCGGCGGGGGAGAGGTCCGGTGTGCGGGTGCCGGGGAGCGTGACCGAGGCGGTCGCGCCGGGCGTGCCGGTCGTCGGGCGGCTGGCTGTGCTCGGCGGAGCGGAGGCGAGGGTGGACGCGGCCTGCTGCGCGCCCGCCAGAGACTCGATCTCCTTCTTGTAGGCGATCACCGTGTCGACGGCGTTCTGCCCGATGATCTCCGCCAGCTTGGGCCAGCCCACCGCCTTGCCGGTGGCCTGCAACGCCTTCACGGTGGAGCCAATGGACTCCTTCACCCGCTGCTCGGCCCCGTCCTCGTCACCCGAGGCGATGGCGACGGCCTCGATGATGACGCCCGCCATGTTGTCGTCGCCCCAGAAGTGGGAGACGTCCTGTCCGTCCCGCAGCAGGCCACCTGCCAGGGCGAGGTAGGCGCCATGGCGTCCGCCCTGCCCAGGCCACGCGTCGATGAGGACGGTGGTCAGCGCCAGGCACGCCACCCGGACGGCGAGCTCTGCGCCGTTGACGATCTCCGGCCCGTGGTCGCCGCCCCAGGGCATCCCGCGCCAGTTGTAGGGCTCGTGGAAGGTGGGGTCGTCCTTGTCGGTCCAGATCGACGGCGGGATGACGGTCTGCGTGCCGGTGGAGCGAAGCTCGACGATCATCTCCCCGTCGGCGCCGCTGGCCTGCCGGGGCATCTGGTACTGCCGGGTGCCGGGAAGGGTGTTCGGCGCGGCGATGTACCAGTAGTGCGAGGAGGGCTTGCGGTCGTGCTGGCTGACGGCGGAGGTGCGCGGCAGGAACAGGTCCCGCACCCGGCGCGTCTTGGGGTGATCGAGGTCGATGTCGATGAGGCTGCCCGAGGGCTTCCCCAGCAGCACGCCCATGTTCAGCGGCTCCGTGAAGCCCTCGCCCTTCTCGGTGAAGTAGGCGACCACCTCGTCCATCGTGGTCTCCGCGCCGCGAGGCCAGACATGGGTCTGCCAACCGGAGCCGATGGGGCGCTTCACGTTCGGCCGCAGAGCGACCACCTGGTAGCCCCGGCGGATCGCTTTCAGGGCCGCCTTCATGGCCGCGGGGGTGGGCATGCTATCGTTCAAGTGACGGTCTCCTACTCGTCTTGTGGCCCCGCCCGGCTCGCTCACTGCTCGGCGGGGCCTCTCCATGTCTGCGCCGAAGCGCTACGCCTCCGGAGTGGCGTTCACACTCACGTACGACTTCGTGATCTTCGGCAGGTGGATGTACCCGTGGGCATATCCTTCGAGAAGCTCACCGAGCGCCGCGTTCAGGTTGGTGCCGTCGCGCTTCGCCCGCTTGTCAGCGGCTTCCCACACCCGGTCCTCCACCCGCATCGAGTGGTTCGACTTGGGCGGCATGTTCGACTTGGGTCGTGCCATCGTAATCCTCCTTCCAGTCCTAGAAATCCTCATCGAGGTCGAGTGACGACCCCGCTTCCCCGGCCTGCTCCGCGAGCGGGGCCGAGGGCGTGGTGGGCTGCGGGTCCGAGACGTCCGACCAGCTCCACCGAGTTCCTACTGAGTAGTCCGCCTTCAGCGGAACGTCGAGGTCCACCCCGAGGCGGGTGAGCACCGAGTCGAGGTGCGTCATGCGGTACTGCACCGCCTGAGCCAGCTCCTCCCAATTGTCCTCCTCCAGCTCCACGACGATGGAGTCGTGGACGGTGGCGACCGGGTAGGCGCCCTCGATCTTCGGCAGCCCCGCCTCCTTCGGCATCACGCCCTGGATGGACGCCATGGCGATCTGCAGCAGGTCCGAGGCGAAGCCCTGGATCGGTGCGTTCAGCGCCTGGCGCTCGGCGTGCGAGGAGAGGTGCTCGTTGCCGTCCCAGATCGACGGCAGCCGCCGCACCCGGCCCAGCGGGGAGGTGATGAAGCCGTCGCGACGTGCTTTCCACTTCGTGCGCTCGTGCGCGTCGGCCATGCCCTCCCAGGTGTTGAAGAAAGCGTCCCGCAGGTTCACCGCCTCCTGGTCCGTCAGCACCACGCCGTAGGTGTTCTCGGCGTAGCTCTGGAAGCTGTTGGCGGACATGCCGTAGAGCAGCCCGAAGTTCGCCGCCTTCGCCTGCTGGCGCGACTCGGCGGTGACCTCCTCCTCCGGCACGCCGTTGACGACGGCGGCCATGCGGCGGTGAAGGTCGGCGTCCTCACGGTACGCCTGCAGCATCGGCTCGATACGCCAGATGAACGCCGCCGCTCGCAGCTCGATCTGCGAGAAGTCGAAGTCGGCGATCACGTACCCGTCGCGCGGGATGAACGCCGGGCGCAGCTTCTTCGTCACCTGCTGCAGATTCGGGTTCGAGGACGACAGGCGTCCGGTGGCGAGGCCGGTGTTGTAGGTGGAGTGGATGAAGCCCTCCTCCGACACCTTCTCCAGCCACGACACCAGGAACTCCGACCGCTTGCTCGCCAGCCGCCACGAGGCGATCGGGGTGGCGACCTCGTAGCCCATGCGGATGTTCTTCGCCAGGTTGAACTTGTTCCACTGTGGCGCCAGATTGGCGGTGGTGGTGAGGACGCGCAGTTCGTCGGCCTCCACCGCGCGGGTGGTGAACTCCTTGAAGTAGTTGCTAGTCGCGTGCATCGAGAAGCCGGAGGACTGCACCCCGAGCCGCTTGCCCTCCTGGATGAGACGCTCGGTGGCTTCCGCCTTCATGGCGCGGTCATGCTCCAGAGTGGCCTTCGTCCACCCGACGTCGAGGCGCAGCCCGCGCTGCTCCACCTTCGTCAGGCTCGCCACCGTCGGCATCGACACCCAAACCGCCAGCTTGCCCAGGCGCGCGTCCTGACGCTCCTCCGGCGTCACGGGCTCCTCGCTGCGCGTAGCGTCCGAGAGGTAGAGGGCGTCGCGCTGGTACTGCTCCCAGCGCCACGTCCACCATGTGTCACGAACGGCGTACGCGCCCAGGTCGATCAGCGGCACCTGCTCGGCCGCGCCCGGATAGTCGAGCTTGAAATCGTTCCACGGCGGGATGCCGAACAGGTCCGGCACTGCCACCTTCAGCCTGGCCGAGACGTTCTCGTCCATGATCCGCTGAGCGTCCTGCGTATCCCACTCGATCAGTTCCGAGAGGTCGACGCCCGTCGTCGCGTTGGACCAGCGAGCGTCGAACTTCACGTTCTGATTGCTCAGCGGAATCTGCAGCTCCGCCATCTCCCGCATCAGCTTGCGGAACGTCGCCCGCCAGGTGGTGCGGAACGGGGAGTCGGGGTGGGAGAGCGGCAGGGCATAGCTCACCGGCGTCTGCCCGTCCCAGCGGCGGTCGAGCGGGCTGGTCGCCTGCGGAATGGTGAACGCCGCCAGCGCGACGCGCGCCGCCACACCCCCGTTGCTGAATCCGCCGGTGGTCGCGTGCTCATCGAGGCCAGTGGTTTCTAAATCCATGACCACGTGCTCCGCGCCGCGGATAGCCTCGGTCAGCTCTCCGAGAGCTTCCTCCTCGAACACCCAGCAGACCGGGCCAGTCTCGTTGTCGGCATTGGTCGCCATTCATCTCCGTGTTCGCTCTATCGTTGCATATAAGAATATTACACAAACAGAGCGTCCGCTGTCCGCGGTGCGGAGAACAGTGAAATGCGCGGAATCACGCGCGACACGCCGAGACCAACTTCCCCGACTTCCCACTTCTCCAACTTCTCTGACTTCTCCCACTTCTATAGAAGTGGGAGAAGTAGTCAAAGTAGGAGAAGTTGAGGTTGAAGTGGTCGAAGAGGCTAAGTGGCCGGGGCTGGCCGCACCGTCGCCCACGGGCGCGGCGGCGGCCCGGGCGGCGGGATGAGCGCCTCCAGATGAGTGATGTGGTCGAGGTACTGCTGCCGCTCCGAAGTGGCCTGCTGCAGCTCGGCCTCCGCCGCCGTCACCCGCTCCTCCAGCGAGGCGATCACGCGGTCCTGGCCCGCGATGCGCTTGTTCTGCTCCTGCAGCGTGATGCGCAGGTTCTGGTTGTCGAGCAGGAGGTCGCGCACCTGGTTCGAGTAGCCCTCCAGCAGGGCCTGGAACTGCCGGGTGTCGGCATCCTGGCGCTGCACGTCGGTAGCGACCAGCTTCTCTTCGCGCTGCTCAGCGTGCTCCTCCTGGTGCAGGCGCTCGGCGCGCGCGTCGCGGTGACGGTCGTAGCGGTGCTTGGCGATGACGCCGATGACTCCGAGGAATGGCGAGGCGGAAGCCGAGATGATGGCGGTCACGGCGTCCCAGTTCACGCTCATTCCGCACCGCCGCGGGCGTGCCTGGGGCCGGGAAGCCCGGAGTCCTCTCGGTCCTGAGCCTCCTGTGCCTCGATCTCCGAGCGGCGCAGCGGAATCTGCTCCAGAGGCCCGGTCGCGGTGCGGAGATTGTCCATCGCGGCGGAGTCGCGGTACTTCTCCCGGCTCCACTCAGCGATGAGCGCGCGGCGCTGCGCGTGGTCTTTGAGGGCTTCGGCGGCGTCGTTGAGGTCGTGGATGCGCCAGCCGGGGAACACCAGGAACGAGAGGTCGAGGACGCCGCTGGACACCGCGGTGAGGTCGTGCTTGCTCACTCCGTGGATGATCTGGAACACCGGGTAGACCACCACCAGGCAGAGCAGCGCGGCCATGCAGTAGGTCTCGATCTGCACCGCCACCAGCCGCCGCACGTTCCGGCCTGAGAAGAACTCGACCAGCGTGCTTACGCACGCAATGAACGCGACGATGCCGATGAGATAGCTCCACAGGAACGCGTAGAGCGGGGAGGAGGTGGTTTGCGCGACCAGCGACGTCTCGCTCGCCGTCCCGTAGAGGAAGCCCCAGACCGTGTAGATGGCCCAGAGGACGAGAGGGACGACGGTTCCCCAGCGGTCCACGATCCGCGGCTCGCGCAGCCGCAGCATGAGAGCGCGGAACCAGCCCACCCGGTGCGGGATGGGCGTCTGGGGCGGTTGGGGCGGTCGCTGAGGCAACACGTCTTCTCCTCCTGGCCCCGGTAGGAGTCTAGCCACAAGCCCGGACGACGCGCGGCGCCATTGACACGTGTCGTCCGGGCGCTAGGCGCGCGTCTCAGGCGCGTGGAGGCGTCGCCGGGGTGGTTACCCCAGCAGTCTCTGGAAGTCCCGTCAGAAGCGAGCGGAGCAGCGTTCCGAAGGTGGCAATGGCGGCCGTCTGCAGAATCGTCGCCCAGTCCACCTGCGAGAACAGGTAGTGCGTGCCAAGGCCCGCGGCCAGGGCCTGCGCGAAAGTGCGCACGGCGCGGTCGACGAAAGCGAGCGCCGGGTGCTTCGCCTGCCCAAGGAACTCCGGCAGGTTCACGGCCGAAGTGATGAGGGAGCCGATGGCTCCCATCAGCGCCGCCGAGAGGATCGTCCAGTACGGCAGGTGGACAAGCTGTGTGCCGCCGAAGTACGAAACGGCGATGGCGACGGCGGTGTAGAGAGCGCGCTTCAGCGCGCCCTGCGCGAAGAGGGGGAAGGTGGACGCCCCGGAGTCAGGAGTGGTCGTAGTCACGAGGCGATGGTACGCCTAGACGTCCTGCGGAGCGGCGGGCGGCGGCGCCAGCTCGCCCGAGTCCTCGCCGCTGTCGAGCACACCCGAGTCGGCGGCTCCCGAGTCGACCACGCCACTGTCGGCGCCGGAGTCGGGAAGACCGGAGTCGAGAAGTCCGGAATCGACCATGCCCGAGTCGTCGATGCCAGAATCCTCGACCCCGGAGTCTGTGAGACCGGAGTCGGCCACGCCGGAGTCTGCCACGCCCGAATCCGGCAGCCCGGAGTCAGGAGCGCCCGAGTCGAGCGTGTCGCCGCTGTCCGCTCCGCTCTCGGGCGCTCCCGAGTCGAAGGTGCCCGAGTCGGGCAGCCCCGAGTCCTCGCCGGAGTCGAGCGGCAGGCCGGAGTCGGTCAGCCCCGAGTCGCCTGAGTCCTCGGTGCCGGAGTCGCCCGAGTCCAGCGCGCCGGAGTCGATGACCGGGATGCCGGAGTCGGTGACAGAGGTCGGCACGCCGCGCTCGGCCATGTAGTCCTCGAACATCTGCCCGACGACGGTGAAGGAGTCCGGGTCGTCGGCGAAGCGGGCCATCCATCCATTGCCGCCGACCATCATCGTCACGGTCACCGCGCCGTTGGCGATCACCATCGTCGCCTGCGTCACGGAGCCGTAGGGCGGGTAGTCGTAGGTGATGATGTCGCCCTGTGGCACCACGGTTCGCGTCGGTCCCGTCTGGTCGGTCATAGCTGCATCCTACGGTCAGAGGTCCTGGATGGCGGACCAGCAGCCGTTGCCGAACTGCGCCGCCGCGCCGGAGCCTGCATCCGAGGAGACGGTGACCGTGACCGTGACGGTGGTGTTCGGCTCCGCCACGTAGACCTTGGCGATGGACACCGCCTTCGCAGGCGCGCTCGCCACGCCCTGATTGTGCACGCGGTCGCGGTGGCCGCCCAGGAAGGTAACCCCGGTGCCGGAGGCCCCGGAGATGCCGAAGTATCCGGCGGCGTTCGCTCCGACGTCGAACTCCGAGGTGGCGATGAGCTCCCACCGCCCCGCCTCGGGAAGCGTGACCGTGAAGGTGGTGGTCACCGTGCCGCCCGCCGCCAGGCCGTTCGCCCAGGCGACTCCGACCGCGTTCAGAGCGGTGGCCGCGTAGTCCTGCAGCGCGGCGTACTGGGTGGCGTCCATGACCGCCGCCCCGCCGTTCTGCGTGATCTGGTTCAGCACCGCCAGCGAGCTGTACTCCTTGTCGGCGCTGGTTTCCGCCGCCAGCGCCTTCACGAAGAACACCAGGCCCACATACGGCGGCAGGGAGGAGGCGGCGTCGGTGGTTCCGTTCAGCCCCGACCCGTAGGTGTAGCTGGAAGTGGAGGTGGACTCCGTCTGCTCGATCGGCACCTGCAGGTTCATCACATTGCTGCTCTCCGAGGTCACCCGGCGCATCTCGATCGTCGAGTCAGCGCCGGTGGTGATCAGGATCGCCGCGTTGCCCGCGTCCGAGAGCGGGTGGGTGTGCGAGGCTGCGCCGCCGGTCTGCCCTGTTGCAGTCTCCGCCGCGCCGTAAGGGAAAGAGCCCACCATGTTCGGCAGGTTGAAGGTGGTGGAGCCGTCGCCGGGGCCGAAGGAGGTGCCGAGAGCGGCGAAGAGGGCCGGGTAGGCGAGGCGCGAGACGGCGGAGCCGTCCGCCAGCAGCCACGAGGAGCCCGGGCTGAACGAGGAGGCGAAGGACGCCACCGTCCCCACCGGGATGCCGTCGATCGTCGCGCCGCCGCCTGCGCCGCCGAGCGGGGTGATGCGGCGCTCCAGTTTCGTCAGCCGCCTCCCGAAGGAGGCGAGCAGCGCCTGCATCGTGCGAGGAGTTCCGGCCATGCGTGCAGCCTACTCAGCTCGTCTGGTTCTGCCCGAGGGCAACCAGGGTGACCGTGATCTGCTCGCTCTCCGGCGTCGCGGAGACGGAGACGGTGGACAGCTGTTGAATCTGGCTGACCGGGGTGATGTTGTGGCTGGCGCGCACCGGCACGTTGATCCCGGCCACCAGGTCGTTGATCCCGAACCCCTCCGACAGCACCACCGTCGAGCCGGTCGGCGTGGACAGCTCCACCGGCAGTGGGTAGAGGCCATAGAGCGCGCGGCGCGCCTGAGAGTTGGCGGCGGACTGCGTGATGACATCGGAGTCGCCCGAGTCACCGGAGTCCCCAGAATCGCCGGAATCGATGCCGGAATCGCCGGAGCCCGAGCCGGACCCGGAGTCGCCCGCGACGGTGCCGGAGGTCTCCACTGTGTTCACGGCCTCCCACGGCCCGTAGTAGCTTTGATCGTTGGCGGCGTGTCCGACGATCGCCGCGGTGCCGTCGGTGGTCTGCTCGGGAGCGTGGGAGATGATGAACATGGCGGAGCCGTCCTGGATGACGCCGAAGTCTCCGGCCAGGTCCTTCTCGGTGATGGTGCGCAGCTGTGCCATCACCCCGTCCCAGAACACGATGCGGCGGCCGATGACGGTGTAACTCACGCCGAGCGACTCGCACAGATTCGCCAGGTGCTCCCCGACCGTCATCTGGAAGGCGGTGGTGGCGGAGGTTGTTTCCGTTACCAGCGGCGCTCCCGAGGGCTGGTACTGGATGAACGGCAGGATGTTGGCGGGCGGGTCCACGTTCTCCCACCGCACCACATCCACCGGGCCGTCGTTGGTGGGCATCACGTAGTCGGTCGTCAGCTCGTACTCGATGATCTCCCGGATGCGGTCGATCATGTAGCGCGCACCGATGGGGTAGGCAGGCCAGTCGACCGAAAGGGCCGCGTAGTCGAGGTACTCCGTCACGTCGTTGGCGACGATGGTGAAGCTGGTGGAGGTGGCGGTGGTCTGCACGATGGGACCCTCGAACACCCGCTCACTGCCGCGGAAGATGACGAGCTCGTGCCGCCGCGCCTCGATCTGGTTGAGGGTGCCCGCCTGGTCGTCGCACGCCTGGCCGGAGATGACGATGGTGGCGGAGGACTGCGCGTCCATCGCCCGTCCCCACTTCACCGAGTTCAGGTCGTTCAGCCTCCACAGCCGGTGCTGGCCGCCGCGGTCGTAGACGGAGACGTCATAGTCGGTGGAGCAGGTGGGGTTCGCCGTCATCGCTACACCGCCATCTCGGTCAGCTGCACGTCCATCGTGATCGCGCCCGGCGCCAGCTCGTCAGGGGTGTCGAAGGAGATGAGCCAGCCCACCCCGCACGACAGCACCGGCCAGGTGGCCGGGATGCCGCCGGTGCCGTAGAGCAGGCGGTCGGCGGCGATGGACGCCGCCCCATCCACCGACGCCCAGGTGCGCTGCCCCACGCCGTCGATCATGAGCTGCGTGTTCGGCGGCAGGTAGCTCACGATCTGCTCCGCGTCCCAGGTGGAGGCGTCGAAGTCGGTCGGGGCGGCGTTGTCGGGGTTCTGGTAGTAGCGGATGCGCACCTGCCTCACCGCCGAGGCGAAGGAGGTGAGCACGAGGGTGGGTACCGCGTTCAGCCACGCCGGGATGTCCTGCGCGGGGATCTGAATCCAGTAACGGCGCCAGGTGCCGACCTGGATGATGCCTTCGTCGATGATGGCGGGCGGCAGCGGCGGGGACGGCTCCACCAGCAGGTCCGGGTCCTGCAGCGGGTCGTAGCTGCCGCCGACGATCTCCGTCG
>Ga0164242_10010307_pt1 | contig 10023 bp, 12 predicted proteins | sample OricomgcompostMG_FD_108783 | JGI IMG/M metagenome (GOLD analysis project Ga0164242, IMG submission 108783) | Miracle-Growth compost microbial communities from Emeryville, California, USA - Original compost - Miracle growth compost (MG) ... | reverse complement strand
GTCATCCAGCCGCGCCAACGACACACCAGTCACCGACCAGACCGGCAAGTTGTTCACGAAACGCTCACGCAGATAGAAGAACTGGCGACCCGGGTTGCGGCCATTGGTCAACCGGCCATACCCCGCATCCGTGAAGCCGGGGTCCTCAACCAGGCTGTTGCCGTTGGCATCCGTCAGCGGCAGGTTGTACCGCAGTCGCTGATACACCGGATCCGCGGTGTCTACCGGGGTGACCGAGAACGGCTCCACCTCTTCCACCAAGTCGGTGTCGTACGGGGAGTTGGACTGCTCGATCATGAACCGGTCGTTGGTGATCTTCGGGTCGATCGACGGGCCGTCGCCCTCCTTGAACGCACCGAGCCCGAACAGCCCCTCATTCGGGGTGAGGATGGTCTGGTAGGTGCCGTTGGCGACCTTCTTGCGGGCGTGCAGGTCCAGGCGCATCGTGTTGTCCTGCGCAAACGGGGACCAGCGCACCGACCCATCCGGGTTATGCGGGGAAATATCGGTAGCGGCACCACGCGCGTCGCGCACCGACACCGCCTTGGCCTTACCGCGGCGCAGGAACTCGGGAGCACGGTCGTTGAGGCCGGCGCCATTCCAGGAGCCACCGGTCAGCGGTCGCAAATCAGCCATGGCTGAACGTCCTTTCAGGAAAGGTGGATGAACGCCGAAAGGGCATCCGGCGGCGAAACATTGGGCTATTTGGTTGCGGCAGGTTTGCCGCAGCCGCGCGCTACTAGTGCGCGCGGACGAGCGAAATACCGAACCTGTACTCGGACACGAACCGCGTCACGACAGATTCGGCACCGTACGGCTCCTCATGAGCCGCCTCAGTAATCTCGGCCCAGTCGCAATGCACGACCAGACCACTGGGAAGTGTTGTGCCCCAACCGGGATAGTCCACCAGTTGGAGAATGTTGGCGTCGGTCCTGGCAGCTTCTGCTGCGGCGGCAGAGTATGTCGGTGCGAATGTGTGCACCCGCATCAACGGCTCATCACCGTAGGGATCAAGCGCACCGGAGATCCGCCGCACTGTCCGATACGGCAACGGCAAACCCACCGACCACAACTTCGACCCGACCGATCCAGGACCATCAGCGATCTCCAGCATCCGGGCACGCAGGAACACCTCGGCGGGCACCTGGCTCACATCGAGGCTGTCGGGCATCGTCATTCGGCCCGAAAGTGCTCCGCAGTACGAGCCATCACCGCGAACTCCGGTGTGTGAGGCTTACCCGAGGGGGTCACCGTCCCGTACTCCAGGAACACGGACTTCCAATCCGTGAATGCCACACCCACACCGGACGCCCCGACGTGCGCCGTCTGGATGCCGTCGCGGTAATCGCCCTCATCGACCGGAGCGATCGACCGGGCATAGGCCGCCGCTTCACGCGCCATCACCAGCTTTGCCTCGGTGATACTTTCGTCTTCGTCGATGTGCTTCCGCATCGCGACGATGAAGTCAGCCGGCATCGCCGCCGGCCGCGTTGATCAGATCCCACAGCTCTGCCTTGGTGAGCCGGTTCAATTCTGGTCCAGAGAGTTCGGTTCCGTTGTCCAACAGCCACGCCACCAGCCGCGGCTTGTTGTCGTCCGTCTCCGGCTTGGATGCGGCCAGGACAGCGGGGGGGAGATAGCCATGCGCATCCTCGGGCTTGGCCGGCGCCGACGTGCTACCCGGCGCGTAGGGCACCAAATCTCCCGACTCGACCAACGGCGCCGCGACATCGTCATCAACCTCGATCGGCTGCGACGGAATCGACACGTAATGCAGCTTGCCGACCACACACGGCCGGACAACGTTGTAGTAGCCCACAATTCGCTCCCTACTCCGGGTAAATCTCAGACATGATGGTGCACTTGAAGGGGTTGGTGAAGTCCTCGAATGGTGTCGCGCCACCGATGATGTGAAACACCTGGCCAGCCACCTTGACCCGGCCGGTCGACTTCGCCGCCACCGCAGCAGCCTCCGGAGGGCATGTCGATTTCCACACCTGCCGCGCAACATCCCCGAACGCCTCATTCGCTTCGGCAGCACTCAGCGGACGGTGACGGCACCCCTTCACGGGAACCTCAGTCTCCGTGGTGATCTCGATGCCGTAGTCGTCATACTCGCCCGTGCCGGCCAGGGTGACGAACGTGATGGTCTGACTACCGAAGCTCATGGGGCCAGCAGGATCCGGAACTGGGCGAACCGTGCAGACAACTCGGTTTCTACAGACAGGAGCGCCTCGAACCATTCGTACTGAACATCGTCGACCTTCTTGACCTTCAGTCCAGAATCGTCACGCAACGACGGCTGTGTGCGGGCATCAACGACGGCGACGATGCCAGCACGCCAGTCCGCGGCCTCCGTTTCGGTGTACCCGTGCGTGGCCGTGACAGTGATCGCACCGTCACGGCACGTCCACTGCCCGAACTGCTTGGTGAGCGTTCCCGCACGCCGCGATCGGTCCAGCGTGGACACATCCACCGCAGTGCCCAACTCAGTCACCGACGCAACGGAATTCAGCGCCAGTGTCGGCAGTGACAGCACCCTGCCGCCCGGGCCGTCGAGCTCAATCAACTCGTCGGCACGGACGGGCGAGACGTGCCATCCGCAGTAACGCCGCGCCGCGACCAACACGGCGTCGATGGCCGCCTGCGCCTTCGTGTCGTCATCGAAGCGCGCACGCACCGATTCCGGCAGGTCGCCAGGACCAAGTTCGGCCATCGTCAGGCGCGCGCAACCGGGTTGTTGCTGCCTGAACCGAGGATCGCCACCGCAGACACGACACCGCCATCGGTCGCTCCGGAGGTGGTCACCAGCAGCCGCACATACCGTGCAGTGCCGGCCCGCGCCCCGACCTGAAACAGCTTGTCGTCATCAGCGGCAACGATTGTCGGCAGCGATCCGAGGATCCGGTTCGATGGCACGGGCACCCAATCGGTTCCGTTGGCCGACTCCTGCACCGTGACCGCGTGAGAACCGTCTGTGATGGTGCCGGTGGAGATCACAAACAGCACGTCCCGGAAGTCGTTGCCGTTCACGCCGAGATCGACCGTCGCACCGTTGTTGGCACCGTCATCGAGCGTTGCCGATGCGAGAGCCGTCACGGCCAGCGTTTGGGTGTAGAGATTGCGCATGTTCATTCCCCTTCGGGGGCGGGCGCCTCTGGCGCAGGATTTGTAGGGGCCTCCACCGCGGGAGACTGCTTACGGGGCCGTCCGCGATGCGGCTTGGACTCCGACTTCGGCTCACCGAGCTCGACGGTGCGTCGTTCCGCCGGCGCGGCCGTCGCGGTCTCCGTAGCCACCACGGGATCGGCGACCTTGACGAAGTGCGCGGAATGCGAGGACAGGATCGGGTCGGTGTCCTCAACGAGCGCGCCGCCCGGGTAAGTCAGGTTGTTGCATGTGAAGGCGTTGATGCACCGGTAACTCACGACGAGTCTCCTTTCGATTCCCGCAGGGGAGGTGCCCCACCAGAGTCGGTGGGGCACCTACACCTATCGGGCTACTTGACCTTCAGCAGGCGGAACGCGGCGTCATTGACCGAGTCAGCACCGACCCGGGCCCAGGCGTGCCAGCCGGCCTGGCCGGTGGGTCGACCACTCGCACCGAAGAGGTGCGGAATGTAGGACATGGTGGTACCCAGTCGATCCGCGATCACGTAGTTCTGGAAGTCGCCGAACGCCATGATCAGGGCCGCGTCGGTGACGGTGTTGGCCATGGCCTCGGAGATGTAGTCCGGGCGGCCCAGCAGGTTGGACTGGCGCCCCTCGGCCAGGTAGCCCCACAGCGCCGATCCACCGTTCTGGTCGAAACCGCGAATGGTGTTGTAGATGGCGCGGTGAGCCAGCCACGACGCGTTCGCGGCGTACCGCTGCGGCAGGGCCGAATCCAGTGCCCGAACGTCACCCACGGCGAACGTGTTGTCCGTCGCGGTCTCCACCACCGATGACCCACCGGTGAGGGCGGTGATCAGGCCGGTCGGCTGTCCCGAACCCGAACCGGTCACGAACGCCGTCGACTCCTTCACGTCCTTCTCGAACGCGATCATCTTGGCGATCTCACCGGCCAGCCCATCAGCGTCCATCTGCACCTCGTGCGAGAGGGGCACGAAGATCTGCAGCTTGTGCACCGGGATGCTGGGCTGAGCGAAGGTCGGGGCATCATCGGAGACCTCTTCGGCTTCGCTGTCCCACGAACCGGTCACTCCGGCCGACGAAACACCGTTCCACACATCACCAGTGGCGGTGACCACGCGGGCGATCTGCCGGACCTGGTTCACCGAACCGTTGGCGGTCAGGATCACGGTGGGGTCCAGCTGGAACGGCACGAGGAACCCGCCGGCCGAATCGGTCAGCGAGTTCGCGCGCTGCATCGCGGCGATCTCGTCGGGCAGCAGTGCCGCGTACTGACCCTGCGAACGGATCAGCTTGATGAACGCCGCGCCGTACTGCGGCGAGGTGGTTGCCAGCACCAGCTCGGTGGCCTTGCCGGAACCGTCGCGCTCGATCAGCCGAGTGGACGCCTCACGCACCTTGTCGTCGGCGAACTGCATCCGCTCCACGGCATCCAGTGCCCGCGAACGCATCTCGGCGGGGCGATCAGCGGAGTAACGCACCTCCGACAGATCCCACGGGTTGCGGTACTTCCCGGAGATGAACTCCGGGCCGCTGCGCTTCTCGTCGACGACCTGGGCGCGTTCGGGGGCCGGCTCGCCGCCACCCTGCATGGGGCCTGCGGCGGCGCGGATCTCCGACAGTGCCGCGTCGTGCTCCAAATCCAGCCGGTGAGCGTGCACCGAGCGGAACTCTTCGAGCAGCACCGGCACCCGGGCGTGATCCTCCGGGGTCTTGTCCGTCTTGGCCTTCAACCGCTCCAGTTCGTCCTGGATGTCCTTCTCGCGGTTGAGTGCCTGCTTGTGGGTCAGTTCGACAGCCATGTCAGATTCCTTTCAAGGGTGGCGTCGCATCCCGCGTGTTCTTGACCTCGTTGAGGGCATCGATGAACACCTGCTCAGCTGCTGCGGCGCGGGCGTCATCGACCTCGTCGGTCGGCGGGACTTCGGGTTTCGTTTCCGACTCGTGCTCACCGGCCGAGGGCTCCTCGGTGGATCGCGGCGTGTCGTCGTCCTCACCCGAGTGCTCGACGGCCCCACTGGGGGTGTCTTGCGGCTCGTCATCGGACTGATCCCGGTCTTTCCGGGGTTCCTCGACCGCCCTGATTGTCAGGGCAGCTAAAGCGAACAACTTTCGCTCTTCGGGGTCTCCATCGCAGAGTCGGCCCAGATCGATAACCTTGGACCGAAGCCCCGGATCGATAACCTTGGACCGAAGCCCCGCAGTTGTGCCGCCGTAGGCCGGCCACACCACCGGTCCCACCTCTGCGCACTTCACTTCCTTCAAGATTCGCAGCAGCGGTGTACGTTCGGGCTGCTCACCGTAGTAGAGGATGTTGTTGACTTCCTCGGCCTTGACCACCTTGCCGGCATTGTCGCGCCATTCCTCACGAACGACCGAGAACCGGAACGACATACCGTCCACCGCCTGCGAGGCGATCGCTTCCCGCAGCGGCTCCCAGTACCACGACGAACCCATCCGAGCGGCCACGAACAGACCGTTGTCGTCCTCGTGAATGTCGGTGATGACACCGCACGGCAGAGAACCGAATACCGAGCGGCCGTGATCGAACTGGAACTTCGGAGTGTTCTCCCGCAGCGACTTCCGGAATGCCCCGGGAGCCAACTGCTCGTCAAACGTGCCCTCCCACGAATCGATACGGGTAGGCGAGTTGAACACCGCACCGTATCCCTCGAATGTCAGGCCGTCGCCTTCACCGTCCGCGCTGTCAGACCGCAGGAGCGTGAACTTCGCCGAACGGCAAAGATCTTCACGCGGAAGCGTTTTCAAGGCTTGTGCTGCCGTCACTGTTCCTCCTTATGAGTTGAAGTGGTGGCGCATCGTTGGTTTCCGTCACAGGCGAGGTCTTATCGGTCCCCGGCGGCAAGAGCTGCACGCTCACCAGGCCCGAATGGACCAGCAGATTGATGTCGCCGGAATCGACGGCCTTCACAGCGGATTCGGCCGTAAAGCCAGACGACACGTAGGTGTTGATCGTTGAAGCCCGGACAGCAGCGATGTTCGCCGCGTCCGCCTCATCCTCACGCAGGAACGGCACATCACTGGCGTCATACCAGAGCCGCGATGACCGGTTGGGTGGCGGCACAACTCTCTCCAACGACCCAGACAGGTTCTGCCACAGCGGATGGGCGGTTCCGTCAGCCAGCCGACGGCGGGCCTGCCCGTAGTTCGAGTAAGTCGCTGCGGCCAACCCCTCAGACAGGCCAACGATCACCGGTGGTACACCGGCCGCCGCGGCGATACGAGTCTCCCCGCCTCCGCGAACTTCCTTAAAATCGATGTCCTTGAGATTCGAGCCAACCACCTGAATGTCGGCACCGGGGTAGAGCTGCAATGTCTTGTATGCATTGCCCGGGCCGCCGAACTTCGACTGAAACTCTTTGCCCCACTTCTCCACCGCGTCCTGCGTCGCACCCGCTGGGTGCTTGATGACCATGTTCACCGTCGCGCCGTTGTCGAAGAACGACCGCTGATGCCGAGTCATCGCCTGATCGGCCTGGATCTCCCGCAGGATCGGTGTCAGCCAGGACATTCCGGTGAACGTCGCGAGAGGGTCTGGGATCGGCGCGAAGTGCGCGACCTCGTCAACAGCGAAAGGCACGCCTTCGTTCTGCGATGCCACACCACCCTCGGTGTACAGGTAGCCCGCTTTCGTCCATCCCACCTGCCCGGTACCACGCGCACCGCTGGCCTTCTCCGCTGTGCGAGGCTTGCCGACGATCTGCACCCAGTCGGGGCGCAGACGAACCAACTCGCCGCCTGGGTCCTGCGTCCCCAGCCGCGCCAGCGAAGCCTCTCGGAACCAGTAGGAATTCCCCGCGAGGTCAGCGTCTTGGATCATCCGCGACAACAGATCCTGGGTAGTGCCACCTGGCCACGGTCGTTCCAGCACCGCAAGGGTCTGATCGCCGAACGTCTCGGACGGCTTACCCTTCAAGAACTTCTGATATTGAAACCGGACACTGGAGAACACCAACTGCCGAACCAGCATGCACGCGAACACCACACCGTTGGACGCGTACGCCTGCATGGCTAGGCCCTGAAAGTTGTCGGCCGGCCGCTCAGTCCCCGTGCCCGCGAGGGTCTGCATCAACGACGGGGTTTGGTAGCCCAACCCAGATTGCATGTACAGGTTGAGCATCTGCCCGTACTCATCGATCGTCATCCGCTCCGGTTGCGCACCCCCACCGCGCAGGCGATCAAGCCAATTCATCGCTCGCGCTTACCGGCCGGCTCATACGACAGGAACGCCCCCACGCCGGCGAGCACACCACCAGCGATGAGACCCCACGCGACACCCGTCAACAGCACGACGCCAGCGACGATCGCCAGAACGGCGACCACGGCCAGCGCTGCTGAAACCCGTTGCGATGTCACGATAAGAATCCCCAAACCTCGACCGTCTCCGGATTGCCGTGCTCAACCAGCCCATGCAGTGCGAGCGTGACGGCCATCAACTGAGTGATGTCACTGTCTTTGTCCTTGCGGTCCCATGCCCACGCGTCGGACAGGTCACGCCGCTTGGCCGACGTCACCGACCGGGACAGTGGCGGCGCACCGCGGTGGCGAAGGCTCGCCGCCGACTCGGCGTCTGCTGTGACCGCGTCATAGAACGCACCACACGCCCGCGCCAAATCAGACGCGTTGGACTTCACAACCTCGACGCCCAGGCCCTCGATCGTCGTAATAAGCGACGCCGCAGCAGAATGCCCGTCGACCACCACCGCACACGGCTTCCACTGATCCACCAACTCTTTGATGCGATCAGGAATCCACGCCGTACCCGGTAGCGAGTCGATCGACTTGCCACGCACCGCCGGCACGACACCGACATGCAACTTGCCGTCAGCGCGCCGGCCCACAACACCAATCGCCGAAGCAGTGCGGTCGATCTTCGTGTACAGACCAAACGCCACCGGATCGAGCGGCTCCGACAACGGATCGGCCAGCGCGCCCCAAGCCTCGTGCGTGATCAGTGGCGCAGACGCTTCATCCTCGGGCTTGTCCCACCAGCCAGCACGTTCACGTCCGTAGCCCAGCGGATTCGCCGCCAACGTGCGCCGCTCATTGCGGACATACTCAATACTGATCCGACGCTCAAGCGCGGGATTCGACTGGCGGATGTACTCGATGTCGTCGAGGGCACACCCCTCGACATCAAGCGAGTGGTCACACGCCTCGTCAGCGCAGGCATTCTCCTCGGGCAATGAGCAGTACTCCATGTACCCCAGGCTTGGATCGCCACCAGCACGCCCACGGTCCCGAACACCGCGCCACACCTTCGACTTCGGTAGACCCGCAGACCCGGCGTACACCAACTGAGGATCATCAACCGCCGAGAGCGTCGGGACCAGAGAATCCATCATCCCCTGATCGAGATACATCGCCTCGTCAAGGATCACCTTGTTGCCCGTCAGGCCACGGCCACCACTCTTGGTCCGAGCCTTGAACCTCAACGTCTGCCCAAACCGGCAAGCCTCACTCGGACGCAGCCTGATCATCTGCTTGCCGTTGCCGCGCTTAATGCCCGGCTCCTGGCCGAAATCAGGGTCCAACCGCTTACTCAACAGTGGCGTATCCGAGATCAGGTTGATCAGGTCCTCGAACGCCTGATCCGTGGTGTCCAGTTCATGCGCCGACCAGATCGAGAGCTCTTGATCGGTGACATACAGCCACCCCAACGCCGCCTGCTTCAACAGGCCGGTCTTCATGTTCTGACGCGCACACACCACACCGAACTCAAATGCGGCAGTAGCACGCTGGCCAGACAGTGTGAGTCGGTTCGGGTCAATCGCGAACATCGCATTGAGCGCAAGTTCCTGCTCAGGGTCTGGAGCGAACCCCGCGCGCGCCGCCAGGTCGCACACCTCGGGGCCGAGAGTCTGGCTGTAGACGGGGTGGCTGAAATACGCGGGTTTGACGAGCGCCGGCCGAAGCAGGTTCGCCATCAAACAGCCTTCTTGGCGTCGCGGCGCTGCCTCAACTCGTCGATGTAGTCGCCATCAGTAGTGGACGCGCCAGGAGTTGCCGCCCCGATCGCCGCCGCAGTCACCCGCGACAACTCCTTCGACAACGCCGCCACACCAGTCGTCTCCGAACCAATTCGCCGAGCAAGCACCAAAGCCAACTGCCCCAACGACGTATTCAGCTTCCCGGCTTCCTCAAGCTCAGACCGGATCGCGTCAACCAGCGAATATCCACCCGCATCGTCGCCATCGGGTGGCGCCGACTTTCGAGAGTTGTTCACCCGGCAGGCATCCGAGCAGAAGCGTGATCGGGAACTCCGCGCCTCGTACTCGCCAGCGCAGTTGTCGCAGTTACGTAACACGTTCCGTAACACCTCCTCTCAGGTGCGAATACCGTTCGGCCGCAACATGATTGGAGGCCGGACCACCATTCCAGCAAACGACTTTCCGTAACACCGCACACCGGGGGAGGGATCAAAAGTTTCATTGGCGGTCCCACCTGGGTCTTTGCTGGGCTTCGCGGGTGACCCACCCCCGGGCCGTTGACCTGCGCTTATGCAGAACTCTGCCTTTGCTGCGCTCGGGTCGAGGTCCCGACCTGCGGTTATACCGAGAGCTACCGGGGCGGCCGACAGACCTCCAGCTAACATCGACGGCGATGCCAGCAAACATCTACCAGACTCGCGAGTTGTCGGTCACGACCATCGCCTTGTGCGTCGAGGTGGCGCGGTTACATCCGACGTGCTCAGGGCCCATGTATTTGGTCGGGTCGTTGTCGTCGTGGCCGAGGTCCCATGCACTGCCGGGTGGGATGGGCTTGGTGCAGCGCCAGCAGTAGGCGGTGCCGGCGTCGACGTTCTGTTGTTCGCGGGCGCGTCGTGCCTTGTGTGCGCCGCCGTAGTTGGGCATCAGGTGTGGATGGTGAC
>Ga0164242_10010306_pt1 | contig 10023 bp, 5 predicted proteins | sample OricomgcompostMG_FD_108783 | JGI IMG/M metagenome (GOLD analysis project Ga0164242, IMG submission 108783) | Miracle-Growth compost microbial communities from Emeryville, California, USA - Original compost - Miracle growth compost (MG) ... | reverse complement strand
GCTCGGCCTCGACGGACTTGACGACAATGCGGTCTTCGAGCGGCTTGATGTTCACCGACACGGTTGGACCTTCCTTCGTAAGGTTCGGCCTGCCGGATGGCAGGTGTGTTTGCGGGTCCCGGGCCAGCTGCTGCCGGCGCGTGGTCCGGCCGCCGTCGCGGGGGTCGACCGATCACGTGCTGGCACTGACCTGGGTAGAGTGCCAGCACTGAATCTATGCCCGGATTAGCACTCGGTCAACTCGAGTGCCAATATCCGGCGGGTCGGCCTCGGCGACCCTCACCATCACTCGGCACCGCCGCAAACTCTAGGGTCGATCCCTAGCGACATCACCCTCCGATCGGGCCACCGTGGTCCGTGGCGCAGCACGTGCGCAGGACGGGAGCGGTGAGTGTCATGCAGTGTGGCAAGTGTCTCTGTCGCGTGGCGGCCGCAGTGCTGGCTGCGGTCCTGGTGGCCTGGTCGCTGACGGGAACCGCGGTCGCGGCCATCCCCTCCCGAGGTGGCGGGCACGACGTCGTGCGCGTCGTCGCCCCGCGCGCCGGAACCGTCCTGGTGTCACCGACTGCCGCGGCCGCACGCAGGACACGGCTCGAGGCTCGGCTGCGCGTGACCGGCGGGCAGCTCAGCTCCCTGACGGTCCGGCTGAATGGACACCTGTTGCCCGGCATCGCACGACGCTCGGGCACACAGCGCCTGACGCTCGACTCCCACGACGGGCTGCGCGTCGGCGCGAACCAGCTGTGGGTCAGTGCCCGGCGTCGCGGCGTCGCCCAGCCGTCCGTCGTCTCGCGACGGTTCGTCGTCGGATATCGGGCAACGGGCCTCCTGTCCTCGACCCGTATGCAGCTGGGCTCGGGCACCGACCCCGCAGCGTCCCTGACGCTGCGCGCACCGCTGACCGGCGTCCACCGGGTCATTGCCACCCTGAACGGGAAGCCGGTCACCTTGCCGGCCGCGACGCCGATGCTGCACCAGCGGCGGTCCTACCTGCTCGACCTGGCCAGGCTCGGCGCGCGCTTCGGCACCAACACCTTCCGGCTGCAGCTGGTGATGAGCAACGGTCGGGTGCAGACCCTGAGCCGCACCTTCACCCTCTCCCTGCACCGCAACATCGCCGTCGCGCGCCAGGTCGGCGCGGCACACGTCGGGCACACGGTGACCCTCGACGCATCCTCCTCCCGCCTCGCCAAGGGACACCGGCCGACCGCGCACTGGGTGCTGCTGAGCCGGCCCACGGGCAGCCACGCCCGGCTCAGCTCGACCTCGGGCGGCCGGATCAGCCTGCGCCCGGACAAGCCCGGCCACTACCGGGTCGGGCTGCGGGTCGGCTCGGGCTCTCGCCAGGGCGGAGACGTGGTCGATGTCGCGGCCACCGATCCCGACCCGTTGGTGCCGTTCAACACGATCGACTACTCGGCGGACCCGTCCACTCCATCGATCACCGTCGGAGGCAACTCCTTCAGGTACCAACCGAACGCGTCCCTGATGCTCTGGGCACTGGACCGCGCGACGCTGGAGCCGCAGGCCGCGTACGAGTTCGGCAACTCGTCGAGTGAGATATCCCGCCTGGACAGCACGCTGTCGGGCCTGCCGGCCACCGATCTGGTCATCGTGACCCACCCGTCCGGCACGCCGGCGCTGTCCTCGTCCGTCCTGCCCCAGCTGAACACCACGCTGCAGCGCATCGGCGGCAACCTCGCGAGCCAGTCGATCTTCCCCAACGGGTGCTGGTCCGGCGGCACCAACTACTGCGAGGAGTCCAGCGCGCACTGGACCTTCCAGAAGTACGACGGCGGCTCGTTCAGCGTGATCGGCGTGCCCGGGATGCCCGCCGGGCAGGCCTGGCGCGAGACCGCGACCCAGAACGGCACCTCGAACGGGACCCTCACCGGATACCTCACCATGGGCGTCACCACGAGCACCGGAGCCGCCGACGACTACACGGTCGTGCCCGGTCCGAACCCCTACGAGACGGTCAATACCTGCACGGACGACGGCTGCGGGATCCAGGTCGGCTCGCACACCTACCCCGCCGACGGGTCCAGCGGCTTCCACGTGCTCGTCCTGAATCGCACCACGCTGGCACCGATCAGGAACGAGACCGTGACCACGGCTGCCGACCTGGAGACCGCCCTGAGCACGTCGATACCGCCGGACGGCCAGATCATCGTGCCGGCGAAGGGAGTCGACGACCAGAACCTGGTGATCATCCAGAGCCTCGACAACGCCAAGCTCTCGGGCAACCCGAGCCCGATCGTGCTGGCGGACATCGACCAGCTCGGCGGGACTCCCGAGACCTTCCTGAGCGGTGTCACCGGGGCGCACCGCTACGCCTTGGTGGGCGCCGCGACCGACCTGCCGTGGCACGCCACCGACGGGCTCGAGTCCAGCACCCTGATGCCTGGCGGCCCGACGTCCGGGCAGCCGACCGGACAGATCTCCGGTGAGATCCAGCGGGGCCGTGACGGCCTCTACACACCGGTCGGCGGCGACCCGGTCGGACCCACCAACAATGACCTCTACTCGATCCTCTACCAGCCCGCCACTGCCTGGCCACTGGCCGGTGACCCCGCTCTGCCCTACATTGCCAACGGCATCGGGCTGGCCAGCTATCCCGACGTCCGCTCGGCCTAACATGAACCTGAACGTCGACTTCGGGACGAAGGCGACCCTGCTGCAGGGTCTGACCTGCAGCGGACAGTCGTTCTGCGGCAGCGACTTCGACGCCGTCAAGGCCGAGCTGCTCCAAGAGTTCGACTGGGTCCAGTCGGTCAAGGCGCTGGCGGCCAACCTGCTCGCGCCCTACGAGCAGAACGGTCAGGCGCCCTACTTCGATGTGCAGGAGATCACCAACGAGGTCCTCGACGGTATCCCGGTCCCACAGAGCGACGACGCCACGATGAAGTGGCTGAACATCGTGGAGCAGGTGGTGCCCATCGCCGGCAAGGTCGCCAACGCGGTCAAGACGGCCAACGAGGTCTTCGGCGTGATCGGCACCGCCGGCCTCCTGGCCACGCAGGTGATGCAGACGCCGGATGCCGGTCCGGCCGACGCGGTCAAGGCGGCGGCCGACCAGCTCCCGGACCAGATGGCGCACGAGCAGACCGCCTACGTCGAGTGGGTCAGCCGGATGGAGGGCATCCTGCTCTACGACTACGGCCGCCTGTCCGCCGTCGGCGCCGCCGCGACGACGCCGAGCTGGGCCTGGCAGCCCGACACGACCATCGACGCGATCACGTCTCTGGACGCCGGAACCCGGGCCTCGGCCTACAGTGCCCTGCTGCCGATCGCCTGGTCCGGCTTCGACCTCAAGCCCGGCGCGGACCTCACCGGCTCGGACGACGTCACCGCCTACTACTGCGACGAGCCGGACAACTACCCGAGCCACGTGACGCCCTTCGCCGGGGCGCTGCCGCAGAACCAGTTCCACGCGCTCCTGGAGGTCAGCAGCAGTGGGGAGCCGGTCGACGAAGTGTGGACCTTCGCGACGACCCCGCTTCCGTGGAGTCTCCACGACGTCGCCGTGACACTGCCGACCGGCTCGGTGACCGACAACATCTACGGGTCGACGTCCACGGGCCCGAACGGCGCCTACCAGTACGAACCGGCCTGGTGGCGCGACACCTATGACCCGCCGAGCCACACCACCTGTCAGAAGGGCGAGGGGTCGATGAGCGTCAGCGAGTCCTGGTCGCAGGCGTTCGCGCCACCGGACATCACCGCGCCCCTCCCGTAGGGACATCGGGCTCGACGAATCGGAGCGACCGCAGCTGTCGCCGCGAGGTGATGCCGAGCTTGGTGAAGATGTTGCGCAGGTGATACTCCACCCCCTTCACGCTGAGGTAGAGCTGCGCAGCGACCTCCCGGTTGGTGGCCCCGTCGGCGACCAGGCCGGCGACGACCCGCTCCCGTGGGGTGAGCACCTCCAGGCGCGGAGCCTTCGGCAGGTCATGGAGGGCGACCGGCTCCGCCCGGACCAGCGCGGCCTCGCACGCCTCACGAAAGCGCACCGCGCCGAGCCTGCGCAGCACCTCCCGGCTCGCTCTCAGCACGGCCGTGGCGGAGGCGGGCTGCCCCGTGTCCAGCAGGAAGCGGCCGTAGTCGAGCGCCAGGAGCGCGTCCGCGAACGACTCGGGAGGGCCGTGCAGCCGCGTCATGCCCTCGACGTATGCCGTGCCCGCCGCGACCGTGTCCCCGCACCGCCAGAGCGCCAGCGCCCGAAGGCGGCATCGGTCGGCCGGCTCGACCCCGCCCCACGGTGGGCTCGGTGCCTGCTCGAGCAGTGCGAGCGCCTCCTCGGCCCGCCCCTCGTGGATCCAGGCCTCGGCCATCCGGTGGTGCCACATCGCCAGGTTGGGGTGATCGCGCACCGTGGCCGCCGCCTCGGCGAGTGGGCGCAGCGCGACCTCCACCGCGGGCCAGTCGCCGACCGCCCAGGCGCGGTGCGCGTCGGCCAGCGCGGCGTAACCGAACCCCTCACCCATCGCACCGGCCCCCACCCATTGCCGGGCTGCGGCCGCATGAGCGGCGGACGCGTCGTCGTCACCCAGCAGAGCGAACACGTGGGTGGCCACCTGCTGCGCATAGGGCATGTACCAGGCGTGGTCGAGTGCCTCGGCGAGAGTCACCGCGAGCTCGGCGTGCGCCGCCGCCTGGTGCCAGTCCCCCAGACGCAGCTCGGCCTCCGCGAGCGCGGCGTGCACCCGGGTCGTGCTGACGCACGGATAGCCGAGGCGAACCCACCGGTCGACGGCCTCCAGGTCGGCCACGGCCGCCGCGTGCTCGCCGGCCCAGGTGTGCACGAGCCCACGCAGCGCGAGCAGATCGGCCTCGAAGGGAGCCGGCCGGCCGTGGCCGGGCGAGCAGTCGCCGAGCAGGCTCAGCGCCTCGCCGATCCGTCCTGTCATCGCATAGCTGGAGACCAGACCCTGACGCGCCGTGCTGTCGATGAAGGGGTGGATGACTGCCGACTCGCGGGCTCGGGTCGTCCACCGGATCGCCTCCTCGTGATCGTCCATCAGGGCGGAGAAGAACCCGAGCGCGGTCGCCACACGACTGAAGAGATCCGGCTGCGCTGCGACCGAGAGCGACTCGGCCAGCTCGCGCAGGTCGGCGACCGCCTGCACCATCCGGCCCTCGGCCGCGTCCAGGACCGCCAGGATCAGTCGCTGATAGTCGCTCGGCCGACGCCCCCGGACCTGCTCGGTGCAGCCGCGCAGCGCCTCCACGTCGGCGCACCCCGACCACAGCTGGACCGCGCGGTAGAGGTGGGAGTCTGCGGCGTCCTCGTCGGGCTCGACCTGCGACGCGAGCTCGAGGCTCGTGGCCGCAGTCGGCAACGCCCCACGAGCGATGTCCTCATCGGCGAGGGCGCACAGCCGCGCGGCCAGCTCCGGATCCGGGCCGCCGGCCGCCCGCACGAGGTGTCGCAGCACGATGGCCGGGTCGAGGCCGGCGCCGTCCGCCGCCAGACGATGCAGCTCACGTCGGCGCGCCGCCGAGATCGACTCGTAGACCGCGGCCCGCACGAGCGGATGCGTGAACTCGACATCGTGACCGGCCGGTCCGACGACCACGCGCACGAACCCGGCCGCCTCGGCTCGGTCGGCGGCCGCACTCGAGTCCACGGCACGGCATACCCGGGTCACCTCGCGCAAGGGCGCACGAACGCTGCCGAGCACGGCCGCCGCCGCGACGAATGCCTGCGCGGGCCGGGGCAGGCGCGCGAACTTGACCAGGATCGTCGTGGTGTACGAGTGCGGGGCCGGCAGGTCCTCGTGGTGCGCACGCAGAGCGCCGTCGGATAGCTCCTCCAGCAGAGCACCCACATACAACGGATTGCCGCCGGTGTGCGCGCGCAGCCGCTCGCCGCCGTGCGCCGGGATCGGCCGGCCGCGCGCAGCGGCCAGCTCCCGCACCTCGCCGGCGCCGAGTCCCTCGAGCCGGAGGGTCGTCGTGAGCTCGTTGTTGGCGAAGACCCGCGCCCAGCCGGCTCCCAGCCGGTCGAGCCGCCGGGTCCGCGCCGTCGCCACCAGGAGCACCGGATCCCGTCGCAGTCGGCGCAGCACGAAGAGCAGCGCCCGAGCCGAGGCCGAGTCCGCCAGATGAAGGTCGTCGATCACGACGACCACCGGTCGGCCCGACTCGAGCGCGGCCAGGCCTGCCAGCAGCCCGGCACCGACCGTCATACTGCTCATGCCGGGCGACGCCGCCGGGAGCCGGTCCGACCCGGCATCGGATCGCAGCTGCTCCACGATGCCGAACTCGAGGTCGGTCTCGTCCTCGTCACCACTCGCCCAGAGCACGACCGCGTCGCCGGCGTCCTGCAGGAAGCGGCGCACCAGGGCGGTCTTCCCGATGCCGGCCTCTCCCTCGACCAGCACGACGGCCGGGTCGGCATCTCGCGCCGGCTGCAGCGCCTCGCGCAGATCGCGAAGCTCGGTGTCCCGGCCGACGAATCGCGTCGTCGCCCGCCTGCGGGCGGCGTTCAGGCCCTCGCGCACACCATCATCCGTCTCAGCGCTCACAGCAGCCGCACCGCACCTGGACCTCCGTGCCGGTCATGGCCGGTCAGCACCCCGAGTCAGGCCGGTCGTGCTTGAAGTGTCGTACGCGCCACGTGGTGCGACAAGAACTACCCAGACCGGCACTCTTCGCGCAACAAGTCCGCGACCGAGGCCCTGGCCGTATGCAGCCCGCTCACCCCAGCGGAAGCGTCGCCGCCGGGGGTGCGCAGGTCGGATCCACCCCGTCGAAGAGGATGCTGACCGACTCGCCCGCGTGGATGCGGCCGATCGCCTGCGCGAACAGATCCGACGTCGAGCGCACCCGCAGCTGCGGCCAGTCGTCCGTCGGCGGCGGCACCGTGTCGGTCGTCACGACCTCGCTGATCATGGGATGCGACCCGAGGCGCTGCACGGCCTTGCCGGCGAAGAGGCCGTGCGTGCATGCGACAGACGCACCGGTGCAGCCGAAGTCGTCCAGCCGGTCCATGAGCTCGACCACCGAGCCCCCGGTGGCGATCTCGTCGTCGAGCACGATCGCCCGTCGGCCGCGCACATCGCCCACGATGGCGTCGATCACGACCTTGTCGTCGGAGAGACGCTGCTTGCTGCCCGCGGCGACCGGCAGCCCGAGCAGCCGCGCGAAGAGCGTCGCCTGCTTCGCATTGCCGAGATCCGGCGACACGACGACGCTGTTCGTGAGGTCCGTCTCGCGGAAGTGATCGGCCAGCACGCCGATCGCCGTCAGATGATCGACCGGCACCCAGAAGAACCCGTGCACCTGCGGTGCGTGCAGCGCCATCGTGAGGACCCGATGCGCTCCCGCGGTCGCCAGCATGTCGGCGACGAGCCGACCACCCAGGGAGATGCGTGAGGCATCCTTCTTGTCCGAGCGGGCATACGCATAGTGCGGGATGACCGCGGTGATCTGCGCCGCGGACGCACCACGGGCCGCGTCGATCATCAAGAGCAGCTCCATCAGGTGCTCCTGCGTCGGCGGCACCAGCGGCTGAATGATGTAGACGTCGCGCTGGCGGCAGTTGGCCAGCAGCTGGGCCTGCAGACAGTCGTTGCTGAAACGCTTGATGTCCACGCCCGACAGGGACACCCCCAGCGCGCCACAGATGCGCTGCGCGAGATCGGGGTGGGCTGAACCGGTGAACACGACGATGTCGCGCACGAAGGACTCCTTCGCAGAGGACGGCTCCTGATGTTCGCAGCGTACCGACACCGGGGCACCGCACAACACCCCATGCGGGAGGATGTGCGCATGGATCTGCGGCTGGTGGAACGACTGACCACGGGTGAGGGGTGGGGGCTGCTGCAGTCCCTGCCTCCGTATGACGAGTCCACCGCCCTGTCTCTCGGGCTGCGTCTGCGGGAGGCCGGGTTCGATCCCGACCTGGTGGCGGCCGCCCTGACCCAGTCACGCCTGCGTGGTCGTGCCGCGCGCAAGTTCGGCGGCCACGCCGCGGAGATGCTCTTCACGGCGGACGGGCTGGAGCAGGCCAGCCGCGCCGAGCTCGCCGCCGCCCACGCCGGGCGGTTCCACCGGGCCGGCCTGGAGCGCGTGATCGATCTCGGGTGCGGCATCGGCTCCGACGCCATGGGGTGTGCACGGGCCGGCCTGCAGGTGCACGCCGTGGACGCCGACGAGGTCACCGCCGCGATCGCCGCCGTCAACCTGCGGCCGTGGCCCTCCGCGAGGGTGGAGGCTGCGCGGGCTGAGGGGGTCGCGCTGCCGACCGGCACCGATGCTCGCACCACCGGCATCTGGCTCGACCCCGCCCGCCGCACACCGGGCGTCGCCGACATCACCGGCCGCACCCGACGGCTCTTCCGGCTGGAGGACCTCTCCCCCGACTGGGACTTCGTGCGCACCGCGGCGCAGTCCGTGCGAGCGGCAGGGGCCAAGCTCAGCCCCGCCTTCTCGCATCGCCAGGTGCCGCCCGGCACCGAGGCGCAGTGGGCGTCATACCGCGGTGAGGTGCTCGAGTGCACCGTCTGGTGGGGGGACCTGGCCGACCACCCGGGCCGGACCGCGCTCATGCTCGGCGACCACCCGGCATACGCCGTGACCGAGGAGGACGCCGCCGAGGCCGACCCGACCCCCGCACGACTCGACCGGCTGCCCGGCTATCTCTATGAGGCCGACCGGGCGGTCCTGCGCGCCGGCCTCGTGGGTGCGCTCGTCCGCGCGGTCGACGGGCACGAGCTCAGCCCGGGCACCGGCTACGTGTGCTCGACGCAGGATGCACCCGTCGCCTGGGCCAGGAGGTATGCCGTGCGCGAGGCCTTCCCGTTCAACGTCAAGGCCCTGCGCGCCTGGATGCGCGACCACGACGTGGGGCGGGTCACGATCAAGAAGCGTGGCGTCTCCCAGGATCCCGAGCAGCTGCGTCGGCAGCTGCGGCTCAAGGGATCGCGTGAGGTCACCGTTCTCATCACCCGCATCGGCGGGGTGTCGGCGGCGGTCATCCTCGATGCGGCCTGAGGGCCCTCTTGTCGGGGTCCCCGCGAAGTATCGGAGCGAGCGTGCGAGCGGAGAACTTCGTGGGGTGAAGCTCGTGGGTTAACGTCGAGCCATGGGGACCCGACACATCGCCTTCCTCGGCATGCTGACGTGCGTCGGATGTGCCGTCGCCGGGTGCGGTGGGTCCGGGGGCTCCACCGCTGCCGGCACACCGACCACACCCGCGGCGTCGCCGGCGTCGCCTCGACCGACCGGCGCCACACCCTCGTCCACGACCCCGTCCGATCGGCCGACCTCGGCCGACCCGACGTCGACCCCGCGCGGGTGCGTGTCCACGACCTACGCCCGCCTCAGCGCGAAGCAGCGCGTCGGACAGTTGGTCATGGTGGGCCTCGAGACCTCCCAGCCGACCAGCGAGATCGACCGCATCATGGCCGGCGACCACGTCGGCAACGTCTTCTATCTCGGGGGCTGGCAGGGCTCGACCACGGTCGCGCGCACCTCACAGCACCTCGACGGCCAGGCAACGGCCGCTGCGACCGGCCGCGTGCGACCACTGATCGCCGCCGACCAGGAGGGCGGCGAGGTCCAGCAGCTGAAGGGCCCGGGATTCACCCCGTTGCCGTCGGCGCTGCAGCAGGGACAGATGACTTCCCGCGAGCGGGTGCAGCACGCGACCACGATCGGGCGCGAGCTCAAGCGGGCCGGGGTCAACGTCGACCTGGCTCCCGTCGCCGACACCGTGCCGTCCTCGATCGGGCAGGCGAACCAGCCGATCGGCCGCTGGGGCCGGGAGTACGGGCACGACCCGCGCACGGTGTCGGCCGCCGTCACCGACGTGGTGCACGGTCTGAAGCGTGGTGGAGAGGCCGCCACCTTGAAGCACTTCCCAGGCCTCGGCCGCATCCGCGGCAACACCGACTTCTCCAGCACCGGCATCACCGATGACGTGATGCGCGCGAATGATCCTTATATGCGGCCCTTTTCGGCCGGCATCAAGGCGGGCGCGAGCCTCGTCATGATGTCGCTGGCGCGCTACCCGAG
>Ga0164242_10010305_pt1 | contig 10023 bp, 10 predicted proteins | sample OricomgcompostMG_FD_108783 | JGI IMG/M metagenome (GOLD analysis project Ga0164242, IMG submission 108783) | Miracle-Growth compost microbial communities from Emeryville, California, USA - Original compost - Miracle growth compost (MG) ... | reverse complement strand
GCGCGTCCTGCGGCGCATCCTTGTAGTCGTAACCGATCAGCGGAATGCCGAACTTGTCGCGGTACGCCATCAGCACCGGATGCTCGTCGCCGCAGGCGAAGCACCAGCTCGCGAACACGTTGATGAGATACGGCTTGCCCAGCATGTCCGCCTTGGTGACGAACTGCGTTGGCTGTTCCAGGCGCGGCAGGCGGAACTCGGGCGCGGGCTTGTCGATAAGCGGGCTGGGCACGAAGCGGGCGTCGTGGGTCTGGTTCCACACCAGCCCGATCACGAAGAACACCACCAGTGCCGCGAACACGATCAACGGCACGAAACGCCCGATGGGCTTGCGCGCCACCTCGTTCACGCTTCACCTTCCGCCAGCTTGGGCGGCACCACGGCTTCCGGGGCCGCGCGGACGGCTTCGGGTTCCACCGCGCGGCGCAACCGGAAGCGCCTGTCGAGGACCACCACGAAGCCTCCCAGCATCATGAATACGCCGCCGCCCCAGATCCAGCGCACGAACGGTTTGTCGTACACGCGCAGCGACCACGCACCGTCGCCGATCGCGTCACCGAGCGACACGTACAGGTCGCGGAACACGCCGGCCTCGATCGCCGCTTCGGTTTGCACTTGCCCGCCCGAGTACGTGCGTTTCTGCGGATGCAGGGTCACGACGTGCTTGCCGTTGCGCGTGATCACCACCGTACCCTGTTGCGCGCGGTAGTTCGGCCCTTCGGTTTCGGTGACGCCGTTGAAGTGGAAGTCGTAGGCGCCGACGTCGACGCTCGCGCCCGGCTTCATGCTGACATCCTGCTCCACGCTCATGGAAGTCGTCAGGATCGCGCCCGCGATGAACACGCCGATGCCGAAGTGCGCCAGCATCATGCCCAGCATCTCGAACGGGTAGCGTTTGCCGCGCGGCGCTTCGCGCCAGCGCTTGATCGCGAACAGCACCACGCCGGCCATCACCCAGACCGACGCGGTGATGCCGAGCAGGGCGTACCAGCTTCGCGCACCGACGATGAAACCGATGATGCCCGCCGTGATGGCCAGCGCAATGATGCGGACCAGGGCATTCCGCCACACCTTCAGGTCGGCCTTGCCCCAGCGCGACAGCGGCCCGAATGGCAACGCCAGCACCAGCGGTGTCATCAGGATCAGGAACAACGGACCGAAATAGGGCGGACCGACCGAAATGCGCCCGATGTCCAGCGCTTCGCCGACCAGTGGATACAGCGTGCCGAGCAGCACCATCGCGCAGGCGACGGTGAGCATCAGGTTGCCGATCACCATCAGCGTTTCGCGCGAGGCCAGCGCGAACGATTTGCCGCCGGTCACCTTCGGCGCGCGCAGCGCGTACAGCAGCAGCGAACCGCCGACCACGACCGCGAGGTAGACCAGGATGAACACGCCGCGCGCGGGCGCGAACGCGAACGCGTGCACGCTGGTGAGCAATCCGGAACGCACCAGGAACGTGCCGAGCAGCGAGAATGCGAATCCGAAGATCGACAGCAGCAGCGTCCACGCGCGCAGGCCATCGCGCTTGTCGGTGATCGCCTGCGCGTGGATCAGCGCGGCACCGATCAGCCACGGCATGAACGAGGCGTTCTCCACCGGATCCCAGAACCACCAGCCGCCCCAACCGAGCTCGTAATACGCCCACGCGCTGCCGGCCACGATGCCGAGGGTGAGGAACCCCCATGCCACGTTGGTCCACGGCCGCGCCCAGCGCACCCAGGTGGATTTCAGTTCACCGCCCAAGAGCGATGCGATCGCGAACGCGAACGCCACGCTGAAACCGACATAGCCCATGTAAAGCGTGGGCGGATGGAACACCAGCCCCGGGTCCTGCAGCACGGGATTGAGATCGACGCCGTTTGCGGGAACGGGGAACTGCCGCAGGAACGGGTTCGACGTCGTGATCATGTACAGCAGGAAGCCGAATGCAACGAATCCGAGCACGCCGATCACGCGCGAGAAGAACGCCTCCGGCAGTTTGCCGCCGAGCACGACCAGCGCCAGCGTCCAGCCATTGAGGATCAGCATCCACAGCAGCAGCGAGCCTTCGTGCGCGCCCCATACCGCCGAAAGCTTGTAGAACCATGGCAGCGACAGGTTGGAGTTCTGCGCGACGTAGGCGACCGAAAAATCGTTGGTCCAGAACGACCACATCAGGATCCCGAACGCCAGCGCGACGAACACGAATTGCCCGATCGCGAGGGATCGCGCGGTTGCCATCAACGGCCTGCTGCCGCGCCACGCGCCGACGATCGGCAACACGCACTGCAGCGCCGACAGCACCAGCGCGAGAATCAGGGCAACCTGGCCCAATTCGGGATTCATGGCGCGCCCCCGCCTTGCGTGGTCTTCGGCACGCGGTGTTCCTTCTCGGCTTTCGCGATCGCCTGTTCCACCTGCGGCGGCATGTACGTCGAGTCGTGCTTGGCCAGGACCTGGGTCGCAACGAACTTGCCGTCCTTCATCGAACCGGTGGTGATGGTGCTCTGGCCCACGCGGAACAGATCGGGCAGGATGCCGGTGTAGCTCACCGGGATGCTCTGGAAGCGGTCGGTGATGACGAAATCGGTGGTCAGCGTGCCGGGCACGCGATGCACGCTGCCTTCCTTGACGATGCCGCCCAGCCGGAACGGATGGCCGTCCGGCGCCTTGCCGGCGTCGACTTCGGAAGGCGAATACAGGTAGGTCATGTTTTTCTGCAGCGCGAACACCGAAAGCGCCGTCGCGACGGCGACCGCACCCAGGATCAGCAGCGTGATGACCAGCCGCCGCTTGCGGACGGGATTCATGTCGAAACCTCCGCGCGTGCCGCGCGCGCGTTGCGGGTGCGCTCCCGCGCGAGCCGACCGCGCAGTTCGCGGGTCAGCCGGCGGCGGCGCAGGGCGGGCGCGAACCAATCCCACGCCAGCACGATGAAGAACACCGCATAGGCGGGCCAGACGTAAACGGCATAACCACCCATTGCAAACCAGTGAGCCATGTCAGGTGGGTGCCCCTGTCGTTTGCGCGGGTTGCCCATCGACCAGGATGCGCACCCACTGCTTGCCGCTTTCCAGCGACAGCAGGCCGGTACGCGCGCGGCCCAGCAGGCTCGCGAAGAAATAAAGGTGCGTCGCCAACGCCATCACCAGCAGCGGCCACAACATCGATGGCGCGATGGAGGAGCGTGCCGGGTCGAGGAAATCCACCGTGGTGCCCTGGTGCAGCGTGTTCCACCATTGCACCGAGTAGTGCACGATCGGCAGGTTGACGATGCCGACCAGTGCCAGCAGCGAGGCTGCGCGTGCGCCGCGGCGGCGATCCTCGAAGGCGTTGTACAGGCCGATCACGCCGAGGTACAGGAACAGCAGCACCAGTTCGGAGGTGAGTCGCGCATCCCACGTCCACCACGTACCCCACATCGGCTTGCCCCAAAGCGAACCCGTCACCAGCGTGACCACGGTGAAGGCGGCTCCGATCGGCGCGCATTCCATCGCGACCACTTCCGCCAGTTTCACCCGCCACACCAGCGCCGCCAGCCCGGCCACCGCCATCGTGGCGTAGATGAAAAGGCTCATCCAGGCGCTCGGCACGTGGATGAAGATGATCCGGTACGCGTCGCCCTGCTGGTAATCCGGTGGCGCCAGCACCAGCCCCCCATACAGTCCGACCACCGCGCCGACCAGCGCCACCGCCATCAGCCACGGGCGCAGCGCGCCCGCGAACCGGTAGAAGTTCGGCGGCGAGCCGAGCCAGTGCATCCAGTGGGGAAGATACGAACGTGACATGCTCAGGAAAAACACCTGTCAGGTGGCAAACGCGCCATGGCGGTCATGTTTCAACCGCGATCCGAAGTGCCGCCGCGCATGCGAGCGGCGCCAGCACGATCGCCAGGACCAGGGCCGCCGCCAGCCACATCAATGGGGCGATGAACGGCATGCCGGATTGCGCCGCGGCGATGGCGCCGGCGGCGAAGATCACCACCGGAACGGCCAGTGGCAACAACATCAAGGCCATGAGGATACCAGAGCGGCGGGCCCCCGCCGCCAATGCCGACAACACCGAACCCAGCAACGCCAGCAGCGGCGTTGCCAGCAGCAGTGCGACGATGAGCACCGGCAGCACTTTCACGGGCAGGTTCAAAAGGGCGCCCAGCAACGGCATCACGGCGATCAAGGGTAAAACCGTCGTCAGCCAGTGCGCGATGACGCGGGTCAAGGCCAGCAGTGCCAGCGGTTGGGGGGCCAGCAGCCACTGTTCCAGCGTGCCGTCCTCCAGGTCCGCGCGGAACATCGATTCCAGCGCCGGCAGCATCGCCAGCACCACGATCACCAGCAATACGCCGCCCGCGATCCGCGCCAGCAACTCCGGGTCCGGACCCAACGCGAACGGAAACAGCGCGGCCACGATTACGGCGTACAGCAGCGGCAGGAAAAGTTCGCCACGACGTCGCCACGCCAGCACGAAATCGCGGCGCAGCAGGGCACGGCAGGCAGCGAACGTGCCCGCTCGGTCCGCCGCCGTCACGACGCCTGCTCCGCGGGGGATCGATTGCGCAATGCTGGCCATGGCTCAGGCGACAAGATGAATGTGCCGCGCATGCGGATCGGCAAATCGCACGGCCCCATGGCTGGTGACCAACGCGGCGCCGCCGCGTGCGCAGTGTTCCGCGATCAGCGCGTTCACGAGGTCGATGCCGTGGCGATCGAGGTTGGCGTACGGCTCGTCCAGCAACCAGACATCGCCCGGCAGCAGCAGCAGGCGCGCAAGGCCGACGCGTTTCTTCTGGCCCGCGGAAAGCGTGCGCAGCGGTTCGTCGATCCAGCCGGCGATTCCGACCCGTTCCATTGCCGACGTCGGCGTGACGCCGCGTTGCGAGCCGAACAAACCGGCGAGGAAAACCAGGTTTTCGCGCGCGCTCAGGGATTCGTTCATGCCGGGCCGGTGGCCGAGCCACAAAACCCGGCCGTTGCGGCTGTCGCGCGATGCGGGCCGGTCATTGAAACGGATCTCGCCCCCGCCGGGCGGCAGCATGCCTGCCAACACCCGCAGCAGGGTGGTCTTGCCCGAGCCGTTGTCGCCTTCGACCAGCACGGTTTCAGCGGCCCCGAGGCTGAAATCCAGGGGACCGAACACGGGCTCGTCGTTGCGCGAAAACGCGAGCCGATGCGCCGACAGCAGCGGCGCGGCAGGGGCGGGGAAAGTGGCCATGCGAGCAACCGCGTATTGTCGTGGCGTGAGCCGGCGCTGTCCATGATCGAGGCTCCCGCAAAGCCGCTGCCGTGGGGCGCCAGCCCACGCGATCCCGGGGCCCGCAAGGAGGCGCTGGTTGCGTGTGAAGCGAGGGAATCGGCGAATGATCGCTCAGATGAGTTCGTGCAACTCTGCCGCGCCGGCGCCCGTTCCGCGCACGACGCCGAGCTGGCCGAACCGGCGCGCCATGGTATCCAGTTGCACGTAGGTCATGCCGGGCACGAACAGGCTGGGTTCGCGCCAGCCGGAAGGGCCAATGCCGATGCCCGCGAAAAAGCGGTGGCGATCGCCTCGCAATTCGTCGCGCAAACGGCGCTGCCGGACCCTGTTGGTGGCGAGCGGCAGTGCGACACCGGCGGGATTCCAGGCCGTGATGTAGCCCCACGGGTCGTCGGCGTGGCGCAGCATCGCCAGCAGCGGCATGGGCAGCGGATGCCCGCACCGGATGCTCGCGAAACCGCCATACGGCACGCGTACGCGGTAGTCGGTGTTCGTCCATGCTCGCCGTATCGACTCGGGCAAAGGCATGCGGTCAGGCGCCTTCTGGCAGGGGCGGCAGCGCGTGGCGCGCGAGCGCGGCAGTGGCGTCGAGATCGAGTCCGTCCAGGTTGCGGCGCCCCGCAAGCACCGATTCCATCCACGCCGTTTGCGTGCGGTCGCGCTCGACGCACGTTGCATACGGGATCGAGGTGAAGCTGACCATCCGGTAGCGCGACATGAAGTGGCCCGGCACCCGCTCGGTAAGCGCTGCCGCGAGTTCGCGCTTCAGCAGGTAATGCGGGTCGGCCACGCCGTCGCGCATCTCGACGTAATTGGCCAGCGACATCGCCGCGATCGCGTCGGCATTGGGCTTGCGCCGCGATTCGAATTCGGCGAATACCGCCTGGGCATCGCCGGGTTGTTCCTGCAGCAGGCCGGCGAGCTCGGCGGCATCCTCGAAGCCGGCGTTCATGCCCTGGCCGTGGAAGGGCACGATCGCGTGCGCCGCATCGCCCAGCAGCAACGCACGCCCTTCGACCCGCCAACGATCGAGATACAGCGTCGCCAGCTGCCCGACGGGATGCGTCTTCCAGTCCTCGTCGAAATCCGGCATCAACGCCAGCGCGTCCGGGAATTGCTGCTCGAAGAATGCGTGCGCCGCGTCCGCGTCCGGAAGGGTCGTGAAACCCGGGTAGGGACCGTCGTTCGGGAGAAACAGCGTGACGGTGAAATTGCCGTCGGTGTTGGGCAGCGCGATGCACATGTAATGACCGCGCGGCCAGATATGGAGGGCATTCGGCTCGATCGCAAAAATTTGCCTGGCCCCCTCCCCCTGTCCTTCGGGTACATCCCCCCGCGGACGGGGCGGGGCGGGCAATGCGGGGATTTCGAGTTCCTTGTAGCCGTGGCCCAGCGGCTCGATGCGCTCGCCGAGATCGGTACCCCGCGACATCGCCGCGCGCAATGCCGAGCCTGCGCCGTCACAGCCCAGCAGCAGTCCGGCCCGGTGGGTACGCGTGACGCCGTCGGACCCGGCAAGCGTGATGGTGCCGCGCGCGATATCGGCGCCCGCGAGCGCCGAATCGAAGTGGATCTGCGCCCCCGCGCGTTCGGCGGCATCCAGCAGCAGGATGTTCAAGCCACCGCGCGACACGGAACGGATCACTTCGGAATCGTCGAGTCCGTACCGCTGCAGGTTGGTCGTGCCATCCAGCGCATGCACCATCCGGCCGCGCATCATCACCGCCTGCGCAAGCACGTCGTTTGCCAGCCCGGCCTTGCGCAATGCGTTCAAGCCGCGCTCTGCCAACGCAAGATTGATGGAACGTCCGCCGATGAATCCGCGGACGCGCGGATCCGGCCGGCGTTCGAAAACTTCCACGGTGAATCCGCGATCGGCAAGCAGCGTCGCGAGCAACGCGCCGACGAGACCGGCACCGATGACGGTGATGGATGGTTTCGGGCCCATGGCGTCAGAGGGAGTCACGCCATGCGCGCACGGTTTCCACGTAGCGCAGGCAATCGGCGAAGGTGTTGTAGAGCGGCGTCGGAGCGATGCGCATCACGTCGGGTTCCCGCCAGTCGCCGAGTACGCCGTGCGCCACGAGATGATCGAACAGGGATTTGCCCGCGTCGCGTCCCTTGCGCACGCGCACCGAAAGCTGCGCGCCGCGACGGGCAGGTTCGACGGGTGTGAGGATTTCCAGGGTGTCGTGCAGTTGCGATTCGATCAGCCACTCCAGGTAGCCGGTGAGCCAGCGAGATTTTTCGCGCAGGCGGAACATGTCCGCGCGACGGAACAGTTCCAGCGAAACCCGCAGCGGCGCCAGGGCCAGGATCGGGGGATTGGACAATTGCCAGCCGTCGGCGCCTGGCGTGGCGTCGAATTCCGGCCGCATCTCGAAGCGCGTGGCTTCATTGCGGCCCCACCAGCCTTCAAAGCGCGGCAACGTCTCGCGCGCATGGCGCGCGTGCACGAACGCGCCGGCGACCGCGCCGGGACCGGAATTGAGGTACTTGTAGGAACACCATGCAGCGAAATCGCAATCGCTGTCGTGCAGGCGCAAGTCTATATTGCCGGCCGCGTGCGCGCAGTCGAAGCCGACCATGCAGCCCTGCGCGTGCGCCAGTTTCGTGATCGCTGCCAGGTCGAACGACTGCCCGGTGAGGTACTGCACGGCGGGCAGCAATACCAGCGCGATGCGCTGGCCGTGTTGCGCGATCGTGCGCTCGATTGCTTCCAGGGAAAGCGTCCCGGCCGCTTCGTCGGGGTCCAGTTCGATCAGCGCCTCGTCGGGGTCGTAACCGTGGAAGCGGATTTGCGAGGCGGCGAGGTCGCGGTCCGAAGGGAAGGCGTGGCGTTCGACCAGGATCGCGTGGCGTTCCGGCGTCGGTCGATAGAAGCTCACCATCAACAGGTGCAGGTTGACGGTGAGCGAATTCATCGCCACCACTTCGATGGGTTCGGCGCCCACCAATTCGGCGAGGCCGTCGCGCACCTCGGCGTGGTAGGGCAGCCACGGATGCCGTGCGTGCAGATGGCCCTCCACCCCCAGCCGTGCCCAATCATCGAGCTCGTCGAGCAACGCCTGCCTGACACCACGCGGCTGCAAACCCAGCGAATTGCCGACCAGATAGGTTTGCTCGCCGCCGGCGTGGGGCGGGATCAGGAATTCGTTGCGAAAGCCGCGCAGCGGGTCGCCATCGTCCCGCGTGCGCGCCCATTCGATGTCGGCGCGGAAATCCTGGTTTGCGATCATGGCAGGCGCTTCCTGAAATGGCTCGCCACCCCGGAATCGCGAAGCGATGCCCGGATCCAGGGTCTTGGCGCGGAGGGTTGCAGCAACGACACTGGATCCCCGCTGGCGCGGGAATGGCGAAGAGGATTGATCGGTTCGCTTCAGTGCTCCACTGCGGTCACGATGGACTGGCAGCCGGCATCGAACGTCGAGCTCCATGCGGCGGCGGCCGTGGCCGGCCGGATGCAGCGCACCTGGATCGCGAGATTGGAACGGTACGCATATACCTCGGTGTAGGTGTTCTTCTCGCGGTTTTCGGTGGCGGTGTAGCGCAGGCTGGAGGAATTGCCCGCGGAGGTGGTCGCCATGTAGCCCGGCAGCTTGCGCGCGCGGGCGGTGCCGTCATCGAGGAATTTCTGGAAGCCCTGCACGCCGTCCACTTGTTCGGTCGTGACGGTGATGCGGGCCAGCGCGTTGGCGTCGCCGGGATTCCTTACCTGCAGTGCCACGAACTGGCGCGGGCCATCCAGCTTTTCCATGAGCATCGGCCAAGCCTCGGGCGCGGAAAATTTCACCGCACCGCTGGCCAGCGAATAATCGGCCGCGAAGGCGGCCGGTGAGATCGCGAGGGCGCACGCGCCGAGCAGCGCCGGCAGCGAACCTTTGTTGCGATTCATGAAACCTCCGAGGCGGTTGTGAATCGTTGTCTGGGTAATCCAAGCCATTCGAGTGCCGCGCCGTGGAAGGCACGCTCGCGCTGGCGTGCCGGCAAGTTCAGCGCGTCGATGCCGCTGCCGGGTTGCTGCTCGCCAAGCGGAAACGGGTAATCGGTACCCAGCATCACGCGCTCGTCCCCGACGACGTCGAGAAGATAACGGAGCGCCTGCGGATCGTGTACGCAGGAATCGAAAAACAGGCGCCTGAAATATTCGCGCGGCGCGCGCGCGTTGTCGGTGGCGACCAGATCCGGCCGCATCCGGTAGCCGTGTTCGATGCGGCCGATGGTGAACGGGAACGAGCCGCCGCCGTGAGCGAATGCGATGCGCAGACTGGGCAAGCGTTCCAGCACGCCGCCGAAGATCAGGCAGCAGGCCGCGCGCGATTGCTCGGCCGGCATGCCGACCAGCCACGGCAGCCAGTACTTCGGCATCGTGTCCTTGCCCATCATGTCCCATGGATGGATCAGGATCGCGGCGCCGAGGTCGGCCGCGGCTTCGAAGAAGGGAAACAGTTCCGGCGCGTCGAGGTTCCAGTCGTTGACGTGCGAGCCGATCTGCACGCCCTGCAAGCCGAGCTGCTCGATGCAGTGTTCCATTTCCTCGATCGCGAGGCGCGGCGATTGCAGCGGCACGGTGCCGATGCCCGCGTAGTGCCGGGGATGATCGCGGCAGATTTCCGCGGTGTGGGCGTTCAAATGCCGGTGCAGTTCGCGCGCCTGGTTCGGCTTGGCCCAGTAGGAAAACAGCACGGGCACGGTGGAGATCACCTGCACGTCCAGGCCCAGTTTCCTGCATTCCTCGATCCGGAATTCGGCGTCGAACGAGTTTTGCCATACCTCGCGGAAGAATTT
>Ga0164242_10010304_pt1 | contig 10024 bp, 7 predicted proteins | sample OricomgcompostMG_FD_108783 | JGI IMG/M metagenome (GOLD analysis project Ga0164242, IMG submission 108783) | Miracle-Growth compost microbial communities from Emeryville, California, USA - Original compost - Miracle growth compost (MG) ... | reverse complement strand
GTGTAATCCAAAAATTCCAGCGACAGATTATTAATAGCGTCGTCGCGAATTTTCTTATAGCCGTCAAACAGCTCGCTCAAACCGGTGTCCAAAAACCACTGATAGGATTGCAATTGCATTTCTACCAGATTGGGAATCGATTCATAATCATACTGATGCAAATACTCCCGTTCCTGGCCGCTTTTCACCAACGTGCTGCTGGTGATAGGACGACCAATACCAATAGAACCCGCCGGGCCTTTAGCATCCTGCGTCCAAAGTGTTGTCGATGTAGCTTCCGCCATATAATCTCCTCAATACGAAATTAAGACTAGTTGCTTTCCCAGCAATCCGCGAGGCAACACGCGGCAGACACGCAAAAACATCCCTCTAAAAATCTAACTTTTAGAAGAATTAAATCGTCGTGTCTGGCTGTTTAAAAATGGAAATGTGTGTAATATATTCTCATAGAGCCAAAAGCGCTATTCACTAATCAAAAAGGAATAGCGTAGCAAAGTGGGTCAATCTCTAAATTGACGCGCAACCAGAGATTATACCTGAAAGTACTTTTTCCTGCAAGCGTGACAACCTCTGAAAGTACTTTTTGTCAGACTGAGTGTAGCCGAAGGCGACAAAAGTACTATTACGGCAAGATGCTTCGATTTCGCTCAGTCTGATAAATTAACACTACTGCGTAACATCCGTTACACAAAGACCATCCAAGAGTACTTCTACATATTACACTATATATCAATTCACCACTGAGGAAAATATCATGAGAAGAGTAACAAAGTGCATTCGAGCCGTATCCCTTTTAATTTTGGCCAGTATCGTTCCTATTGGCTGCGCTCCCCAAAAAACAGCGACAATACCTGCCACTTCCAAGAATCTGCCGCAATCAAAAATCCGAAAAGTTGCGCAGTTCACTTTGCAAAGCCCGGCATTCGCCAATAATAAAGCATTGCCGTCTCGCTTCGCCTGCGGAAATGATGGTGTTTCGCCTCCTCTCAACTTATTAAATTTGCCTAAAAATACCAAAACCGTTGCTTTTATCCTGGAGGATCCGGATGCGCCTAAAGGAACCTACACTCATTGGATTATGTGGAATTGGCCAGCCGCCAAAACCGATATTCCCGACGCATTGCCCGCGCAATCCAAATTGGAAACGGGCGCGATTCAGGGAACCGGCAGCAACGGCAAAATTGGTTACAATCCGCCCTGCCCGCCCAGCGGAATGCATCGTTATTATCTGAAAGCTTACGCGCTGGATTCTACGCTCCAGCTTCCTGCAACTAGCGATAAGCAAACACTACTAGCCGCCATGCAAGGCCACGTTGTAGGACAGGGAATGTTAATGGCAACGTATCATAAGTAGAAGTTAGAAGTTAAAATAACGCAGGATTCGTAATAAAAAAGTACTTTTAGTGGGTACGTGAATTTCGCATCAGCTCATTCTGACTTCTGACTGCTCCACTTAAAATCACTTAAAATAACAGCGTGAAAAAAACTCTTAAAATTCTCATCGCCGGCGGCGGCACCAGCGGTCATATTTCTCCGGCGCTTGCCGTGATTGGCGAGTTACGCGAAATGGCCAATGCCGATTTCGAACCACAATTTTTATACATAGGCAGTCACGGCGGTTTGGAAAATCAGATTATTCCGGCGCATGACATTCCTTTGGTAAATATAGAAACTGGCAAACTGCGTCGTTACCTCAGCGCGGAGAATTTGCGCGATCTCTTTCGCGTTCCAGTGGGAACAAAACAAGCGCTACGCATCATCAAAGATTTCGCGCCGGACGTCGTCTTTTCCACCGGCGGCTATGTGGCGGTTCCGGCAGTTTGGGCGGCAAAGCTGCGCGGCGTGCCTATTTTGATGCATGAACAAACCGTGCAAATCGGTCTGGCCAACCGGCTCATCGCGCCCTTCGCCACGCGCATCGCCCTCAGTTTTGAAAGCGCGCGCGCCGAACTTTCGCCTGCCGCTCAAAAGAAAGCGTTCGTTTCCGGCAATCCCGTGCGCACTTCCATTCTGAACGGTAATGCGGAAAAAGCCAAAAAATGGTGCGGATTTGATCCCAATAATACGCACTTGCAAACGCTCTACATCACCGGCGGCAGCCAGGGATCGCAACGCATCAACCACGCGATTTTAGAAATTCTGCAACCGCTACTGGAACAATGCCAGGTCATCCATCAATGCGGAAAACAAAACAGCGAAACGGAAGATTACGATTTGCTCAAAGCCGCAGCGGAAAAATTGCCGCCGCATTTGCGGGATCGCTATTTCGTCACGCCGTTTATCCGCGACGAATTAGCCGATGTTTTCGCGCTCAGCGATTTGGTGCTGGGCCGCTCCGGCGCCGGCACCGTGGCAGAATTATGTCTATTGGGAAAACCCGCGCTATACATTCCCTTAGTCCCCACCGGCGGCGACGAACAAACCCGCAACGCCCAAATGTGCGAAAAAACCGGTGCGGCGGAAATTCTCACACAGAATGAATTGTCCCCGCAGAAATTGCTTCAATCGCTAAAAGTACTTTTAAGCAACCCTCCGAAATTGGAAAAAATGGCACAGGCTGCATTACAATTAGCAAAACCAAACGCCGCGCAGACACTGGCGGAGATGTTGGCGGAGATGGGGAATAAAAAGGTGTAAATTTTACATCGATAGACAGGATGGACAGGATTTGGAATAACAATAAAAGTACTTTTGCGGTAGAGACTATGCGCTTCACATACAAACTCATCATCGCGCTGCTGCTGTTAAATGCCGCAATTCATCCAGCGCACGCATGTATGCAGTTATACCGTTCCTTGTTAGATGGAACAACTATTGAAGGCACCGGAATGTCAGAAATCCCTCAAGCCCATTTCGATTTGGATTCCCACAATACCCGCAAGATACTGAAACAAAAACTCCATAGAGCGTATGAACTTTATAGCAAAACTCATGCGCTAAAAGATTACAATGACTTTGGCGCCTTGTTGGTATATTCCGGGCAATACACAAGGGCGCAAAAAATTTTCCAAGAAATTGAAGCCAAAAAGCCGGGGCTTTATGCCACCGCTGCAAACCAGGGCACGGTTGACGAGTTATTGGGGAATAATAAAGAAGCATATCACTGGATCAAACGCGGCCTGGAAATAAACCCCGATTCTCATCACGGCTCCGAATGGATTCATCTGAAAATTCTGGAAGCTAAAGTTCATGCCAAAGGCAATCCCGATTATTACCGCACTCACAACATACTCGGATTGGACTTTGGTCAGGATAAAATTCCGGTCAAGAAAACCAAACGCGATCTGCATCAAACCAAAAAACAACTTTATTATCAACTTGAGGAACGTCTTACTTTTATTAAACCCAAAAATCCCATCGTTGCTCAATTGCTCTTTGATGCTGGAAATATCACCGCCATAACTGACGACGTAAAACGGCGCTTGATATCTATGCTCAAGCGCGGGAATACGGATATTCCGGCCCATTGATTGATAAACGGGAAAAGTACTTTCAACAGCTACAAAAACAGGCAGAAGATAAGCAACACAGAGAACGAAACATTCCTATTGTTATCGGCTTGGTAATCTTTCTGACAATTATAGGACTTGCAATTGTCGGGATTGTATTACTGTTATGGAAATTACGAAAGCGCAGAATGCAATAGTTAGCGAAGTACTTTTACGAAGTAGCTGTCGTCAAATCCACCTGCAACAATTGCACATTCCACTGCTCCGCGGCGGAAAGTACTTTTGGCTGATTGAAAATTTCCTTTTCCATTTTCAAACACGGCAAACACCAATCGGCGCGAAAATCCAATACTACTGGCTGGCCTTTTTCTTTAGCCTGATTCACTGCGGCAACAGTTGCCGCTGACCAATGTTCCGAGCCTATCGGCGCGGCGGCTTTCGGACGAAATCCGTTGTATGCCAAATAGCCGTAATAGAGCGCCGCGAAAATTAATAACACCGCAAAAACCTTTTTCAGTTTCTCCATCCAGGCACCGCTGCGCGGCAATGATTTGATGCTACCGCTTAAAGTGCCCAGCACCAAATATGGCAACCCTAATCCCAATGATAATACAAAGAAAAGTAAGAAACCGAGCAACACATTTGCCTTCGCGCCAACATAAACCAAGAGCGCTGCGACAACCGGGCCAACGCACGGCGCGGCCACGATGCCTAATAATGCGCCCATCAATAGCGCGCCCAAAATTCCTTTTTTAGCGTTGCTGCGTTGGAGAATGAACGAAGGCGGATTAATAATAAATAATCCGAACATCGACGCGCCCAGCACCAAAAAAATAATCGCCATCGCCGCCAAAAGCCACGGACTTTGCAACGTCGATCCAAAAAGACTTCCCGTCAACGCCGCTACTACGCCGAGGCCGGAATAGACAATCGCCAATCCTAACACGTAAAAACAAGCGAGAATAAAAGTCTTCCCAGCGCGGCCTTCGCTTTGGCCGCCGAAATATCCCACTGTGACGGGAATCATGGGAAAGACGCACGGCGTGAGATTCAATAATAATCCGCCCACGAAAATCAATAATAGTTGCAACGCCAGCGGCGCGTTTTGTATTTTCTCCAGCCAGCTTCCCGCGCCGCCGGCGCTTTGTTGCGCGGAAATATTCTGGCCCAGCGCCGTCAACTTTTGCAACATCAACGGCTCGTTTAATTCTTCACCGGAACGCAGATCCTTGCGTTCTTTGCCATTTCCATCCAAAAAAATAATGGTGGGCAAGCCCACCACTTTATATTTACTCTGCAAATTAACGGCGTCCGCTAAAAGTACTTTTGCGTCAGGCGCACCTGCCGGCGCGCCGCGCGCCATTTCCACTTTGTCTGTTGTTTGATCCGTGAGTGCCGTCACTGACGCGCCGGAAATTTTGAAAGGCACAGACAAATTAATTGTCTGCGGCAATAAGCAAGCCTTGTCGGTGCAAGCCTGATAACGCACTTTCACATTGAGATGATAGCCGCCGGTTTTGGCCTTGGCGGATGCACGCACCGCCACGCGAATCGCAATCCGGCCTTCATAAACCGAAAGCACTTGATCCGAAAATGAAAACTTTTTCGGCGTGCCTTTGGGATAAACCGGTTTTGCCACGCTAACACCATCGCCGCTGACCGTCGCCGTCACGGGCACCAGATAAGCCGCGCTGGCCGGATTGGCGTTGGCATGATAGCCCTTTTTGATATTCAAATAGATCGTGACAACAGCGCGCTCGCCGGGGCGCAAAGTACTTTTCGATAATTTGGCAGTGGCCGTCGCAGCGGTTGGTGGCGCGGCGTACGACATTGCGGCAAAATTGAAACTGACGAATGCAGCCAAAATAAATAGCCAACGAAATTGTTTCATAAAAGTACAAACGTTATAGAATGCATGAAGGTTCGGAAAATATCCCAATCTCTTCCAACGTCTCCGACGAAAGTACTTTTCCACTAATGGATTTGGCGATCACAAAACCCTCAAACCCAATTGCTGATTCCAACTGCCAACCTTTATAGCCTTCCCTCATGTGGAATTCCTTTCTCTCATTAATGATGGCACAATAATGATGGCACAATCGACATGATAATTCCACTGGGGGATTCTGTTTAAAGTACTTTTGGGAAAATATGATAAGTTAAATAAATGGAATCCACCATCGAACTTGATGTTTTTAAAAAACGTTTGAACGAAACCGTCGCGTGGTGCAATAAACATATAGTGCCGGACGATCCGGCCCGTAGCCTTCGATCTCTCGATCTGCGCCCACCGACGTTAAGATTATGCCCACGACTCAATATCGATTTGCACGATGTCGTCCAAGCGATTGCTGATGAAAGGGCACATTGGGTTACTGTTTGGAATCTGAAATCATCAGGTGTAACGAATGGCCGTTTGCTCATTTGCACCAGCGCCACAGAAAGCATTCCCGATGGCGCAGTTACAGAAGAATCAAAAGGCTTTTACGATGACGATGACATGCCGCCGTGGGACACATGGTTGTGCTACTTATACAACGAAGAGATCTTATCAAACAGAAAATTATATCGCCGAGAATATTTGGTGAGTTGGGTTCCACCAGAATTTATTGATCTAGCAAATATCGGCGTCGAAATGCATTTCTTAGGTTGTATGACTTGGGCGAAGGAAGAAGATACGCCTTTTACCCGCCAGCTCACTACAGCGGACCTGTTATTTTAAATACGAAAAGTACTTTTATTGTACCGTGCTCGGCAACGCCTTTTCCGTATCATCCTTCTTCACAGGATTCCCAATTGGAAAATCATCATTAATCAAAAACAACCGATAGCGCTGTTCCTCGATAGAAACGGACAACGTTTGTGATGCTTTGGCGTTTAACGGAAGATTAAACATCGCATCGCGCACTGGCGCGTCGGGGCTGACGCCAAGACGTTGCAGATTAAATTTCAGTTTGCCTTTCCACGGTTTATCCGAAAGATTTACAACGGCAATCATCGCGCGTTTTGTTTTGGGATCAACCCAGGCGCTGGCCAGCAAACCTTCCCGCGCGGCATCTATTATCGCCGGTTTCGTTTCGTCCCAATACGGCTCAAATTGGGCGTCGGCATAATGTTCACGCAGCAAGCGCAAACGCACCCAGGCCACCGTGTCGCGGCTATAGCCCAAATTGACTCCATAATCTCTGCCATATTTTGTTACGTAGCCACCGCCGATGGGCGATAATGTGTCGTGCAATAATTGCATTCCACGCATTTCAGCTTGCGTAATGGGCAGCTTCATCCAGTTTGCCCAAATATGGCGGCGCGGATTTCCTTGCAAATATGTTCCGTAATACGCCGCAAATTCCTCGGGACTGAAAACTTCCAACACTGTTTTGCCGCGCTTCAGGTGATATTCGCCGGACGTGGAAGTGTCGGCAAAGGAATCCATATAATACTGCGGCTCGCGTCCGTCATGAATATCCACAACGCCGTTGGTTTTGACTTCGGAATGTAAAAGAATGTATAAACGTTCCAGAAAATCACGCAACTGCCACACCGGATATGTGCCGAGCAAATTTCCTTGCGCATCACGCCAGCCCATGTTATCCAATTCATTCGCGGTGAGTTCCGGCATGATGGTTCCATCCAAATACATGCCGTCAAAACCCAGTTGCGTGGCGTCGTCTTTGGCGCCGCCCAGCCACCAATCCGCCCAGGCCGCGCTGGCGGGATTCATCCAATAGCTGCCCCAGCCGGCGTTGCGCGCCGGTTCTTTGAGCATCTCTTTTCCAAACGTATTGAATTCGGGAATATTGGTATTGACGCCCCAGCCCGAATAGGGGCGATATTGCAAACCGGCTTTGTGAATCTCATCAACCATCTGTTTCAAAAAGTCGCGATCAGTATTATTATATATCCACGGCTGCCCAAAAATTGTATCGCTATCCGAGAGATAACTGCCGACCAGGTTTCCGCCGGATTCTTTGATGATCGAAAAATCCTTCGCCAAACTTTCCAGACCCTGCTTACGTAATTCTTTCGGTTGGCCATAAGAAATTAATGCTAAATCGCGTCCGCGCGGCGGATTATTTTTGATCGGCGTCACCATCAAACCGAAATTCAAATCCAACGGTTTCGTCAATTCAAACGATTTATCCACAAAGGTAATGCGCAAGATCACTTCATTTTTATCGCGCACCAGCGAAAGTACTTTTCCGTCATCCGCGTTGCTCCAGCCTCTGTCGCTGGGGCAAAACCATTGAATTCCGCGATCGTAATAGCCCAGAAAAAAGGCATCCGTAAACGGCATCGCGCCGTTGGTATACTTTTTAAACCATTGATCCAGCGCGCCACCCAGGCCATCTTTTTGATTCTTGATGAAACTTGTATAGGTGCTATTTTGCGTAAATAACTTTGCCCATTCCGCCTTCAATGGAATATCTAAAACCAATTTATCGACATTGGCGCTTTTTGATTTCGGAGATAATTGAATATCAAAACGCATCGCGCCGTCATAATGCACAGTTGTTTTTGTCGTTAATTGAATAGCGTCATTTTGACGCGTCGATTCAAAAACCGCATCGCGCGGCGTTTGGCTTTCGCGCTTAAAAGTACTTTTAGCGTCGAACGATTTGCTATTCACTTCAGCGTTTAATGTGATGGGCGCGGCCAATAATTCGCTGTCGCGCGTCACAATCGAAATCGGCATTCCATCATCGCCAAATTGATATTGCCGTCCCCAAACTTCCACCGTATCAGAAGTACTTTTCACCGCAGTAAACGGCGGAGGAACCACTTGCGACATTCCCACTTTTTGATTCCACCACGAAGGATTGGCGGGACGCTGCAAGGATTTGCTATCGCTTTCCAACACTTTGCCATCAGCGGAAATCAATTCTGCGTTTACTTTTCCGGTGCTTTCTTGCGGCCAGTTTGCGGTATCCAAATAGCAATGCAAATCTGTATTATCCGCGGATAAAAGTACTTTTTGCGTCGCCAGCGTTTTCCCATTCACTTGCAATTGCGCCTGCACCGCCGTTGCTGTTTTGGGAATTTCATCCATCTGAAAATTCACGCGTAATTTTTGATGCTGCAAAAAATACGGCGTCAGCGAAATATCAAACTGCGGCGCGATGATAAACGGCGTCACCTGACTCGCCAATAATTTTCCAGTTTTGGAATCTTTAAATTGATACGCCACCACATAATCGCCCGGTTCTTTCGGCGCTTCCAACGGGATATAACCGGCTCCATCCGGTTTCACCTTGATCGGCATCTTTACCGTTTTTATCGGTTTGTAACGCTGATTTAATTCTTTGAGAAAACTCGCTTCGTCGCGAAATGACTGCGTGGTTTCGTTGGGATCGGTGATCGGTTTTCCGGTTGCACGCGCTGTTAATAAACGATCCCACAAATCCATGAAATTCAAATCGCCGGGCTTGCGCGCTTCAGCGCGATATAACACGGCTTCCGCATTTAATGTATACGGCGTGTCGCCCTGATGATATAAAACGGCGCGCACTCCAATCGGCACAATTCCTTGCTCTTTCGCTTTTCCGGCTGCGCTCATTTGTCCCACTTGATGCAAGCGGAAAACCGGCGTATTACGATCTCCAAAAATCAGATGCGCTTTGTTGGGCGAACGATAGCTGTCCTGCCCGAACGACCACATGTGCGACCAGTCGAGCAGGTTTTTCTGCGGCGTTACGGATTCCACCAAAGCGTCAAAAAGCCATTCGCTGCCCGGCTGCGGCGCACCGGTTTCAAATTGGCTGAAAGGAATTTTCAATTCCGCGCTCCATGTATCGCGTCCGCGTTCGGCTTTATATTCCCAATTGCCATTCCACGCCGCGTCCGATCCGCCGGCGGCGATTGTATAGCGCAAATCGCTAAATCCGCCAATGGAATTTCCCGCGAAGGCGTAGCCAAAAGTACTTTTATCGGAAGGCTCCATCACCAATTCCATGTTGTCATCTTTCCACCAAATGGAAGGATGCGCGCCGGCGGCAAAAGTACTTTTAGGCGTGGGATTGAGCGGCGGACGGTGAATCGTCCAGCCGACATAAAGCGCTTCTTTATCATAGCAAAGAAACATCGTCGTCAGATGTTTTCCCAAGCCGCCGGTTTCGGCATCATAAAACGCCGAAACATCTGCCGCGTAATACCACTCTTTAAAATCCACATGACCATCAATGATCGGCGCTTTGTCATGCACCGGCGGAACGACAATAACTGGCTGGCGCGTCCATTGATCCAGCGTGGGAAATGCTTCAGGAGCAGCAAAACTCGCAGCAGTAAATAGCATCACCGCTGCGAAGAGAATGCTTTTGCAAAATATGTTGTGTTTCATGGTTTAATTGTGCGTAGTGATAAAAGTACTTTTACGTTAGCTTATTTAGCTGCCCAATTCATCAAAGTGCATTCTTAGGATTCCAGGCGCTTTTGGTGGCGGCTGAGTCGCTACTCGCGTGGCTGGCCGCGTATTTCTGCGCTTCCGCGCTGACGACTTCTGTTTTCAACCATTTCACGTGGCCATCGGCAAACGCCATGTTAACGCCACCGAGATGGCGGCCGCTTTGACAATCGCTTTG
>Ga0164242_10010303_pt1 | contig 10024 bp, 8 predicted proteins | sample OricomgcompostMG_FD_108783 | JGI IMG/M metagenome (GOLD analysis project Ga0164242, IMG submission 108783) | Miracle-Growth compost microbial communities from Emeryville, California, USA - Original compost - Miracle growth compost (MG) ... | reverse complement strand
GTCGGCGATCTGATGCAAGCGACCGGCGGCACGATCACGCTCGATCGCGCGGCGATAGGCGGCCTGGCAGCACGCCTCACATGGCCGGTCGAGCCGGCGCCGCAAACGCAGCACCGCGGCTTGCGCCGCTGGCAGACGCGCCGCTGACGAGGACGGTGAAGCAGCCGTTGGCGCGCGGCCGACGTCTCCTCGCGAGGGATAAAGGTTGGCGCGCGGCCGCAACTATAATGAAAACTGGAGCGGGCGAAGGGATTCGAACCCTCGACCCCAACCTTGGCAAAGTTGCGCGTGGCCTACCTTAACATATCCGGATTTACGATTTTTACCTATTACTCATATGCTTACTTGATTTCTGCCGCCATCAATAGCACTAGCATATCCGCAATTTTCCGGTCGGCGTGGTGGCTAGGTGGTGGCTGATCCGGTTGCAACCTTGGAGGCAACCTATGTCAAAACGCAGCTCTATCGTCCTTACCAACCGCGTGTGCAGCGCGGCCGAGAAGCAGTCCAAGCGATATCATATCTGGGACAGTGAGTTGACCGGCTTCGGCCTTCGGGTAGAGGCGAGCGGTTCGAAGACCTTCATAGCCAAGTATCGGGCGAATGGCGGCGGTCGCAAAGCGGAACAGAAAGTCGTGACGATCGGGCGATATGGTCCGGTTACACCCGAGCTGGCCCGCCGCAAGGCGAAGGCCGTCCTGGGCGGCGTCGCGGTCGGCGAAGATCCCGCTGCGGAGGTAAAGGCGCAAAGGCGGCGGATGAAAATGTCCGACCTGATCGATTTCTACGAAAAGGAGGGGTGTTTCATCCAGCGGGGCAAGCGGCAGGGCTTTCCCATGAAGAAGCGGACCAAGGATTATACGATGGCGCGGCTCCGGCACCATGTTGTGCCGCTGCTCGGAAAGCGGATCGTTGGGGAAGTCACGGCGGGCGAAATCGAGCGTTTCTTCAAGGATGTTTGCGAAGGCAAGACGGCAAAGCAGGAGAAGCTTGGACCGCGCCGCGTCGTGACGGTTCGGGGAGGCGACGGTGCGGCGCGCAAGGTTTTTCGCGACCTTTCAGCGGTCTATAGCTTCGCGATCCGCCATGAAGTCGTCGACAAGAATCCTTGCGTAAAGGCCGCTGTCCGCAAGACGGATAATCAGAATGAGCGCTATCTGACGCTTGATGAGGTCCAACGGCTCGGCAAGGCGCTCGATGAGCTTGGCGCTGAGGGTACCAATGCCAAGGCACTGGATATCATGCGGCTTTGGGCGCTCACCGGTTGCCGGCGGGACGAGATAGCCGCATTGCGCTGGGACGAGGTCGACTTCGAGCACGGCTGTCTGCGATTTGCCGATACAAAAACGGGGAAAAATGTGCGCCCTCTCGGTGTCGCCGCGATCGCGATCTTGCAGCGCATCGATAGGGTTGAAGGGATCGATTATGTCTTTCCCGCCGAGTTGGGTGAGGGATATTTCCAAGGATATAAGACTCCCTGGAAGCATGCCGTTACGCGGGCGGCGCTGCCCGGCGTAACCCCTCATACCTTGCGACATACGATGGGTTCGACGACGATCTCGTCGGGTGAGGCGATGGCATTCGCCGGCGCCATCCTTGGCCATGCCAATCCGCGATCCACAGCGATCTACGCTCATGTTCAACATGACCCCGCCAAACAGGTGGCCGACAGGATCAGTGAGCGGATCGCGGCCGCTCTCGCAGGCGTCGAGGCGATCGTCACCGACGAAGGCAGGGAAAAAGCCGCAAGCGATGAGCAATTGCTTACCGACGTCGCCAAGGTCCTCGCAAACGACAATCAGGATGCCGAACGGCTGCGCGCCCTGCTGAAGCTGTTTGCCGCATAGACCTCCATCCAATCAACGACCTTGAAGATTTGACCTTAAAGGTGTATGTATCATGGCGGTAAAGCGGAAGCCTCATCATGATCTGGCTGCGATCCAGGCGAAGTTCGTCGACGCGGAATCGCTCATGATCACGACCACGGCAGCCCGCGATGCTCTGGTGATAGGCTATTCGCTGGCGGATGTTGTCGATGTGGTGCAGGCGCTGGAATCGGGCGATTTTGTCAAGTCCGAGACGGCGCACAGTCCGCCAAACTCCAGAGTTTGGCACGATACCTACAATATCCCGTGCGATGGCCTGTTCCTGTATCTGAAGTTTGCCGGCGAGACGCTGGTCGATGTCAGGCTGACATCGTTCAAGGAGGTGTGATGTGAGCGAGACACAGATTCATCCGGTGACGGGCAAGATACTGCGCCGCGACGTGCGACCGCAGACCGTCGTGGTGGGCTCGCTTTCGCGCACGCTCGACGTGCCTGGCTGGTATCCCGACGATGACAGCGATGGCGTCCACAGCGGCGTCGATCTCAAGGAGATGGATGCAGTGTATAAGGCACTGCGCGAGCAATATGCGGCACGCGTCAAGGCAGTGCGCAAGAAGCTCGGGCTGACCCAGGAAGAGGCAGGCATCATCATCGGTGGTGGCAAGCGCGCATTCCAGAAATATGAAAGCGGCCGCATGCCGCCGAGTGACGCGGCGATCGGACTGATCGAACTATTGTCCCGTCACCCTGAAGAGGTCGCGACGCTCCGGGCGTTCCGATCTGCGACGGGAATGGCAGCGACAGTTAGCAAGCGGACGTCGTTCTCGAAACGAAATGCCGTACGCACGCGGCGTGGTGTCCGAGACGCACGCGCGTGAGCTTTTTTGGTAAGGCGAGGTCGTGAATTCAATTCTCGCGGCAGCACCATTATCTAGTTGATAAACTTATCTAAAATCTACCGCCGAGAGGGTGGAGGCCGACTGCGGCTGCTAGGAAGTCTATAGGAAGACTGTGAACGGAAACGCGCGACCATGATCGGTTGCGATTTGCGCATTCGGGACGCGCCGCTTTTTCGTTTAGCAGCAATCGTTCAATATTGCCGGTGACGTGACTATGATCGAAGCCTGTGTTTGTCAATCGGGGGCCCATTTTGCGCGCCGATTAACAGTCAGCTTTCCGACTGATGCGCACCCCAACTGGCCGAGCGGAGCAACAGCTTTCCAACAAAGTTTATCGTGACGCGACGCAACCTTCGTCGAGTGGCAGCGGTTTATCGCTGACGAGGGGGCGACGACAGCAAGGAGACGGGCATGAGCCGGACAGCCGACTGCGCCCTCGATCGACGCAAGCTACTGGCGCTCGGCGCGGCCTTTGGCACCACTGCTGCGGCTGGCGCGGTTGCCAGCCATGACGGCATACTCGGCGGACCCAGCCGGACCTTCACCAACACGCTGCCGTGGCGCGACGGTTTGACCGACGCGCCCGAGGCGGCTGCCGCCGGCGGCTGGCGTTTCCTTAACGGCGGCGAGGTCGGCTTCCTCACCGCCGCGGTAGATCGGATGATCCCGCCCGATCCCACCGGGCCGAGCGCGTCGGAGGCCGGCGTCGTCACCTTCCTCGATCGCCAGCTCGCCGGCGACTACGGCAACGGCGCGCATTTTTATCTCGAGGGGCCGTGGGCGAAAGGCGTCGAGACCCAAGGCTATCAGAGCCGCTATACCCCGGCACAATTCTATCGCCACGCCATCACCGCGATCGAGGCCGCGGTCGCCCGAACTGAGGGCGGCAAGGCGTTCAAGGATCTGCCTCCCGATCGCCAGGATGCGCTCCTCAAGCAGATCGAATCGGGCGAATTGAAGCTCGACGGACCGATTACCTCGAAGGCGTTCTTCACGATGTTCCTGCAGAACGTGCTCGAAGGCTATTTCTCCGACCCGATCTACGGCGGCAACAAGGGCGGTGCGGCCTGGGCGATGATCGGCTTTCCCGGCGCGCATTATGATTATTCAGAATGGGTGACCGCCTATGACAAGCCGGTGCCCGTCCAGCCCGTTGGCTTGCGCGGCCGGCTCGATTGGTCGCGGAGCTGAGCGATGGTCAAGGCGATGCCCAGGGTGGATGTCGTGCTGGTCGGCTTCGGCTGGACCGGCGCGATCCTCGCGCAGCAATTGTGCGACGCCGGGATGACCGTGCTCGCGCTCGAACGCGCCGCCGCGCGCACCACGCCCGACAATTGGGCGACCACCTTCGACCAGGACGAGCTGCGTTACATGTGGCGGCATCACCTATTCCAGAACGTCAAATATTCGACGCTGACAGTGCGCAACAACGTCAATCAGGCGGCGCTCCCCATGCGCAAGCTCGGCTCGTTCCTGCCCGGCACCGGCGTCGGCGGCGCGGGCATCCACTGGAACGCGCAGATCTGGCGTTGGCTGGAGACCGACTTCAAGCTCAGGAGTCATAACGAGGCGCGCTACGGCAAGACGGCGACCGAAGGATTAACGATCCAGGACATGCCGCTCGGCTATGACGAGATCGAGCCTTATTACGACATGTTCGACCGCATTTGCGGCACTTCAGGCAAGGCGGGCAATCTCAAGGGCGCGAAACGGGCCGGCGGCAATCCGTTCGAAGGTCCGCGCAGCGCAGACTATCCGACCCCGCCGCTCACGCTCACCTATGGTCCCAAATTGTTCGAACAGGCGGCGGCGGGAATGGGACTTCATCCGTTTCCGCATCCCGCAGGCAACCTGTCGGAGCCCTATACCAACCCGCTGGGGCTGCAGATGGGCAAATGCACCTATTGCGGCTTTTGCGAGAAGTTCGGCTGCGGCAATTATTCCAAGGCGAGCCCGCAGACCACTCTGATCCCGTACATCCTGACCAAATCGAACTTCGAATTGCGCACCGAATGCGAGGTCTTGAAGATCGAGCGCACACCCGACGGCAGGCACGCGGCCGGCGTTACCTATGTCGATGCCTCGGGTGCCGAATATTTCCAGCCCGCCGAGATCGTCGCGCTGACCGCGTACCAGCTCCACAACGTCCATCTGATGCTCGTCTCGGGGATCGGCCAACCCTACGACCCGGCCACCGGCGAGGGCCACGTCGGCAAGAATTACTGCTATCAGACGATGAGCTCGGTCGATCTGTTCTTCGAAGACAAGAACCTCAATCCGTTCATCGGCGCGGGCGCGCTCGCCTCGGTGATCGACGACTACAACGGCGACAATTTCGACCATTCGGGGCTGGGCTTCATCGGCGGCGCCTATATCGCCGGGATGATCACCGGGGCGCGGCCGATCGAGATGACGCGAGTGCCCGATGGCGTTCCCAAATGGGGACTCGAATGGAAGCGCGCGGTGGCCAAATATTACCTGCGCAACATGTCGCTGTCGGTCCACGGGTCGAGCTACGCGCAGGCAGGGAACTACCTCAGCCTCGATCCGACCTACAAGGATCAATTCGGCCGGCCGATGCTGCGGATGACCTTCGATTTTCCCGACAACGACCTCAAGATGGCCAAATATTGCACCGATCGCGCCGCCGAGATCGGTCACAAAATGGGCGCGAGCCACGTCCACTCCAAGCCGCGCAAGGGGCCGTGGGACGTTGCGCCCTATCAGACCACGCACAATTGCGGCGGCACGATGATGGGAACCAGCCCCGCCGACAGCGTGGTCAACAAATATTCGCAGAGCTGGGACGTCGCCAATCTGTTCGTCACCGGTGCCGGACTCTATCCGCAGAATCCGGGCTATAACCCGACCGGGACGCTGGCGGCCCTGTGTTTCCTCACCGCCGACGCGATCAAGAGCCAGTACGTCAAGGCGCCCGGCGCGCCGCTGGTGGCAGCATGAACGCCGACGCGACGCAGCGGCGCAGCCTCTGGCATCGGGTGCTGCTCGCGATCGTCGCGGTGATCGTCCTCCTGATCGCGCTGTCGATCATCACCTGGGGCTGGTTCAAGCTCAATCCGGTGAAGATCGTCGAGCCGCCGCCGGGCGTGGTCGGGCTGCTTACTGCGCCGATCCCGGACGGCGCCAATGCCGATCTGATCCGCCGCGGCCGCGCGCTGACGATCGCCGGCGACTGCGTTTCGTGTCACACCCGCGCTGGCGGCAATCCGTTCGCCGGCGGGCTTGGCCTCCAGACGCCGTTCGGGGTAATCTACTCGCCCAACATCACGGGCGACCGCTCCACCGGGATCGGCGACTGGACGGGCGATCAGTTCTTCGCCGCGCTGCATCGCGGCGTCGCGCCGGGCGGCAAATATCTCTATCCGGCGCTGCCCTATCCGCACTTCACGATGGTGCCGCGCAGCGATACCGACGCGATCCTAGCCTATCTCAAGACCGTGCCGGCCGAACATTATGTCGAACCGGGCAACCGCCTGCCTTTCCCGCTCGACATCCGCCTCGGCATGATCGCGTGGAACACGGTGAATTTCACGCCTCATGCATTCCGGCCCGATCCGTCGAAGCCGGCGGCGTGGAATCGCGGCACCTATCTGGTCCAGGGGCTCGGCCATTGCGGCGCCTGCCACACCGCCAAGACCGCGCTTGGCGCCGAGCAGCGAACCCGCGCTTTGCAGGGCGGCACGCTCGATAATTGGGTGGCGTCCGATCTCACCAGCAATCCGCGGACCGGGCTCGGCAGCTGGAGCGCGGCCGACATCGTCGCCTACCTCAAGACCGGCCGTAACGCGCACTCCAACGCGGCAGGGCAAATGGCCGAGGTGGTGACCTATTCGACCTCGCTGATGCCCGACGAGGATCTCGCCGCGATCGCCACCTATCTCAAGACCCTCGCGCCGAGCGCCGATACCCCGACTCCCGCTCCCGACGCTGCGGCGATGCACGCCGGCGGGGCGATCTACGCCGATGCCTGCACCGCCTGCCATCTCGCCGCTGGCAAGGGACAGCCCGGCATGTTCCCGCCGCTCGCCGGCAGCGCAGCCGCGCAGCAAAGCGATCCGACCGGCCTGATCCGGCTGATCCTCGCCGGCGGCCGCACTGCCCCGACGCTGACGCACCCCAATTTCCAGACGATGCCGAGCTTCGCGTGGAAGCTGAACGATCAGCAGATCGCGGATGTCGCCACCTATGTCCGCAACAGCTGGGGCAATCGCGCTTCGCCCGTCCCGGCCGATGCCGTCGCCGATCTTCGCGGCAAGCTCGCGCTGCGTCACGCGCTGCGGCGCGGCGACGGTCGATGAATGAAACCTTCCTTGTCCGCCCCTTCGATTGCGCAAATCGCCGGTTCCCCGGCGCGGCATTATTATACCGGGCGAGACCTGACTCGCGTTCAGGCCGTCGCCGATCTGCGGGCGCGGGCGCACAAACTGATGCCGCGCTTCGTGCTCGAATATCTCGAAGGCGGCGCCGGCGAGGAGGCGACGCTCTATCGCGAGCGCGAGGCGTTCACTGAGTGGCGTTATCTGCCGCATACGCTGGTCGACGAATCGCATCGCAACCTGAAACGCCCGATCCTCGGGCGCGAGGCGGCGATGCCGCTGGCGATCGCGCCGACCGGCTTGAACGGCCTGTTCATGCGCCATGCCGATACCGCGCTGGCGCAAGGCGCGGCGCGGTTCGGCGTGCCGTTCATCCAGAGCACGATGTCGAACGATCGCATGGAAGATGTCTCCGAGGTCGAAGGGCTGCGCCACTGGTGGCAGCTCTACGTCTTCGGCGGCGAGGAGATCTGGCAGGAACTGCTGCGCCGCGCCGACGCGTGCGGTGTCGAAGCGCTGGTGCTGACCACCAACTCACAGATCTTCGGTGACCGCGAATGGGACAGCCGCACGCGCGCGACGCCATCGCGTCCCTCGATCCCAACGATCATCGATGCCGCGTGCCACCCGCGCTGGCTCGCCGCGGCGCTGTCGCACGGCATGCCCGCTTTCGCCAATGTGATCGATTTCGTGCCGAAGGACCGGCAACGCTTCTTCGATAGCGCCAACTGGATTCGCGAGCAGATGCCGCGCACGCTCTCGTGGAAGGATGTCGAGAAGATCCGCAGCCGGTGGTCCAGGCCGTTCTTCGTCAAGGGCATCCTCAATCTCGACGATGTCCGTCGCGCGGTCGACAGCGGCGTCGACGGCATCATGCTCGGCAGCCACGGCGGTCGGCAAATGGATTGGGCGGTTTCCGCGCTCGACATTCTCGCCGAGGCGCGGGAGATCGTCGGCGACAAGAAAGCGCTCTACATGTCGGGTGGCATTCGCCACGGCACCGATCTGCTCAAGGCGCTGGCGCTCGGTGCGGACGCGGTGCTGACGGGGCGAGCGACGCTCTATGGCTTGTGCGCGGCCGGCGCCGACGGCGTCTATCGCGCGCTCGAATTGCTGCGCGACCAGGCGATGAACGAACTCGGCCAGCTCGGCGTGCCGTCGCTCGATGCGCTCGACCGTTCGGTGATGCGCAGGATGCACACTCCCCCGATTCCGCAGGTCTGAGGCTCAAGCGGGATAGGCCATCGTCGAAAGCAGGGCGATCTCGGCCGCGCGCGAATCGAGCCGGGTGTGCTGCACCACGATCGGCACGTCGGCGGTGATCACGCTGGCATAATCAGTGCCGAGCGGCATCGGTTCGGGATCGTCGAGCTCATTGAAGCGTAGATGCACCGTGCGGCGCGCGCCCAGCGTCACCTTATAGGGGCCGATCGGCTCACGATCGGTGAAGAACAAGGTAATCTCGACATGCGCGTCGGCGTCGCCGGTGTTGAGCAGACACGCCGCCTCGTGGCTGAGCAGCGCGCGATCCGCGTTGATCATGCTCTGCTCGGGAATGAAGCCTTCGGGAATGACCCAGCGGGTGCGGCCGATCGCGTCCATTTCACCATTCTCCTTCGTATTGCGATGGAACGGCGCACGGTGCGATCCGTTACCGAAATACGCGAAAAAATCTCGGCTTCATCGAACAAGGAGGCGCATGTCATGGCGCAGACTGTCGGCGATTTCTTTTGGGAACGCTTGCACCAATGGGGCGTGCGCCGGATTTTCGGTTATCCCGGTGACGGCATCAACGGCTTGCTCGGCGCGCTCGATCGCGCCGGCGACAAGTTCGAGTTCGTCCAGGTGCGCCACGAGGAAATGGCCGCGTTCATGGCTTCTGCGCACGCCAAGTTCGCCGGCGAACTCGGCGTCTGCATGGTGACTTCGGGGCCGGGCGCGGCGCATCTGCTGACCGGGCTCTATGACGCGCGGCTCGATCACATGCCGGTGCTGGCGATCGCCGGCCAACAGGCGCGCACCGCGGTCGGCGCGCATTACCAGCAGGAACTCGACCTCGGCGCGATGTTCAAGGACGTCGCCGGCGCGTTCACCGGCTATGCCGCGGTTCCCGCGCAGGTCCGCCACCTCACCGATCGCGCGGTGCGCATCGCGCTGGGGCATCGCCGCGTCACCGCGCTGATCTTCCCCAACGATCTTCAGGAGCTGCCGATGGAGCAGCCGTCGCGCAAGCACGGCTCGGTATTCTCCGGAATCGGCTGGTCGGCGCCCGAGGTGGTGCCGGCCGACGAGGATCTGAGGCGCGCAGCCGACGTGCTCAATTCGGGTAAGAAGGTCGCGATGCTGGTCGGCGCCGGCGCTAGGCACGCGGTCGATCAGGTCATCGCGGTCGCCGACAGGCTCGGCGCCGGTTGCGCCAAGGCGCTGCTCGGCAAGCAGGTGCTGCCCGACGACCTGTCCTGGGTGACCGGCTCGATCGGGATGCTCGGCACCAAGCCGAGCTACGACCTGATGATGGAATGCGATACCTTGCTGATGCTCGGATCGGGCTTCCCCTATTCGGAGTTCCTGCCCAAGGAAGGCACGGCGCGCGGCGTTCAGGTCGATCTCGATCCCGGCATGTTGTCGATCCGCTATCCGATGGAGGTCAACCTGACCGGCGATGTCGCGCTGACGCTCGACGCGCTGCTGCCGCTGCTCGAACGGAAGAAGGATGGCGGCTGGCGCGGCACCATCGCCGGCTGGAAGCAGAAGTGGGAGGAAACGCTCAAGGACCGCGCGATGGTCGGGGCCAATCCGGTCAACCCGCAGCGCGTGTTCACCGAATTGAGCCCCAGGCTGCCCGACAATTGCATCATCACCAGCGATTCGGGGAGTTGCGCCAATTGGTATGCGCGCGATCTCTATATCCGGCGCGGCATGATGTGCTCGCTGTCGGGTGGGCTCGCCTCGATGGGGGCGG
>Ga0164242_10010302_pt1 | contig 10025 bp, 4 predicted proteins | sample OricomgcompostMG_FD_108783 | JGI IMG/M metagenome (GOLD analysis project Ga0164242, IMG submission 108783) | Miracle-Growth compost microbial communities from Emeryville, California, USA - Original compost - Miracle growth compost (MG) ... | reverse complement strand
AGAGATGTATTCAAAGAACCGGATTGAGACATAAAGACCGTGCTTTCTCTTGGAGAAGTAAGCGGTTCAAACTTAACGCAACTGGCTGCCATCAGTAAGATTCCTACAAATCCCAGGAGATACGTTGGCTTATAAGTCGGCTTAAAAATCTGCTTAATCACAAGGTTAATCAACGGATTAGGTAGGAAGTTTTGTAGCAAGTTAAGTACCAAGTTAAGTAGCAGCTTGAAACGTTTAAGTGGCTTAAGCTGCTGTAGCTGCTTAAATGGATTGTATTTTGCCCAGTACTTCGCCCAGGGCAAAATGGCTAGTTTTAATATATTTTTCATTCGTTTATTTTTTAATTGAATTATAGTTCATTTGAATGCGCGGTTACGCTAAAACTGGAACAGTTTTAGTCAAAAAATTGGCAATTACCACCTGGTTGGCGCTGCCTGATTTTTAGTCAAAACAGGGGTCAGAACAGCGCTCAAAACAGGTATCAAAAAAGCATTCAAAACAGTGCAAAAACCAAGCGTTGTTCGCTCGCATTACCCGGCTCTGATTATCCCCTCCCTTGATTCAGGCGGAACGGCGGATTTTCCTGTGGGTAACCATGTGCAACCAGCCAGTGAGACGCCTGAAAGGATTAGCCGAGACCAAAACATGGAATTATAGGCGACTACGCTCGGTTTTAGTTACGCTGTTCAAGGCTTGGAAAAATCACCAACCAGGGTTTTGCACCAGTTTGCTGTCTTTTCTGATTTCTGAACTGGGTATCGCCCACAAGTAGCAGCGCTGGCCAAAGGAGATGTTTTTTACCAGGGTAGGTTGATAGAAAGCATCGCCGTCTGCGTTGACATTCATGCCGTAGACGGGCTTATTTAGCTCGGTTGTGGCATCCATCCATCTTCTTAAATCAAAATAACGTACTTCCTCGAAGGCCAGTTCTACCTGGCGCTCATGCTTAATGGCGGTGCGCATGGCCGCCTGGCTGGCGGGCAGGGCCACCATGCCCTCTTTATTTCCATAGCCTGGTATGCCCGCTCTTTGACGAATCAGGTTCAGGTATTTGACGATATCTGGATTACCGGGATCATATTCGTTGAGTGCCTCTGCATAATCCAGGTAGATCTGGGCGAGTCTTAGGAAGCACCAGCCTCTTCTGGCGGTTCCTTTGGTGATGTTTTTACGCAGCAGATAGCCTGTGGAGGCGTAATTACGCTCACTCTGGCTTTTGCCAGAGTTACCGCTGTATTCCATGTTGACGACGACTTCTTCGTCACTAACACCCTGGTTCATCCAATAGCTGTTGTTGTAAGTTACCCCCACATAAAAACGCGGTTCCCTGCCAACCCACTGGTTAAAGGTTTTTCTGGAAGTTACGTCATAAGGGCTCTGAAAATCTGAAAATCCTGTGTTGCGATAACCGGATTTCACATCTGTTATCGGCATGCCACTGGCCATAAAATAGGCGTCCACCATTGACTGGTTGACGGCCAGGTAGCCGCCGCCCTTAGGAACACTGGATCCATATCCTACGAGCATAGGCGTGGCATGATTGGTATAGATGCCTACGTATTCACTATAAGCACGTCCAAAGATCCATTCATTATTCCAATCAGTGGAGACCACATCTTTGCAGGACTTATAGGCGGCCATATAAGGATCAGGATCTTCTTCTCTGAACAAATCATAGGTGGTGGGTACGAACTCGTCTATAAATGCCTTGGCAGCGTCTGCTGCCAATTTCCATTTATTTTTGTCATAACTGGCTGGAAACAGCTTTTGACCGTCCTGATTTTTGACATTTGCATAGGCGGGGTTGCCATTAAAAAGGGGGCTGGCGGCCAGCAGCAGGGTCTGTTCTTTATAGGCTTTACAGACACCTGTGGTTACTCTGCCGTATTCGTCATTTAGGGGTTGCTTTACGTCCTGGCTGGAGGCGATGGACTGTAGTTCGTTATAGGCGCTGTCTAGTTGATCCACAATATAATGGACGCAGGAATCAAAAGGTGTACGCTGCATGGCAAGATCACTGGTGGAAGCGTCCACTGAGATGGGTTGAGGGATAATAATAACTGGTCCATACAGGCGGATCAGCCAGAAGTAGTAGATGGCCCGCATGGCCCTGGCTTCTGCCTTAAACCTGGTTTTTAGGTAATCATTGACTTCTTTGGGGTTGGCGCCGTCTATTCTGTTGATAAAATCTGTGGCGTTTCGGATGTCTTTATACCACTCTGGCCATAAAAACTCAAATCCGATGTAAGAGGCAGACAGGGTATTAAAGCTTAAGTCATTGGATGCGAAGCCGATCTGGGAAAACCAGTTGGCTTCATCTGTTATTACGTTGTAATAACCGTCCTCTCCATACCAGTTATTGCCATCATTTTGATAGGGATTGGGAACATTGGCATATACCTGTGCCAGGTAGCTTTTGGTATTTTGCAGACTGGAGAACATGGAATCTGCGGACATGGTCTGTTTGGGTACTTCGTCCAGAAATTTTGTACAGGATGTCAAAGTGGTCATTACGATCAATATGGTGATGACCCCTGATATTATATATTTCATCATATAAATTTTTAATGTTTAAACGGGAATCAGTCTAAAAGTGAACTTGAAAGCCTATGGCCAGGTTTCTGGTATTGGGATAGCTATTGCCGCTGCCATTGCCTAGTTCTGGATCCCATAATTTGAATGGGCTCCAATAAAATAGGTTCACGGCGTCAAAATAGATCCTGGCGTCTCTAAATCCGGTATGCTTAAACACCTTATTGGGAAGGTTATATCCCATATTCAAGGTCTTGAAGCGTACGAAGGAGACGTCTTTTTCCCACCAGGTACTAGTGACATTATTATTGGCATTGGCGCTATGGCCGTAGCCGAGTCTTGGATAAAAAGAATTGGCGTCGGGGTTTTCCGCTGTCCAGCGGGAGGTGGTATTGGCGTATATGTTGTTATCATCTGAGCCAAAAAACGGGCTTCTGGCTACGCCGTCCAAAAAGCGCTCCGCGCCTTGGACGCCTTGAAAAAATGCGCTTAGATAAAACCTGTCATAGTTAAAATTAATACCCAGCCCGAAGGTCAGGGGTGGAATACTGCCTTGGCCTATATAAGTCTGGTCATAAACATTGATAACGCCGTCTGCATTAAGGTCCTTATACATGATGTCTCCAGGTCTGGGTTTACCACCTACGGAACTCTGATCCGGGTGGTTGTCTATCTGCTCCTGGGACTGAAACAGTCCTTCGGCGATAAATCCGTAGTTAAGATTCAGGTTCTGGCCTCTGGGATCCATATAGGGCTCTTCATATGGGGCGGCACCATTTTCCAGTAGTTTTGCCTTATTATAAGAGATAGTGCCTCTAAAGGACATGGAAAACTTGGAAGTAATGGCAACTGGGGACATTTCTATGGTGCCGTCTATTCCTCTGTTAAGGGTAATGCCATAATTGCCGTCTGGCTGATATTGCAGCCCTGCAAAGCCCGGGAAATTATCTCTGGTTAAAAAGATGCCTGTCCGGTATTTTTGGAACCAGTCTACCACAAAGGAGAGGTGGCTATTTAGGATTTTGAATTCCAGGCCAAGATCCTGATCGTGGGATTTGGCCCACCGGACATCAGTGCCGTAATGCTGTACATTAATGCCTGCATAGTGGACATTGTATTCACTGTTTCCATAATCGATGCCCAGGGCATCGCCTATGGTTGAAAGGTAATCAAAACGCGTTCCACCGATCGCGCCTGAGTATCCATTGGAGTATCTTAGTTTGAAAAACTGGAAAACACCCTGGAGCGGTTTCCAGAAACTTTCATTGGAGACCACCCAGCCCACACCAAGGGATGGGAAAAAGCCGTATCTGTTTTTAGGGGAAAAGACTTGTGATCCGGTATAACCGCCATCAAACTCCGCCAGATATTTGTCTTTGTAGGAATAGGTGGTTCTGGTGGCGTAGTTTTGCTGACGGTCGGGGATAGCGTCCTGATAACTACCTGCAGTGGGATTGGGCTGGCTGAGTTGGCTATAAACAATCATGGTGTTTACGCTATGGTGTCCAAAGCTCCTACCCCATGCCAGCTGGCTTTGCAAGGAGAACTGTCTGCTTTGGTAGGTATTGGAACCAAAACCCAGTATGTCGGATCCTGATACAATTTGTTCCAGGTTTAAGGAGCCGTCTTCGTTATACGGTTCGGACTGATTTAGGTAATATACATTTCTTTGTCTGGTTCGCCCCTCTGAATTGGAGCTGTAAGTGTCAAAGGTATATTGGGCATTGGCGGAGAGTCCCTTGGTTATAAAGCCCAGATCCTGCTCAAGTCTGACGGTGCTGGCTATTTTGGCCGCAAAGTTTTTTTGGTAGCCGCTTTGGGTTATAATGGCGTAAGGGTTCGGGGAAGCACCGCCATTTTCCGGAGCACCTGATACCAGGTTATCTGGATACATAACGGGTATTCTGACCGGGCTTGCATCCAGTGCACTGGCAAAAGCGGCTACTGCTCCATTGCCTGGTTGCTGCAGCTCGGAGATATATCCTGTTATACCCAAAGAGAATTTAGTGGTCTTTGACCACTTCATATCCACATTGGACACAAAATTAAATCGCTGAAACCTGGTTGCTGCATCATAATCCTGCAGATGATCTGTTTTTAAAAGGGAGGACTCTTCGTAATAGGCGACGGAGCTGTAATACTTTATGGATTCGGTGCCGCCCGTCGCACTGAAATTCAGGCGCCTGTTATGGGAATTTTTGTTGAAAAGGGCACCCATCCAATCTACGTTTGGATAGACGTAATGATTGGCTGTTGGTGACAGGGTGCTGTCTATATAATCCTGTGAATAGGCGGTCGCTTCGCCAGAGGCGACCAGCGCCTCATTTTTCAGGGTCATATAGGTAGCAGCATCTGCCATTTGCTGTACTTTGGTAAAATTTGTTATCCCTTCCAAATAATTGGCCATCAGGTTTACTTTTTGGATTTTGCCGCGCTTGGTGTTAATTATAATGACTCCATTGGCACCCAGCGCGCCATAAACGGCTGTAGCAGTGGCATCTTTTAATACGGTGAAGGACTCAACATCTTCGGGATCAAAGTCGTTGATACTGCGCCCTTGTACGCCGTCTACAATGATTAGTGGGGTTGAACCGTTATCTCCGAAAGTCGAGATACCCCGGATCCAGATATCTGCCGAATTACTACCTGGCAGGCCTGAACGCTGTACACCAACTACACCTGAGATTCTGCCTGCCAGCATGGTATTTAAATTGGCTACAGGTTGTTTGAGTTCTTCTACATTGACGGAGGACTGGGCGCCAACCAGGGTGATTTTTTTCTGGCGTCCAAATCCTACAATGGCTACATCATTTAGACTTCCTTCAAAGGGTGTAAGTGTAATTGAATAGTCCAGCTGGTTGCGAAACTGCCACTTATATGTCGTAAATCCGACAAATGATGCGGACAGGGAGTCTCCCTTTGTGGCTTCCATTTGAAAATTACCGTTTTCATTTGTCAGGACTTTTTGGTCTGTGGTTAGATTTGTAACGATGACACCTTTTAGATTGTTATTTAGATTGTCTTTGACGTTTCCAGTGATTATTATTTTTTGGGAGATGCTGGTAGCAGGCTTTTGCGCTTTGCTGTTCAGTACCGCGGTACTGACTCCAACCAGAACCAATAGGATAATAATCAGCCGTTTTGGATTTTGATTCATACACAAGATTTTTAGGCTTAAGTTTGGATGATTCCTGCTTAATGCATAGATCAGGCAGGGTTGTTTTTGATCGCTGTCAGGGCAAATGTCAACCCTAAACATCCGGTGCGCTGTCAAATGAACCCCAACAACTAGTTAATGACGCATTAACATTTTGGTTAATGTTATCCAAAAAAATATACCTTTACATCGTAACCATTTAAATGATATATCTAGTGAAGACGATATATATTTATAAAACCATAGCTGTTTTTAGTTTCTTACTACTATTTTCTGCCCAATTCTTTTTAATTTATAATACCTATAAATTAAAAAACGATCAGTACTTTAATGCGGAATCCGGGCTGATTAATAAGGAATATTATGCAAGCATTCATAAGGATAAATTATATCCGGGGGCGCAAAGAATTATCGACAGTGTACTTAATCCTGCCATGCCTACACTGGAGCGCTTTTATAATGCCAAAAGCGATTCTTTTGATGTATTGAAAGATGCGCTTTGTGGTAAGATCTTTACCGTGCTTAGAAATAGTAATACGATGGACAGTTTGTTTCAGGAAATTGTCAATAGGAATCATTTGAGTAAAGATCTGACGTTTTTACTGGTTATAAATAAGTTAAGTGTTGCTTTTAAAAATAATGCGTATATCCCCATCTATAAGGCAGGGACTGTTGTTACCTATGCTGATCCTGCTGTGCAGATCCCGGATGGGTTTATTATCGCAGGTCATTTAAAAAATCCCAATAAGCTTAATCTGGTTACTTCACTTGATGTAAGTGCACCTTATGATTATTCTAATCAGTTGTCCTTTACGCTATATGTAGATAGTACGCATAGGGCGCTGGCTGTCATTAAGCAGATGTGGCCTACGCTCTTATTGGCGTTTTTCTCTATTGTGCTGATGTTTGGCATTAATTACTATACTTTTCGTAACTGGCGTAAACAGAAAAATCTAGCAGAAATGAAAGCTGATTTTGTGAACAGTATTACCCATGAGTTCAATACGCCTTTGTCCACCATTATTATCGCTAATAGAAACATTGAGGACGAGGAAATTATTTATGATGCCACCCAGGTGCGTTTACTGACAAAAATTATTAGTAGACAGGCAAAGCGTTTGAAAATATTATTTGGTCGTGTTTTGGATATCACGACCATGAATGCGACAACATTAGATAAAAAGCTATATGACCTGAGCGAGTTAATGGAGGAGATTTTACTGGATTATCGGCTTAATATGACTGACAAGGAGGTATTGATTACGCTGGATAAAAATGAGCTGGATGCAAAAGTGTCTTTAGACCGTTTTTGGTTTACCACTATGCTGATTAATATATTTGAAAATGCGATTAAATATAATAATCAGGAGATTAAAAAGATTGATGTTGTTTTAACAAGGACTGAGGCAGGAGAAATTGAAATAAGTATCCGGGACAATGGTATCGGGATCCCTAAGGAGGTGGTGGGGCAGATTTTTGAAAAATTTTACCGGAAAAAATCCGAGGAATCTAAAAAGGTAAGTGGGCTCGGCCTCGGGCTTTTTTACACCATGCAGGGCATTAAAGCACATGGGTGGCAGATACATGTGAAAAGTGAGGAGAATGTAGGCAGTAATTTTATTATTGTTATTGCTAAAAATTAAGGGTGACTAATTGTGGTCATTGAATTAAATAAATTTTTATATACATGCAACAAAAAGTGTTATTTATTGAAGATCAGGAGGATCTAGGCAATGTTATCAAGCAGTTCCTGCAGATTATGAAATTTGAAGTGAATTGGTGTACCAATGCCAAACAGGCTATTGAAATTTTTAAAAAGGATCCGCTTTATTTTGATATTCTGATCATTGATGTTGAATTGCCTGGCAAGGATGGGTTTCAGTTGGCGGAGGAAATCGTTGAAATCAACGATTTGGTGCCATTTTTGTTTTTGACGGCCCGCAATGAGAAAAAGGACCGCATCCAGGGGCTAAAAATTGGTGCGGATGATTATATCAGTAAGCCTTTTGATATTGATGAGTTGGTTTTACGGATCCGTAATATCCTTCGCAGGAACCATCCTTCCAGTCATATCTCTTCTGAATGCATTTCTGTTGGTGATATTAAGCTTCATAAAGACCTGCTGAAACTTTATGTTCATGACAGGCAGTTGTCTTTAACGCTCAGGGAAGCGGAACTTTTGGCCTATCTATGTGATCAGCCTAACCAGGTCTTGAAAAGAGAGGATATTTTGCTGCAGTTATGGGGTGAAAATGATTATTTTTTGGGACGGAGTCTGGATGTATTTATTTCCAGATTAAGGAAGCTGTTAAGCCATTCAAATAGTGTGAGTATTGATAATGTGTATGGGATTGGGTTTATTTTGACGGTCAGAAAAAACTAGGTCTTTCGCCTTTCAGGCGAAAGTATTAGGGATTCCATCAAAGGATGTCTACTAAATGCTGAGGGCGCCCGGTTGTTTTGATGAATTTGCCCTAGAGTTTTAGGCTTACATAATAACATCTTGAAATTGGCGAAGGATGATGAGTATGGACGGAAATTACAGGATCTTGAATTATTATCTCCAAAACGGAAGCAAATAAAACCGACATATACGTTTACGCACACTGGTAAGGAATGCCGAACCCAGAAATCATTGGTGGCAGCACATCAAGCAAAAGGAAGAAAGACTTTAGCTTTGAATACGCTAAAACATGGCTAACATCAAAGCATCCGCAGATATTAGATCCTGACATCCAATTTTACAGCAGCACACAATATATTCACAATAAGGAAAACTTTGGGATTTTCTTAGATAGCAAGCCAGACACATGGGGGCGATCAGATTGTTTTTGCATGCTTAAAATCAGGCGTCTTTTTGCCAGAAGCACATTTGTCGGCTCATCGCCTTCTCCAGCGAATCATGCAATAAAAATTCAAATTTAAAAAAAATATTTATTAACCCTTAAAAAGACTGTATCAGCAAAGACAGAATTTATGCAAATTCAGAAGTCCTCCAAAAAACGAGAACGGCGTCTATTAACTGAGTCGCCCCAAGGCATTATTCTAGTCGACGGATAAGAAACATATAAAAAACGTTTCGCACGAGTAAAAGCAACATATAAGTTATTCTTTTCTTGCTTCATTTCTGCACCATTTTTTGCTATAGCCAAATAATAAGGGAAAGTACCATCATCAAGTCCAATTAAAAAGACAATATCGGCTTCTTGACCTTTCATCGTATGTACCGTGCTGATACAAACTCCTTCTTCTGGATCTCTCGTACCAATTCCACCCAAAGAAAGGGCACTTTGAAATCCAACCAGTGTTGGCTTCATCTTTTGGTAAGAATAGGTTTTCCATAATTGTTGTAATTCGGAAAGTTCATTATATACTTGGGCCTTTTCATCCTCACTAAAGTCTGCGTTTTCTTTTACACAAAAAAGTAAATATTCTATTTGATGTTTGAAATTTTCAACAGATATTTTTGAAATGGCATTGTATATTTCCTCAAAATAACTAAATGGTGATTTTTCAATTTTATTCAAATCTCTGAAATCTGACACCTCTAATAAGGAATTTAACCGTCTTGCATGTAGGTGGTCAGCAGGGTTGATGGTCACTTTAAATAAATTGACCAACATCTGCAAATATTTCGTCTCAAATTTCATTCCATACCGGTCCGACTTATAATAAAATGGAATTCGATTTTCATTTAGCTTCTTTTCAATTTCACCAAATACAAATTTGTTCCTGCCTAAAATTGAAATCCTACTATAATCTATTGGCCCCTCAATATCTGGATTAGATCCTTCATTCACCAATTCTTTTATTTTCGCAACGACTATCTCAGCTTCCATTTTCTCATCTTCCGCTTCAAAGATATTAAACACTCCTGGAATCACGTACTTTTCCGTTTCCGCCTGAAGACCCATCAATTTATTTGCAGCTTTAATTATTTTTTGAGCTCTTCTGAAATTTTCATCGAGGTGTAATCTTTGAGCATTAAAATCTTCAACAAATAATCGTTGCATATATTTAGTCGAAGAACCATTAAAGCCATAAATAGCCTGATTAGGATCTCCTACGATCATAATATTTTTTATTGTGTTTCCGCACAGTGCCTTCAACAAATAATACTGAACCTTATTTAAATCCTGACCTTCATCTACAAAAATATGACTAAAGGACCTGGAATATAAATTTTGAACTGCAACATTATTGGAAAGTAAATTATAAACAAATAAAATTAAATCGTCAAAATCAATCGCATTATTAGACTTCAGAATACCCTGGTACTCCTGATATAAAAGCGAGAAATCTTCGCCAAATTGTTCGTCCAATTGTTCGTCCAATT
>Ga0164242_10010300_pt1 | contig 10025 bp, 7 predicted proteins | sample OricomgcompostMG_FD_108783 | JGI IMG/M metagenome (GOLD analysis project Ga0164242, IMG submission 108783) | Miracle-Growth compost microbial communities from Emeryville, California, USA - Original compost - Miracle growth compost (MG) ... | reverse complement strand
GCGGTGTACTCGATGAACGTCCCGAAGTACTTCCGCCCCTTCGTCGCGTGCCAGAGCGCCGCGAGGAGATGGGTCTTGCCGACGCCGAAGCCGCCGTCGAGATAGATGCCGGGCCTCGCGGCCGCCTCGGCGCGCCGCCGGGCGAAGAAGCCGCCGCCGGCGGGCTTGCCGCCGAGGAACGTCCGGATCCGCTCCACGGCCTCGGCCTGCGAGGGATAGTCGGGGTCCGGGCGATAGTTGTCGAGCGAGGCGCCCTCGAACTGCCGCGGCGGCACGAGCACGCCGAGCAGATCCTCCCCGGTGAGGCGCGGGAAGCGCGATGAGATGCTCCCGAACGCCTCCGAACTCACCGCAAAAGCCTATCCGGCCGCCGGTGCGTCGCCGGCCGCCGGGATACTGGTCTGCGTGCTGACCGAGCTCGTCCCGCCGGCCGCCGCGCCGGCAGCCCCGATCGATCCCTTCGACGAGCCCGGGCTGGCGCGGCTCCGCGAGCTCTACGCCCCGCCGCGGCCGGACTGGTTCCGGATCAACCTCATCACGAGCCTCAGCGGCAGCGCGGCCGGCTCCGACGGGACGAGCGACACCCTGACGAACCGCACCGACCGCCGCATCCTCGGCGTCGTCCGCGGACACGCCGACCTCGTCCTCGTCGGCGCCCAGTCGGTGCGGGCCGAGGGCTACCAGGTGCCGAGATCGACCCGGCTCGGCGTCGTCACCGGCTCCGGCGATCTCCATGGCCACCGCATCGACCCGGCCGACGCCGATCGGGTCATCGTCCTGTGTCCGCCATCCAGCCGGGAGGCCGCGGCCGCCGGGCTGCCCGGCGCCCGGATCGTCGAGGTGCCGGCCGCGGACGGGCACCTCCCGGCCGCCGACGTGCTCGCCGCGCTGCATGAGCTGGGCCTGCGCTCCCTCGTCTGCGAGGGCGGGCCGTCGCTCGCCGCGCAGTTCGCGGCGGCGGGACTCGTCGACGAGCTCTGCCTCACCACCGCGCCGCAGCTGACCGGCACGACGCTGCCGGCGCTCGGCGAGCGGGCCTTCACGCCGACGGCGTTCCGCCTCGAGCGGCTGCTTCTCGACGAGGCGTCGACGCTCTACGCGCGCTGGCTGCGCACGGCGGAGATCCCGGAGTCGGCGAGCCAGTCGCCGATCGCGGCCTCGTAGCGGGCCGGATCCGCATTCCACAGCCGGACGTGATCGGCGCCGGCGAACTCCACGATCGACACCAGCGACGGCCGCGCCGCCGCGAAGCGCCGCGCCGCCGTCACCGGCGTGGTGCGGTCGGCGTCGCCCTGCAGCACGAGCACCGGGACGCGGAGCCCGACCGCATGCTCCTCCGCGCGCATCGCCGCGATCGGCAGCGGGCCGAGCAGCCCGACGAGCCGCGCGCCGATCCGGGTCGCGAGCATCCCCTTCGCCACGGCGGGCACCGGCGATGGCATCCGCATCGCGGCGAGCTGCCCGTCGATGAGCTCGACCCAGTCGACGGCCGCCGAGTCGAGGATCGCGCCGACGATCGCGTCCTCGTAGCGGGTCCGCTCCAGGGTGCGCAGCACCGTCGCCCCGCCCATCGACCAGCCCATCAGCAGCACGCGATCGGCGCCACGCTGCCGCGCGAAGCCGATCGCCGCGTCGACGTCCTCCCACTCGCGGTCCCCGAGCGCGTACTTGCCGTCCGGCGCAGCCGGCGCACCCGGATCGTTCCGGTAACTGACGATGAGCACCTGCCAGCCGGCGGCCCGCAGCGCGGGGACCGCGCGGATGCATTCCCAGCGCGTCGCGTTCCGGCCGTGCACCAGGATCGCCCAGCGGTCCCCGGGCTCGTCCGCGGGGATCCACCACGCCGGCGCGGGGCCGCCCGGGGTGCGCACCGCGACATCCTCGACGGGCACGCCGAGCTCGGCGGGGTGCCGGTAGTAGGCGGCACCGATCCGGATCGGCTGGCCCGGCGCGAGCACGCCGTCCTCGACGGCGATGAGCTCCCGCGTCACGGCGTCGGCGCGGAACGCTGTCACGGCGCCGATCTTCGCGTAGCCGCGATCGTCGTCGGCCCAGAGCCCGTAGCGCCCCGGCAGCGTCGTCTCGACGCTCCGGCTCAGGTTCACGGTGCCGTCCCCGACGTCGACGATGCGGCCGTCGCGGGAGGCGCGGGCGGGCGGGGTCACGAGCTTCCGGGCGACGGCGACCGACGCCGCGACGACCGCCCCGACGCCGAGCATCGCGACCCCCGCGGCCGCGCCGAGGACGGTCCAGGTCACGCGGCGCGCCTGATCATCGGCCATGAGACCGGATCGTAGTCTGTCGACGTGAACGACGGACCGGTCCCGCTCCGGCCGGGAGACGCATGGTCCGAGGCGGTCGAGTCGTTGCACTCGGCCCGGCCGCGACAGGACCTCCATCTCGAGGAGATCAGTGCGCCCGGCGGCCTCGCCCCCGACTCGATGGCCTTCGCCGCCGACGTGCACCCCGCATCGCACGGCATCGACTCGGAGCTCGGCCTCGGCCGGTTCATCGCGCTGCACGACGACACCGCCCCGGATGCCTGGGAGGGCGTCTTCCGCATCGTCTGCTACGCCCAGGCCCCGCTCGACCGCGAGATCGGCTCCGATCCGCTGCTGCCCGAGGTCGCCTGGTCCTGGCTCATCGACGCGCTCGAGGGGCGCGGGGCGGCGCACCACGCCGCGAGCGGCACCGCGACGACGGTGCTGTCGACCGGATTCGGCGCGCTCGCCGGCGAGGGCCAGGGCGCGCAGATCGAGTTCCGCGCCTCCTGGACGCCGCTCGACACCGCGCTCGGCATCCACCTCGAGGCCTGGGGCGACTTCCTCTGCATGCTCGCCGGGCTGCCGGCCGAGGAGGGCATCGTCGGCCTGGACGCGCGCAGGACCCATCGTGGCCGCTGAGGAGCGCACCGGCGTCGAGGAGGCCCGCGAGCTCGCCGAGCCGCCGCGGCCGAGCGGACCGCGGCTCGTCATCGACGACCGCGACGCCTTCCTCGCGGCGGTCGACGAGCTCGACGCCGGCGAGGGGCCGTTCGCGATCGACGCGGAGCGGGCCTCCGGATTCCGGTACTCGCAGCGCGCCTATCTCATCCAGGTCTTCCGCCGCGGCGCCGGCTCCTACCTCTTCGACCCGCCCGCGATCGGCGAGATGTCCGCGCTGCATCGCGCCGGGGAGGACGAGGAATGGGTCATCCACGCCGCGACGCAGGACCTCACCTGCCTGCGCGAGGTCGGGATCGATCCGCGCCGGCTGTTCGACACCGAGCTCGCCGCCCGGCTGCTCGGCATGCCGCGCGTCGGGCTCGGACCGGTCGTGGAGGAGCTGCTCGGCATCCACCTCGCGAAGGCCCACTCCGCGGCCGACTGGTCGACCCGGCCGCTGCCGCAGCCCTGGCTCGACTATGCCGCGCTCGACGTCGAGCTGCTCGTCGACGTCCGCGACCGGCTCGCGGCGATGCTCGACGAGCAGGGCAAGGCGGAGATGGCGCGGCAGGAGTTCCAGGCGGAGCTGGATCGCGACCTGCAGCCGGTGCGGGCCGAGCCGTGGCGACGGCTCAGCGGGCTGCACACGGTGCGCGGGGCGCGGAACCTGGCGGTCGCCCGCGCGCTCTGGCTCGCCCGGGACGAATACGCCCGGGAGACCGACACGGCCCCCGGTCGGCTCGTGCCGGACGCCTCGCTCGTCGCGGCGGTGCGGGCGATGCCGGATTCGAAGCGCGCCCTCGCCGCGCTCAAGGAGTTCAACGGCCGCGCCTCCCGGTCCCAGCTCGACCGCTGGTGGGCGGCGATCGAGGCGGGCCGCGCCACCGAGGATCTGCCGCAGACCCGTGTCGCCGGCGACGCGCTGCCGCCACCGCGCGCCTGGGCGGACCGGAATCCGGAGGCCGCCGCCCGGCTCACCGCGGCCAAGCAGTCGCTCGCCGAGCTCGCCGAGGCGCGTTCCCTGCCCGTCGAGAACCTGCTCACCCCGGACACGCTCCGCCGGCTCGCCTGGCAGCCGCCGGCGCCGATGACGGCCCAGACGATCGGCACGGCCCTTGCGGCGCTCGGCGCCCGGCCGTGGCAGGTTGCGGAGACCTCACAGCGAATCCTCGATTCCTTTGTCGAGGCCGCCCAAGCTCCGGTCAGGGCCGAGGAACTCGACTCGTAGGTTCCCGCAGGCGGTTTCCGCCCGCGACGGCCCGCGCCTAGCATCGAACAGGACGCCCGTTCAGCGGCGTCATTCCCGCTGGAATCACCGGAGGCATTGTGGCCGAACGCACGGAAGTGGTCTTCGTCGACGGGGTGCGCACCCCCTTCGGCCGAGCCGGCGAGAAGGGTCAGTACTGGAGCACCCGTGCCGACGACCTCGTCGTCAAGGCGATGGTCGGGCTCCTCGAGCGCAACCCGCAGCTGCCGAAGGACCAGGTCGAGGATGTCGCCATCGCCGCGACCAGCCAGGTCGGCGACCAGGCGCTGACCATCGGCCGCAGCGCCGCGATCCTGGCCGGGCTGCCCAAGTCGGTGCCCGGCTATGCGATCGACCGGATGTGCTCCGGCGCGATGACCGCCGTGACCACCGTCGCCGGGCACATCGCCTTCGGCGCCATCGACGTCGCGATCGCCGGCGGCGTCGAGCACATGGGCCACCACCCGATCGACGGCGCCTTCGCCGACCCGAACCCGCGCTTCCTCGCCGAGGGACTCGTCTCCCCCGACGCGCTGAACATGGGGATCACGGCGGAGCGCCTCCACGACCGCTTCCCGCAGCTCACCAAGGCCCGCGCCGACGCCTTCGCCGTCGCCTCGCAGGCGAAGACCGCCGCCGCCTACGCGGCGGGGAAGATCCAGCCCGACCTCGTCCCGGTCGCGATCAAGTCCGCCGCCGGCTGGGGTCTCGCCACCCAGGACGAGGGCATGCGCCCCGGCACCACGCTGGAGAGCATCGCCGACCTGAAGACGCCGTTCCGGCCGCACGGCCGCGTCACCGCGGCGACCTCATCCCCGCTCACCGACGGCGCGACCGCCTCGCTCATCGCCTCGGAGACCCGCGCCCAGGAGCTCGGCCTCCCGGTCAAGATGAAGCTCGTCTCCTTCGCCTTCGCCGGCGTCGAGCCGGAGGTCATGGGTCTCGGTCCGGTGCCCTCGACCGAGAAGGCGCTGCGGAAGGCCGGTCTCACCATCGACGACATCGGCCTGTTCGAGCTGAACGAGGCCTTCGCCGTCCAGGTGCTCTCCCTGCTCGACCACTTCGGCGTCGCCGACGACGACCCGCGGGTGAACCTGTGGGGCGGGGCGCTCGCCATGGGCCACCCGCTCGCCGCCTCCGGCGTGCGGCTGATGAACCAGCTCGCGGCGCAGTTCGCCGAGCATCCGGAGGTGCGCTACGGGCTCACCGCGATGTGCGTCGGCCTCGGCCAGGGCGGCTCGGTCGTGTGGGAGAACCCGCACTTCGACGGGAAGCGGGACTGAGCATGGCGAAGCAGCGCAAGGTCTCCGAGCAGTACGCCGGCGTCGACTGGGCGCCGCTCATCGCTGCGAGCCAGGACGAGGTCGTCACCCACTCGTTCGTCCGCGACATCCGGCTCGGCAGCGGCCGGACGCTCGCGCTCGTCACCCTCGACAACGGCAAGGACCACACCCGACCGAACACCCTCGGCCCCGTCACGCTCGCCGAGCTCGCCGCGACCCTCGACGGGCTCGCGACGCGGGCGGCGTCTGGCGAGATCGACGCGATCGGCATCACCGGCAAGCCGTACATCCTCGCCGCCGGCGCCGACCTCTCGCAGATCGAGGCGCTCGAGTCCCGCGAGGACGCGCTGCGGATCGCCGAGATGGGCCACTGGGCGCTGTCGAAGATCGGCGAGGCCGGCGTGCCGTCCTTCGCCTTCATCAACGGGCTCGCGCTCGGCGGCGGCCTCGAGGTCGCGCTGCACGCCGACTACCGGACCGTCGACGCCTCGGCCGCGGCGATCGCGTTCCCGGAGGTCTTCCTCGGCATCATCCCCGGCTGGGGCGGCGCGACGCTGCTGCCGGGTCTGATCGGCATCGAGGCGGCGCTCGACGTCATCATCTCGAACCCGCTCAAGCAGAACCGGACGCTGAAGCCCGCCCAGGCGCAGGAGCTCGGCATCACCGACGCGATCTTCCCGCCGGTGAACTTCCTCGAGGACTCGCTCGCCTGGGCGGATCGCGTCCTCGGCGGCGAGATCAAGGTGCAGCGCGCGCATGAGCCGGGTGCCATCGAGCGGACGGTGAAGTGGCCGATCGCCGTCGGCGTCGCGAAGAAGACGCTCGAGTCGCGGATCGGCACCGCGCCACGCTCGCCGTACCGGGCGCTCGACCTCATCGCCGCCGCGAAGGACGGCGACCGGGCGGCCGGCTTCCGCCGCGAGGACGAAGCGCTCGCCGATCTCGTCGCCGGCGACCAGTTCCGGGCCTCGCTGTACGCCTTCAACCTCGTGCAGAAGCGTGCGAAGCGGCCGGCCGGCGCCCCCGACAAGGCGCTCGCGCAGAAGGTCGGCAAGGTCGGCATCATCGGCGCGGGGCTGATGGCGCAGCAGTTCGCACTGCTGTTCGTCCGCCGGCTGCAGGTCCCGGTCGTCATCACCGATCTCGACCAGGCCCGCATCGACAAGGGCATCGCCTACATCCACGGCGAGCTCGAGCAGCTCGCCGCGAAGGGCCGGCTCGATGCCGATGGGCTGAACAAGCTCAAGGCGCTGGTCACCGGCACGACCGACCGTTCGCAGTTCGCCGACGCCGACTGGGTCATCGAGGCCGTCTTCGAGGAGACCTCGGTGAAGCAGCAGGTCTTCGCCGACATCGAGCCGATCGTCCGCGAGGACGCCGTCCTCGCGACGAACACCTCCTCGCTGTCCGTCGACGAGATCGGCGCGAAGCTCGAGCATCCGGAGCGGCTCGTCGGCTTCCACTTCTTCAACCCGGTCGCGGTCATGCCGCTCGTCGAGGTGGTAAACGCCCCGAAGACCTCCGAGGCGGCGCTCGCCACCGCGATGGCGGTCGCGGCGAAGCTGAAGAAGACGGCGATCATCACGAAGGACGCCACCGGATTCGTGGTGAACCGACTGCTCACCCGGCTGTTCTCCGACGCCATGGAGGCGGTCGAGTCGGGTGCCTCGTTCGAGACCTTCGTCGAGGCGCAGCAGCCCTTCGGCTTCCCGATGGACCCCTTCGTGCTGCTCGACCTCGTCGGGCTGAAGGTCGGCCAGCACGTGCTCGACACCCACGCCGCCGCATTCCCCGACCGCTACCGGGCGTCCGCCGCCCTCGCGGAGCTCGCCGACAGCGGGACGGCGCTCGTCGACAAGGATGACAAGGGGCACCCGAAGGGCGTGTCGAAGGCGGCGCGCGACATCGTCGCGAAGCACCGCATCCCCGGTTCGACGCCGCAGACGGCCGCGGAGCTGCAGCGGCGGATCGAGGACGGGCTCGCCGACGAGGTGCACCGGATGCTCGCCGAGGGCGTCGTGAGCGCCCCCGAGGACATCGACCTCGCGGTGATCACCGGCGCCGGCTGGCCGTTCATCGACGGAGGCATCACGCCGTATCTCGACCGCTCAGGCGCCTCGCAGCGCGTCTTCGGCGACACCTTCCACCACCCGATCATCCGGGGCGTCGCGTAGCGCTCCTCACCACCGACGCCGCCCCTGCCTGTGGCAGCGCAGGTCCGCCTCCGCCGGGAGGACCGGATGGACTGGCGCCCGGGCGGCTCGCGCGCACGGGGGTTTTGCGGGCCGATCCGAGTTCTGCAGGCGGCTGCTCGGCATGTCGCCCGCAGAACGCCCGATTCCCCGCAGGACTCGTGGGCTTCAGCCCTGGGTCATGTCCCCGACCGAGGGCTCGGAGCGCTCGATCTCGTAACGCAGGTGGACGATGCCGCGCGACGAGGTGACCGCCGGCTCGAGGAGCCGGGCGTTCGCCGGGATCACGCCGGTGCCGAAGAGCCGCTTGCCCTCGCCGAGCAGCACGGGGTGGATCCACAGCACGAGCCGATCGATGAGCCCGGCAGCGAGCAGCGACTGCGTGAGGTCGGTGCTGCCCCAGACGTGGGTGCGTTCGTGACGATCCCGGATCGCGGCGACCTCCGCCGCGAGATCCGGTCCGAGGACGGTCGTGCCCGACCAGCCCGGCTCGGCGAGGGTGCGCGAGGCGACGTACTTCGGCACGCCGTTGATGCGGTCCTTGATTGGTCCCTCGGGCGCGGCCTCGGTGGGCCAGTGCCCGGCCCAGATGTCGTAGGTCTTCCGGCCGAGCAGCAGTGCGTCGGTGTCCTCGATGACGCCGAGGATCTGCCGGCCGGTCTCCTCGTCGACGAGCGGCTCCTGCCAGCCGCCGAAGCGGAAGCCGCCTTCCGGATCCTCCGTGGGGCCGCCCGGCGCCTGCGCGACGCCGTCGAGCGTGAGGAACAGATCGAGCTGGATGATGCCCATGACGCCCGAGTGTCGCAGAGTCGCGCGCCGACCGCACCCGACCCGGGCGGGTCGTCAGTCGCTGAGGAGGTCCGCACGTGAGGCGAGCGAGGCGTCCTCGGGCAGCGGACGCGCCATCGGGAGGCGCTGACCGAGGACCTGCGCGGTGACGTCGCGGGCGATCTTCTGCGCGGTGAGACCCACCTGCTCGAGGATGAACTCCCGGGACCCGTGGTCGAGGAACTCGTCGGGGAGCCCCAGCTCGTCGACGCCGGTGTCGACGCCGGCGGCGCGGAGATCCTGCCGGATCCGGGTGCCGATGCCGCCGACCCGGACGCCGTCCTCGAGCGAGATGACGAGCCGGTGCTGGGCCGCGAGCTCGATGACCGAGGGCCGGGTCGGCACCACCCACCGCGGATCGATGACGGTCGCCCCGATCCCCTGCCCGGCGAGCCGCTCCGCGACCTCGAGGCCGAGCCGGGCGAAGGCGCCGACCGCGACGATGAGCACGTCGCGGTGCGCGGCCTCGCGGAGCACGTCGACGCCGTCGGCGGTGCGCCGCACAGCCGGGATCTCCTGGATCGCGGTGCCCCGAGGGAATCGGATGACGGTCGGCGCGTCGTCGACGGCGACCGCCTCGCGGAGCTCCTCCCGCAGCGTCACGGCGTCCCGCGGCGCCGCGATCCGGATCCCCGGCACGACCTGCAGCACCGCGAGATCCCACTGGCCGTGATGCGAGGCCCCGTCGGGACCGGTGACCCCGGAGCGGTCGAGCACGAAGGTGACGCCGGCGCGGTGCAGCGCGACGTCCATCAGGATCTGGTCGAACGCCCGGTTCACGAAGGTGGCGTAGAGCGCGACGACCGGGTGCAGGCCGCCGAAGGCGAGCCCGGCCGCCGCGGTCACCGCGTGCTGCTCGGCGATGCCGACGTCGATGACGCGACGCGGGAACCGCTCCGCGAAGGGCCCGAGCCCGGTCGGTCCGAGCATCGCCGCGGTGATCCCGACGATGCGCTCGTCCTCCGTCGCGACGTCCAGCAGCTCGTCGGAGAACACCCGCGTCCAGCCGGGCGAGCTCGGCCGCTCCCGCGGCTCCCCCGTCTCCGGATCGATCGGGCCCACCGCGTGGAACTTCTCCGAGTGGTCGGCGAGCGCCGGCTCGTAGCCGCGCCCCTTCTGCGTGATGACGTGGACGAGCACCGGCGCCCCGTATTCCCAGGCCCGGTGCAGGGTGCGGGTGAGCTCGGCGATGTCGTGGCCGTCGACGGGACCCAGGTACTTGATGTCGAGGTTCGAGTAGAGCGCCTCGTTCCCGGTGACGCGAGAGAGGAATGCGTGCAGCGCCGCCCGGGTGCCGCGGTACACGGCGCGGCCGGGCCGGCCGAGTCCCTCGAAGAAGCGCTTGGAGCGCGAGTAGGCCCAGCGGTACGACTTGCGGGTGCGCACGTCGTTCAGGAATCGCGCCATGCCGCCGATGGTCGGGGCGTAGGAGCGGCCGTTGTCGTTGACGATGATGACGAGCCGGCGGTCGTTGTCGTCGGTGATGTTGTTGAGCGCCTCCCAGGTCATCCCGCCGGTGAGCGCGCCGTCGCCGACGACCGCGACGACGCAG
>Ga0164242_10010299_pt1 | contig 10025 bp, 8 predicted proteins | sample OricomgcompostMG_FD_108783 | JGI IMG/M metagenome (GOLD analysis project Ga0164242, IMG submission 108783) | Miracle-Growth compost microbial communities from Emeryville, California, USA - Original compost - Miracle growth compost (MG) ... | reverse complement strand
GTTCCGCCCGCCGCCGAGCCTCGGAGAGTTTGCCTTTTCCCACGTGCAAACAAGCGGGTTTCAGAGAAAGGATCTTTGCGTTGAGCGATAAACAGCGATGGAAGAACCGCCCAAGCGGCTCGAATTGGGGCGATTTCGGGCAGGACGACCAGATCGGTCGCCTGAATCTGCTCACGCCGGCAAAGGTTCGGGCCGCCGCCGCCGAAGTCCGCGAGGGTCGGACATTTTGCCTCAGCCTGCCTCTCGACTATCCGGGCGGGACCGCCATCAACGCCTCCCGCAAGCCGCCCCAACTCGGCCCCGTCATGGACGGGGGCCTCCCCAACATGAACTTCCCCTACTCCAGCAAGAACCCCTCGCATCTCGACGTCCTGTGCGACGATCAAGTGCTCCTGACCCTGCAATACTCGACGCAGTGGGACAGTCTCGCCCATATCGGCCAGGAATTCGACGCCGATGGCGATGGCGCGCCCGAACTCGTCTATTATAACGGATTTCGGGCCGGCGAAGACATATCGGGACCATACGACCATTTGCACGGCGCCCCGACCGGCCAGGAAAGCGGCGCGCGCGCGCTCGGCGTCGACAGGATGGCACAGACCGGGATGCAGGGTCGCGGCGTGCTCGTCGATTTCAAGGCCCATTTCGGTGCGGAGCGCGTCTATGTCGGCTACGATCGGTTGATGCGCGTTCTCGATGCCGACGGCATCACGATCGAAGAGGGCGACATGGTATGTTTCCGCACCGGCTTCGACGAGATGCTGCTGTCGATGAACAAGAATCCGGACGCAGCATTGCTCAGATCGTCCTTCGCCGCCCTCGATGGGCGGGACGCACGCCTTCATCGCTGGATCGAGGAGACGGGACTGGTCGCGCTGATCGCCGACAATATCGCCGTCGAGGCCACGCCGGCCCGTCCGTCGACGGACGAGCGCTTCACGGCGCTGCCGTTGCATGAGGCCTGCCTCTTCAAGCTCGGCGTCTATCTTGGGGAATTCTGGCTGCTGTCGCCGCTGGCCGAGTGGCTGCGTGAGCATGGACGCTCGCGCTTCCTCCTCACCGCGCCGCCGCTACGGCTGCCGGGCGCGGTCGGATCGCCCGTCACGCCGGTCGCCACCGTTTGACGACCACCGATTACCCCAGAATGCCTTCAGCCTTCAGTGCTCCGATCTCGTCGTCGCCGTAGCCGAACTCGGCAAGGATCTCGGCGGTGTGCTCGCCATGGCGCGGTGGCGGGCGCCGGGCGACGCCCGGTGTCGCACTCATGCCGAACGGCATCGCGACCGATTTCAGGGTCCTCGCATCGATCCGTTGCTCGACGACCCCGCCGATGGCGGCCAGTTGCGGATCGTCGGCCGCCTCACCGATGTTGTTGACCTTCGAGACATTGACCTTCGCCCGTCCAAGCCGTTCGACCAGTTCCGCGCAGGTGAGATGCCGGGTCACTTCGCCGAGTTCCCGTACCAGCGCGTCGCGGTTCTTTCGTCTGTCGAAGGCGGTGCGGAATTCCGGCCGATCGAGCCGCTCGGCGTCGAGCGCCGTGGCGCAGCGTTTCCACATGTCGTCGGCGGGCGCGATGATGATGACAGTGCCGTCGGCTGCCTCGAAGGCCTGGTTCGGAACGCTGAGATGGTTAGCCGTTCCCATCCGCTCGCGGATCGTGCCGTCGAGCCAGTATTCGGTGTAGAAATAGTTCAGCAGATGGGCACCGCTCAGGAGCAGCGAGGTGTCTACGCGCTGGCCTTCGCCCGTCTTCTCGCGATGGAGAAGGGCGGCGAGAACCGCCGAGACGAGCCCGAGGCTTGCATGCAGGTCTATGATCGCCGATCCGCAACGCACCGGCGGACGGTCGGGCTCTCCCGTCAGGCTCATGAGCCCGCTATGGGCTTGGAGCGCGATATCGTTCGCGCCGAGATGTGCCAGCGGACCCTCCGTTCCATAGGCGGAGAACTCGCAGTAGACGAGCTTCGGGTTCATCCCGCGCAGCGTCTCGTAATCGAGGCCGAACCTGGCCATCCCGCCGGGCCGGAAATTATGCACCAGGACATCGGCCTTGCTCGCAAGATCCTTCGCGATCTCGCGCGCTCTTTCCTGCCGGAGGTCGAGCACCATGCTTCTCTTGTTCCGGTTCAGCGCCAGGAAGGACGGGCTGGCGCCGAACTTTTGCATGACCTCTTCCGTAACGCCGAACGTCCTGGCGTCGTCCCCATGGCCCGCATCCTCGATCTTGATCACGTCGGCGCCGAGATCGCCCAATATCTGGGTAGCGGCCGGCCCCGCGAAAATGCGGGAAAAGTCGAGCACTCGAATATCCTTCAGGACGGCTTCCACGAACAACAACCTCGTAAACGGACGGAGAGCGGCGCCTTCCACCGCCATGCGGAAGCGCTTGATGGACCCGCAGGACTATCATCGCCCAGCCGTGGCCAGAACATGCTCTACCTGCCGAGGAACTTTTCGCGACGCGCAAAGAAATGCCAGATGGCGACACCGGACGGGCGATGCGTCGTCCAGCCTTCCGATTTCGGCGGAATGCAGCTTTTCATTATTTGCAAAGACGAATAGGCGTTGCATGCGATTCCCGATGCTATTGTTCCCACGGGAAAGATCGGAGAGGAGGTCGATCGCCGATGGATAGTCTTCGCGCCTTGCGCGTCTTTGCAATGGTGGTGCGCAGCGGAAGCCTTTCCGAAGCCGGGCGCCAGATCGGCATGTCGCCGGCTTCGGTCTCCCGTCATGTCAATTCCATCGAAGATCGCATAGGCAGCCGGCTGCTCAACCGCAGCAGCCGCAAGCTGACGTTGACCGAGGCCGGAGAGCTTTATTTCCAATACGCCGAACACATCCTCAGCCAGTTGGAGGAGGCCGAAAGCAGTATTTCGCAACTTCAGGGGTCGCCGAGGGGGACGCTCAGGGTCCACTCGAGACTGCTGTTCGGCACCCAGCATCTGATTTCAGCGATCCCGACCTTCCTCAAGACCTATCCGGACATCAAGGTGGACCTGATGTTGTCCAATCAGGTCGTCGATCTTGTCGAGCAAAACATAGACGTCGATATCCGTATCGGGAAACTCCAGGATTCGTCGCTCATCGCCAAGAAGCTGCTCGGCAGCGAAAGGGTGCTGTGCGCCTCGCCGGGGTATCTTTCGCGCTCGGCGCCGATCCGCGCGCCGCAGGACCTCGCCGCACACAACTGCCTGACCTACCGCATGAATATGGGTCGCACCGTTTGGCGTTTCGCCGACGGTAACGACATGATCACCGAAGTGCCGGTCGAGGGCAATTTCCAATCCGACTACGGGCCGTCCCTCAGAATGATGTCCCTCGACGACGTGGGCATCGCCTTGATGCCCGACTGGTCGGTTCGCGCCGACCTTGCCGCCGGTACGCTCGTGCGCGTCCTCGGAGAATTTCGCGTCAGTTACGCAGCGTTCGAGAACGGGGTCTTCGCCGTCTACCAGCCGAGCCGCTACATGTCCGCGAAAGTACGGGTCTTCATCGATTTCCTCGTGGCCCTGTGCAAGGAAAAAACGCTCTAGCTGTGGAGCCTCAACAGCGGTTCAGTGATTGACTGAATCGAGAGGGATTCCCGTGCTGTGGATTTTGTGGTTCAGGATGCTGGCTGGGAAGGAGGCCGGCATCTGATGACAGCACCTCTGTAACGGCAGGCTTCCATTTCCGCTTATCGAGAACCGTAGTGGGGCGTCCCTGCTGAATGCGGAAGTTTCCCAGCGATGCTTGCGGGGCCTTCCGGCTCAGGTATTTCGCCTCCAGCCATGCATCAAACTCGTGGAGCATGATGTTGGACAGGAGCGGCGATGGCACGTCGCCTTGCGGAACACTTCGCTGGGCATCGCGACCAGGCCACGGCGTGACGAGCCTTGAGAATGCGCCAGAGAAGACCGACAAACCGTCCGTCGCGCAACCGTCGCCGCACGCATTGCAGGAGCCGCCGGCGATGGACGGTGTCGAAGTTAGTCGCCAGGTCACCTTCGATGATCCAGGCAATGTATTCCCGACCAGCTTCACGGAGCGCTTCAATAAGAGGTCCCGAACCCCGGGCCAACCGGGCGATTTGCGCCGGCCGTTGAATATGCTCGCCAACGGGCCGTGCGATGTTTGTGCAAACGGGAACAGCTCTATGTTGGCCAGCAATTGTCGTTCTCTTATGAGCGCCGGCAGTTATGTTAGATCAGAGTGATCCGGTGCATCAACCTCCGAGGCGGGCGTTCTTGACGGTCACCCGAAAGAGTATATGGTGTAACCGATTACAAAATGACTGGGAGTCATAGGCCGGGAGGATTATTATGCCGGGACAACCCTTGTTCATTGCGGGCATCGCTGCACTTGCAACAGTAGTTTCATTAGCCCAGACAACGTCGGCAATGGCCTTTGACTGGAAGAAGTGGAGCGGTCAGACAGTCCACTTTCTTGTCAACAACAATCCGATAGGAAATGCACTCCTCAAGCATAAAAGTCAGTTCGAAGATCTGACCGGCATAAAGCTCGTCGCAGATCAGTATCAGGAACAGCAGATGCGCCAGCGCCTGCTGACAGCCATGAATGCTCGTAGCACCGAGTTTGATATCTTCATGACACTTCCTTCTCTCGAGGGAAAACAGTTTGCCGCAGCTGGCTGGTACGAAGATCTTGGAAAATATGCTGCGTCTGCTCCACAATCTTATGACTACAAGGGGCTAAGCAAAGCGCTTCTGACGGCCGCTACATATGACGGCCACCTGACGAGCCTTCCGATCAACGTAGACGGGCCAGTCCTTTACTACAGAAAAGACATTCTAACGGAATGTGGACAAACCATTCCTGCAAAAATAAACGGCCTGCCGACGTTGTTCTCGAAATTGAAGGCCTGCAAATCCGCTATTGTCCCGTTCGCATCGAGAGGATTGAAAGCGGCCGCACCTTATACGTTCAGCGCCTTCCTTCATAATATGGGAGGGGAATACCGCAAGGACGGAAAGCCCCAGCTTTGTTCCACGGCGGACAAGGAAGCGCTCCGGATGTACACAGACATCCTCAGAAAATACGGTCCACCTGGCGTGATCAATGCGAACTTTTATCAGGTGGCCGATCTTTTCCGATCCGGGAGAGCAGCGATGGCATTCGAATCCGTCAATCAGCTAGAGTACATCCTTAAGAACCCGCAGCGCCAGAAAGATACTGCGGTGACGCTCCTGCCTCCGGGCAAAGGCGGGTCCGTTCCCACAGTGATAGGCTGGGGCCTGGCAATGTCGCCTTACAGCGGCAAGAAGGGGCCGGCCTGGTATTTCCTACAATGGGCGACGAGCCCTAAAACCCAGAACGAGATCGCGCTGGACGGCGTCGCAGTGCCCCGTGCGTCCGTCTCGAAATCCCCAGAGTTCCAAGCCTTGACAAGCAAATTTCCAGCTCGCAAGGAGCGGCAAGCAGCGCTCGAAGAGATGCTGTCAACCGGCTCCTCAGAAGTTGGGGTCCCGATTATCGCAAACCGAGAGTCCCGGGAATATATTGGCTCCGCCATTGGCGATCTGATTCTTGGTCAAGGCACCGTCGAGACCGCCTGTAAGAAGGCCGACGCGTCGATCGAAGCGCTTATCAAGCAAGAGCGATAATCCTTAGGTCTCTGGAAGGACATTCCACACCATCCTTCCAGCCCTGCGAGAGGGCCATTGAATGCGAACCGTCTTCGTCATGTTCGATTCTCTGAATCGTCGAAGCATGGGTTGTTACGGAGGAACGCTCCATACGCCTAACTTCGACCGGTACGCGGCACGTTCGGTCGTGTTCGACAATCATTATGTCGGAAGCTTGCCGTGCATGCCTGCCCGTCGCGACCTCCATACCGGCCGACTTAATTTTCTCCACAGGAGCTGGGGTCCGCTTGAGCCGTTCGATGCATCATTTCCTGAAATACTCGCCCGTTCGGGAACGCACACTCATTTGCTGACGGACCACTACCATTATTTCGAGGACGGCGGCGCGACCTATCATAACAGATATACAACCTGGGATTGCGTTCGTGGCCAGGAATGGGACCCCTTCATTCCGGTCGTCGCCCCGCCGGTGGAGGAATTTTCAAGGCAATACCACCGGCTGCAATACGATGACCGGACGAAAGCCATGGGCGGAAATGGCCGGCTTCAAAGTATGATCAATCGCCGTCGCATCGACCATGAAAGCGACTACACGCTGGTCCAATGCGTGGAAAAGGCATTGCAATTTCTAGAATGCAACGCAAAGGACGACAACTGGCTGTTGCAACTCGAATGTTTCGATCCTCACGAACCGTTCATGGCCCCGGAACGGTTCCGGCGTCTTTATCCTCGCGCTTATGATGGCCCTGTCCTCGATTGGCCGCGCTATGCCAGGGTCCAGGAATCACCGGACGAGATTGCCGAATTGCAGGCGAACTATGCCTCACTCCTCTCGATGTGCGACGCGTATTTCGGGAAGATACTGGACTATTTCGACGAACACGGCCTCTGGAATGACACGGCACTGATCCTGACGACGGATCACGGTTATATGCTTGGCGAGCACGACTGGTGGGCGAAGAACCGTATGCCCGTCTATCAGGAAATCGCCCATATCCCTCTTATCATTCATCATCCGTATTTCCAGGACCAAGCCGGCTCGCGGCGCAGTGGCCTGACACAGACGCCGGACATCATGCCGACTATTCTTGATTTCCACGGGAAGACGTGGCCGGAAACCGTCACTGGCAAGTCTCTCTTACCGGCAATGGCGAGTGACATCAGGATTCACGACAGCGTCATCTACGGCATGTTCGGTGGCTCCATCAACGTGACGGACGGGCGCCATACATATTTCCGATATCCGCTGTCGCCGGACACCCGCGACCTATGGGAATACACATTGATGCCAACGCATCACTCGTGCCCCTTCGCCAAGAAGGAATTCGAGAATGCGTCACTCGTCAACACGTTCGCATTCACGGCAGGCTTTCCGGTAATGAAGCTTCCAGCCTGTCCCGATGCAAAACGGCCGCCGATCGCCATTGGTGGATTCGCCGATGGCAACACGGTGCTCTACGATCTTCAGGCCGACCCCGGACAGATGACACCGCTCGACGATCCCGAGACACAGGCACGGCTTACGCATGAGATGGCAAGGCTGATGATCGTGAACGAGGCGCCACCGGAGGCGTTTGAAAGATTGTCACTCGGGCAGAGCTGCGCCTGACATCGTTTGGCTGCGGTAGTTTTCCGGAAGGGACAACGAGACCCGCTCATTTTGCCGTCGTTGCAGCATCATTGATCGGCTGTCTAGGCGAAAGTCCATTAAGCGTTTTCAAAAATCGACGCATCTCGAAAACGGCTTTGTCGAGCGTTTAAATATTATTATTCTGCTATAACAAGATAATGCCATCCAATGAACCAAGACGCTCGCAACGGCCGCTGAAATCGGATACATATCCTGTCATTCTAGAATGCAGGAATGGGAGGATCAAAATGCTATTCAAAGTCGGGAATGTCCGGTCTACAGCAACCGGATTGGCGGGGTTGGGCTTAGGCCTTCTGCTTGCCGGCACGGCCGCCACGGGTGCGCGCGCGGCGGATTTCAACTGGATGGCCCACAAGGGAGAGACCGTCGAGTTCCTGGCCAACAACAATCCGATCGGGACGGCAATCCTGAAATACAAGGACGATTTCGAGAAGCTGACCGGCATCACCCTCAAGGTCGACACCTACCAGGAACAGCAGATGCGCCAGCGCCTGCTGACGATCATGAACGCGCATAGCGACGAGGCCGACGTCTTCATGACGCTGCCCTCGCGCGAAGGCGAGCAATTCGCCGCCGCCGGCTGGTACGCCGATCTGATGCCGCTTGCCAAGAAAGACGTCTCGCCGGACTACAATTTCGACGATCTCAGCCCGGCGCTCGTCAAGGCCGCGACCTTCAACGGCATATTCACCGGTATTCCGCTCAATATCGAGGGACCGCTGCTCTACTACCGCACCGACGTCTTCGAGAAGTGCAAGGTGGCGCCGCCGAAATCGATCGACGATATCGCTGCGGCCGCCCAGAAGATCAAGTCCTGCGATTCGTCGGTGACGCCCTTCGCCTCGCGCGGGCTGAAGCCGGCGCTGCCCTACACGTTCAGCGTCTTCCTGCACAATATGGGCGGGTCCTACATAAAGGACGGCAAGTCCGACCTGTGCTCGCCAGCCGGCAAGAAGGCGCTGCAGACCTATTCCGACCTTCTCAAGAATTACGGCCCTCCCGGCGTCGTGAACTACAGCTTCTATCAGCTTACCTCACTTTACAGGGCCGGCCGCTCTGCCATGTCGTTCGAATCGTCGAACGAGTTCCCCTCGATCATGCAGGGCGACGCGCGGCTCAAGGATACCGCCATCGTGCCTTTGCCGGCCGGCGCCGGCGGCTCGCATCCGACGGCGATCGGCTGGGCGCTGGCCGTGTCGAAATTCAGCAAGCATCAGGATGCCGCCTGGTATTTCGTGCAGTGGGCGACGAGCCCGAAGATGCAGGCGAAGCTCGCGCTCCAGGGCATCGCCCCGCCGCGCAAGTCGGTCTCCCAGGACCCCGAATATCGCAAATGGCTCGAATCCCAGCCGATCCGGCAGAAATGGCAGGAGGCGATCGACCAGCTCGCAAAGGACGGCACGTCCGAAGTCGGCTACCCGATCGTGCGCAACCCGGAATCGCGTGAGTTCATCGGGCAGGCGGTCGACAGCATCCTTCTCGGCACGTCGTCGGTCGACCAGGCCTGCAAGGCGGCCGACGACAAGCTCGATGCTTTGATCCAGCAGAAATAAGCCCCTCCCAAGGCTACCTGTCATGGCCGGCCAGCGGTCGGCCATGACCTTTTCCGGAAGGCGCAACATGTCCCTAAAGAGCACCCTGACGCTTCCAAGCGATTTTCGTGCCGTGGTCGTCGGCGGGGCCGGCGGCATCGGCCAGCCGATCTGCGAACTCTTTGCCGAGCTCGGCGCCAGCGTCGCCGCCACGGCCGTCAGCGAAAAGGAGCTTCGCCAGTCGCGCCTTGCCGGGGTCGACGGCATCAGCCTGACGGCGCTCGACGTCGCCGACGATGCCGCGGTGGACGCCTTTGCCGGCGGCTTCGAGCGTATCGACCTGCTCGTCAACTGTGCCGGCATCCTGCGCCGCGATGCCGAATTCGATCGCGATGTCTTCCGCAAGGTCATCGACATCAATCTGATCGGCACATACGGCACCTGTCATGCGTTTCACGACGCCCTTGCGGTCCGCGGCGGCTCGATCATCAACATCGCTTCGATGAACGCCTATTCGGCGCTGCCTCGCCTTCCGGCCTATTGCGCCAGCAAGGCCGGGGTCGTCATGCTGACCAAGAGCCTGGCGCTCGCCTGGGCGAAGGACGGCATCCGCGTCAACGCCATCGCCCCCGGCTTCATCGAGACGGCGATCAACGCCGAGGGCCGCAAGGACGTCGAACACTACCGCCGGATCGCCGCGCGCACCGCCTTCAACCGCTGGGGCCAGCCCGAAGAGATCGCCGGCGCGGCCGCATTTCTGGCGATGCCGGCGGCAGGCTACATCACCGGAACCGTGCTTGCCGTCGACGGCGGTTTCCTCGCGAGTTGACGGGAGCGGGCAATGCCTGAGCCACAACGGAAAGATTCCACCCGCCTCGAGCTGGCGAGCCTGTCGCTGCCGGCCCTGATCTACACCGTGGCGATGATCGCGTTTCCTTTCATCTACACGATCTGGCTCAGGTCCAACCAGTCAGCGGTGCCCGCTTGACCGTCTAGCTCACACGCCCGGCGGATCGCCGTACTGGAAATTCCCGTATACCGGATTCAGATCAGGCTCGACAGAATCACGGATGTGCTCTTTGAGCTTGCTCGTCAAGCTCGTGACTATTGCGCCGAATTCGGGGACAGAAGCAACGTTCTCAATCTCGTCAGGATCGCTGTCCATGTCGGCCAGGAAGACGTCTTCGTAAGTCGCATCGGGAATATGGCCGTCGATACGAACATTCATGTCGAGGCGAAAGCGCTTCGTTC
>Ga0164242_10010298_pt1 | contig 10025 bp, 12 predicted proteins | sample OricomgcompostMG_FD_108783 | JGI IMG/M metagenome (GOLD analysis project Ga0164242, IMG submission 108783) | Miracle-Growth compost microbial communities from Emeryville, California, USA - Original compost - Miracle growth compost (MG) ... | reverse complement strand
TATAAGTAAATTTTGTTTGTACCAAGCCTAAAGCAAATTGATTATGCTTTAGGTCAAAGATTCGCCCTCCGTTAATCCCTGATTTAGGATTATTAAAATTGTATTGATAATAAACATCTGCATAGCCAGAAAGTACAAGGTTTCCTTTTGTAGGAATAGAATCTTGTTGTGCAAAAGATGAAAATCCGGAAAAGAGGCTAATTGCTACTAAAAGAAGGTCTGTTTTTTTCATGCTTTCGCTTTTAAATGTTTCCAAGGTTTAAAATTTAACCAATTTTAAGTAAAAAAATATAAAATTAAAAATAATAGGGTAAAAATTTACCTTATTTTTTTATAAAAATGTTTTTTTCTTTTTAAATAGGTCCATTTTTTAATATAAAAACAGCCAAAATATACTTTAGGGGGTCAAAAGGGGTATTTGGATGAAAATAAGGGCTTCTTTTTACTTTATTTTTGGGGCAAAGAACTTTTTATAGTTTAAAATGGCAGGAAAAGTGCTTTTTTAAGAAAGAAGGTTTAAAATTTAACCCATTTGTCGAAAAAAGCGTAAATTGCTTAAAAAGCAGGAAACTCTTACTATTTAAGTATTTATACTTTAAATAGCTTGTCCAAAAGAAAGGCGCATGGATTTATACAATCAAAAAGGAAAAAGCATCCCACAGAAAATTGTCATCATAACACTAGAGGCGCTGCTCCTATGGGCTTCTTATTGGATCTTATTCCAAAATGGGGGAAGCTTTCTCTTCAATCGATTGGGCATATTGGGGCTTTCTGCTACAACAGAAAGAAAAATGATCCTTTTCGCTTTTTCTATAATCATATTTCTCCGCATGGGTTTTATGATGCTTTATTTATTGAAACGGAAAATTCCCTGGGAAGAAAGTTTTAGTGTACCGTTTGCTTTTGCTCTCTATTATATTGGCTTTGCCTTATTGGCTTTACCTACGGAGAAATCAACAGGTTATATAGATTATTTCGGGATTGCTCTTTTTGCTTTGGGTTCTTTCCTCAATACCTATAGCGAACTCCAACGGCATTTTTGGAAACAGAAGCCGGAAAATAAGGGCAAACTATATACAAAAGGGCTATTTCGATATGCCATGCATATTAATTTCTTTGGCGACTTTCTTTGGGTAAGCGGGTATGCTGTTCTTACCGGAAACCCTTATGCCGTATTTATCCCTATTTTGCTTTTTTGTCTATTCGTGTTTTACAATATCCCACAGTTAGATAGCTATTTATCGAAGAAATATGGACAAGCATTTGTAGAATATACCCAAAAGACAAAGCGGTTTATTCCTTTTATTTATTGAAAGTATTGCTTCTTTTATTTGTATTGATTGTTTTAAAAGCAGAAAATATGCGTAAAATAAAAAGCCTGATTGCCCTAAGTGGCATTATCTTCGTTCAGGCTGCTTGTTCCAATATTGGACAAGAGCAAACCGAGCGGCAACAAGTAAAACCAAAGCAATTTTTGGGAATGTACCAAGGGCTTTTTCCTTGTGCCGACTGTCCGGGTATTGAAGTAAACCTAAGGCTCAGGCAAGACTCAAGCTTTATTGAAACGTTTTTGTACCAAGACAGCAATGGCATATCAGCTACCGAGCAAGGTCGTTGGGAAAGGAAAGATAGTCTTCTTATACTCCTGGTTCCCCCCAATCAACAGAAAACAGCTTATTGGATAAAAACAGATTCGACCTTGGTAATGCTTCAGCAAGACAAAAAAGAAATACGAGGCCCCTTAGCAGCTTTCTATATCCTTGCCAAAATAGAACCCATAGCCCCGGCATCTTTTTCGGGGAATTATCTAGCGGGAGAAAAGGGGAAAGGCGCTAAAAAACTAGTTTTGACTTATATTTCCAAGGGCAATTTTAGTGTGGCAATTAGCTCTGAGGGAGAGGAAAAGGATTGTAATTTTAAGGGCAAAGGAAAATTAGTAAACGATCAAATCCTCGTTCCTTTAAAAGAGGTAAATGCTGCATTGGACGGCGTAATGTCAATTAGGCTAAAAAACGGCCGGGCAGAAGTATTTGCTGCCGATTTTGGACATCGTTCCGACTTGGTGTTTTTTTGCAATGGGAAATATTCTCTAGCAGGCGATTATAAAAAACAGTAGAGGGAGAATTGCTTTAATTTGAAGTCAACACGCTTAAACCTACTCTTCGCTTGAGAAAGTACAATCTTTGAATTTTAGTGTATCCTTAAATATTTCAGGTTTTAGGATAGGTTTCCCTTTTAGCATACGTACACATTCCTGGATTCCTTCGACAATACTTGGGTGGGGGTAAATTAATTCTGCCAGTTCTTCAACGCCTTTATCCATAGAAATAAGCAAAGCAATAGCCTGAATAGCACTGGACGCATGCTCACCTACTGCCCGCATACCCAATATTTTCATTTGTTCGTCATTGGTTACAAGCATTTTAAAAAAACCCTTGGTATTTCTCATCGCAATTGCTCTTGGTATAAGACTGTAGTCGAGGCTTACCATTTTATAGCAGAGCTTTTGCCTTTGTGCTTCTTGTTCATTTATCCCAACTGCCGCAGTTTCCGGGTTCAGAAACATGATGGTTGAAATATTATTATATGAAATTCTTTTATCGGAAACACCAACTATTCTTTCGACGGCATGCCTGCCTTCCAACTCACCTACGTTTACGAGAGCAAAATCGGTAGTAAGGTCCCCTACGGCATAGATATTGGGTATAGAAGTTTGTGTATCATCTGCTTGAATGATTCCTCTTTCCGTAACCTGCACGCCCACATTCTCCAACCCCAGATTTTCAATATTGGGGACTCTTCCAACAGAAACCAGGGCTTTTTTAACTCTAAAAACCTCATTTACGCCGTTTTTATACGAAAGCTCGTATTCAACCTCTCCTTCCTTGATTTCCATTCGGATAAGCCGTGAGTTCCGATGGATACATACACCGTTATCTTCAAGGTTTGCCTCAATGTTCAGGGAAACATCATCATCTTCAAAAGGAAGGATACGATCGGCTTTATCTATCAGGAAAACATTTGTCCGACCAAAATTTGAGAAAATAGTTGCCCATTCGCAGCCAATAACGCCTGCTCCGAGTATAACCATGCTTTCCGGAAAATCTTTGAAGGACTCTATGCCATCGCTGGTAACAATCGTTTTTTCATCAATGGAAATATCCGGCAATTTTCGGGGCCTGCTTCCGGTAGCTAAAATAATATTATTTGCCCAAATCACTTCTTTGCCCTTTACACCTGTTATTTGTACTTCATTTTTGCTAAGAAGCAAAGCCTCTCCTGCTTTGAAACGTATAATTTCCGGTTTTTTCCTTTCCAGCAATAAAAGATGGGTTTCTAACTGTATTTTCCTGAAAAAAATAGCATCATTTACATCCCTGAGTATATCCCTGAATTTTATTGAAATAGCACCGGTACATTCGTGCAGCCTTCTTCGCGCATTGGCAATATCTTTGGAAATCTCCCAAAATGTTTTTGAAGAAAGAGCTCCATTGTAAAGCCCCGCTCCTCCAATTTTATTCTTTTCAATCAGAAGTACCTTCATTTTAAAATCTACGGCTCTCATTGCTGCCACATACCCTGAAGAACCTCCGCCAATAACACAAACATCAAAATTTTCCATAAGGAAACAGAAAGACTACCTAGGAAATAAAGCAAAAGGGAGCGTTTTTTGTTAAAGAAAAATTGGTATACCTGAAATGGAGGTACTGTAATTTTATATATGCAGCAGTTTATTCTTTTTATATAATATCTTTATTCGAAAAATATGAAAAGCTTTTATTTCTTATTCTTTATCCTGTCTTTTTCAGGCTGCAAAGCGACATCTCCTGGAGATACCCTAAAAGCAAACGGAGTAGTTCAAAAAGGGATACCCGTTGGTGCAGATGGTTGTGGGGATATGATTGTAATTGATTCTGTTCCTTATAAAGCAATTGGTATCCCTGCCGAATTTTTGAAAGACGGTTTAGAGGTAAAAGTGCGATACATTCCTGCTGAACCCTTTCGGTGTGGTAGAGGAGGGAAAGCCATCCCTTCCGTAAAAATTCTTTCTATTCGGAAAAAGTAATCTGAACATTTAATTTAAGCTTTGGTTTTCTTTTGAGTTATTAAAAAAAACCAAAGAACCATGACAAACGTAAAAGAAACAAAACAAGCTGCTGATCACCTACTGGAGGTGCTTAATGAAAGAATCCTTGGTTATAAAAAAGCAGCAGAGAAAGTAGATGATACTTCTTTAAAAACAATTTTTAAGGACTATTCCAAGCAGGCTGAAGATTTTGCAGACGAACTACTTCCTTTTAGTGATAAGCAAGAATGGTCTGAATCTGAAACAAGTGCAACAGGCGATATGTGGAGAGTTTGGATGGATTTGAAATCGGTCCTGACCGGTGGAAGTAACGATGCCATGGTTAAGGCGAGCATTAAAGGCGAAAAGGATGCTATTAAAAACTTTGATAATGTATTGAAAGACAATACAAATCTTGATCCGGAGCTTAGAGGAATTGTATCAAAACAAGTTTCTCTCATGAAAACAGCTTGCGAAAGACTGGAAAAACTTAAATCTTAGGCAAAGATTTAAAAAACGAAATTCGCAGTGCCTGTTTATTTAAGGTAAATAGGCACTGCTTTTTATATTATACATAGATTTTCCTAAAAATATCAATGGATTTATACCTTCTGTTGAAATTGATAATGTAAAAACTTTCCTTTACCTTTGTTGTATATACAAAAGAAGTTTTTACAATTAAACTGTTTCCGTATGAAATTGGAGGATGAGCTAAAAACGAAATTCCAGAGTGAATTACAAAAGTCTTTTTTAAATATAATATATACAGGAAGCTGGTTACACAATAAGGTTGAGGGGATTTTGAAACCCTTTAACCTTTCACACCAACAATATAATGTATTGAGAATTCTTAGAGGAAAACATCCCGGGCAATTAAACTTGCAGGATATTTCTGAAAGAATGATTGACCGAATGTCTAATGCTACCCGTTTGGTTGAAAAACTAAGAATGAAAGGCTTGCTCACAAGAGAAATTTGCCCCGAAAACAGGCGCAAGGTGGAGATAAAAATTACCGAAAAAGGCTTAAAACTTCTTTCTGCCTTAGATGAAGTCATTAAAAAGGGGAATGAAGCGATTCTAAGTAAAATTACCGAAGCAGAAGCCTTAGATCTAAACAATTACTTGGATAGAGTTCGGTCTTAAAGGGTTTTTACTATTCAAATATATATATACATACAATTTATGTGTAAACATCAACAAAACAAGCGACTAAAAATGTGCTTATAAAATAAGAATAAACCCAAAGTATTTTTAGGACAAACAATAAAAAGAAGAAAAATGGAAAATTCAGAGAAAGTAAAGACCCTGCTACACAGGGCAAATACACGGGGACATGCAAATCATGGTTGGCTAGACACTTCTCATACTTTTAGCTTTGCAGGGTATTACGAGGAAGAAAGAGTACATTTTGGCTTATTGAGGGTTTTAAATGATGACGTGGTAGCACCCGGCATGGGTTTTGGTAAACATCCACATGATAATATGGAAATTGTTTCTATTCCACTTCAGGGAGCACTTGAACATAGCGATAGTGAAGGCAATAAACAGGTTATACGAACAGGGGATGTGCAGATTATGTCCGCAGGAAGCGGTTTGCGACATGCAGAATACAACCATTCCAAAGAAGAACCAGTAAACTTTCTTCAGATTTGGGTTTTCCCCAAAGTAAGAGATATAGAACCCCGTTACGAACAAAAAACTTTTGCGGAAACCGAGCGGAAAAATAAACTTCAGACAATCGTTTCTCCGGAAGATAGCAACGTTTTATGGATCAATCAGGATGCCTATTTTTCAAGACTTGATTTGGACAAAGGGAAAGAACTGGATTATACCGTAAAACGGAAAGAAAACGGAGTTTATATTTTTGTATTAGAAGGTTCTGTATCGGTAGAGGGAGAAGTATTAAACAAGCGGGATGGTATGGGAATTACTTTTAAAGAGCATATTACGCTAAAGGCAGAGGAAGCAACGCAATTATTACTAATCGATGTTCCCATGGAGGATTAGCCAAGCAAAAAGCTTGTTTTTCCTCTTTCTTTTCTTTCTTCCGTCTTTAATGATAAATTGCTTATTTTTGAAGCATAGTAAAACAAGTAAAAATGAGTAAAACGATTATATATAGTTCTGAAGCTCCTGCTCCTATTGGCCCATATAGCCAGGCGATTTTAGTGAAGGATACTTTGTTTGTTTCCGGTCAGATTGCCTTAGAAGTACAATCAGGTATGCTTGTTCAGGGCGATATACAAAAAGAGACCCACCAGGTAATGAAAAATATCGGTGCTATACTGAAAAAGGCAGGCATGGGTTTTACAAACGTAGTAAAATGCTCCATTTTTGTAAAAGACCTAGAGGATTTCGGAGCAATCAATGAAACATATGGATCTTATTTCCCTTCCAATCCCCCGGCGCGGGAAACTGTAGAGGTAAGCCGTTTGCCTAAAGATGTGCATGTGGAAATTTCTTGCATAGCAGTAGGGTAGTAAGAAGCAGGATTATAATTTTAAATTGAAGCAGTAGAAGTTTTATGAGTAAAGAGGTTAGAGTCAGATTTGCACCAAGCCCCACAGGTGCTTTACATATTGGAGGCGTAAGAACCGCATTGTACAATTATCTTTTTGCAAAAAAGAATAAGGGAAAAATGCTTTTACGTATTGAAGATACCGATCAGACAAGATTTGTCCCCGGGGCTGAAGCATATATTCGCGAAGCCTTGGAATGGATAGGGATTAAGATAGATGAAAGCCCCTGGAATGGTGGCAAACATGTACCCTATCGGCAATCGGAAAGAAAGCCCATTTATATGGAGTATGCAATGAAACTTGTGGAGGAAGGAAATGCCTATTATGCTTTTGATACACCAGAAGAACTGGAAGCGATGCGGGAAAGATTAAAGGCTGCAAGAGTTGCTTCTCCTCAATACAATGCCATTACCCGGATGACCATGAAAAACTCGCTTACGCTTCCGGAAGATGAAGTAAAGAAAAAACTTGCAGCAGGTGAACCTTATGTTATCCGGTTTAAAGTTCCCAGGAAAGAAGAAGTAAGGCTAAACGACCTTGTGAGAGGTTGGGTAATGGTGCATTCTACCGTCATGGATGATAAAGTCCTTATGAAATCCGATGGTATGCCCACTTACCACCTTGCCAATGTAGTTGATGATCACTTAATGGAAATTACACATGTTATAAGAGGGGAAGAATGGTTGCCTTCCGCTCCATTACACGTGCTTTTATATAAATTTTTAGGTTGGGAAGCATCTATGCCCCAGTTTGCGCACCTCCCATTGCTTTTAAAACCCGACGGAAATGGCAAATTAAGCAAAAGAGACGCCGACGCCGGAGGGTATCCTATATTTCCGCTTGACTGGAAAAATCCGGAAACGGGCGAAATATGGAAGGGCTTCCGCGAAGCCGGTTATCTTCCCGACGCCACTACAAACTTTCTTGCCTTTTTAGGTTGGAATCCCGGTACGCAACAAGAGCTTTTTTCTATGCAAGAATTGTGTGAGGCCTTTTCAGTAGAACGTATTGGAAAATCAGGGACAAAATTTGATATTCAAAAAGCACAATGGTATAACCAACAATACCTAAAAGCAAAGCCCGATAAGGAGTTGGCAAATTATTTAATAGAAGAACTAGGAAAACATACTATTACTACAACACAAGAGAAAGCAGAACAAATCGTTAGTTTAATGAAAGAGCGTATTGTCTTTCCAAAAGACTTTTGGGAAGAAGGGCGGTTTTTCTTTCAAAGTCCTGAGGCCTACGATGAAAAAGTCGTTGCCTCTAAATGGACGGGAGAAGCAGTTGATGCAATAGCCGATTTTAAAGTACAGCTTGATCTGCTTGCCGAAATCAAGGCCGAAGAAGCTAAAAAAGTGCTTACAGAAGTGCTTGAGAAAAGAAATCTTAAGATTGGAAAAATCCTGCAAGCACTTAGAGTTGCCGTAACAGGTAAAGGAGCTGGCCCCGATTTAATGGAAATAATTGAAGTGCTTGGAAAAAAAGAAACGGTTTTACGAATCGAAAAAGCGCTACAAGTGTTAAATAATAAAATAAGGGTTTGAGTTATGGGAAAAAAAATGGATGATAAAGAAAAGCAGCCAAGGGTAAATAAAGAATTAAAGGGGTTTAATATCCGAATAAATACTTTCGGAGAAATTATTTCCGATTATAACCTAGACAACATCAATAGTTTCTTAAACAAAAACGTTGACGATAAAAAACTTCGGGATCGAGGGAATCTAGATACTGCTCAGGAAGATAGCGAATAAGGAAATTTATTCGTAAAACTATTTTTATCCGGGTATTTTTTTAATTATCCGGAACGTATTTTTTATTTTAGCCTATTTAATACTTTGCTTACTTCTTTTTAAAATGCACTAAGTGCATTAAATAAAAACTAAATTTACGAAATGATGGTAACCAAAAGCATTTATTATTTCTTTACAGAAATGAATGAAAAAGCATTGCTTTTAGGTAAAAAAGAAAATTTAATAATCTAACCCTTTTGAATGAAAAAAATCAACATAGGTATAATTAGAGAAGGAAAAGTCCCACCGGACAAAAGAGTTGCCTTAATGCCCGATCAATGCGTGGAAGTGCAGCAAAAATACCCCAACCTTTCTGTTTTTATTCAGCCAAGTGACATCCGGGCTTTCTCCAATAAAGAATATGCCGAAAAAGGCCTTACTCTTACAGAAGACCTTTCTCATTGTGATGTGCTTTTTGGTATTAAAGAAGTTCCAATACACTTATTAATCCCGGATAAAACCTATTTCTTCTTTTCACATACCTTAAAAAAACAGCCCTACAATCAAAAATTATTGCAGGCCGTCCTTGAGAAAAAAATTAAGCTTATCGACTATGAAGTATTGACCGATGTGCAGGGTAACCGTTTGATTGCCTTTGGGAAATTTGCCGGGATCGTAGGTGCTTATAATGCTTTACTTTTGTATGGCAAAAGAGAAAAACGCTACAAATTGAAACCTGCTTATAAGTGCTTTGATTTGCAGGAGGTTTTATCTGAATTGAGAAAAGTGAGCCTTGGCGCAGTAAAAATTGTTGTTACGGGGCGAGGCAGAGTGGGGAATGGTGCAAAGCTAATACTTGAACAAGTAGGTGTAAAACAAGTAAGCCCCAAAGATTTTTTGAGTAAAGATTTTCAAGAAGCTGTATTTTCTCTCGTCTCTTCAGAGGATTATTACCATGAAATAAATAACGCGGAATTTAATAGGGATGCTTTTCATAAAAATCCCCAAAATTACACTTCCACTTTTATAGGTTTTGCAAAAGTAGCCGATATCCTTATCGCAGGTGCTTATTGGGATCCACAAAGCCCCAAATTATTTGAGCGGGAAGATCTCCAAAGAGTAGATTTTAAAATTAAAATTGTTGCCGATATTACCTGCGATATAAATGGCTCTATCCCTTCCACGATAAAACCAAGCACTATTTATGACCCTGCTTATGATTATAACCCATTTACATACAGTATTGAACCTTTGTTTTCAGGACAAGAAAATATTACGGTGATGGCAATTGATAATCTGCCCGGTGAATTGCCTCGCGATGCCTCCCGTGATTTTGGCGGACAATTGATTGCACAAATTTTCCCCTTAATAAGCACAGGGAACGACCCTGAAGGTATCTTAAGCAGAGGCGCAATGACTACCAATACAGGTATTTTAACGGAACAATTTAACTATTTGGGAGATTATGTAAATAGAAATTGACTTATCTTTTTTGTTTACAAGCATATTTGCATATGCGGAAAGAAGGTTCTGCATATTCTGAATTATCCCTAAATTTGTATTATTAAATTAAAAAATTGGATGGATAAGTATTCCTACATTAGTAATGCACATGTGAGTTATATAGATGAGTTATATAGTGCATATAAAAAAGAGCCTGAATCGGTAGATCCCAGCTGGCAAAAGTTTTTTGAAGGCTTTGAGTTT
>Ga0164242_10010297_pt1 | contig 10025 bp, 10 predicted proteins | sample OricomgcompostMG_FD_108783 | JGI IMG/M metagenome (GOLD analysis project Ga0164242, IMG submission 108783) | Miracle-Growth compost microbial communities from Emeryville, California, USA - Original compost - Miracle growth compost (MG) ... | reverse complement strand
CATTTTAGAGATTTACCCTTCTTAAGTTTTAATTTTTTATCTGTATTTTCGAATGATTCTATTATTTTACCTACAGTCAGAATATTTTCGACAGTTTCTATTTCTAAATCATCTTGGGAAAGTATTTGAGTTACAGAACTTTCATTTGCAACTTCTGAAACATTTAATCGATTTTCTTCTTCTTGACGTTGTTTTATTTGGTTTTCTACAATTGTTAATGCCATTTTTACATGAGCATTATTAGCTCCTAAAATATGTGATTGAATTTTACTAAATCTATTCATTATATATATTTACCAACATATTTTTTTATTATTAGATCATTCTTTTATTATCTAGTAAAAACATATCATCATAATCAAAACATCTCATCAATAAATTCTTATTCTTCGATGTTTGTAAATATTTAAGAAATCCAAGACAAAACCAACCGCATAATATTGATTTTTTGTCTTGGATCTGTGTTAGGTTGTAGAAAAGTTCATATTTATATTTATTACATATGTTAACAAGTTGCTGAACAGGATACACACCAAATGAATCAAAATAATACACAATATTATTATGTTTTAGGAAACAAACCCAATGACTTCCCGATTGTCCCGTATTTTCTAAATTAATTATGTATCTACCATCAGACAATTTTCCTTTTAGCTGATCTTTTGGAATTATTTCTGTGATTGGTATTTTCATTTTCTTCGATATATCGTCTAAATCAAAATTAGATAACAATGTATCAAATTGATATATACCAGATCCTTCAATAACGTGATCGATAACTGCAAAAGTATCTGTTACAGAATTCGCTAACTTTCTTAGATATTCACTAAACAAACCGTTAGTATTTTGAATAATAAAATCAACATAACTTTTATTGCCCATACCATTAGATTGAAGAACATCACGAATAAATACTTGACAATTATTATCAAATGCTTTGTAAGTAAAAAATTTAGCTTTTTGTTTTTGTCTTGTATTTTCTAATAATTCTAATAATGTTAAATTAAAAGGAACATTTTCAATATCCATAACTTCAGATTTATCAGTTATTTTATTTCCTTTCTCAAAATTCAAAACAGAATTCTTTTCTAAAATAAAATAATTATTTTTATTAGTTAATATATTTAAATGTAAATGGAAATAATCTGAATAGTTATTATGGTTTTTAATTCTTTCAAATTCGCCTAATGTTGCAATATTTAAGAATAATGTTGTCCATGTTGATAACGGTGTTCGAACAATTTGAAGATGTGTAATAATTTCCTTATCATGTTTTGCTAACAACTCCCTCATACGTGGCGGGTATCCAAATCGAATTAATGCATGTAATAAATTTGACTTTGTGTTCATATTTTATAATAGATGTTTATAAAATATCTTTAGTAATTAGAAATAGAATTTTACAATTCACATTTATTTATGAATTCTCCAAATAATTCTTTAGCTTTGTTTTGTCTAGCAAGTTTTGCATCTTCAATATTATTGAACAAACCAATATGAAGGATTTTATAGTTTTGCATTATTTGAGCACGCCATTTTTTCATTTCCTTATCGAAATAGACACCTTTTACACTACTTGTATTGTTTTTCAATATGGGTACATTCATATTATTTTCTTGATGAGTTACATATCTCAAATTTGTTACATTGTTGTCTATTTTATTGTTGTTGATATGGTCAACACATAGTTTATTTTGTGGATTGTTTATAAACGCAACCGCCACTAATCTATGAATAGAAAAGTACTTATACATTTTGTTTTGGTACAGACCTATACGATAATAACCATTATTTTCTAATTTGGTTTTCATCAGTTTATTACCTTTTCTCACATTTCCTTTTGTTGATACTTCATAATTTTCATAACCTAAAACTTTTTTCCAAATTTCAATATTATTTTCTATAGCAAACTGTTCATAAGACTTCATTTTTTCTTGATGAATTATTTTATAATTATTATATTGATTTATTAATTTATTAATTTCGTTTTTTAGTTCCATGATAATAAAATATATTATTCACATCTCCTTAAATCATATTAATAAACTGGAATTCCTTTTTTGTTAAATCCGTTTCCTAATTCTCTAAAACTTCCTCCTAATGGGATCATTGAACCAGCAAATTGATTATCTGCAATAGCTTTCCCTGATCGTTTAGCCATTGGTTTTTTAGCGACTGGTTTCTTTGCTTTTGGTTTTGTAACAGGTTTTAAACCCATTCCATAACCTGCTCCTGTAGAAGGTGCACTAATAGATTTCAATCCTGACACGACCATTTCGCGCGCTGTTGTCTTGCTCCCATCGATAGCACCTTGTTTTAAAGCATTTAGTGCGGATTTCTTGGTTTGTTTCTTACTAAAATCGTTTGCGTAGAATGTTGATAAACCACTATTAATTCCCAGATGAGTACCTGCTCTAGCTAACGGAATTGCTTCTGGCGCACCTACAGCCGTTAATCCTGCTGTTACACCTGTATCAACAATTGAATTCAAAGCTTGTGCAAGTGCTTGTTTTGGTACAACATCTTTAACAACTTCAACAGCCTGGCCGGCATTCTTTTTAATAAATTTACCTGCTTTTTCTGCCGTTTTACCAATTTTATTAAAACCTCTTTTAATAGATTTATTAATTCTACCTCCGTTTTGGTCTGTATGTTCAACTAGTGCATCATCAAAATCATTAAGATTTAAATGAGTACCTTTTCCGTTTTTCATGTTGCGTTTTAATCGATTAAATACATGTTTTTGCGCTTCAGTAAATTCAAATTTCACTGGGTGACCACCTAATTTACCTCCAACGGTGACGGTTTTACCTTTCATAAGTTTTGTGTATACTTTTTGATCTATTGGAATTTTTAAAGAATACATTTTTATTATATTATGATCGAATAAAATAAAATTAGAACAATATTATCAATAAAACAATCCATTTGAGATACCAAGGTACAAATAATATTACATGATAACCAATACGTTTTAATATTATATTAATTGTATTTTGTAACAAATATGATAAACAATTCCTAGTAATCCATATTAATACAACTTTGGTATTATTATAAATAGGATACAATATATTATTCATTTTCATATTATTATATGCTATAATAAACTTTGTACTTTTGTTTACTAATTTAACAGTTTTGAATAAAACCCAATCTTTGACATTGATTATCCTATAATAAAACTTAATCCTTTGCGTAGGATTTTCCAAGAACATCTGAGAATCTTCAAAAAAACACCTTTATTTAAAACTCCACTATCAATAATGTACTCAATTTGTTTTTCTAGTTCTAAAATTTCCGCATCGTTTAAATTAAATACCTCGGTCAATATTTTCTTAACAATTTCAGATTTGTCAAGTTCACTTTTCACATCATTATCTATAGTCTTGCATAATAACATCACCTCTTTCATGATGCATACGGTCAGTTTTTGATCTAATTTCAGGTCTGAATAGTTTGATATATCTTTTACAGCTTTTACACACTCCGTTACAAGTTGACCTGTTAAATCATGTTTCTTCAAACCGCGTTTTAGTTTCAATTTTACCTTCAGTTTTGTCATTTATAATAATATAAGTAACTATAAAATTAATTTAAATAATCTATTATAAAATAAAATTGTTTTACAAAAGATTTTATTGCAAAAGTCCGAAAAAACATTGTCTTTTCGCGAAAAAACAACATCATTTACGTCTATAAAATATTTATCTCATTACATTATATATAGTTAATACAGATGTCTACACAAGAACGTAAAGAAACAATCAGAATAAACAATATTCGACAAGAAAATGAAAGATTATTGAGTAAAATATTGTCGCAATTTGAAGAAGTAAATCCAATACTACCAACACCAAAATCAGCACAATATATTAAAGTTTCACAAGATCTTGTACATAAAAGTGATCCGATTGCAGCATATCGAGATGAATTAAGACATAATCTTTCAGCATACATTAATGATGAAACATTAGTCATAGATGTAGTAGATAATAAATTATCCGATGAAGAAGTAAAAGAATTCGTTTTACATTGGGAAATTTATCGAACACAAATAGAAAAACTTGCAGGAAAACAAATTCCATTGACAAAATTTGTGGATACTTTGCAAGATATGGTAGCAACAAATATAAATAAAAAACGACAACCTAGCAAGGGAAAAACAGATGGGTCTTCTTCAGGTTCGTCTGGATCATCTGGTTCTTCCAGTTCATCACCATCAGATTCTACCATCAAACCAGCGGAAGACGTAAATGAGGCAATACATTATTTTTTCCCACAAGGAACAGGAACAAAAGCAGTATTTGATGAGAATTTAGAAAACATTGGTATTTTTAAAAACATAATGAAAAAATATGTTTTTGAAGCTAGAGGCGAAATATCAATAACAGATATTAAAGGCATTCTATCAAAACCGCAAGATTTATCTGTAGATGAAAAAACTCGATTGTTAACATACTACAATCTTATGCATGGATTAAAACCTAGAGTTCACTATATAGATAAGATTATAGCAAATTTAAAGGCAAATGATAAGCATACTACGGAAAGATATAATACATTTGTAAACGTATACAATGCACAAAATACTAGATCACAAACTTTAAACGAGTTTATTAACGATAGTAAAGCAAATGAATACTTAGTAATTCAAGGAACTAAAAATTATTTTCAGCAGTTTCTAGATATCAATAATTATGCAGTTTTGAAAACAGCTAACAAAACAGATTCGTTAAATAATAAATTTAATCAAACGAGTACAATGGATTTGTGTTTAATCCTATTTTATGTAAATACCAAATATAAGACAAATGTAGGAGGAAAATTGAAAGGTGATATTAAGTTAAAATCACATCAACAGGTAGTAAATAAATATTATGTGGATAAACAAAAACTTAGTGAAGGGATACTCGAAATTCGATATATTAAGAATAAACATTTAGCACACATCAAACCTACACAAATGTCACCTAAAATGAAAAAGATTATGTTGCAAATGATCACAATATCAGATGTTGATGTTAAAGATTATAATTTACTGACACCACATGAAAAACAATTGGTAAAGAAAATAATAAAACTATTTGATTTAGATATTCAGTTAGATAGTGATGATGAAGAATTTAGTAATCAATATGAAATATTAAAAGGAGAATATTATGCAGGAAATAATAGTGTAGAATTAAGACACAAATTAAAAGAATATATCATGTATGCAATTAAAACAGGAAAAATTACTCGAAGTTTTGGAATGCAACAATTAGAAGAACTAAATATTAGATAAATTGTTAATTTATTATCAAAAAATTGAGGGGATATAAGAAAAACCTAAAATAGACTTAAGAACATGTTACTAACAACAATTATAAACTAAATCGAAACTAAAAATGTCAGCAAATAATTCCGCAAACACTAACCAAAGCAAAAATATGCAACTAAATAAAATGATTGGTGAAGTATTTATGACCACGATTATGAATAGATATCATAGTAATGGTAAGATACTGAGAGATGAAAGAAGTGTATATTATAGTATAGTCAGATTAAATAAATTGTCCAAAATAATTGTGACCAAACTAAATTGGAATAATTACAAAACTGAATTTAATATTAAAACAGGTTGCATAATTGACTATGCGAAATTATGCGGTGTTTGTGATCGTGAAGAACGTCTAGAAAACTTAATTTATAAAGAATTTAAGGAAATGTGTAGCTATAATGATTTTGGTATATGGGATTTAAGTTTTTGTACATATCAAATAAATGATGATGTAAAAATGATCACTAAAAATTATGATGGTTTACATGAAAGTATTATCAATAGTCACATGTATCGCCCCAATTATTGGGCTACTGAGGATTGTATGGAAATTTTTGGTTCTGAATGTGAAACTTACCAAGAAAGGTATGATAAATATATGAACAACGATAATAAAAGTAAGTTAGGAAATGATTTAGTAAGATTTCTTAATACCAAACCAACTAAATGTAATTTATTATACGAACCTGGAATTTTTGGTGCACATGAATATGATTCTGATTTTCATTTGTTAAAGAAATAAATTAATTAATCTTTCAATAAATTTTGTTTTTAATATTTCATTTACAAATATTAAAATAAATTATTTTGCGTCAAATTATTATCGCAATTTATAATATAACATTGTTAGAAATGGATTTGAGAAATATGACAGTATCAGGAAGTTGTGGCATGCGTATGTTACACGATCCTTATATGGAAAAAGATAGCTATTATAATAACCGAAATTGCGATGGGAATAATTTTTTTGGTTCCAGTATACAACGTAATACAGAATATATTGTGGAAAGAATAAAAAACAGTAGGCAACGTTATATTTTTGCTATGAAAGGCAGTAACATGTATCGTTTGTCAGTAGGGTACGAGAAAGTTAATAACCCAAATCATCAAATGAATTCAAGATGCAGTAACTATGTAATAATATCTGACGAAATGATTACAGAATTTGAGTTACTTCCTATCTTATCAGATCAAATCAGTCCAGGAATCTGGAAATATTTTATGTTAGGGAATAAATTTGATCGATCAAAACCAGTACAAACCATACCTATTAACGATATTGTTGGATATTACATATTTGCATACATGGGTGAAACAGAACAATGTATAACGGATTTAGATGGCAGTAATTTTTATTTTTATGCATTTAAAAATAGTGTATTTGATATTGGACAGGATGCATTTGATCACAAAAGAAGAGAAATTGTTGTCCGACAAGAAAAAGAAGAAGAAAATAGAAGAATTATAGAAAGAAATGATCAAATAAGACGAGATAAACTCATGGCAGAAAATCCCGATATTGTTTGTCCAGTTTGCCTGAATGATTTAATATCGAATAGTAAATTTATTTGTTCACATCAATTATGTATGACATGTTCAAATAGAGTTTCAAAATGTCCTATTTGTAGATCAGAAATTTGCGTATCACACAAAAAATAAAATTGTAAAAAAAAAATTTTACCAACCAGTTTTTTTTATATAATTTACAACAGATATAAGAAGATACCGATTATAATAATTATAAACTACAAAAACTCAAATGAATTATAAAGCAGAAAAACCAACCAAAATAATTGGAGAAAGAATGATGATAAAATGTACATTTTCGATTAGACTAAAAGATGATACATTTGACTCTAAAGATCTAATTATTTATTTTGAATATGTCAATTTTAAATATAATGCTAAAGCACAATCTTATATACCAATTGTGAATATATTAGAATGGAAATTTATTAAAAAGGAATTAATACCTGTTGATAATTTTGAACAAAAAGAGTATTTCGAATTACATAAATATGAACTACAACCAAAGGATAATAAACCGCAAAGTCTTTTACAAATTGTTGATTTAGAAGTTAGGAAAATGTACCAAGACTATAATGTACAATGCTCTTATCCGATGGAAATTGCACAAATACCTAAAACATTTCAGAAGTATGTCAAAGTATTAGATGATAAAAGTGAGAGTATTTATAAAGACTTATTATACGGAACCATCACTAATTATACATCGGGACATACTAGAATATGCAGACACATACCTTCTGAAACATACGAAGAAGCAACTACTAGATGTGCACCTGGTAAAACACAACTAACATTAGGTATTAAACAATTTTTATTTGATGCACCTGTTTGTAAGGATGTACATAATAAATTGTGGAAAAGTCATTATTTCGGATGTTAGATTTAACATTTCATTTTTTATTTTAGTTGAATTAAATTAATACAATTTAAAACAGACTTAAAAGAATATTATATATATATAATTATCAAAACTATGACCGAACAAAATAACCAAGATTTAGAAATCCAAAGACAAGACTTTTTCGATAAAAAAGACTTACTAACTAAAGATGAAATTATTTCTATTGCATTGGAAACAAATGGTACAAACAAAAAAGCAATTACTATTGCAGTAAAACTTAGGAAGTATTGCTTTGTGAATGGTAGAAGTTGCTATATATTAAATAGACATACAGTTACATATAGACAAGATAGTAAAATCGACAATACGATAATAGTAGTTGTTTCTAAATTGCTAGAACAATCTGTAGATGCGTTAACAAAAGAAGAAGCAGCAACAATTTCAATGATTGATAAGAAATATATATTTTTCAGGAATTCATCGATTAATTTATATTCAGAACAATTAAAAATGTATTTAACTATGAAAGATGTAAATATTGATGTGTACACTGACAAAATTCATTTTATAAATGGATATGTGAATTTACAAGATGGTAAATTATATAATCGTGAAATAGGCATAGATTATGTAACCAAATGTGTACAATATCCATACGATGAAAGTATTGTAACAAAAGAGTCTATGAAACAAGTGAAATCAGATATTATGAAAACATACCCTCGTAGAAAGGATAGAGAAGCAATGATGTGGAAATTTGGAAGAGCTTTAACAGGGAGATCGACAGAAGATCAAGGTATTCAGTGTAATTTTGGCACAGGGGCATCAGGAAAAACAACCTTCATGAGAATTACAAAATTATGTTTACCGCCTTACGTAAAAAATTTAAAAGATGATGCTTTAGCTTATAATGCTACCAACCTTGACAAAGTAATAAATACATTTATTCAAGAACCACAAATACGATTTGCAGTTTGTGACGACCCGAAAGACAAAACCATGAATGAATCTTGTTTAAAAAACTTTGCAAGTGGTGAAATTGACACTATAAAACTATATCAAGAAGGTTCACACACAGTAAAATTGATGTGTATGTTAATTATTATCATGAATACTATCCCACAAACTAAAATCGATTCTGGAATAATAAGAAGGTTTCAAAATGGAATGTATGAACATAAAAGTAAATTTGTTGATAATGATGATGAAGTTGACGAAGAAAATCATATATACAAAAAAGATAAACAGTTCGAAAATAAAGTAAAAAATGATATTGTCTATAAAACATCATTTTGTAAATATTTATTTGAACATTCTAAAAATACATACACTACCAATTTTGTCCCAAGTGATAATTTTATTAACTCATTTAAATCTATTATCAACGCTAATAATTTTATTGGTGATTTTATTACTTTGCAACTAAACCAAACAAAAGATGATAAAGATAGAATATCAAAAGACAGAATGCACTCGGTATTTAAGGAATGTTATCCTGATAAACATTTAAATGCTATTCAACTAATGTCTTCACTGAAGGATGCAGGAATTAAATATGAACCTAAATTTAGATGTGACGGATTACAAGGATGTTTTACAAATGTAAAGCTTAAAAAAGATACTTGTAAAATTAAAGCTAGTGATTTTGATAAAAGTAATCGTGTACTTAGTGAAGATGATGAAGATCCATATGAAAATGGTGTAGATAAAACAAATAAAGCAATTATTTACACAACTGAGCAACAAATAGAAATAAATAAAAAACAAATTGAAGTATTATTAAAACAAAACGAATTACTATTATCAAAAGTAAAAGAAAATAATTCTAAATCGAAACAAAATAAACCTGAAAAAATAAAGAAGGTCAAATTTACAGAAGATACTAAATCGGAAACAAAAGATAAACCAATTGATGAATTATTTGATGATGTGTACGGATAATTATTTCTTTTTGTCTAATTTCTTGTCAAATCTTTCAACTAACTGGGGTATATCTCTTAGTAGTTCTACTCTTTTTTCCCAAGTTGCAAATTTCTTATGGTAGTGCAACCATTTTACCAGATATTCATATGATCTACCTGATTTTCTTCTCTCCAATATTTTTTCTACCTCATAACGATTTTCGACATTCTGAATTGCCTCATTATTTTGTTCTTCTTTCTGAAATGCATTTAATTCTTCATTTCTTGTTACTTTTATCAATTGATTTCTTGTATAACCAATATTTTCTATGTGTAATGGTCCGATTGGTCCGTTTAATAAATATAATACAGGTGCATTTGGTTTCATAAGTATTTTTTTTACTGTTCTTATTTTCGGATCAAATCGTAT
>Ga0164242_10010296_pt1 | contig 10026 bp, 8 predicted proteins | sample OricomgcompostMG_FD_108783 | JGI IMG/M metagenome (GOLD analysis project Ga0164242, IMG submission 108783) | Miracle-Growth compost microbial communities from Emeryville, California, USA - Original compost - Miracle growth compost (MG) ... | reverse complement strand
TCAGGTCATGGTGATCTTCTGGATGCCCGCGGGCGCGTCCGGATCCAGCCCTCGCCGCTCCGCCAGCGCCAGCGCGACCAACTGGGAGAGCGCCGCCAGCACGGGCGTCCGGGCCCAGCGCTCCTGCGGCATGTCCAGGGAGAGGACGTCCGCGCGCTCCTGCGACCTGGGCCCCACCCTCAGGAACGGGACATTGCGGCCGAGCAGCGCGCTGGCCACTGCCTGCACGCTGTCCAATGGCTCGTCGGTGTCCGCCAACAGAACCACCCGGTCCTCCGCGGAGGTGGCGCGGATGGGGCCGTGGAAGTACTCCGCCGCGGACCAGGCCAGGGACGGCTGCGCCGCGGTCTCCTGCAGCTTGAGCGCGGCGTCGAGCGCGGCCGCCAGCGCCGGCCCGCGGGCGATGAACACCGCCACCCGCGCCTGCTCCAGGAAGTCGACCACCGCGGTCACGCCATCGGGCGCGAGGAGCGCCTCGATGCTGGCGGCGATCTCCTGGGCGGCCTGGACGATGGGGAAGCCGCAGAGCGCGGCGCTGACCACCAGCTGCGCGCAGTAGCTCTTGGTCGCGGGCACCGCCTGTTCCGCGCCAATCCCCAGGTGGAAGAGCGTGTCGGAGGCCTCGCCCAATCGGCAGTCCGGGCGCTCGGCGTTGGTCACGCCCACCACGTAGGCCCCGCGATCGCGCAGCCAGCGCGCCGCCGCCGCCACGTCCGTGCTCTCACCAGAGAGCGAATAGACCAGCGCCGTGGTGTCGCTCCAGTCTGCCTGCGGCACCTCCTGGGTGACGATCCAGGGGCGCAGCTCAATGGGGTGCCGGCCGGTCCTGAGCCCTTGAAGGTACGCGGCGAAGGTGCAGGCGTTTCCGGAGCTCCCCCGCCCCACCAGGACCCATTGCCGGCGCGCGTCCAGGTGCGCGCGAAGCGCTTCCGCCCGGGCCTCCCAGGCGGGAGCGCAGCGGCGCAGGAGCTCGGGTTGCTCGGCGATCTCCCGCCGCATGTGCCAGTCCGTCATCCAGCCTCCTTGTTCTCGGTGGGGGGAGCGCCACGGGCGGTGCGGGCCCGCGCGCGCCAGTAGAGCTCCACCGGTGCGCCTTGAAAGCGGCGGCGCTCGATGGCTTCGCGGATCCGCGGCGCCTCGCCGAAGAGCGCGGGGATCTGCGTCGCGTAGTGTTCGATCAGCCGGGCCTTCTGCTCCGCGTCGATCGGGAGCCACAGCCGCGCGGCCGGCTCCATCCCCAACCGCGCCATCGCCGCGAGCGGATCGCCGTTGCCGTCCCCCTTCTGGAGATCCACCACGTAGGGGAAGTCCTCGTAGAAGAGGAGCCGGGACACCTTGGCGGAGAGCCGGAGCGCGGCCTGGGCGGTGATCACATGATCCACATGGTGGCCAATGCCCAAGGGGCTCACCAGGAGCACCCGGCCGACGTTGACGCAGAGCCTGCGGAGCATCAGGTACAGCTCTTCGACGTAGGTCTGGTCGTCCATGCTGGGGCCGGCCCACTTCTGGCGCGGCCGCTCGTAGATCAGCTCGCCGGTCACGGCGCTGCGGCGATAGACCGCGTCCGCGAAGCCCAGCTGGATGCAGTCCGCGTGGACCGAGGCCAGCGCGGCGCGGTCTTCGGTCCGGCGCTCCTCCGGAGTGGCGAAGCCCTTGCGGTTGCGCGCGCGCTGGGCGTGCTTGCCCTGCGCCTCCAGGACGCCCTCGGGCGCGCGTGGCACCGGGTTGCCGCAGCAGAGGGTGACCACCGTGCGCGGTACGTGGACCGGGAGCGACGCGAGCAGCCCTCCGCACGAGAGCGCGGCGTCGTCGAGGTGGGGTGAGAGGATGATCACCCGCTCGATCTGCTCCCAGTCGTAGGCTTCGAGGAGCGGTGCGGTCTTCATGAGAAGAGCGGCACCGTCTTGCCGTAGAGCGTGCGGGCGCGCTCGAGCATGGCCTTCGCCACGGCCAGGCTGGGCACCAGCGGGTTGGCGGCCAAGGCTTCCGCGGCCTCGGCCCCGCTCGGCGATCCCGCCGCGACCTTGGCGGTGAGCCGCTGGTAGGTCTCCAAGCGCCGCAGGAGCGGCAGGAACGCCTCGGGGAAGTCCGGCGCCGCTTCGCGCGCCAGGCCCTGGGCGGAGAGCTGGACCGGGAGCTCCATCACCGTGTCCTCGGCGAGCTGAGGGGTGGCCCCGCGGTTGGGCACGTTGAGCACGATGCGTTGGCCCCGCTCCGACGTCAGCGCGGACAGGGTGTGCACGGCCAGGTCGCCGAAGCCCGCGCTGCCCCGGTGGTGCCGCAGCTGTGGGTGCTCCCGCTGCGCCTCCTCCGCGAAGTGGCGGTAGTAGCCGGGGATGGACGCGCGGATGACGTCGCTCCGCGGTCCCACCTGGCGCGAGTGCGCCACGAACAGCTCCGGGTGCGTGTAGTAGGGCACGTAGGAGTTGGGCCAGACGACGGCGCCGTCGCTGGAGGCCTCCTTCGCCAGCTCGAGCGATCGCGCGAAGCGCAGCCGGTGCTCTTCGTCCCAGCCCACCGGCGCGGGAAGCGACGCCGGCAGCTCAGTCAGTGGCACCTGTCCGAACCGGAGCTCGCTGTACCAGGTCGCATGGTTCAGGCCGTTGCAGCGGAAGCGAAACCCCTCCGCCGGAAGGCCGAGCGCCTGCGCGAGCGCGCCGAGATCCTCGTCCGACTGATCGCACAGCCCGATCACCCGCACCCCGTCCGCGCCCAGCTCAGTGAGCGCCTGGGTCACGACGTTGGTGGGGTTGGTGTAGTTGAGCAGAAGCGCGTCCGGCGCGCCGCGACGCATGGCGCGGGCCACCTTGAGCGCCTCGGGGACCGAGCGCAGCGCGAAGAAGAAGCCGCCCGGGCCCACCGTCTCCTGTCCGGGGATGCCGAACTCCAGCGGCAGCGTCTCATCCAGCCGGCGCGCCTCCAGGCCCCCGGGGCGGACGCTGTTGAGGACCACGTCGATCCCGGCCACCGCCTCCTCCAGCGATCCGCACGCCCGGACCCGGAAGGAGACGCCGGCGGACTGGGCCATCCGATCACAGAGGGCTGCGACCAACGTCAGCCGCTCTGCGTCCAGATCGAAGAGGCGGACCTCGCCCAGGGAGACCGTCTCCGCGTGGTGGATCAGCGCGGCGATGAGGCCCGGGGTGTAGGCGCTGCCACCGCCCAGCACTGCGAAGCTGCGTCGTGTCGAAGTCAGGCGGCACCTCCAGAAGAGCCCGCAGGCCGGGTGAGGTCGGCGGAGAGATCATCCAAGAGCCCCGGGCCGAGCACCGCGCCCCCGCGAATGCCCAGGATGCGCGCGGCCACCCGCGCCGCGAACGACAGGGCCGCGTCAGGCGGCCACTCCCGCGAGAGCGCCGCGAGCAGACCGGCGCAGAACGCATCCCCGGCGCCAGTGGGCTCCACCGCTTCCTTCGAAATGGCCAGCGGCGCGGCGTCCACGTGAACCGGTTGGCCACCCAGCCATCCCCGGGCGCCACGCGCGCCCGCCGTCACCACGACGTCTCGCGCCACTCCGGACAGCCGCTCCAGCGCGGCGTCCACGGAGCCGGCGACGACCTGGGCCTCGCGCTCGTTGAGCACGAGCAGGTCCCACTGCGGAGCGCGCCCGGGGGAGGCGGACGCCAGGGCCGCCAACTCTTCGAGTGCGAAGCTGCCCGAGACGGCGATCCGCGCACCCGCGGCCCGCGCCTCCTGGAGTCTGGGCGCGAGCAACCTGGCCTCGCGAAGTCCCGGCACGTGGACCCAGCGCGCAGAGGGCAACGCCGGGCAGGCCGCGAGGGCTGCGAAGTCCGCCGCGCTGAGCAGGGCGCGGTCCTTCTCCGTCGACACCACCAGGGAGAGCGCGGGATCCGACCGCGCCGCGAACCGCACCGAGGTCACCTCTGCCTCCTGGAGCGCCTGCTGGATGGCCACGTCCGTCAGCCCTTCCCCGCCCGGATGCATGAGGCTCACCGTCATGCCCAGTCGCCGGGCGACGGACGCGGTGTTCAGCGCACCGCCCAGGGTCACCGGCATCTGGCCGACGAAGCGCTCCTCCCCGGGAGGCGGCAGCGCGGCCAGCGCCGGCACGTGAAGCTCGAAGTAGATGAAGCCGACGACGCAGACCTCGCACCGGAACGGCGACTCGGAAGAAGTCACTCCCTCACCTTTGGGGGCTGCGTCCGCGGACGTCAACCCGCTGGTCGAAGGGGGCGGGTCATCTTCTGGGGGGAGGGTCAGCGAAGACCCGTGGCGAGGCCTTCTCCTCGTCGCCCGCCTTCTCGGGGCCTTTGAATGATTTCGCGAACTTGGCGCCCAAAGGAGGCGGTTGAAGGGGCGGAGGGAGGGCAAGGAGGGGGTCTTTCGGGCTGGCCCGCCTCTCGCAATGCCCGGTCCCCATGACCCCTTCGCTCTCCAGCCCCCTCGCTCGCCGGCTCCTCCTCCCCCTCCTCTTCGCCTGCACCGTGCTGCAGGCCCGGCCCGCCCTGGCGATCCCGCAGGCGCCGAGCCCCTCCCTCCGTCAGGGCTTCGAGCTCGGCCTGGGAGACTGGACGGCGGCCACCACCTCCGGCGTCGCCACCTGGCACATCGTGAACCACCCGGAGACGCTCGCGGTGGCGCCGGGCCTCAACCCGGAGGAGGTGTCGCTGGCGGACAACGGTGCGCACCTGGCCGCGGTGGGCGGAACGCACGTGGCCTGGTTCGGCGATGACTCCACCGGCACCTACATCGGCGCGGATCACCCGTTCCAGGCCCTGCTCAAGAACGGTGGGACTTCGAAGGAGACGCAGTCGGGCACCCTGACCTCGCCGAGCGTCCCGCTCGCCAGCGGCGCCCAGGCCCTGCTCGAGTTCGACAGCTGGTGGGAGATCGAGGGCACCGCCACCACGTCCTTCGACTTGATGGACGTCAACATCTCCGTGGACGGGGCCCCGTTCGTCCCGCTCGCCACGGTCAATCCCACCTTCGCGGTGGAGCAGCCGGGGTACGCGGCCTACAGCTCGGGCGGGCCCTCCACCACGCCGGTCTGGCGGCACTATGCGGTGGACTTGAGCGCCTACGCGGGGAGCAGCGTCCAGGTGCAGTTCAGCTTCAGCAGCGGCGACACGTCGTTCAACGCCTTCCGCGGCTTCACCGTCGACAACGTGGCCATCACCGGGGGCATCGCCCTGCCCGCCCCCACCCTCTCCGCGGTCAGCCCGGCCGTGGCCAAGGCGGGAGACCTGGCGTCCATCCGGGGAGCGCACTTCGCGAATGGCGCCCGGTTCTACCTGGGCACCCATCCCATCCTCCCGGAGGCGCTCACCCAGCTCGGCGCGAACACCGTGCTCTTCCAGGTCCCCTCGCTCTCCGCCGGCACGTATGACCTTCAGGTCGTGAACCCGGACGGGCAGGCCACGACGCTGGCGAACGCCTTCACCTCCTCCCCCGTCGCCTCGCCCATCGTCGCTGCCACTTCCCCGGCCAGCGCGACCGTCGCCCTCCGGCAGGCGGTCACGCTCACCGGCGCGAACTTCGTGAACGGCGCCACCGTCCAGTTCGGCACCGCGGACGCCAGCGAGGTGCGCTTCGTCAGCTCGACCGAGCTCTCCGTCACCGCCCCCGCGCTCCCCGCCGGCACCTACAACGTCGTCGTGACCAACCCCTCCAGCCAGAGGGGCACCGAGTTCGCGGCCTACACCGTGACGGACAGCGCGACCTTGAGCCTCACCGCGCCGAACGGCGGCGAGGTCTGGACCACCGGCTCCCAGCAGGCCCTGACCTGGACCTCCGTGGGCGCGGACGTGGTGAGCCTGGATCTCTATCGGGCCGGGACGTTCGTCTCCCACCTGGCGGCGTCGGTGGACGCGACGGTCGGCGGTTTCGTGTGGACGCTCCCCGCAGACCTGACCCCGGCGTCTGACTACTCGGTGAAGCTCTTCAACCCGGATGGGACCACCTCCGCCACCAGCGCGGCGCCCTTCACCATCGTCGCCGGCAGCGTCGCCCCCACCGCGCCCGAGGCCCCCCCGAGCTCCATCACCACCGTGGTGGACACCGGCGCCCCGGCCCCGCTCGCCGCGCCGCACGCCGACGATCAGTCCGTGACCACCCCGGCGGGTTCGCCCCTGTCGATCTCCCTCGGCGCCTCGGATCAGGAGCAGGGCCCGCTCACCTACCGCATCCAGACCTTTCCCGCGCACGGCACCTTGTCCGGGACGGGGCCCTCGGTGATCTACACCCCGGCGCCGAACTACAGCGGGCCGGACGCGTTCACCTTCCAGGTCGAGAACGGCGACCTCCAGTCCAGCCAGGCCACCGTCTCCATCGAGGTGACGGCCGACGATGCCCCGGGCGCCACCGTGCCGTCCGCGACCCCCAACGCCACCGCATCGATCGCCCCCAACGCCGCCTCTCCCACCGCCATGGGCTGCACCGCGGGTGGCCAGGGTGCCGGCAGCACCGTGGTCTTCTTCGCCATCGCCGGGCTCCTCTTCCTCTTCCGGCGGCGCCCGGCCCGCGCCAACGCGTAGGGCTGAGCTGCCGCGGCCGGGCGTTCCAGGACGTCAGGCCGCGGTGGGTGCTTGGGCGCTGGCGTCGTGGAGCGGTGCCCCCAGGGGACGCGGAGTGAGGAGCGCCTTGGATCCCGCCTGGCTGATCAGCCGGGCGGGAACACCGATGACCACCCCATTCTCCGGGACGTCCGATACCACCAGGGAGTTCGCGGAGATCACCGCGCCCGAGCCCACCTGGACCCCGCCGCTGATGGTCGCCTTCGGTCCCACCCAGACCCGGTCTCCCAGGGTGGGCGCTTGGTGGTTCGCCGCGACCCCAATGGTGACCTCATGGTTGATGTTGCAGCCCTCGCCAATGCGCGCCCAGGGCGAGATCCAGACCCCGCCGTAGTGCCCGATGTAGAGGCCGCCGCCAATCTCGGTGGTCGGGTAGAGGTGAATCCCCACCCGTCCGCGGACCCACCGGTGGAGCAGCGCGTAGGGGGCCTTCGCGGCTTGACGGAGCCAGCCCGGCGCTTCGGTCTGAAGGTATTGGCCGAGCCGGAAGGTGGTGAGCGCCCAGGCCGCCTCGGTCCCGAGCGCGATGCGGAGGACCCGCTTCACGCCACGCGCCCCTCCGGTGGGATCGTACCGCGCCAGATCCGCGCGCAGCCGCACCCAGGCCCCGCCGCCCTCACGCATGGGAGCGCTCGCGGACGGCCGCGGCCAACCCGCGGATGGTGTCGAACTGGCTGGGCTCGCCGTCGACCAGGAGGTTCACGCCATACGAGCGGTCAATGAAGTCGAGCACCTGCAAGAGCCCGATCGAGTCCACCCTTCCTGACGAGAACAGGGGCTCGTCTTCGTTCACCACCAGGTTCCGCGACGCGCCGATCTCTTCCCGGATGAACTGCTGCAGCTCACTCTCAATCTCAGTCACCATGGTCTCTCCCTCGCCTCCCAGTCCGCCCGCAGGCGGTTTCGATCCACCTTCCCGGTGGAGGTCCGCGGCAGCTCCGCGCGGATCTCGAACTGCTCCGGCACCATGTAGTTGGGCAGCCGCTCCACGCAGACGTTGTGGAGCTCGTTGCGCTCCAGCGGGCCCCCGGACCGGGGGATCACCGTGACGACGATCCGGTGCCCGGCCTTGGGATCCGGCACCGCCCAGGCCACCGCCTCCAGGACGTTGGGGTGCCCGGCGACCACGCTCTCGATCTCCCCCAGCTCGATGCGAAAGCCCCGGCACTTGATCTGGTGATCGCGGCGCCCGAAGTAGTCGTAGCCGCCGTCCGCCCGGCGCCGCACGAGATCCCCTGTGCAGTAGGCGAGCCCCGGCCGGCCGCGTGGGTCCATCCTCAAGGTGGCGCCGGTCTTCTCCGGATCGCCCCAGTAGCCCGCGAGCAGGTTCGGGCCCTTGATCCACAGCGTCCCCTCGTCCGCCTCGCGCCCCTCGTCGTCGAGCGCGAAGCCCTCCAGGTGATCGCACACCGGGCCAATGGGGATCGCCTTCGCGTCGTCCGGGAGGGTGGCGGGGACCCGGTACCAGGTGCAGACATTGGTCTCCGTGGGGCCGTAGAGGTTGCAGAGGTCCGCGTGAGGCACCGCGCGGCGCAGCCTCTGGAGCTGGGCGATGGGGAAGACCTCGCCCGCGAAGAAGAGCGTGCGCACGGTGGGCATCCCCAGCTGCTCGAGCCGGCCCTGGTCCAGCATGGCGATCAAGACCGAGGGCACCGAATACCAGACGGTGATCCCCCACTCGGTGATCTTGCGGGCCAGCCAGGGGGCGCTCATCGCCTCCACGCTCCCGATGAGCCGCACGCTCGCGCCCGCGCTGAGGGCCGCGTAGAGATCCGAGATCGAGAGATCGAAGTGGAAGGGCGCGTGGCTGGAGAAGACGTCCGCGGCGGAGACATCAAAGGTCCGCAGCACCCAATCCACGAAGGCGAGCCCGGACGCGTGGGTGTGCATCACGCCCTTGGGCGCCCCGGTGGATCCCGAGGTGTAGAGGACGTAGGCGAGCCCTTCGGGCGACACGTCCGGGAGCGGCGAGGCCGGCAGCGCGCGGGCTTCGGACAGCGGCCTCACCCGGACGAACGGGCCTGCCTTCGGGCGCGCTGTTCCTTCGACCAGGACCAGGCGGCAGCGTCCACCGGAGAGGAGCGCTGGCACCTGCGGCGCGTGGGCCTGGTCCGTCACCAGCGCCACCGCGCCCGAGTCCTGGCAGATGAGCTGACAGCGCCGCACCGGGCTCTTGGGGTCGAGCGCGACGTAGGCCGCGCCGGCCGCGAGGATCCCCAGGAGAGCCTGCACGGTGGCGGGCGACTTCTCCATCCAGACCGCCACGCGATCTCCCGGCGCGACCCCTGCGTCGAGGAGGGCCGCGGCGATGCCCCGCGCGCCTGCGATCAGCGCGCGGTAGTCGAGCGCTCCCCCGCAGCCGCTGACCGCGACCTTCCCGGGGGCGCGCGCCGCCGCCTCCGCCACCCGCTGGAAGAGAGTCTGTTGCCTCATGACAACCCCATCAGTCTCGCGATCAACTTGCGCTGCATCTCGGAGGTCCCCGAGTAGAGGGTCCCGGGGACCGCGTCGCGCAGCTCGCGCTCGACGCCGAACTCGGTGGTGTAGCCGTAGCCGCCGTGGACCTGGATCGCGCCCAGGGCCTGCCGCACGTGCGCTTCGGAGATGAAGAGCTTGGCGATCGCGGCGTGGAGCATCGCGTTCTTGCCCGCCTCCTTCGCCGAGGCCGCCTTGAGCAGGAGGAGCTTGCCGACCTCGATCGAGACCCGCATGTCCACCAGCTGGTTGGCGATCTCCGGGTGCTGGGCAATGGGCACGCCGAACTGCTCCCGCTCACGCGCGTAGCGGACCGAGTCTTCGAGGAGCCGCTCCATCGCCCCCAGGTGAGCGGCGAAGATGCAGGTGCGCTCCCACTCCATCGCCGAGCTGAAGATCGCCGTGCCCGCGCCCTCCCCGCCCAGCCGCTGCGCCAGAGGCACGCGGCAGTCCTCCAGCACCACCTCTCCCATCGGCGAGGAGCGCAGGCCCATCTTCGGGATCGGCCTGGAGAGGGTCAGCCCCGGCGTGTCCCGTTCGATCAGGAAGGCGGTGATCCCGGCGCTGCGCAGCGCGGGGTCGAGCGTGGCGAAGACGATCAGGACGTCCGCCACCGGGCCGTTGGTGACGAAGGTCTTGGCGCCATTCAGGACATAGTGGTCTCCGTCGCGGACGGCCCGGGTGGACATGGCGAACGCGTCGGACCCGGAGCGCGGCTCGGTCACCGCGTGGGCGCCCACCAGCGCGCCTTGGCAGACCGCCGGGAGCCAGCGGCGGCGCTGTTGCTCGGTGCCGAAGCGCAGGAGCGGAAGCTCGAAGGCCCACATCTGCGCGTTGAGCGAGAAGAGGAGCCCGTTGTCCCGGCAGGCCTTGCCGAGCGCGGTCATCGCCAGCGCGGTGTTGGTCAAGGACTGCTGAGAGCCGCCGTATTCGACCGGGATCGGCAGGCCTTGGAGGCCGAACTCGCCGCAGCGCCGCCAGAGCTCGTGCGTGAAGGCGCCGCGCTCTTCGCGCTCCG
>Ga0164242_10010295_pt1 | contig 10027 bp, 11 predicted proteins | sample OricomgcompostMG_FD_108783 | JGI IMG/M metagenome (GOLD analysis project Ga0164242, IMG submission 108783) | Miracle-Growth compost microbial communities from Emeryville, California, USA - Original compost - Miracle growth compost (MG) ... | reverse complement strand
TCTCCAGCGCGGCGATCAGCGTCGCGAGGATGCGCGCGCCCGAGGCGCCGATCGGGTGACCTAGCGCGCAGGCCCCGCCGTGGATGTTGATCTTGTCGTGCGGGATGCCGAGATCGCGCATCGCGATCATTGAGACCACCGCAAAGGCTTCGTTGACCTCGAACAGATCGACGTCCTCGACCGACCAGCCCGCCTTGTCGAGCACCTTGCGGATCGCCTCGACCGGCGCGGTCGTGAATTTCGCCGGCTCATGCGCGTGCGCGGCGGAGGCGAGCACTCGCGCGACCGGCTTTTTGCCGAGCTTCTCCGCCACCGACTGTCGCGTCATCACCAGGGCCGCCGCACCGTCGGAGATCGACGAGGCGTTGGCCGCGGTGATCGTTCCGTCCTTGGCGAAGGCGGGGCGCAGCGTCGGAATTTTCGCGGCATCGCCCTTCGGCGGCTGCTCGTCCTGCGTGATCGTTTCGCTGCCTTTGCGAGTCTTGACCTCCACGGGCACGATCTCGCGGTCGAATGCGCCCGAACGCTGCGCCTCCTGCGCACGACTCAGCGAGGCGATCGCATAGTCGTCCTGCGCCTGACGCGTGAACTGATAGTCGCCTGCGGTGTCCTCGGCGAAGGTGCCCATCGCGCGGCCCGGCTCATAAGCGTCTTCGAGGCCGTCGAGAAACATGTGATCCATCACGCGATCGTGCCCCATCCGCGCGCCGCCGCGGTGCTTGGGGAGGAGGTAGGGCGCATTGGACATGCTCTCCATGCCGCCGGCGACGATCAGGTCTGCCGAGCCCGCCGCGAGCGCGTCGGCGGCCATGATCGCCGCCTGCATACCGCTGCCGCACATCTTGTTGACGGTGGTCGCCTCGACCGATTGGGGCAGGCCGGCCTTCAGCGCCGCCTGCCGCGCCGGCGCCTGGCCGAGCCCCGCGGGCAGCACGCAGCCCATGTAGATGCGTTCGACCGCGTCGCCGGAGATTCCCGCCCGCTCGACCGCGCCCTTCACCGCCGCCGCACCGAGTTCGGTCGCGGATGCGCCGGCAAGGCTTCCCTGGAAGCTCCCCATCGGCGTGCGCGCATAGGACAGGATCACGACGGGATCGGCGGACATCGAACGGCTCTCCATTGGTGCTGGTCTGTGCGCACCATCTAGGGAGCCGGCGCGCCAAGGTCCACCGCGCCGAAGCGCGAAGCGCCGGATTCGATGTCGCAGATGATGGTCGGGGAGAGAGGATTCGAACCTCCGGCCCCTGCCTCCCGAAGGCAGTTCCTGCGGCTGAAACCCGCAGAAATCCGCGATCCTCGTGTGCCGGTTTGGCGGAACGAGCCGCGAACGAAACGCGATTCTTGCCACGAAACACCGGAGCGACACCGGAGCGATTGGAGGCGTTCGCGCGCCGGGCGGTGGCGGCATGAGCGGGGCATCGCTAGAGCAGCCCGCGTCCGGCATCACGCGCATCATCGGCCCGACGATCATGCTCGGGTCTGGCACATATTTCGATTTTGAGGATCCCGAGCATTCGCGCCTCACGATCGACGATTTTGCTTACGGGCTCGCATCGGCCAGCAGATTTTCGGGCCAGTGCGTGTCCAGATTTTCCGGTCGACGCGTGCGCTACAATGTCGCCCAGCATTGCGTGCTCATGTCTTACGCGATCGAGGGAGACCCGGATTGCAAGCCGGGAGACGCCTACGATGCGCTGATGCACGAGGGCGGAGAGCCGACCTGCGGCGACATGAATGGCCCGCTGAAATCGCTCTGTTCTGACTTCAAGGCGATCGAGAAGCGGTGTGAGCGTGCAGCCCATCGCCAATTTCATGTGCCGATGCGCGATCCCGCCTTCATCAAGCGTCACGACCTCCGGATGCTGGCGACAGAGAAGCGTGATCTGGTCCCCGCGGCGAATGGGCACACCTGGTCGTGGGTTCGCGGTCAGGAACGCTACAATTTCGAGATCAGAGACGCATGGGAGTTCGATGAGGCGGCCGAGCGCTTTATCGCGCGCTTCCACGAGCTCGCACCGACGGTGTTCGACTTCCTCGATGGAGCCGCCTGATGGCCGCGCTCACCGGCTTCGCTACGTCCGAGCGGATCATCCGCCACGCGCACCTGTTCTGCGGCATCGGCGCGGGCGCCAAGGGCTTCAACATGGCGAAGGCGCGCGTCGGCAACGTCATCGCCAAGTTCGTCTGCACCGGCGGCATCGATGTCGATCCAGGCGCGATCCGTAACTTTAACCGCCTGACAGGTGCGCGGGGCACGGTCATGGACCTGTTCGATCGCGGCCAATACACCGCTTTCCACGGCAAGGAGCCGCCGGCCGGCTGGCAGGAGGAAACGCCGGAAAGCGTCCGTCGAGCGCTATGCGGGCCCGACGGTATCCGCCCGGACGTCATCTTCCTCTCGGCGCCGTGCAAGGGCTTCTCGGGGCTGCTCTCGTCGAAGCAATCGGCGACTGACAAATACCAGGCGCTCAACGGCCTGACGCTACGCGGCGTCTGGTTGGTTTGCGAGGCGTTCAAGGATGGTCCGATCCCGATCATCCTGTTCGAGAACGTGCCGAGGATCATGACGCGCGGCCGGCCGCTGCTCGACCAGATCAGCGCCATTCTCCGCTCCTACAGCTACAACGTGGCCGAGACGGTTCACGACTGCGGCGAGCTCGGCGGCTTGGCCCAGAGCCGCAAGCGGTTCCTGCTGATCGCCCGCCAGCGCGAGATCATCCCGAACTTCATCTACGAGCCGGAGAAGAAGCGGCTGCGGGGCGTGGGCGAGGTGATCGGCAAGCTGCCGCTGCCGGGCGATCCGATCGCCGGCCCGATGCACCGCGTTCCGATGCTCCAATGGAAGACCTGGCTGCGGTTGGCGCTCGTGCCGGCCGGCCGCGACTGGCGCGCGCTCAACGAGCTGGCGGTGGTCGACGGCGTGCTGCGCGATTACGGCATCGTTCCCGACCAGGACCTGCGCGACGGCGCGCTCGGCGTGATGGGCTGGGGCGACACGTCGGGGGTGGTCATCGGAAACCAGCGGTCGCCGCTGCACGGACGCCATTCGGTAGCCGACCCGCGCGTCGCGGAGGACTGGAACGCCGACGTCATGGGCGTGCGGCCTTGGGACCGGCCAACGGGCACCGTTCCAGCTCGCTCGGGACCGACGAACGGGGCGCACAGCGTCGCCGATCCTCGCCCGGGGTATGGCGAGGCGACACATCGGCATGTGCTGGGCGTCAACGGCTGGAATGAAAGCGCGCCGACGGTCAGTGGCAATCCGAAGCCGTCGTCTGGATCGTTCGCCGTGGCGGACCCGCGGCCGCAGCAAGCGAACCAGACATATGGCCAATACGGCGTCCGGGAATGGTCGGAAACCGCCGGCACGGTCAGCGCTCAGGCCCAGCCCGGCGGCGGCCCGAACTCGGTTGCTGACCCGCGCCTAGGGCGAAAAGCCTATTCCAATATCTATCGCGTCGTCGCCTTCGATCAGGCCGCGACCTCGGTCACGTCGAGCCGCGATACGGCTGTAGCCGATCCCCGCATGGCGGATAGCGACTATACGACGACGAAATACAAGATCACGCCGTGGGAAGGGCAGAGCCGAGCAGTCATCGCCGCATCCACGACCGGCGATGGCGCGTTTGCGGTGGCAGACCCGCGAGGTGGTGCTGATCCGACCAAGCTGCACGGCAAGCACCGCGTCGAGGAATGGGATGGAGAGCCGAGCCGAGCGGTGATCGCTGGGCGCGAGAATGGTGCGTCGGCCGTCGCGGATCCTCGGCCGGTTGGGCTGAACGGCGACCATCGCGACGGCTATGCGACGCAGGGTCACTATGGCGTCGTCGATTGGAACGCCTCGAGCTACGCCGTTCCCGCGCACGCGAAATACGACCGCGGCCATTGGTCGGTTGCGGACCCACGGGACGCCTTAATTTCCGCCCCCTCAGATGAGGTCGAGAAAACTAAGCTGCCCGAGCCAACTGACCGGCTCGTCGCGCGGATCATCGCCACCGACAACACATGGCACCGGCCGTTCACGACATTGGACCTCTGCGCGTTGCAGTCGATCGTCGATCCAGAGGAGGCCTTTTACCAGGACGGAAGCGGCACATGGCACGCCCGGCGGCCATTCGACCTCGACAGCAAAAGCGATGCCGAGAAGCGCGAGTGGATCGGCAACGCGGTCCCCAGCGAGAGCGCCGAGGAGATCGGCGGGGTCATCGGCGAGGCCCTGCTGCTGGCCGACGTCGGCGAGACGTTCACGCTTTCGACGAAGGCGATCTGGGTGTCGCCGCTGCGCGCCGCCCTCGCCGTCGACACGGACCAAGCTGCGTATCGGATGGAGGCGGGGCGGTGAATGCCCCCTCTCGCCCGCTGCTCCGCTGGCACGGCGGCAAGTGGACGCTCGCCGCGTGGATCATATCGTTTTTCCCGCGGCATCGCGTCTATGTCGAGCCATACGGCGGCGCGTGGTCGGTCGGCTTTCAGAAGCCGCCGGCTTACGCGGAAATCTGGAATGATCTCGACGACGAACTCGTCAACCTGTTCCGCGTGCTGCGCGACACCAAACTCGGGCCGCGCTTGGTTGAACAGGTCCGGCTCACGCCATTCAGCCGCAGCGAGTTCGAATCGTGCTACACACCGACGCGCAACCGGCTCGAGCGCGCCCGCCGGCTCGTCGTTCGTTCATTCATGGGCCATGGCTCCGATGGCGCGAGCGGGATCTATCGCACGGGCTTCCGCGCGGCCTCCAACCGATCGGGAACCACGCCGGCGCACGATTGGGCGAATTATCCTCCCGCGCTCGAGGCGCTGGTGCAGCGCGTGCAGGGGGTTGTGATCGAACGGCGGCCGGCCCTGCAGGTCATGGAGCGGCACGATTCGCCGGACACGCTCCACTTCGTCGATCCGCCATACCTGTGGGAGACGCGCGCTCGAGCCAACCGCCGGCCGGACAACGGCGGCGTCTACCGGCACGAGATGAACGAGCAGCAGCACATAGAACTGCTTGGTGAACTCAACGAACTCGAAGGGATGGTCGTTCTCTCCGGTTATCCGTCGGCAATTTATGACGACCTGCTGTCCGGGTGGCGGCGCGTAGAGCGCGAGGCATTGGCTGACGGCGCGAGGCCGCGCACAGAGGTGATCTGGCTGAACCCGGCTTGCGTGAAGTCGCTGGGCCACGGGCCGCTATTCGAGGCAGCGGCATGAGCGCGCTGCTGGATCTCGGCGTCTGGGTGCCGATCCTCGATGGCGACCGAATAGCCGCCGACGCCTATAACCGCCACTACGCCAGCGAAAGAAGCCGTGAACGCCGCATTGAGCGCGAGACCCTGCTGACGATGGGGCCAGGGCAAAAGCTGCTCCTATCGACCCCCTGCCGCCGAGCGCACTTCGCCTGGCGCGTGTTCATCGACGACAGCGGTCAATCTGGAGTCAACTGCGCATGGTTCTTCAACGAAGGCGCAGGCGTCGCTTCCGACCTCGTGCGCGCAGCTGACACCATCGCCGACATGCGTTGGCCCGGGCTCGACCACTACACCTATGTCGACGAGGACAAGGTTCGCGGCAATCCGCCCGGCAACAGCTTTCTGCACGCCGGCTGGCGGTACGTGCTCGAGCGGGACGAGAACGGTCATCTGGCGCGGAAACGCACGAAGGAACGCGGGCTGCTCATTCTTGAACGCCGCCCGATCGCTGTTGCGAGGGCGGCGTGATCGCCCGCGTATCCTGGACACGCCATTCGAACGACCTTTCCGGTCGATCCGATCTGCATAGTTTCCGCGGCTCCCTCTCAACAGGAGCTCGCCATGCCTCGACACCCCCTCCGCCACGACAACTGCATCATCCCGGAGCGTAGAACGATGGAGCAAATCCGCCCCAGCGACGGCCGGCGCACAAAGGTCGCGCCGCTTCGCCTCAACTTCTTCAACTTCCAGCCCGGCGAGCACGTCATCTTCGATGCCTTTGGCGGCTGGGCGCACGGCGTCATCGACAAGATCAACGGCAACACGGTCGTGATCGGCAACGAGCACTTCGAAGTGACGAAGGTGAGGGCCCGCGTTCCGGAGGGCGCCGATGCCGGACAGATCGTGAAAGAGCTCCGCGCGGCCGATGATGCGCTGAACGCCGATCTCCGTCGGGCGCGAGATAACCACCACGACGCCAAGGAGGCCGTCTTTGCCAGGCACGGCGTCAAGCACCCGGGGGACGAATGACGCCGGCGGAACTGACCGGTCGCCTGCGCCGGATGCGCTTCGCCATGAGCACTGAGGCGGCGCTGCAAGTGGCGATCGAGCGTGCGCTGATCGACATCGGTGTGCCATTCGAACGCGAAGCGCGGCTGGGTCCTGGCGAACGCGTCGACTTCATGGTCAACGGCGGCATCGCGCTCGAAGCGAAGGCGAAATATCCGAAGCGGGCTATCTACCGGCAGTTGGAGCGATATGCCCGCCACGAAGACGTTGACGCCCTGCTACTGATCACTGGAACAGCGATGGGACTGCCGGCCGCCATCCTCGGCAAACCCGTGTTCTACGTCTCGCTCGGGAGAGCGGCGCTGTGACAACGAACGGGGCGCTGCGCTTTGATGCGAGCAACGGCCAGTGGGTCGTGTCGGACCTCGCGCCGCACGTCGCCATGGCCTTCAAGCGGCTGTTCCCGCGGGTGCCGACTGCGGCGACCGAGCTGCTGCTGAGCGATACGGATGAAGTCCGCGCCGACCTCGACTGGTTCCTGCTCCGCTATCCGCTTTCGATGGAGCGGCCGCACGCAGAGGAACTGATCGCCGGAACGATCCGGATCGCTGACCGCCGGGCTGAGCGCGAGAAGATCCTGCTGCCGACCTGGACGCCCGGCGAGGTGAGGGGATTTCTCGATGGCAAGGCCCCCTACCTGTACCAATCGCAGGCGGCGAAGATCGCGCTCGCCAACGGCGCCCTGCTGCTCGGCGATGATGTCGGATTGGGCAAGACGATCTCGGCCGCCGCAACGCTGACAAACGGGGCTCCGCTTCCTGCCGCGGTGGTGGTGCAGCCGCACCTCGCATTCCAGTGGCGGGATCGCCTGCGCGAATTCACGACGCTGCATGTCCACGTCATCACGAGCCGAAACCCTTACAAGCTGCCGCCGGCGGACGTGTATATCTTTCGCTATTCGAACATCTGGGGCTGGGTCGACGTCTTCAACAAGGGACTCGCCAAGTCCGTTGTCTACGACGAGATCCAGGAGCTTCGTCACGGCACGACGACATCGAAGGGGATGGCCGCGGCAACGCTGTCGGCGAAGGCCGATCTGCGTATGGGTTTGACCGCGACGCCGATCTACAATTACGGCGACGAAATTCACAACGTCATGCGCTTCATAAAACCCGATCTGCTCGGATCGTGGGGCGAGTTCCTTCGCGAGTGGTGCGGCGGCAGCCGCGTGGTCAAGGACCCTGATGCGCTGGGCTCTTATCTGCGCCAGACGGGCTATTTCCTTCGCCGCACGGAGGACGACGAAACCGTCTCCGCTTCGATGCCGCCACCAAACATCATCGAGTACCAGGTGGCTTGGGACCAGGCTGCGGCCGACGACGAGATGGCGCTGACCCGTATGCTCGCGCAGACCGTGCTCCACGGTAGTTTCGTGGAGGCGGGGCAGGCGGCGCGTGAGCTGGATGCGAAGATGCGGATGCTCACCGGCATCGCCAAGGCCAAGGCTGTCGCGGCGTATGTCAGGATGCTGCTGCGCGAGGTGCCGCGCGTTCTGCTCGCCGGATGGCACCGCGACGTCTATGCGATTTGGGGTCAGCAGCTCGCCGCGTTCAATCCGGTGCTCTATACCGGCAGCGAAAGCGCCGCCGGCAAGGACCGCAGCGTCAAGGCGTTCACGCGAGGCGACAGCCGCGTGATGATGATCTCTCTGCGATCCGGCGTCGGGCTCGACGGGCTGCAGCACAACTGTCGCGACGTCGTGTTCGGCGAGCTCGACTGGTCGCCGCAGGTTCACTATCAAATCATCGGCCGCCTGCGCCGCCCAGGGCAGCCGGGCCAAGTGACGGCGCATTACCTACACTCGGACAGCGGCAGCGACCCGGTGCTGCTCGAGACGCTGGGTGTGAAGACCGATCAAAGTCGCGGCATCAACGATCCGGGTGTGGCCCAGCGTGCGCGCCACACCGACGATTCGCGCATCCGCCGGCTGGCGCAGTTCGTCATCGACCAAGGATTGGGGCAATGATCAGCCACGGCGAGGGCTTCGTCATTCGGCACGTCAGCGGCCGGTATTTCAACAGCGATTGCTATTATCCGGGCTTCATCGCCGGCGAGCATGATCCATCCGTCTCAATCGCTATCATTTATCGTCTGGTTGCAAACCCGTTCGCCGCGGACCTCGTCGCCAACCGGGAGTCCTGCGGCCGATTTCTGACGAGTGAGGGATGGCGGGAGGTCGCCGATCAATTCGAGGTCGTGCCTGGTCCCGGTTGCGCTTGTTGCGGTGAACGCTGGCGGACGATGTATTCAGCCGTTGACGGCTCGTATAGATGCGAAAAGCATCTCGGCCGTAATCCGTGCGCGATCGAAGGATGCAAGCGCACGTGCGCGGCCGAAGGGCGATACGGCAGCGATCAATGGTTGTGCTCGGAGCACTGGCGCCGGTTCGTGCCCCCGCATTCGCCTATGCGACGCGCCTATCATCGGTTCTTTCGCGAGGCGAAGAAGCACGGCTGGGGACGGCGCGGGCGCGGAGTCAGGCTTGACTATCGCTTCCGCCTGTTCTGGACCGCGCTTGTGCGACGGGCGCGTCGAGCGGCGACCGAAGGGCATCTCGACGAGACGGAAATCAACAGGATGTTCGGATGGGAAGACGCGTGAGGCGGACACCGCGACCAGTGCCGAAGCCGTGGGCGGCCGAAGAGGACGAGAAGCTGACCGAGATCTGCCGCCTCGGGCTCGCCTCCGATCACTGGCACCGCGCGCTTCCGGGGCGACGCTTCAGTGAAATTTGCGAGCGTAGACTTGACCTTGGCCTCAAGTCCGCAATGTTGACCTGATGGCGTTTCCGAACGATCCGCGCGCGCGCCGAACGCGCCATGATCCGCCGAGGGTGCGGCCGATGCTGGTTCCGCTGGATCCCGATCAGGTCCGCGCCAATCTGGTGGCGCTCGTCGAGAGGTCAAATTCGAGCCTTGCCGAGCTGTCCCGCCTGATCGGCAAGAATCCTGCCTATCTGCAGCAGTTCGTGAAGCGCGGGACGCCGAAGGTGCTCGACGAAGGCGACCGGCTCACGCTCGCGCAGTTCTTCGGCTGCGACGAGCGCCGACTTGGCGCGCGCGATCCATGGTCGCCCCGGTGATGAGACGGCGCGCACCAAGTACCAGCGACATCGAATGCGTTGTGGTCGGCCTGCTCCTCGTGTTGGCGTTCGTCGCATCCTGGCTCTGACCCCGCTTGCTCCGATGTTCCATGTTCGTTCACGGTTGCGGGCATGGGTTACCGGCCGATTCGCACGATCGAGGATTGCAACGCGCATCACCTCAAGCTGCAGGTGACATGCCGCAACTGCGGGCGCGTCGCCGTGTTCGAGCCGCATGGCTTCCTCGCATTCGGGACGGTGCCGTTCAGCCTGCCGCTCAACCGCCTCGCGGCCCGCTTGGTATGCCGAGGTGATTTCGAGCAGAAGGGATGCGGAAAGCGCGGCGCCAACGTGACGCCGATCGTCTGGCCGCCAATCGAGCCGATCAGGCTGCCGCCCAAGCCATTCGCCTACATGACTCCCCGCGGGGTCGATCCCGAAGCGTGGGCGAAAGCGGACGAACGCGAGCGAAAACGACTAATTCGCATTGCGCGTGGATAAAAACACGAACTTCTAACTGGCGCAAAGTATAAACTCACGCTCATCTTTTTCTTTTGGGGTCCTTGATCGCTTAGCAACTTCTCCACCACTAGGAAGGACCCGCGATTACTGTCGCTTTTCTCTTGCATTACGCGACGTGTTGCGCTCTTATGTCTGTGTCGACGCGATGCCGCGCCGGCATAGGAGCCCCAAGGGGCGGTTA
>Ga0164242_10010294_pt1 | contig 10027 bp, 9 predicted proteins | sample OricomgcompostMG_FD_108783 | JGI IMG/M metagenome (GOLD analysis project Ga0164242, IMG submission 108783) | Miracle-Growth compost microbial communities from Emeryville, California, USA - Original compost - Miracle growth compost (MG) ... | reverse complement strand
GGCGACGACTGCACGAACAGATAGATCGAGTAATCGACCGCTTCGCCGATCAGTGTAGTGCCGAAGCCGAGCGTCAGCCCGTGCACGGTGCCGAACGCGAGGCTGACCGACGCGAGCCCGGCCGCGACGCCGGACAGCACCGGCAGCAGCCCGAGCGCGAGCGTAAGTGGCGAACGGTAGACGCTTAGCAGCAGCGCGACGACCAGCAGTAGGCTCAGCGACGACAGGCGTTCGACGTCGTGCCGGATCGCGTCGCGGGTCTGCACCGAGAATACGCCGGGACCAGTCATCAGCAGCCGGTATGACGGCGCGTTGGGCATCGCGTGCGCGGCTGCTTCGAAAGCGCCGCGCACGGTGGCGATCGCGCGGGCCTGCGCGTCGGTGTTCGAACCGGCGCTGGCGGTCTGCACGACGAGCACCGCGCGCTTGCCATCGCGCGAGGCCCATACGCCGTGACTCGACGACGGCTGCGCGCCGCTGTCGAGCTGGCTCACGAGCGCGGTGACTTCGCCCGTCGGGTCGTGCGGCAGCAATGCCTTTTCGACGAGGCCCGCCGACGAGGCCAGCATGTCGAGACTGTCGCCGAGGGCGTCGTGCAGTCCCTCGACGGAAAAGCGCGCCGGCGTCACGGCAGGGCTCAGCAGGTAGCGGTGCGCGAAGATGAACCGCTCGTCGCGCTCGTTGCCGACCGCCTCGCCGTTGCTGACCGAGGCGAACTGCGGATCGCGGCGCAAGGTGGCCGCGAGGCGCTGTGACAGCGCCGCGCGCGTTTGCCCGTCGCCGCCTTCGATGCCGACGAGGATCAGCCGCGACGGCAGGCCGTCGCGCAACTGATCGACCAGCACGCGTTGGCGGGCGTCCGGCGAGCGCGGCAGGAACGCGGACAGATCGGCGGTGAAGCTCGCGCGGCTGATCGCGACGGCGCAGACGAGCAGGAACAGCAGCGACAGCAGCACCGCCCGCTGCGCGAGCACGGCGCGCAGGCCACGCGGATCATGCGTCGCGGGACTGCCCGGCGGGCGTGCCTGCGTCATCCGTTGGCCGATACGTCTTGCAGACGCATCACCGAATGGTCGCCGTCGGCCTGGCGGATCGTGACGGTGTTGAGCCGGTCGCGCGTGCCGTCGAGCGTGATCGTGCTGATCACCTTGAGCATGCGCGAGTCGAGCGGGGTGAGCGTCATCGTCCAGTCGTCGCCGTGGCCCGCAATCGCGACGTGGTACAGCTGTTCGAGCGCGTAGCGATTGCCGGCGAGCGTCGCGCGGATGCTTTCGATGAAGCCTGCCACTTCCGGGTACTGCGCGAGCGCGATGGTGTAGCGATGGCCGTTGCGAGCGATCGTCACATGGTCGCCGTCGACGACGAGATCCTCGGGCTTCGGGCTGACCGTGCGCTTCTCGAGATGGTCCGGCGCGACGAACACCAGCTCGCCGGACGACTCGACCGGCTCGGACGCGATCGACAGGTATTTCGTTTCGACGAAGGTCGCGTGCCCGGCGTGGTTCTGCGCGAGCGTGGACATCAGCCGGTCGAGGGTCCAGGTGGACGGGGCGGAAGGCGGCGCGGCGGTGGTTGCCGTGGTCGCCGTCGCCGCGACGGCGACGGCCGGGGCGGCGAACGGAATCGCCACGGCGACGGTGGCCAGCGCGGCGGCAAGGAATCCGCGGATCGTTCGTGGGCAGGCAGGAAAAAGGCGTTGCGTCATGCGTCGGATATCTCTCTGGCCGGCTGGCTCGCGCGTGCCGGCGTCTCGGCGCGGCGACTCGCGTCGGCGCCCTGCCAGAAATCGAAAAAGTTGAACCAGTTGTACGGCGCGGCGATGCAGAATCGCTCGACGAGTGCCACGTAGCGCGCAAGCGCTGCCTGCACCTCGGCGGCACGCGCGTCGCGCGGCACGTCGGTGAAATCGGCGAGCTTCTCGAAGTGGATATCGTAGCGGTTCCCGTCGCGGTACAGCGCGGTCATGAAGATCACCGGCCGCCGCAGCATCGCCGCCATGTGCAGCGGGCCGAGCGGGAACGCGGCGGCCGTGCCGAAGAATTTTAGGTGCTTCGTCGAGTTTGCGTCGCTGAGCAGCGAGCGGTCCGCGAGGATGCCGATCATCGTGTTGCGGTCGAGCGCTTCGCGCACTTTCAGCATCGCATCGACGCGTCCGAGGCCGATCACCTCCGGCTTCGCGGCGGGGTTCACGGCCGCGAGGATCGTGTTGATATTGCGCGCGTTGTCCTCGTACATCGTGACTGCGACGCGCAACCGCGGCTGCGTGCGGCCGATCGCGCGGATCGCCTCGAAGCTGCCGAGGTGCGCGCCGATCAGGAACGCGCCGCGTCCACCGGCCAGCGCGTCGTCGACGAGTGTCTCGCCGCGCACGCGGATGTCGAACAGGTCGAATCGATCGTTCAGCAGGTACAGGCGGTCGTGGATCGTCGCGCCGAACGTGTACATGTGCCGGTACACGTCGCGCCACGTCGCCGGGCGCCCGAGCGCGCGGCGCAGATAGCTGCGCGACGCGCGGCGCGCGAGCGGCGAGAACAGCACGAAATACGCGGCGGCAGCGCGCAGCACGACGCGGCCCGCCCGGCGCCCGAAGCGCAGCGAGAGCCAGGCCATCGCGCGCAGGAGGGTGAGATTGCCGCGCTCCGCGCGCTCAGCCCATCCGTTCAGGTTCATGGACAAGCCGCTTCCTGTGCCGCGAGCTTCGCCTCTGCGGCGGGCTGCGCGGACAGCACGCCGCTCGCGACCTGGCGCTCACCGGCGCTCACCGTGAAGCGGACCGCGCCGCTCGATGTCGTTTCGAATGCGATATCGAGCGGTTCGGCGGGTGCGACTGGGCTCAGAAACTTCGCCGAGCTCACGCGGCACGCATCGAGGGGGCGGTTCAGCGCGGCACCGATCGCGCTCAGCGCGTGGTCGAGCAGCACCACGCCGGGGACGATCGGCCGCCCGGGGAAATGGCCGGGCAGCGCGGGGTGATCGGCCGGGATCGTGAAGCTGAGCGACGGCTCGCGGTTGGTCGTGGGTTTTCCGGCCGAGGGCGCCTGCGCCGCCTCACGCGGACGCTGCGCGACGAGCGCAGCGAGTACGTCATGCGTCAGCTTGCCAGTCGCGTTGCGCGGCAGCGACTCGACGAAGCGCAGCGGCCGCGGCAGGAACGCCGGATCGATGCGCTCGCGCAGCGCGCGCAGCAATCCGGCGGCCGTCAGTTGCGGCGCGACCACCAGCGCGGCGAGGCGGACGACCGGTTCGTGGCCCGCTTCCCTGGACGCTTTTCCGTCCGCTTTCCGGTCCGCCGTGCCGGCCGTCCCGCCGTCGGCCTGGCGCGCCTTCGCGACCGCCTCGTCCGGCATGTAGAACACGCCGTCCTCGACGCCCGGGATCGCGTTCAACTGATGGTTCAGGTAGCCGAGCGAGGTCCGCTTGCCGGCGATGTTCACGAGGTCGGCCTTGCGGCCGTGCAGCAGGAAATGGGCGTCGTCGAGCAGTTCGAGCGCGTCTCCCATCGGCACCGGCTCTTCGACGTGGCCACCCGACGCCCACATCGACGGCCCGTCCTCGTCGTCGCGCGGGGCGAGGCGCACGTCGGGCAGCAGGTGCCACGCGTCGGTCTGCGCGGTCCGGCGCGACGCGATCTGGCCGGTCTCGGTGCTGCCGTAGATCTCGATCAGCGGCGCGTCGAGCCGCGCCTCGGCGTCGCGCGCCAGCGTCTGAGCAAGCGGCGCGGTCGCCGACAGCACGAGCGACGCGCCCGGCAACGCCTGATCGGACGCGAGCATCGCGCGCAGATGCACCGGCGTTGTCACCAGCACGCGCGGTTGCGGCACCGCCGCGAGTTCCGCGCGCACGTCCGCGGGATAAAACGGCTGCCGGTTGCTGAACGCGAGGCCGCCGATCAGCGCGAGCAGCACCGTCGATTCGAAGCCGTACATGTGCTGCGCCGGCACCGTGCCGACGAGCGTGTGAGTGCCACCACTGCCACCGCTGCCGTCGTGGCCCGCGCCGGTCAGCCCGAGCCGTTCGGCCGCCGCGCGCACGCTGCGCACGAGAAAGCCCCACGTCTTGCGGTGCGGCACCGGCATGCCGACCGAGCCCGAGGTGAACACGTAGGCCATCACGCGCGAAGCGTCGATCCGCGGCACCTGGCAATCCGCGTTGCGCGTCGCACCGGACGGCGCGGGCTCCGGAAACCGGAAGCGCGGCAGATCCACCGCGCAGTCGGCCGCATCGTGCAGGCAGAACGCGTCCGGCGCGAACGACGCCAGCTGGCGCACCATCTCCGGCGTATGCGTGGAAGGCAGCAGGCTGACCTTCCCGGCGACGAGCGTCGCGCACAGGCTCACCGCGAACCGGTAGCGGTCGCTGCAGACGTTGAACACGTGGCCGCCCGCGGGCAGCGCCGCGGCGACCCGCGCGACGTCGGCGAGGAACTCGTGCACGGCGACCGGCGTACCGTCGCGCCAGGCGATCGTCCGCTCGGGGGACGAGTGAAACAGCAGCGGGTAGCTCGGCATAACGTCAGCGGAAACGGTGGTTTCAGTCATGGTGTGAGGTCCGCGGCGCGGCATCGCGGGCTGGGTATTCATCGCGCGCGGCCCGCGCGCGGGGACATCGACTGACGGTACGCGCGCAGCGCAGCTAGCATGCCTGGCCGGTCGACATCCGGCATCGCGATGCGCCGCCACCCGTGCTCGCCGACGAACATCACGCCGACGAGCGGCAACGCCAGGTAGTTCGCGAACGTCGACCAGTCGACGATCCCCGAAGTCGCGAACAGCACCGTCGATATCGCCGCGATCGTGACGAAGAAAATCGTCCACGCGACGGTGATCTGCCGCGTATAGCGCGCGACGCGCGGCATGAGCGTACCGTGGATCATTACGGCGAACTGGGTGCACAACGGTTCGCGACCGGGCAGCAGCGTGCCGCCGAACAGCAGCGCCATCGCGAGGTTGAAGCTCACGTGCTCCAGATACAGGCCCCATTCGAAATGACGCGCGAGCGGCGCGCGCACGACCCATAGCGTCGCGCAGGCGAGCGCCCACAGCGGCAGCAGCCAGCCGCGCCGCGGCGATCGCAGGGCGGCCGAAAGCGCGAGCGCCAGCGCCGGGACGAGCACGAGCGCGAGCCCGAACGCATGCTCGCCGGGCGTTGCTACCGCGTGGTGTGCGCCGATCTCGTAGGCCGCGAGCGCGGCGACCCCCGCGCCGGCGCGCGCGACGGACTTTAGCGTGACCATCGCGCCTCCCGCGGCCGAGGGCGCAGGCGCCCCCGTATGCGGCCTGCATGGGGGAGGGCTGCGGCGGACGCGACGACCGGCTGGAAGATAATCGGAGGCGTCGTCCTTCATAGGTGGATGGGTGAGCTCCGGGCCATGGCGAATGAGCCGCCTCATAGGCATTGATCACAGGAAACGCGCATCCGCCGGGCCAGCCGGCCGATGCGCGTCGGCGGGCACATTTTAGAGCGCACGCCGGGTGCCGGCCCACAGCCCTTCTGGAGGTTTGTAACCGTTTGTTGGATCTGTCGCGGAGCGGCAGCGGCTCGGGATTCGGGCTCACAGGCTTTCGCCGACGTCGGTTCGGGCGTGGTGCGCGTGGCCGGCGGGAATTGGGGAACGGAGCGCCGTCGTAACCTCTGTAACCCTTTCGCGCTATACGGCATGTACCCCTTCGACTAGAATTCGCGTAATTTTAGCGGTCCCCAATTATATCGGGCGGCTCGACGCCAGGCGGCAGCGATGCCGCCTGGCGTCCCGCACCGTCCGCGCCGAGCATGATGAACGAACTGGAAAACGAACTCGCCACGCTGATCATCGGCGAACTGAATCTCGAAGACGTCGAAATCGACGGCGTGTCCGCCGACACCCCGCTCTATGGCGACGGCTTCGGGCTCGACTCGATCGACATCCTGGAAATCGCGCTGCTGATTTCGAAAAAGTACGGGTTCGAGCTGCGCTCGGACAATCCGGATAACGAAAAGATCTTCGCGACGCTCGGCGCACTCGCCGCGTACGTCGCCGCGCACCGCACCCGCTGAGCGGGGCGGTGCGGGCCGTCGGGCCGGGAGGCGCAAATGCGAAGTGAAAAGTCGATGCGGGCGCTCGTGACGGGCGGCAGCGGCGCGCTGGGGCAGGCGATCAGCGAAGCGCTCGCGAAGGCCGGACATGAGGTGTGGGTCCATGCGAACGGCAACCTCGCGCGGGCCGAGGACGTCGCCGCGCGGATCGTCGCGTCGGGCGGCCGCGCGCACGCGATCGCGTTCGACGTGACCGACGCCGATGCGGCGCAGTCCGCGCTCGCAGCTCTCGCCGACGAAGCCCCGGTGCAGATCCTCGTCAACAATGCGGGCATCCACGATGACGCGCCGATGGTCGGCATGACGCAACAGCAGTGGCGTCGCGTGATCGACGTGTCGCTCAACGGATTTTTCAACGTCACGCAGCCGCTGCTGATGCCGATGATCCGCACGCGCTGGGGGCGCATCGTCAATATCGCGTCGGTGGCGGGCGTGGTCGGCAATCGCGGCCAGGCCAACTATGCGGCCGCAAAGGCCGGCCTGATCGGCGCGACGAAGTCGCTCGCGCTGGAACTGGCCTCGCGCGGCATCACCGTGAACGCCGTCGCGCCCGGCATCGTCGCTTCGCCGATGGCGGAGCACGCGTTTCCCGCCGAGCGCATCAAGCAGCTGGTGCCGGCGCAGCGCGCGGGCGAGCCGGAGGAGGTCGCGGCCATGGTCGCGTATCTCGCATCCGGCGCCGCCGCGTATGTGACCGGACAGGTCCTGCAGATCAATGGTGGGCTCGCGTGAGCGCGGCCCGTCGTGCCTCATTCCATTCGCGGTTTACATGCCTGCCACGCACGTCTCGTCCACCCATTTCGTCCTGATTCCGAGCTATAACCCCGGGGTGAAAGTCGACGAGACGGTGCGCGCCGCCCGCGAGCACTGGAACCCGGTCTGGGTGGTCGTCGACGGCAGCACGGATGGCAGCGCCGAGCGTCTGCAGGCGATGGCCGCGCGCGATCCGGGGCTGCATGTGATCGTGCTGCCCCGCAACGGGGGCAAGGGCGCCGCGGTGCTCGCGGGGCTCGATGCCGCCGCCGCGCGCGGCTTCACGCACGCACTGACGATGGACTCCGACGGGCAGCATCCGGCCCATCTGATTCCGGCGTTCATGGCGGCTTCGCAGGCCGCCCCCGACGCGATGGTGCTCGGCGTGCCGAAGTTCGATTCGAGCGCGCCGCAGATACGCGTGCAGGGACGGCGTCTGTCGAACGTGTGCGCGAACCTCGAGACGCTGTGGGCGGGCATCGGCGATTCGCTGTATGGCTTTCGCGTGTATCCCATCGCGCCGCTGGCGGCAATCATGCATAGACACAGGTGGATGCGCGGCTTCGACTTCGATCCCGAAGCCGCTGTGCGGCTGTGCTGGGCCGGCGTGCGGCCGGTCAACGTCGACGCGCCGGTGCGTTACTACCGGGCCGATGAAGGCGGCGTGTCGCATTTCCATTACGCACGCGACAACCTGCTGCTGTCGTGGATGTACTTGCGGCTTCTCGGCGGTTTCATCGTGCGGCTGCCGGCGCTCGTCGCGCGCCGGCTCGGATCGGGCCGGTAGGCGGCTCCGCCGACGGGCGCGCGGCCTGTCGCCCGAATCGGGTTATGCTCTGCGGGCCGCCTGCCGACGCCGCTCGCCGACGCCGCGCGACGCGCGCTTCAACGTTTATCCCCGATTGCCGGAACAGACCCGACCATGAGCACCTTGCCCATTTCCTACGAAGACATCGTTGCCGCGCACGAGCGCCTGCGCGGCGTCGCTCACCGCACGCCGGTGCTGACGTCCACCACCGCCAACGAACTGGCCGACGCGCAGCTGTTCTTCAAGTGCGAGAACTTCCAACGGATGGGCGCGTTCAAGTTTCGCGGCGCCTACAACGCGATCGTTCAGTTCACGCCGGAGCAGAAGGCCGGCGGCGTGATCACGTTCTCGTCGGGCAACCATGCGCAGGCGATCGCGCTGTCGGCGCGACTCCTCGGCGTAAAGGCGGTGATCGTGATGCCGAACGACGCGCCGACCGTGAAGGTCGACGCGACGCGCGGCTATGGCGGCGAAGTGGTGTTCTACGACCGCTACAGCGAGGATCGCGAGGCGCTCGGCCGTCGCCTCGCCGCCGAGCGGGGCCTCACGCTGATCCCACCGTACGACCACCCGCACGTGATGGCCGGCCAGGGCACGGCGGCCAAGGAACTGATCGAGGAGGCGGGCGAGCTCGACTTGCTGCTCGTCTGTCTCGGCGGCGGTGGATTGCTGTCAGGCTGCGCGACCGCGGCGCGCGCCTTGAGCCCCGCGTGCACGGTGATCGGCGTGGAGCCCGAGGCGGGCAACGACGGACAGCGCAGTCTGCGCTCGGGATCGATTGTCCACATCGACACGCCGAAGACGATCGCGGACGGCGCGCAGACGCAACACCTCGGCGAATACACGTTCGCGGTGATCCGCGAACTGGTCGACGACGTCGTGACGGTGAGCGACGCGGAACTCGTCGACACGATGAAGTTCTTCGCGAGCCGCATGAAGGCGGTCGTCGAGCCGACCGGCTGCCTCGCGGCGGCCGCGGCGCTTCACCGGAAAGTCGACGTGCGCGGCAAGCGGGTGGGCGTGATCGTGTCGGGCGGGAACGTCGATCTGTTGCGCTTTGCGGAACTGGTCGGCAACGCAGGATGACCTGTCTCGCCGCAGAAGCGCAAATTTAATTATTTAGGCAATTTCCGATTCGTGCTCGCGGGCTTTGATGATTAGATAGCCCGGTCGCGGCACGCACCGTGACGCGAACCATCCCTCGTCGCCCGGCTTCAGCAATCGTGCGCGCCGACACCGGGCTTCGGATCGAGCGAGACTTCCCCGTGAAACTACGCGTCCTCCCTGCTGGCGACCCTCCGTTCATGCGCCCCGGCGTGCGTGGCGCGCTCGCGGGGAATGGCATCGGTGTCGTCGGCGCGAGCGCGAACGGCAGCGAGCGGTTCGCGCGGCGCGTTGCTGCCGGCGCAAGGTGCACGGCCCGATGACCGGCGCGTCGTCAGCCGCACGCCACGACGCATGGCCGCAGATGCACCGGCACGAGCCGGCAGCCGTGCCGGCGGTGACGGGATACAGCCCGCGCGCGTCACGGGAGACCGTGCCGGCACCGGACCCGGACGATGACGCGCAACTGCGACCGACCCGTATCATCATCGCTGACGATCATCCGGTCGTGCTGTTCGCGCTGGAAAATCTGATCGGCCGCTATCCCTATCTGAAGGTCGTCGGCCGCGCGCAGACGTTTCCCGAGCTGTTCGACGAAGCCGTGCGGGTCGAGTTCGATTTCGAGGTCGCAATCGTCGATCTGCACATGCCCCGCGCCGGCGACGGTAACGTGCGTGAGATGCTGATCCGCTTCCGGCAACGTTTCCCGTACGCGTCCCTGATCGTGCTGACGTCGGAGAGCGACCCTCGCGCGCTGGATCGCGTGGTCGACGTGCCGGTCGACGGCATCCTCAGCAAGAAAGACCCGATCGATCTGATTCCCGTTGCAATCGTTTCGGTGGTCGCGCGCGAGCGTTACGTGGGACCGGCCGTGCGCGAACTGCTCGAGCACGGCCTGCTCGCAGCGGAACACTCGAAGGCTTACGCGTTGCTGTCGAGGCGCGAGCGCGAAGTGCTGACGCTTTATGCGTCCGGCATGAGCGTAACCGGGATCGCCGCCAGGCTCGGACGCAGCGTCAAGACGATCAGCGCGCAGAAGTGCTCGGCGATGAAGCGGCTGTCGCTGTCGAACGACACCGAGTTGTTCCGCTTCATCGCCGGATGGGGACTTGACCTCGGCTCGCCGGGATGAATGCCGGCCGCTGCGTCGTCCGCGCCATTGTGCCGCACGCCTATTAAGAAAAATCCTATACGGTGTCGTTTGCGCACTGTCGAGAATTTAAAGATAGGTGGTGCGTCGACTGCAGGGCGTTTCTTCGGAATCCTTCTTTCGTCGTCGTATCGACGTAT
>Ga0164242_10010293_pt1 | contig 10028 bp, 10 predicted proteins | sample OricomgcompostMG_FD_108783 | JGI IMG/M metagenome (GOLD analysis project Ga0164242, IMG submission 108783) | Miracle-Growth compost microbial communities from Emeryville, California, USA - Original compost - Miracle growth compost (MG) ... | reverse complement strand
CCAGACAAGTATGCCTTCGTGCAGGATGCTGGTCGATTCCGCCCGGAAGCCGCTCAGCGACAAGTCGAGCAGCTCGATGGAGAACTTGGCAGAACCACGGTCGCGCAGTTGCGCAGCAAGGTGGACCGGCTGCCTTAGCGCGCGGCGCCCCTCGGCATCAGGAACGCGCGAATCGTCCACAGCACCTCCCGACGCGGCGAAAAAACAGCGCAGAATAATACCCGATCAACGCCGCTGGCAAATCCAACCGATTGCGGGACTCACCTGGTCGCTATAGGTCTTTACCCGATGAGCAAGACGAACATCGTTGCCGCGCTTGGCCTTGCCCTGACATTGGCTGCCTGCGCCACCCCCGAACAGCGCGTCGAACAGAAATTGGAAGAAGCCGGGCTCAAGCCGCACATGGCGCGCTGCATGGCTCGGCGGCTGACGCATCGCCTTTCGCACGGGCAATTGCGCGAACTTGCCAGTTTGCCGAAGGCGCAGCACGCCCAGTCGATCGACGAGTTCCTTTATCGCCTGCGCGCGCTCGACGATCACCACGTCGTCAAGGTCAGCCTCGATTCTGCAGCCCTCTGTGCCACCGGGCTCGTTGACTGAGATATTTGCTATTGCTTCGCAATAACCGCAACACGTTCTCAGGGGGTGGATTCCACCGCGCGTCTGTGCTTTAGGCGCGGCAAACCCTCTCCGGCGAAGGACGAGTCCTACAATGAACATCCACGAATACCAGGCCAAGGAATTGCTCGCCAAGTTCGGCGTGCCGGTCCCCGCCGGCTATGCCGCGATGACTGTCGAAGAGGCAGTCGAGGCTTCCAAAAAGCTGCCGGGGCCGCTTTACGTCGTGAAGGCGCAGATTCACGCCGGTGGGCGCGGCAAGGGCAAGTTCAAGGAGCTGCCGCCCGAAGCCAAGGGCGGTGTCCGTCTCGCCAAGACCGAGGACGAAGTCCGCCACGCGGCCGCAGAGATGCTCGGCAACACGCTAGTCACCGTCCAGACCGGCGAGCATGGCAAGCAGGTCAACCGCCTCTACGTCACCGACGGCGTTGATATCGCCAAGGAATTCTACCTCGCAGTTCTCGTCGATCGCGCAACCGGACGGGTCGCTTTCGTCGTTTCGACCGAGGGCGGGATGGACATCGAAACCGTCGCCCATGACACGCCCGAGAAGATCCATACTTTCGACGTCGATCCGGCGACCGGCTTCATGCCGCACCACGGCCGTGCCGTTGCCAAGGCGCTCGGCCTCACCGGCGACCTTGCCAAACAGGCGCAGAGCCTCGCCGCTAAGGTCTATGCCGCTTTCCTCGGCACCGACGCCTCGCAGATCGAGATCAACCCGCTCGCCGTCACCGACGACGGCAAGCTGATGGTGCTCGATGCCAAGGTCGGCTTCGATTCCAACGCCGGCTTCCGCCACCGGGACCTCGCAGAGCTGCGCGACGAAACCGAGGAAGACCCGATGGAGCTCGAGGCGTCGAAATACGACCTCGCCTACATCAAGCTCGACGGCAATATCGGTTGCATGGTCAATGGCGCCGGGCTCGCCATGGCGACGATGGACATCATCAAGCTGAACGGCGAATTCCCCGCGAACTTCCTCGACGTCGGCGGCGGCGCCAACAAGGAGAAGGTCACCGCGGCGTTCAAGATCATTCTCTCGGACCCGGCGGTAAAGGGCATCCTGGTCAACATCTTCGGCGGCATCATGCGCTGCGACATCATCGCCGAGGGCATCGTCGCCGCAGCCAAGGAAGTGAACCTCTCGGTGCCGCTGGTCGTCCGGCTCGAGGGCACCAATGTCGAGAAGGGCAAGGAAATCCTCGCTGGCTCCGGCCTCGCGATCGTCCCGGCAAATGACTTGGGCGACGCGGCCAAGAAGATCGTCGCCGAGGTACGCAAGGCGGCTTGATAGTTTCATCTGAAACGAGGAAATGGGGCTCGGGCGGATACCGTCCGGGCCCCTTTTCGTTGGGGCAGCGAGGAGCGGGTCAGAACGTCACGCTTGGAAGCGGCCGTTTCCATACCCGACTTGCGAAAGTGACACGAACCAGCCAATGAGGCGCCGTACCGCGCCCGAAAAGGCGAAGGGCAGACGAGCGGAGGACCGAATGAAAGTGCTGGTGCCGGTCAAGCGGGTGCTTGACTACAACGTGAAGCCCCGGGTGAAGGCCGACGGGTCGGGGGTCGATCTCGCCAACGTCAAGATGAGCATGAACCCGTTCGACGAAATCGCCGTCGAAGAGGCCATTCGGCTCAAGGAAAAGGGCGTTGTCACCGAGATCGTCGCGATCTCGATCGGCGAGGCCAAGTCCCAGGAAACGTTGCGAACCGCCTTGGCGATGGGTGCCGACCGCGCGGTCCTCGTCCAGACCGACGAGCGCGTCGAGCCGCTCGGCGTTGCCAAGATCCTTGCCAAGATCGTCGCCGAGGAGAGCCCCGAGCTCGTCATTCTCGGCAAGCAGGCGATCGACGACGACTCGGGCCAGACCGGGCAAATGCTCGCCGGCCTGCTCGGCTGGGCCCAGGGCACCTTTGCATCAAAGGTCGAGATCGCCGACGGCCGCGCCAAGGTGACGCGCGAAGTCGACGGCGGCCTTGAAACCGACGACCTCAAGCTGCCGGCGATCGTTACCACCGACCTCAGGCTGAACGAGCCGCGCTATGCTTCGCTGCCCAACATCATGAAGGCGAAGTCCAAGCCGATGGCGACCAAGACGCCGGCCGATTACGGCGTCGATGTCGCCCCGCGTCTAACGATCACCAATGTTTCGGAGCCGCCCAAGCGCACCGCCGGAATCAAGGTTGCCGACGTCGACGAACTGGTGACCAAGCTCAAGGCGATGGGGATCGCCAAGTAACCACTGTTCGGGCTGAGCGAAAGCGAAGCCCGAGTGAGGCTCGCCGCCCTTCGACTTCGCTCGGGGCGGAGGGGTGAGAGGAAAGAAGACTATGAAAACATTGGTTTGGGTCGAGCACGACGGGAATGCCGTCAAGGACGCTACGCTCGCCACTGTCACCGCCGCATCGAAGCTCGGGGAAGTTCATTTGCTGGTTGCCGGAGAGGGTGTCGACGGCGTCGCGCAGGCCGCCGCCAGGATCAGCGGCATCGGCAAGGTCCATGTCGCTGACGACGCGGCCTATGGCCATACCCTCGCCGAAAATGTGGCGCCGCTGGTCGTCGAGCTGATGGGGGACCACGACGCGTTCGTGGCCGCTGCCACGACCACCGGCAAGAACCTTGCCCCGCGCGTCGCAGCGTTGCTCGATGTCATGCAGATCAGCGACATCCTGTCGGTCGAAGCCGCCGATAGCTTTACTCGCCCGATCTACGCCGGAAACGCGATCGCCACGGTCAAGACCAGCGACAAGAAACTGGTCATCACTGTCCGCACTACCGCCTTCGACAAGGCGGCGGCGGAAGGCGGCTCGGCTGCGATCGAAAAGGTCGGCTCCACCGGTGACCAGGGCCTGTCGACCTTCGCCGGCGAGGAAGTCTCCAAGTCCGAGCGTCCCGAACTCACCAGCGCCAAGGTGATCGTCTCCGGCGGCCGCGCCTTCGGCTCGTCGGAACAGTTCCACGCGCTGCTCGATCCACTCGCCGACAAGCTCGGTGCCGGCGTCGGCGCTTCGCGCGCCGCGGTCGACGCAGGCTATGCCCCCAACGATTACCAGGTAGGCCAAACCGGCAAGATCGTCGCTCCCGAGGCCTATATTGCGATCGGCATTTCTGGCGCGATCCAGCACCTTGCCGGCATGAAGGATTCGAAAACCATCATCGCCATCAACAAGGACGAAGACGCCCCGATCTTCCAGGTCGCCGACATCGGCCTGGTGGGCGACCTGTTCAAGATCGTGCCGGAGTTGACCGAAAAGTTGTGATTGCGGGCGCGGGATAGCGACATGCTACCCCGCGCGCCTCTCGCGCCGCGCATTCGCTCGGCGGGCGGCGTGTCACCCGACGAGGCAGGATTCAATTTTTTGCGGCAGCTCGGGCAGGCTTTGCGCTTGCTCTTCCCGGGTCACCACAAACCCGGGACCAATCGATAGCGCGTCCGCGCCGCATAGTCGGCGTAGCCCTGAAGCTGCGCGTGGAGCAGCGCGTCCTCCCAGCGGGTGCGCAAGATCAGCAGCGCGCTCGCCCAGGCGGCCGGCAGCAGCGCCCACCATGAAGCCAGCGCCAATGCAATCCCGACAAAGGTCAGCAGCGCCGCCAGATAGCCGGGATGCCGAACCAGGGCGTATGGACCTGTCGTGATGACCGTCTGCTCGCGTTCGCGCTGCAGGCGCACGCCCGGCTCGAAGAAGCGGTTGACCGCCTGCGGCCAGGTGCCAAACGCGATCCCTGCGGCGAGCAGCAGGTAGCCAAGGACCACCACGGCACTCGGCATGTGCGACCAGCCCATCCGTCCCGAATCGAGCGTTGCGAGCGGAATCTCGGCGACCATCGCTGGAAGCATCAGCGAGAGGAGAAGCAGGTCCCAACGCTGGGTACCAGGCTGGAACCGGCTGCGCGCGCGATAGATCGCCGGATTGACCTTGAAAAGGATCAACGCGGACACGCAGTACCCCGCCACGAGAAAGGCGAAGAAAATCCATCCGGGCGTCCATCGCCATGTGCCAACCGGCAGAAAAACCAGCACAACCAGTCCCAGCGGAAGCCCTATTGCATAGGCAATGGCGGCACCGCGCGACATCGGTTCGGGTTCGATAGCTGTCATGCGCCCAGCTCCTCGACTGGCGCGCAGACCATCGAACCGCAACTGCTGTGCCGTCAATCGCCTATTCGGGCTCCGAAGCCGCGGTCGTCCAGCCCAGCTTCGGAATCGTGATCGAGCGGCGGCCCGACAGGTCGACCCGCGTCACGATCAGGTCGTTTCGCTCCATATAGGCCAGCATCCGCCGCGCCCGTCCAAGCGAGCTGGTACCGTAGATCCGGGCCACCGTCCCGTCGTCGGGGCAGGCCGCGCCCTCTCGGGCGGCGCGCGCGATCAGGAGAAAGGGTCCGAGCATGTCGTCTGGCAGCGCACTCCCCGCGGCCATTGCATCGGCCCATTCGTCATCGATTCCCTCGACGATTCCCGCGCGCGCCGCGGCCAGCCGCCGCGCGAAAGCCGAGGGGTCGAGCGGCGGCCTGCGCACTCCCGCCATCCGACAGCGGACCTGAAAATCCTGATAGAGCACTGCTGCGGGCCGCGCCGCCGACTCGCCATCCTCGGCGATCGCGCGCATCACCTCGGCAAGGATCGCATCGAGATCGCCAGGCGCTTCCTCCTCGACCGCTTCGACCGGCTCGTGCCGCGCGAGCTCTTCCAGCACCGCCCGCGCCGGCGGCGGAGGCGGCGGTGGTGGCGGTGCCAACAGGAAGCTCGGCTGCGGCTCGTCGACGTGAGCCAGCAACAGCTCGCGCATGTCCTCGGCAGGCGCGTCGGGCAGCGGCACCAACTTGGGGCTCGAGCTGCGCGCGGCGGTCTCGACGGCGCCGATGCGGATCGTCACCGGGCGCCGGGCAATCGCCGGCCCAAGCCCCAGGAAAGTACCCCTCTGCAAATCGCGGATCGTCTCCGCCTGGCGCCGCTCCATTCCGAGCAGGTCGGCGGCGCGCGCCATGTCGATGTCGAGGAAGGTCCGTCCCATCAGGAAGTTCGACGCCTCGGCGGCGACATTCTTGGAAAGCTTGGCGAGCCGCTGCGTCGCGATGATTCCGGCGAGCCCGCGCTTTCGTCCGCGCGACATGAGGTTGGCCATCGCGGACAAGGACGCCCGCCGCACCTCCTCGCTCACCTCGGCCGCGCCCGAGGGCGCAAACAACTGCGCCTCGTCGACCACCACCAAGGCGGGATACCAATGCTCGCGCGGCGCTTCGAACAGCCCATGAAGAAAAGCGGCGGCGCAGCGCATCTGCCCCTCGATTTCGAGCCCCTCGAGGCTCAGCACCACCGAGCTGCGATGTTCACGGCACCGGCCGGCAAAGCGCTCGATCTCGCCGACCGAGTAATCGACCGCCTCGATCGCGACATGCCCGTAAGGACCGGACAAGGTAACGAAATCCCCCTCCGGATCGATCACCACCTGCTGCACATGCCGCGCGCTGCCTTCGAGCAGGCGGCGCAGAAGGTGCGATTTGCCCGACCCTGAATTGCCCTGAACGAGCAAGCGCGTTGCCAGCAGCTCCTCAAGATCGACGAACGCTGTACGCCCCCCGTCGCTCTGCCCCATGTCCACTTGAAACGTCATCGCAGCGCCGAATGGCGGAGAGGGGTAGCAAGAGGCAAGAGGGAAGCGACCGACTGCCACAATCGAGCTCGCAGCGCCTCAGGCAATCGGCGCCTTCGCCGAGATACGGCAGCCGTTCACAGCATTCCGATCGCGTGGAGCCATTTTTCTGCAAGGCCCGTCCAGTGCGTGATCGGTTCGGCGGTCGGGCGGAGCCCGAACGCATGGCCGCCGGTTGCATAGATGTGCATTTCCGTGGGCACGCTCTTCGCTTTGAGCGCGAGGAAATAGGCGACCGCGTTACGTACATCATCGGTCGGATCGTTTTCGGCCTGGACAATAAACGTCGGTGGCGCATCCGCGCGTACCGGGTCGAAGTCGAACAATTTGAGCGCGTCTTTGCCTGGGCCGCCTTGTCCCGACCAGAGGTGGCCTGGATAAATCGGCATCGCGAAATCGGGACGGGCGCTCAAATCGTCGGCTGCGTCGACCCTCGAATAGCTGCGCCCGGCCGCGTTGCTTATCGCGGCGACCAGGTGACCGCCGGCGGAAAAGCCGACCACACCGATCTTGTGCGGATCGACGTCGAGGCGAGCCGCTCGCTGACGCAGCAGCCCCATCGCGCGCTCTGCATCCTGGAGTGGCAGGAATGGGGTCGGCTCGCGCTGGAAACTATGGCCGTGGCGGTCGACGGGATGCCAGTTTTGCGGCACCCGGTATTTGAGCACGACGCACGTCATGCCGATGCGCGTTGCCCAGTCGCAGACTTCGGTGCCTTCCAGGTCGATCGCCAGCGCTTCGTAGCCGCCGCCGGGAAAGACCATTAATGCAGCGCCCGAATTGTGCCCCTTGGGCCGGTAGATCGTCATCGTCGGCCGGGTAACGTCGACGACCGCCAAATACGGCTTTCCTGCGACGAGCTTATGCCCGTACCACACGCTTTCGCGATCGACGGCATCGGCCTTAGTTGCTGCCGGCCAGAGCGGTATCTGCTCGCCGTTGGCCCCAGACTGCCACGGTCCCGAGTATGCGCGGCTGCCCAATGTCTGTCCGCTGGCCACGGCGGGCGCGGCTACGAAGGCGGCAAATCCCAACACCTTCAATATCAGGGTCATTCCCCTCAACGCACCGTTCCTTCATTTTTCCAAGCGCTCGGGACGCCTTTTCGTGGCCGATCCAATAGGCTGGATCAGCTATGTGAGCACCGCGGCGCGCTTCCCCACGTGCTAAGTTGGTGAAATGCACGCGCTGCTGCGTACTCACCATCGTGACCGGCAATCGGGGCAATTGCCAAAGGATCAATTCTCAATAGAGCCATGAATTCTGCTAATGCCTTGAGCAATCGATTGAGACGGCAACTTGAGGGCGCCGCGCACTCTCGCCCGGACCGAAGTAGAGCGCTTGCTGCCATGGCGACGGGCGAGAAGCCCGCTTGGAAAATCCGACAATCACTGTCACGCTTGCCGGTGCCCGTTCGGTCCGTCGGCGCAAGCGCTTTCGGCCGATGCGTTGGACAAGGTCTGCCACCATGTGCGCGATAGTCTGTATCTTCCCCACCTCCTCCAGGAAGTCGTCGGGTTGAAGGTCACCGATCGTCTCCACGTCATCACCGGCGGTCCGGGGTCGGGCAAGTCGACGCTGATCGAGGCGCTCGCCGCCGCTGGAATTGCGACCAGTGCCGAGGTTGGGCGGGCGATCATCAAGGAAGAGCTGGCAACCGGCGGCACCGCATTACCATGGCTCGACCACCGCGCATTCGCCGAACGCATGATTGAACGGGAGATACAAGCGCACCGGGCCGCGCTGGTGCGCAGCGAAACGGTGGTACTCGACCGCGGCGTTCCCGACGTTATCGGTTTCCTGCGTATCTCGGGACTAGCCGTGCCGGAGGCGATCGATACCGCGGCGCGCAGCTATCGCTACAATCCACGCGCATTCATCGCGCCATGGTGGGCCGACATCTTCACGACCGACGCCGAACGCAAGCAGACGCCTGAAGAGGCGCGCGCCACCTTTGGTGTCATGGTCGAGACTTATCGCGACTATGGCTATCGCCTCGTCGAGCTGCCCCGCGCAACCGTCGCCGAAAGAGTCGCGTTCGTTCGCCGGGAAATCGGAGACAACTCATGATTCGCCGCCGCCTCGTCATCACCGGCAGGGTACAGGGTGTGTTCTACCGCGCCTGGTTCGCGGACCAGGCGCGCAGCCTCGGGATCGACGGGTGGGTTCGCAACCGCGTCGACGGGAGCGTCGAGGCAGTTGTGCAAGGCTCGTCCGAAATGGTCGAGGCAATCATTCGGTCGGCGCATCAAGGCTCACCTGCGTCGCGTGTCGCCGAAGTGATCGTGAGCGGTGACGCCCCCTCCGAGCCGCTCGATGGCTTCGTCACCCGACCGACAGTATGAGGCGGTACTTTCGGCGCGAGCGCGATTGAGCAGCCGTGCGCGCACGGAGGTGCCCAAATTCTTGCCGGCGTTACGTGCCACTGAGCATCGCCTCGAGATAAGGTTTGATGGTCGACCAGCTCCTGGTCGCCATACGCCCTGGTCGTGCGTATCCCCTCAGGGACGAACGCCTTGCACATGGCGCGAGCTTTTTCGTCAGTAGCCCGGGTGCGGGCGCTGCCAAATCCGGACATAATCAACGCTCATCGTCGCGGGCAAGGCACTGTCGTCGATGCCCTGCTGTCCTCCCCATCCGCCGATCGCGAGGTTGAGAATCAGATATTGCGGCTTGTCGAACGGCCAGTGCGCTCGATCGCTGCTGCCATCGTTGACGAAGCGCATATAGGCGCGGCCATCGACGCCGATCAGGATACGTCGCGGCGTCCAGGAGAGCTGATAACGGTGATAGGCGCCACAGGCGCTCGGCACCGACTTCTGGGCACCAATCTGGGTGCCGAGGACGTGATTGTAGGCCTTGGTGTGGATCGTGCCGTGGATCACGCCGGGTTGCCAGCCGACCTGTTCCATGATGTCGATTTCGCCCTGGGCGGGCCAGCCCGCCGCGTCGTCGGTGCCGAGCATCCAGATCGCCGGCCACGTACCGCGTCCGCACGGCAGCTTGGCGCGCACCTCGACGAAGCCGTAGGCCCACTGCGCAAGCCCCTTGGTGTCGAGCCGTGCCGAGCTGTAATCCTGCCCACCATAATCGGGCTCACCGCTTAACCGCTCGCGACGCGCGGTGATGATCAGCTTGCCGTTTTCGACGCGCGCGTTCTCGAGTCGGCGAGCGGCGTAATATTGCCTTTCGCCATTGAACCAGCCGTGCTTGTTGAAAGCGGTGTCATAGCGCCACCTGGTCGAGTCGGGCTGCCCCGGCTCGTCGAATTCGTCGTGCCAGGCAAGCTTTGCGCTCGCCGGGGGCGCCATCGGCAGGTCGACCGCCGCATTGCGCGCCGCCGGGCTCTTGTCGGGTGGTTGGGCAAATGCCGCGGCGGCGAAGGCGATCGGCAAGCCCGCCGCCCGCGCCACCTTCACTTCGGTGCCAGCACCATCAGCATCTGGCGACCTTCCATGCGCGGATAGGCCTCGACCTTGGCGATCTCTCCCGTCTGCTCGGCGACGCGCTGGAGGACTGCCATGCCGAGCTGCCCGTGGCTGAGCTCGCGGCCGCGGAAGCGCATGGTGACCTTCACCTTGTCGCCTTCCTCAATGAACTCGATGACCTTCTTCATCTTGGTGTCGTAATCGTGGTCATCGATGTTCGGACGCATCTTGATCTCCTTGATCTCCTGCGTCTTCTGGCTCTTGCGCGCGAGGTTGGCCTTTTTCTGCGCCTCGTACTTGTACTTGCCGACATCGAGGAACTTG
>Ga0164242_10010292_pt1 | contig 10029 bp, 5 predicted proteins | sample OricomgcompostMG_FD_108783 | JGI IMG/M metagenome (GOLD analysis project Ga0164242, IMG submission 108783) | Miracle-Growth compost microbial communities from Emeryville, California, USA - Original compost - Miracle growth compost (MG) ... | reverse complement strand
CGCATCGTCTGCACCGGCCTGACGAACAGCAGCACCGCAACCAGTCCGATCACCAGCACGCCGGCCGGCAGCAGGAGCGAGTTGCCCATGGCGCCCGCGAATCCGTCCTTGACCGCATCCGGCAACGACCCGGACTGGCCGTAGGATCCAGCGTCGCCCGCTTGCGCCCCGAACGCCCGGGTGAGCAGGTATTCCATGAACACCGCGATGCCTGCGCTGCCCAGCACCGACCCGACCTGCCGGGTGGTGTTGTAGACCCCGGACCCGGCGCCGGCCGCGTGCATCGGCAGGTTCCGGGTGGCCGTGGCCGACAGCGGCGACCACATGAACGCGTTGGCCAGTCCCATCAGCGCGATCGGCAGTTCCAGCTGCCAGATCGGCAACTCGGGCGAGACGATGAGTGCCAGCCACACCAGTGAGCCGATCATGCAGGCCAGGCCGAAACCGCCCAGGTACCGCGGGTGCATCCGGTCCACCAGCTTGCCCACCGGCCGGGCCAGCCCACCTGACAGTACGGCCATCGGGATCATCAGCATCGCCGACTGGGTCGGGCTCAGGCCCAGCACGGCCTGCGCGTAGAGCATCATCGGATAGGCCATCGAGGTGATGGCGAATCCGACCGACAGCATGCCGATGTTGGCCAGCGAGAAGTTCCGATCCCGGAACAGGCTCAGCGGCACCAGCGGCTCGATTCGGCCGATCGCCTGCCACACGACGAACGCCACCAGCAGCGCCAGACCCACGACGATCAGCAGCCACACCGAGATCGGACCGGCGATGGTGCCCCAGTCGTAGTTCTGCCCCTCCTGGATGCCGAAGACCAGGCAGAACAGCCCGACCGCGGACAGCGCGACCCCGACCCAGTCGAAGCGGTGGGCGTGGGTGGGCAGATGGGGCACCAGCTTGAGCGCCAGGCCCAGACCGACCACGCCGATCGGCACGTTGATGAAGAAGATCCACTCCCAGCCGAGCGAGTCGATCAGCACGCCGCCCAGGATCGGGCCGACCAGGGTGGCCACCCCGGCGACCGCGCCCCACATGCCCATGGCGGTGCCGCGCCGGTTGGCCGGGAAGGTACGGGTGATCACCGTCATGGTCTGGGGCGTCATCATCGAGGCGCCCAGGCCCTGGAACACCCGGGCGACGATCAGCATCGTGATGGTGCCGGAGAAGCCGCACCACAGCGAGGAGAGGGTGAACACGACCAGGCCGGTCTGGTACAGCGCCTTCGGTCCGAAGCGGTCGCCGAGCCGCCCGGTGATCAGCAACGGGACGGCGTAGGCCAGGAGGTAAGCGCTGGTCACCCAGAGCACCTCGTTGATGCCGGCGTCCAGCCCCTTCATCATCGACGGGATGGCGACCGACACGATCGTCGAGTCGACCAGGATCATGAAGAAGCCCAGGCACAGTGCCCACAGCGCTGCCCAGGGGTTCACGGTGGGATCCGGCTCCGGCCATGCGGCGCGGGGCGGCTCGCCGCCGGGAGTGGTTTCGGTGGTGGTCACGCGGGTGCTTCCTTGTCTGTGTGGTGTGTGCGTCGCGCGAATCGGCGGGCGCAGGTGTCGTCAGCGGGCGGCGGTGCGGCGGTGACGACGGTCGCCGGGAGGCACACCGTCATCGTCCTCCCCCAGTGCGACATCGGCGGCGGCATCGGAGGCAGTATCCGGTCGGTGCACCTTCTTGCGGTGCGCCCGGACCTGCGGTGAGTCCCGCCAGGGAAGCGCGCCGGAATCTATCTCGTCGACGATCCGCTCCAGCCAAGCGAGCTCGGCGGCCCGAATGGCCTTGTCATAGTCGACGTTCAGCCAGTACAGCCGGGGAACGTTCGGCTCCGCGTGCTGGGCCAGCCGGGTCGCGACGTATTCGTCCTCGTCGCGGAGCGCCTGCATCCGGGTCCGCAGACAAGAGATCACCTGTGTGGCCGACAGGTTGTGCGCCTCGGAGATCGCCAGCGCGAACTCCGGATACTCCTGCGCCGGGGCAGAGAGCATCTCCAGCACCCGCCGGGACAGTTCGCGCCGGCCGGTTTCGGTGATCTCGAAGGTGGTCCGCTCGGGCCGGTTCCCCTCGCGTTCGGTGTGCAACTGGCGAACGAGCCCGTCCCGGGCCAGGCGATCCACCGTGTGGTACAACGTGCCGGGGCGCACCTTGAGCACCCGGTCCTCCGCCCGCTCCAGCAGCAGTTGGTACATCTCGTAGGGATGCATGGGCCGCTCGACGAGCAGGCCCAGCGCCGCGATCGCCATCGGGCTCAGCACGGCCATCGCCGTCACCTCCCTGCTCTGTCGAATCCGGCGGCATCGTCACCGCCCCTGTGGATTATTCCTCACGGAATATACCGCACGGAACGCTGAGCGCGCCAGTCCGAAGCAAGACGTGCGCGACGCCTGGCGGCAGCGGTCCGGGTCCTCGTCGCACCGGGCACGACGAGCGGGCCGGCCCGCGTAGGCTGGCCTGTTGTGAATCCCGACGACGCCGCAGCCCTCTCCGAACTCCAGACCACCATGGACTCGATCGAGGCCGTGGTCGATCTGGAGCGGTTGAAGGTCACCATCGCCGAGCTGTCCGAGAAGGCCAGCGCACCCGACCTGTGGAACGACCAGGAGCGGGCGCAGGCGGTGACGAGCAAGCTGTCCCACGCCCAGGGCGAACTGGCGCGGGTTCAGGGTCTGCGCCAGCGGCTGGACGACGTCGAGGTGCTGTTCGAACTCGCCGAGGACGATCCGGACACGCTCACCGAGGCGCACGAGGAGATGGCGTCGCTGTCCACCGACATCGAAGCCATGGAGGTGCGCACGCTGCTGTCCGGCGAGTACGACGAGCGGGAGGCGCTGATCACCATCCGGTCCGAGGCGGGCGGGGTGGACGCGGCCGACTTCGCCGAGATGCTGCTGCGCATGTATCTGCGCTGGGCCGAGCGGCACGACTACCCGACCGAGGTGTTCGACACGTCCTATGCCGAGGAGGCGGGTCTGAAGTCGGCGACGTTCCAGGTCAAGGCGCCCTACGCCTACGGCACCTTGTCGGTGGAGCAGGGCACGCATCGGCTGGTGCGCATCTCCCCGTTCGACAACCAGGGTCGCCGGCAGACCTCGTTCGCCGGGGTCGAAGTGGTGCCGGTGGTGGAGTCGGCCGACCACGTGGACATCGACGAGAAGGAGCTGCGGGTCGACGTGTATCGCTCGTCCGGTCCGGGCGGGCAGGGCGTCAACACCACCGACTCCGCGGTGCGCATCACGCACATCCCGACCGGGATCGTGGTGTCCTGCCAGAACGAGCGCTCGCAGATCCAGAACCGGGCATCGGCCATGACGGTGCTGCAGGCCAAGCTGTTGGAGCGGCGTCGGCAGGACGAGAAGGCGGCCATCGACGCGCTCAAGGGCGACGGCGGGAACTCGTGGGGCAACCAGATGCGCTCCTACGTGCTGCACCCCTATCAGATGGTCAAGGATCTGCGCACCAACTACGAGGTGGGCAACCCCACAGCGGTGTTCGACGGGGACATCGACGGTTTCCTGGAGGCGGGCATCCGCTGGCGCCGGTCGAGCGAGGCCGGTGCGGCGTAGCGATGTGGCGGTGACGGGATCCTCGGGGCGAGCGAGGCCTGCGTGGGATCCCAGCGGCCGTGTCCGGCCCGCCCCTTACGCTGGCCTGTGACAGTTGCCGACCAGGTGTCAGCACCCGCACGAAGGGCCCGTTGATGGAGCACGACGCGATCGCGTTGGTGCGCGAGCAGCACCCGGCCTGGCGCCTACTGCGCGCCGACAACGCCGCGCTGGTGCTGTCCTTCCTGGGCCACCACTTCATCGAGGAGAACCGCGGCGCCACCGCGTCGTCCGAGCTCGTCTCACGGCTGGACGACGAGCTGTACGTCCAGAATGCGGGCGCCGAACATCCGCGCTATCCACGCGGCCCGGCGGAGTACCTGGACCAGTGGTCGGACGCGGGCTGGCTGCGCCGCTTCTACCCGGCTGGCTCCGACGAAGTGCACTACGACGCGCTGCCCTCGCTGGAGCGCGCCTACGGCTGGGTGACCAGCCTGCAGGCCCGTGCCTTCGTGGGCACCGAATCGCGCCTACAGATGGTCATCGAGCTGCTCCGGCAGATCGTGCACGGCACCGAAAGCAACCCGGAGGCGCGGCTGGACGAGCTGCGCCGGCGCCGCGCCGCGATCGACGCCGAGATCGCCGCAACCGAGGCCGGTGAGGTCGCGCTGCTGGATGCGACCGCGCTTCGCGAGCGCTACCAGCAGGTCGCCAGCACCGCCCGCGAACTGCTATCGGACTTCCGCGAGGTCGAGGAGAACTTCCGGGCGCTGGACCGGTCGGCCCGCGAGCGCATCGCCTCGTGGGAGGGCGGCAAGGGCGACCTGCTGACCGACCTGGTCGGCAGCAGGGCCGACATCGGGAGCTCCGACCAGGGGCGCAGCTTCCAGGCCTTCTACGACTTCTTGATGTCCGAACAGCGCCAGGACGAGTTGTCCGAGCTACTGCACCGGACCGAGCAGCTCGACGCGCTGCAGGCGGACAGCCGATTGCGGCACATCCACTACGACTGGGCCGAGGCGGCCGAGCGCACCCAGCAGACGGTGCGGCAGATCTCCGAGCAGTTGCGCCGGTTCCTGGACGACCAGGTCTGGCTGGAGAACCGGCGGGTGCTGGAGCTGGTGCGGCAGATCGAGGCAGCGGCGCTGGCCCACCGCGACCAGCCGCCCGATCTGCACCTGGACGTCGACGAGCCCGGACTGCCGATCGCCCTGCCGTTCGAGCGGCCGCTGTACGACGTGCGCCCGCCCGCCAGGGTGGACAGCCTGCTCGATCCGGAGGCGGACGCCGACGTCGACGTCACCGCCCTGTTTGCCCAGACGTTCGTCGACCAGGCCCGGTTGGCCGAAAACATCCGCTCGGTAGTGCCGCCGCGCAGTTCGGCGCTGCTGACCGACATCATCCAGCTGTTCCCGTTGCAGCACGGGTTGGCCGAGATCGTCGCGTACCTGGCCCTGGGCGACGAGGACATCACGGTCCGGATGGACGAGCACGACGAGACCTACATCGACCTGGCCGGGGATCTCGAGGACCCGGCGGGTGCCTCGGACTTCGCGGACACCGAAATCGCGGCGGTCGTCGTCGACATCGGCGACGGTGCCGGCGCTCACGGTCCCGGTGCCGACGACCGGCCCACTCGTCGGGTCCGGCTGCCGAAGGTGACGGTGAGCCGGCGGTGAGGAGCCCGGAGGAGCACGCCACCGCCAGCACGATCATCGCGCTGATGCGGGGCGTGGTGTATCGCGAATCGGCCGAGGACGTGTGGGCCACGCTGGAACGCCGGGGCGCAGCAGTGCGCGACCACTTCGCCGAGATCGGGGTGGACGTGGTGGTCGACGACACCGAGGGATACGCCTACCTGCGCAGCCAGGAACTGGGCGAGGACGAGGAGCCGCTGCCCCGGCTGGTGCGCCGCCGCACCCTGACCTACCACGTCAGCCTGCTGCTGGTGCTGCTGCGCAAGCGGCTGGTGGAATTCGAGACCTCCGGCGCCGACAGCAAACTCGTCCTCGGCCGGGACCAAATGGTCGAGATGCTCCGGCTGTTCCTGCCCGACGCCAGCAACGAGGCCCGGGTGGTCGAGCGCATCGACTCCACCATCAAGCAGGCCATCGACGCCGGATTCCTGCGCGAGTTGCGCGGTCAGCCCGGACAGTACGAGGTGCGCCGGATCCTCAAGGCCTACGTCGACGCACAGACCCTGTCCGACTTCGCAGGCAAGCTCATCGAATACTCCCACAGTCATCGGGCCAGCCACGGAGACGACGATGGGTGACGGGCTGTTCGGCGCGGTCGAACTGGGCGCCTCGCCCCGGGCCGGATACCGGTTGCGGCGGCTGGAGGTGTACAACTGGGGCACCTTCGACAAGCGGGTGTGGCGGCTGTCCCCGGACGGCGAGACTGCGCTGCTTACCGGAGATATCGGCTCCGGCAAATCCACCCTGGTGGACGCCATGACGACGCTGCTGTTGCCCGCCAACAAAATCTCCTACAACAAGGCGGCCGGCGCCGACACCAGGGAGCGCTCGCTGCGCAGCTACGTCGACGGCCACTACCGATCCGAGAGCATCGAGGCCACCGGGGCGTCCCGGCACATCGGACTGCGAGATCACCGCAGCTATTCGGTGGTGCGTATTCGGCAACGAGGGCTACGACGAGACCGTCACGCTGGCACAGGTCTTCCACGCCAAGGAGCCGGCCGGGCAGCCCGACCGGTTCTACGTCACCTCCGTCAAGCAGCTGTCCATCGAAACCGACTTCACCGACTTCGGTTCCGACCTCACCGAGCTGCGTCGACGGCTGCGCTCGGCCGGCGCCACCATTTTCAATCATGGCGAGTTTCCCAAGTACGCCACCAACTACCGTCGGCTGCTGGGCATCCGCTCGGAGCAGGCGATGGACCTGTTCCACCAGACCGTCTCGCTGAAGTCGGTGGGCAACCTCAACGACTTCGTGCGCACCCACATGCTGGAACCGGTCGACGCCGGTGATCGGGTGCGGGCCATCATCGCGCACTTCGAGGATCTCACCAAGGCGCACGAGGCGGTGACGAGGGCCCGGGAACAGCTCGACGCGCTCGCGCCGCTGGTCGCTACCGCCGACAAGTACGACGCGGCACTGGCCCGCCGCGCAGCCGAAGAGCGACAGCGGGACGCCGTCCGGCTGTTCTTCGCCGAGCTGCGCATCGCCCTGCTGACCGCGCAGATCCAGGCGCAGCAGGCGATGCGCGAACGCAAGCAGCAGCACCTGTCCGACGCCGAGAAGCAGCGCGGCGACCTCACGGGCACGAGGGACGGACTGATCGCCGACCGTGCCCGTGCCGGCGGCGACCGGGTCACCGAACTGGAGCGAGAGATCGTGCATGCCCGAGCGCAGGCCGAGGAACGGCGCGGACGACGCGCCGGTTTCGACGATCGCATCGACCTGGCCGGGCTGGCCCCCGTCACCGATGCGGCCGGCTTCGCGACGTTGGCGGTGACGCTGTCCGGGCGCAGCGCCGATCTCACCGGGCGCAAGCGATCCCTGGGCACGGACCGGGACGCGATCGTCGGCGAACTCGGCGATCTGCAGCGGCAGTCCGAGTCCACTCGCACCGAACTGGCCAGCCTGGCCGGCCGAACCAGCAACCTGCCCGCCAGCCAGTTCGACGTGCGAGCCCAGCTGTGCGCGGACCTGGGCATCGACGAGGCCGAACTGCCGTTCGCCGGTGAATTGCTCGACGTCGCCGAGGAATTCGCCGACTGGCGAGGGGCGGCCGAACGGGTGCTGCACGGTTTCGCGCTGTCGATGCTGGTGCCACAGCGGCACTATCCCCGGGTGGCCGCATGGGTCAACGAACACCGGCTCACCCATCGACGCGGCGACGGCCGAGTCGTCGGCAGCAGGCTGGTGTACGAACGGGTCTCGGAGCGGCGAGTTCGCTTGCAGCCATCGGATGCCCGCGGCGCGCTGCTGCTGACCCACACGATCGAGATCAAGCAGGGACCGCTCCGCGACTACCTGGCGGACGAACTGGTCCGGCGCGCCGACTACGTCTGCGTGGACTCGGTCGAGGAGTTCCGGTCGGAGCATCGGGCGGTCACCCGACAGGGCCAGGTGCGCTCCGGCGAGCGGCACGAGAAGGACGACCGCTCGCGGGTGGACGATCCACGCTCGTGGGTGCTGGGCTGGGTCAACGAGCGCAAGGTGGCCGCGCTGACCGAACAGCTGGTGCAACAGCAGGAGCAGTGGAACGCCGCCCAGGCTCGCCGCGACGCGATCCAGGGCGAACTTGACCAGGTGGACGCCCGGCTCGGAGCTTTGAACAACCTGCAGGTCTACACCTCATGGGCCGACCTGGATCACCAGGAGGCCACCGCGCGGGCAGATGCGGCCGACGCCGAACGAGAGCGGCTGGTGGCGGGATCGTCGGCGCTGGCCGAGATCGAGCGCAGGCTCGCCGAGAACGAGGCGCGGCTGGCGGAGGTGGGCGGGCAGATCACCACGCTGAGCGGGGATCTGCGGGTGCTGGACGACCAGGTGGACCAGGCCAGCAGGGCCCGGACGGTCGACGAACGCTTCGTCGCCGGGCAGGACCCGGACGTGCTCGAGCGGGCCCGGGCCGCCTACCCCGATCTGGAGGCTCTGCTCGGCGCCTCGGTGCCGACCCGGGCGGAGGAGTGCAGCGCCGCCGCCGACCAGATGACCTCGGACCTGCAGGCCAGCGTCACCCGACTGGACAAGGAGATCGGCGGCCACACCCAGAGCATGTACCAGTACATGACCGAGGTGCGGCGCCGTTGGCCGGAGGCGACCACCGAGATGGACGTCTCGGTCGCGGCTCGCGCGGACTTCCGGGCCTTCCACGACCGGGTCGCCCGCGACGACCTCCCCCAGTTCGAGGCGGACTTCAAGCGCCTGCTGAACACCGAGACCATCCGGGAGCTTGCCGCCTTCCACACCTGGCTCAAGCGACAGGCGGAGGAGATCGGTGGCCGGGTGGATCGCATCAACGAGGCTCTGGGCGCGATCGACTACAGCCCTGGTCACTACATCACGCTGGTCAAGGAGGCCACGGTCAACCAGGAGGTGCGCGATTTCCGCGCCGACCTGCGCCGGGCGACCACGGACGTGCTCGGACCCGACAGCGAGGACGCCGACCACTACACCGAGCAGCGGTTCGCCGACGTGCAGCGGATCATCGAACGTTTCCGGGGCCGGGAGGCGCATGCCGACTCCGATCGGGCTTGGACCCGCCGAGTCACCGATGTGCGGAACTGGTTCTCCTTCGCGGCATCCGAGCGGGACCGGCAGACCGACACAGAGCGGGAGCACTACCGCGACTCGGACGGCAAATCCGGCGGGCAGAAGGAGAAGCTCGCCTACACCATCCTCGCCGCGTCGCTGGCCTACCAGTTCGGCCTGGAATGGGGCGCCAGGCGATCGCGGGACTTCCGGTTCGCCGTCATCGACGAGGCGTTCGGCCGTGGATCGGACGCTTCCACCCGCTACGCGCTGGATCTGTTCGGCAAGCTGGGCCTGCAACTGCTGATCGTCACCCCGCTGCAGAAGGTGCACATCATCGAGCCGTATGTGAAGGCGATCGGGTTCGTGGACAACCCGGAGGGCAACTACTCGCGATTGCAGACCCTGACCATCGAGGAGTTCCGCCGGGAGCGGGCCGGGCAGCAGGGATGACCGCCCGCTGGAGCACCCCTGCCGATGTGCGAGACCGGGTTCGGCGTCGCTGGAACGACGGGACGCTGCTGCGGTGCTACGCGGCCGGCGAGCCGTTCCCGACGATCGACGTACCGCTGCGTGGGCCGCGCGCCTCCGAGATCGGTGACGATCTGTCGGCGGTGCAGCGCTGGATCGGTGACCTGGAGGCCGGTCGACGTCGCGGCGGTCGTTACGAACTCATCTACGAGCCGGTCGGCGGACGATCGATCGGACGCAACCAGATCCCGGCCCGTGCGATGGTGACGAGCTACCGGCAGGCGTGGGCTGTGCTGGACTGCGCCGGTGACGTGCATCGCTTCGACGACATCGTCCGATGCGTGGCGGCCGACCCCGATGTGCGCGACTGGGTGGCCACGCAGCCGATCAAGGCGCTGGCCCTCGACGCCTCGTGGCCGGTGCTGCTGTCGGCCTACCGATGGCTGGTCGCGCATCGCGGCTCGACCCGGTATCTGCGCCAGATCGACGCGCCAGGCGTGGACACCAAGTTCGTGGAGGCTCACCGTGGGGTGCTGGCCGAGTGGCTGGGCGTGCCCTCGAATTCGGCCGGATTCCTGGACGGATTGGGGCTGGCGGCGAAGCCGGAGATGCTCCGCCTGCGCGCCGACCCGGGGCTGTCCGGGCGGCTGCCGTTCACCGACGTCACCGCGCCGGTCGGCGAGTTGCGCACGCTATCCGTGTCTCCCCGGGTGGCGGTGATCGTGGAGAACGAGATCACCTTCCTGAGCGTTCCGGTCCCGACAAACGGAATCGTGCTGTGGGGCAAGGG
>Ga0164242_10010291_pt1 | contig 10029 bp, 9 predicted proteins | sample OricomgcompostMG_FD_108783 | JGI IMG/M metagenome (GOLD analysis project Ga0164242, IMG submission 108783) | Miracle-Growth compost microbial communities from Emeryville, California, USA - Original compost - Miracle growth compost (MG) ... | reverse complement strand
TAGCCAGAAGATCAATGCGGTGAATGCGGGGGTTGGGTATCAGTTTTAGGCAGTGAGCAATTGGCAATGAACAATGAGCAGAAAAGTACTTTTACTTTAATTCAAAATGCTCATTGTTCATTGTTGATTGCTCATTGGATTGTATTTTCGTATTTGAAAAGGAGTTGATTATGTTTAGAGAAAGATGGTTGAAGTGGGGAAAGATAGCTATTGCGTTTATCTTTGCCTTAATGTGTTTTGGGATGACGCAAAGGTCTGCAATGGCATTGAATGTCACATATTATTCACAGAAGAATCCAAGCTGGATGTATAAACCTATTCCAGGTGGATGGAATATGTATAATTCAGGTTGTACCACAACTGCAGCTGCGATGGTGTTCGATTACTACGGTGCCAACTTGGATCCAGGGACGCTAAATGATTATTTAAATAGTCATAGTGGTTACACAAGTGGAGGATACCTAAAGTGGGACGTAGCTGAGGCTGCCGCTAACGCAAACGGAGGACACGTTACAGCTTTCCATGCTTACGGAGGTAGTGCCACAAATGCTGTTAATAACTCAACAATAAATAATGCCTTAAATGCAGGTTACCCTGTAATTGCACAAGTGGATGGTGGGTCTCATTGGGTAGTCATCACAGGCAAGACTGACAACACCTTTACTATAAATGACCCGTATTTCCCATCATTTACAACTTTGGCATCTTGGAGTAATACAGTATACGAATATAAGGTATACGAAGGGACGCCAAGTCCTGTAGGGGGTGGTAGTGCTGGCAACGGAGGCAGCGGAGGCGGAACAGATTGCACTGCCGGTCTTGCAAATGAAATTAATGCCAACATTCAGTATTTCGAATCTCAGAGGAATATAACGATTCCATTCGCTGGGATGGGAAAGTATTTTGTGAAGTGGGGAAGTTACTTTGGTATTGATCCCAAGTATATCTTGGCAATAGCCGGTCAAGAAGAAGATTTTGGAACTGATCCTGAGCCGCCATATAATTCATGGGGTTGGGGGCCAGGATGGTCAGGTTTCGCTGCGGGTTGGGATACAACTATCAAACCGGACTCAAAGGGGCCAGGGGCAGATGGAAGTACCTATTACGATCCGGCACATGGCGGAATATACATGGATTCAGGATGGGAAGATGCCATTTTCTGGGTAGCACACTCATTACACAATGACTACTATAGCGCAAATGCTGAACTAGGGTCTCCTCGTCCGAAAACAGTAAACGCAATGCAAAGATATGCACCTTATTGGGATTATGACCCTGGGTCAAATGGCCCGAACTTGGATGCAAGTATGTGGGTTACTCCAGTTTCTACTCTATTAACCCAGATTGGTGGAGATCCTAACGACATAACCTTTCCTACAGGATATTGTGGTAGTGGCGGTTCTAATCCCAATCCCGGTGGGGGTGGAACAGGCTCTGGGACTAATGCTTATTCCTTCGTTAGCGAAAGTCCGCTTGACGGAAAAGAACTTGATCCGGGTCAAACCATAACAAAAACCTGGATATTTAATAAGTTGGGCAGCGAATCCTGGAGCGGCTATACGTGGAAATATAATCTAACGGAAACTGGAACAATATTTGGACAGCAGTATTCAAATACTCGGATAACCAGTTCCAACACTGGCACACTCACACAACTCAGTGGCAGCCAGTGGGAAGCGACAGTTACCATAAAAGCGCCACAATCTCCCGGTTGGTATAGGGAATATTGGCAACTGACAGACTCAAACGGTAACGCTATTCAAAGTGATTCTGCTTTACACAATTCCTATTGGGTTGATATAAATGTAAAACGCGTTGACAATCTTCAATTCATCTCCGATGTTAATTATCCACCCGGTGCACATGTTTCCGTCGGACAACCCTTCACCAAAACCTGGAAAGTGAAAAACACTGGCAACGTGCCGTGGACTACCAGCTACAACCTTGTCTTTGTCAGCGGTGACCAGATGAGGGATACAAACTCAATTGCGGTATCCGCCGAAGTTGGCCCGGGCAGCACGGCAAATCTCAATCTTGGTCTGAAAGCGCCTTCCCGGCCTGACACTTACACCGGCTACTGGCGGATGAAGGATGAAAACGGTAATTTCTTTGGCGATACGCTGAAAGTACAAATCGTTACCACCTTCACCGCCCACGTCCAAACCACCGCCGATGGCAGCGCCTACAACGCTAAAGCCAGATTGCAAAAGCAGGATGGCGGCAATTGGACGACGATCCAGGATTGGAAAGCCACGCCGTTTGATGTCTCCGATCTCATCAAAGGCGTCTATCGCGTGCAGTATTCCGAGGAGAATGTGCCAGCATGGTATCAGATTCCCGCGGACGAAACCTTCAACAGCGATAATCTGAGCGGAAGCACCAAGACCTTCACCGGTAACTACCCGCGCGTCGATTGGTATGCGGAATTTGTCAGCCAGTCGCCTTCGGGCACCGCCACCATGAAAGCGGGACAGATGCAGCAGTTCACGGTGACGCTCAAGAACCGTGGTGCGCAGGCGTGGACGAAGGATAACTTCCATCTGGGCCTCAAAAACGCCGGAAGCAACGAGGCGGGTTCTTTCTTCCTCACCAAAGCGGCCGACGGTAGCGATTCCGGCTGGACGAGCGACAGCCGCATCCACAGCAACGAAACAACCATTGGCACCGATCAAAATGCCACCTTTAGTTTCTGGATGCGCGCGCCCGCCACGGCAGGCACTTATACGGAACATTTCAGTTTGGTCAATGATGGCAGCGGCGGTTTCTGGTTCACCGACACTGCGCCGCACAACAACAGCGCGCACAACGGGCCGGACATCGTGTGGAATATCACCGTCCAACCCGACACTCCGCCGACGCTGCAAAACCAATCCATCACGGTGGATCAGGATAGTTCGGTCACCATTTCGCTGAGTCCGGCGAATGGCAACGGTAATCCCTGGGTAGTGCAAAACAGCAATCCGCGCCACGGCACCTTGAGTGAAGGGCCCGATTCGTTATCGGCCGTTTACACGCCCGATCCTGGCTATGTGGGCCAGGATAGCTTTACGGTGCGCGTCAGCGATGGACTGCTGACATCCAACAGCGCCACCATCAGCATCACCGTCAAACCGGCTGCCGCGCCGCCGGCAGATCCCGATCCGGATCCCGGCACAAACGTCGCGCCGGAGCCGCTGAATCAAGACTTGACGGTCACTCGCAATAGGCCGCTCAGCATCACTCTTAGCGGTTTTGATTCGGATGGAGATGCCTTGACTTATCAAGCGATTATCGTTCCGCGTCAATTGGTCAACGGCCGCTGGGTCGGCGGCAGTCCTGCTAATGGCACGCTTTCGGGCAGTGGAGCAAATCTGGTCTACACGCCAGATGCCAACTTCCGCGGACGCGACAGCTTCCAATTCCAGGTTAGCGATGGAGTGGAAACGTCGACGGGGACAATAACTATTACTGTGCGGTAGCTGAAGCAGCGGGCGGAAGTATAAAAGTACTTTCGCCCGCGCATTTTTATTTTGAGGAGATTTATTATGAAGTATTGCCGTCATTGCCAGCGGAATGTAAAAGGCGTAAAAAGGCTGAGTATTTTGGCCTGGATATTGGTTGCGCTTCTCACCGGAGGTACTCTTGGAGCCTTTTTTGTTTTTTTTATTCTTTGGCTTATTTTTATCAAGAAGGCGCAATGTCCCATTTGTGGCGCTACCGATCTTGAAAAGATTAGGGATGTTGCCGTATAGGTTGTGCAGAGGGATTTTATTTGTGAGCAACGGAGCGAATCCGGTAAAAGTACTTTTGCATATTAGAAGTTGGATCGGATTATATTATGCCCAGAATTCTTTTTGATACGGAACAGTTAAAAACAGGAATAGATTCCCCGTCACAGGTTCAGGCGCGCATGACGGGGATTTGCAGTGACCGCGAGTTATTAAAAAAGAGGTCTGCAAAGTATGTGAACCTCTTCTCGTCAATTGACCAAAAATCATTAACTGAAGTCGCGGGCTGGCAAACATTGATGGATGAAGTGACTGCGGAATTTGGCACTGCGGCATTGAATAATTTGCCGCTGGGCATTGTCGCCAAATGTTTTTTGGGCGATCCGTACGAAGTGCATATCCTGGATTTGAGCGGCGAGATGATTATTGAGCATTACAAAATTTTTGAGCCGATGCCGGGAGAATTTGAAAAAGCGAGGACTTTAGCATTGCACGATGCTTATTGTTTTATTGAGGTTTATCCCGATAAATTGATTCTCGTGAAAGATGACGGATCAACTACAAAAGTTTGAGGATGAATTACGAAAAGTACTTTTACAGGAGAAAAAAATGGCTGAGCAATATGCAATTTCGTACGCGGACTTATCCGCGATTAATAGCGCGCTAAATGTCGTTAATGAGAATATCCGGCAGACGAATTCCGGCATCAATGAAGTCCACAGCCGGCAGGCGAAATTCGATTCCGATCTTTCCCAATTAGCGCAACAGTTCATGGATTTCGTTGATGCTGATACCAAGCAGAAATGCCTTCAATTAGCCGAAACCCGTGTTGGCAATTTGAGCCAGGAACTGCAAATTAAATTTGGTTACTACGCCGAAATCCGGCGCATGGCCACCGGTATCCTTCAAGCCGTGGACACGGGAATTGTGGATAATCAAACACTCAAGTTTTCCACCGAAGAAGTGATGATCAAAGCTCCCGGATACTGGCTGGCGCCCACGCTGGTCTCGGTCGCTTCGTGGATACGCGATGACAAAGATACTTGTTCAAAAGCGCTCAAGGAATGCATGAAGAGAGATGATTATAAAGCGACGCTCTTTTTTATGTTGGTGATGCGGCGATTAAAGAGACGCGAAGCGAGCATGGCTTGGCTGGAACGCTATTTTCTGCATCAGGATCCGCAAAATTTGGACCGCGAATTTATCATTGTGCTTGAAGCAGTGACGGCAGGAATTTTTCATCCTGCATCTCGTGATATTATGTTGAAACATGTCAATGACTGGATTGACCAATTAACACAGGGTGATCAATTTATCAACGAACAAAAAGCGCAATGGATGAAATTTTTTGAAGCGTCAAAACCGGCGAGCGAAGGAGGGAAGTATCCTTTGCTGAAACAGCATTCTCCGACATGGCCGGTTCTCGAACAGGTGCTGGCCGAATCAAAAACTCATGAAATTTTTCATGACCATTTTGACTCGGTTTTTTCCTCGGGCGCCGCGTCATCTGGGAGTGTGGAAAAAAGTCTGGATAAAATCCTTTCCAGTCTTGTGACTAATTTTGACGATGAAGAACTTCCTTTGCAACGTGAGGTTAGGTTGAATCAGCTCATCGTGGAGAAAGAAGGTGACAAGGATGCCGCTAAGGCGTTAATGGATGTTGAGGAAAACGTCTATAAAGAAGAAATCGATTTCTTGCAGATGTTGAGTAACACGGCATTTAATCCTGAAGCATCCGGCGTGACAAAGCAGACGCAGGCTCTTGCGGTGTCCATTAGCCAACCTTGGATATTGGAAGCTCATGACACTTTCACCGCGCAGTGCCGCAGCAAGTTTCCGCAGAAAGTTGATGTTGCAATGAAAATCCCTATTGGCACATTCACTTCTACCACGAAGGATGGAAGTGATGAAAAGGAGCGCTTGATCGAGCTTTCCAAGGATTTTCAAAGCGCGTTGCAGGAAGATTTACAGAAAATTCCTCAACCTACATCGAGTTATATATTGGGTGGTGTAATTGGGGCGTTTGGCCTGTTTATACTTTTTTCGTCGCCTATTTTGGGTTTGATTGTTTTGGCTATTGGGGGGTTCATTGCATGGAATGGCTACAATAGTCATAACAAAGCGCACGAGAAACTGAAGACGGATTATGCGGAGCAGGAACAAAAAGCGAAAGTTGTATTGCGTGGTTGTCTCGCCGAAGTTGTTGATTACCGCAAGGAATTAGCGGCGGAAGACAAAAAGGCGGAAAGCTTGCGTCATCTTTTATCTTCTATTACACCACAAAATTTTGCAAGCGTTACTCAAGAAACAGCAAGGAATATTATTTAAGAGACTGTTTCAAAAGTACTTTTATGTGTCATTTTAGCTGGAGCGAGACACGAGCAGAACGGAGAAATCTTGCTGTATTTGATAAAAGAGGACTATGCTCGGCATGACAGTACAAGGGACTTTTTAAGCAGTTTCTATAAGGAGCACTTTATGACTAATAAAGAATTCGTTCAGGCGTCTCAAGCCGAATTAAAAGCACCGGCACCGGTAACTCCGTCACGTGAAGAAACGGTTGACGAACAAACGGCGGCCAAATTTCCTCAATGGGATATTCTTCCACCTCATACTTTTATCAATCCAAGAATAAAAAAGACAAAGTGAAATGCCCGAGCCAACTACTTATTATGAATGGACGAATAACCTGGAGCGATTTGCAAATGGTGACGATGTGGCATTGCAAGAAATGCAACATGGCGTTTTTACTGTAGATTCAGGAACCGTTTATCGGTTTTATGACAAGGTTAAAGAAGCTTATGTGGCGCGGAAGAATAGGTGGGTTGATCAGTTCAGCCGCTCTCATCAAGTCAGCCGTATTAAATCGGAGAGTGATCTGAGTATTATCCTGCAAAGCGCCAAGGGAAATTTGCGGCCTATTGCCGCTTTCATTCGGCTCAGTGCATTTCCCGATGACTTGCAGGAAACATTGCGAAAGGATTTTGAAAAATTCGTTACAGAAACACGCAAGAATATCAAAGCTGAAGTTCAGAAGGCTCAACCCGGTAATGAAAAAGTACTTTTAGTTGTAAATACCTTTAATTTTTTTGACTCGCCGCAGCATGTTGGATCAGCGATGCGTGAAGAGCAAAACGTCCCGGCGCAGGGAAGGAGAATCCTTTTTTAATAATGGCACATACCGCAGAATTTAGAGATGCGATAGAAAGAATGTTGCGTGCAAGAATTCCTTTCATTTCCATCAACAGCATCGAAAGAGCCAGAGTGCTTGAAGTCATTGGAGAATTGGCGGAAGAGTTGGGAATTCCCATCTATGTTCATAACCTTTCGCGTGGTACTCGAGAAATCAAAACCAACCGTTATGTGAATGAAGATCGTTCGGTGGTGGGTGGTCTTGATTTTGCGGTGCAAAATATAACGCAACGCCAGAATCTATCGTTCGTGTTCACCGAAGTTACCGATATAGAAGAAGACAATCCTGTGTCTCGCAATCTGTATGATTGTGTGGTGCAAGCGATTGACCAGGGCGGCTCAATTTGTGTGATTACGACGAACAGCATTTGGCCACAATTGCAACGGCTCGGCATGACGATCACACTTGATCCGCCCAACGAAGAGGAAATGTATAAAATCATTGAAGAATGTGTGACGCCCTATAAAGGTTCTATTCCAATTGAATGGGATGAAAATGATTACCGCATGGCTGCTTCGATTTTGGCTAATATGACAAAAATTGAGACGGAGAATGTACTTTCCACGCTGATGGCAAAGCGTTCGCTGAACAAAGAAGACATTAAAGCTCTCAGTTTGGAAAAGGATAAATTATTCAATAATATCAGCGGCCTGGAAAAAGTAAAAGTTGATGCGGCAACGCCTTCGGTAGCTGGCTTGGAAGGTTTACAAAAATGGCTTGAGAATCAGCGGCAATTATTGACGAAAGATTTGAAGTCACGAAAATTGCGGCCACCGCGTGGAGTCCTTTTGGTAGGAGTTCCCGGCTGCGGAAAGTCTCTCTCTGCAAAATTTATTGCTGCCCAGTGGAATTTGCCGTTATACCGGCTTGATCTGGCGGCTATCCACGGGCAATATTTGGGACAATCGGAAAATCGGTTAAAAGAGGCGATGTCCTCAGCTGATAATGCAGCGCCTTGTATTTTATGGATTGACGAAATAGAAAAGGGTTTGTCCGGAGCGGCCGGATCCAATGACGGTGGTACGTCAACGCGTATGGTGGGGCAATTTTTATTTTGGCTCCAGGAAAGTACCGCGAAAGTATTTGTGGTCGCGACTGCAAATGATGTGACACAACTTCCGCCGGAACTGCTTCGGCGTGGACGATTTGATGAACTCTTTTTTGTTGATCTTCCTGCCGAAGAGGAGAGAAAAGACATTATCAATCTATATGTCACCAGAAACTTACTAAAGGTGCCTTCAGCAGAAGTATTAGATAAATTAGTAGATATTTCGGAAGGATTTGCCGGGGCGGATATTGAGAGCGCAGTTCGAGAAGTGACAACGCAAGCCTTATTGCATGGAGATGAGGTTATTGACGATGATCATTATATAAGATGCTTTAACAACATTGTCCCGCTCAGCAAAACCGCGCCGGAACGTATTGATGCTATTAGATTATGGGGCAGGGAAAGAGCTGTCCCCGCTTCGGGAAGTTCGTGGGATTCGTCTCAAACAGACAAAATTGCGAATAAACGTTCGATACTTATTTAGTGTATCTCCAAAAATATCTTTTTACGCGAGGTAAAAATACTGATGCAAAGATTACAAGTGGAAGCAGGATCAATGCTAAAGATGGTTTTTATTCTTTGCATCGTATTATATGTATTTTTATTGATTTTTCTTGGTTCTCGTAATACGAAAAGGGTAGCAGCTAAAGTGATTGGAGGAGCTACTAAAGTACTTTTGCATCTATGCAAGGTTATTCTTGTGACGGCAATCAACACTGCAATTTTAATTGTAAATATCGCATTTTCATTCGGACGGCCAAATGCCCTGGCTGATGCCTGGGTTCATTATGTGGAACGGGAATCAGACTTGATTTTTGGAAATTAAGAATATAACTTGCAAAAACCGCCATGCTAGTCGAAAAGCATGGCAGTTTATTGTTGGCTAAAAAGTACTTTATGCGTTACCGATATTTTGCTAACAATCCTTTCAATTTATCCTTTGGCCCATTACCCGTTCCGTTGGTATAATTCTGTGCCACGATTCCGCCGACGCGATCTTCCAGCGTGGGGCGTTCCTGCTGGTAAATAATTCCCAGGTGTTCGGTCTGCGTATCCAGCGCCAATGCCATTGCGGCATTGAAATCTGTCGGATCGTGCTTGCCTTCCAACGGCAGAATGGCGGCGTCCAGTTCGTCGTAGGTGCGGTTGAAAACGACGCACGGGCTGAGCACCTGGATGAACGAAAATCCCTTATGCTGCATGGCGGCTTTGTAGAGTTCGGCCAGTTGCTTGGGTTTGGCGGAATAGCCGCGCGCCACGAAACTGGCGCCGTAAACCAACAACATCGCCAGCGGATTGATAGGATCTTCGTATTGGCCGTAAGGGCTGGTGGTGGTCAGTTTGAAACCGTGGCCGACGCCGTCTTTGGTGCCGGTGGTGGGCGAGGTTTGACCTTTGGTCAGGCCGTAGATGAAGTTATCCATCACCACGTAAGTGATGTCCACATTGCGGCGCGCGGCGTGCGGCACGTGGCCGCCGCCGATGGCGAAGCCGTCGCCGTCGCCGCCCATTGCCATGACGGTTAAATTGGGATTGGCCAGTTTGATGCCTGTGGCGACTGGCAACGTGCGGCCGTGCACGGTGTGGAATCCATAGCTTTTGACGAACACCGGCAAACGCGAGGAGCAGCCGATGCCGGAAACGATGGCGGTGTTATTGGGATCGACATCCAGCGCCGAGAAGGCTTGATAGAGTGCGGCCAGCACGGCGAAGTCGCCGCAGCCGGGGCACCAGATGGGTTTTGTGTCTGTCTTGTATTCTTTGGGTTGAAGAAGCGGCATAATGATTTTCCTCGTAATTCCCCCTTGTAAAGGGGGGTAGGGGGATTTTTTACGTAACAATTTTCGTCCAACTTTCGCTGAATGCGTTACGTTTGAAATCCCCCTGTATCCCCCTTTAAAAAGGGGGAATTTTGAAAAGTACTTTTAAAAGCGGCTCACCGGAACGGCGCCGGCCAAATGTTCATCCTGTCCCTGATGGCCGGGCGTGGGAATGGGCACTTGATATTGATGTTGCACGCGGGCGACTTGCGTCAGCACCGGATCGCTCTTTTCGGCGTCCCAGCCGTGCAGCACCATGAT
>Ga0164242_10010290_pt1 | contig 10030 bp, 8 predicted proteins | sample OricomgcompostMG_FD_108783 | JGI IMG/M metagenome (GOLD analysis project Ga0164242, IMG submission 108783) | Miracle-Growth compost microbial communities from Emeryville, California, USA - Original compost - Miracle growth compost (MG) ... | reverse complement strand
CATGAAGGTGGATTTGCCGGCTCCGTTGGGGCCGGTGAGGCCGTAGCGGCGGCCAGTGGTAAAGGTGACGGAGACGTCCTCGAAGAGCAGCTTCGAGCCGTAGCGCATGGTGACATTGGAGACAGAGATCATGATTTTTCCTGCTATGGAATGGCAATTATGCCTGTGTAGTTAGATTCACAATTACGCGAGTTGGCGTTTGAGAAAGCCGTCGAAAAGTGGAACGGTAAAGGCGTTATCGCCGTGAGATGGGCTGAAGATCATGCCTTTACTGATGAGAGAGCTTCGTAAGGGTCCGATTGAGGACACTTTAACGCCGAGTTTATCGGCGATGTCACCGGAACGCTGCTGAGAACCGGCCACGGCGACCATTGCAAAAAGGTAGTCCTTTTCGCGTTTCGTGAGACGATCGAACCGGACACGAAAGAAACTATCATCCAATTGTGCAATAGCTTTCTGCGTTGCAAGAGAGACATGCTCGGGGAGGATAGGGGAGCAAGGAGCGATGTTCCAGGCCTCATAGGCCCACTGTTGAAGAAAATAAGGGTAGCGTTCCGTTTTAAGAATGATCTCCGAAAGCGCCTCCAGGCTGAAGTCTACGCCATGTGCCCGGGCAGGGTTTTGAAGGGCCGAGGCGGACGCATCCATACTGAGGGCACCGACAGGAGGAAAGGAAAAGAGCCGCTCTGCGTAGGATTTCGAGCGACCCGTGAGCCCAATGATAAGCGGCAGCCCAGCCCCGACCAACATAAAAGGAAGGTTTCGCTGGCTGACCTGGTGAAGCCCCATGATCAAGCCACTTAACTCCAACTCAGTGAGATATTGAAGTTCATCGATCAGAAGACATATCTGAGCTTTACGGTCCTGCGCAGCCTCGGCAACGGCTACAAGGAGATCGCCAAGATCATTCTCGAGATCGCCACTATCGCCCGTACCGAGTTCAGGTTCCACTCCGAGCTCGATTTCAGCCAGATCGCCCACCTTTACCCGTGTCTTGAATCTTCCAATAAAACTTCTTAAAACTCTTAGTCCACGCTTTGTCTTTTCGCTGATGTTCTCTCTGGCATCCAGCCGAAGCAGAATCTTGCGCAAGGGCGGGATCAGGAGAGCTGGAAGCGATTTCTCTTCGTGCGCCTCCACCAGAATGGCTTCAACACCCCGTTCTTCTGCAAGCTCGCGAACACGATTTAGCAGAACGGTCTTTCCTACACCGCGAAGCCCGACGAATATCTGGCTGCGGACAGGTTTCCCTATCTTCAGACGCTCGATAGCGGTAATGGCATCTTTGAGAATGTCGTCTCGGCCAGCCAGCTCCGGTGGTTGGGTTCCGGCGCCGGGAGCATAGGGGTTTTGAACAGGATTCATGACGAAATATAGGGAAATTATCTAAATATAGTTATTTTTTAGTATACATGGATAATTTCTCTAGACTTCACAAGAGTTCATCCGATTTCAAGGCGAAAGGGCGACGCAGACGCGCCGCCCTTGAGGCAGGCAGAGCGGTGTGCGATTGGAGTCTCGTTCGTTATTGGCCGCGACGGGCGGGGCCGGAGCTGCGGCCGCCGGGACGGCTGCTGGAGCGGCCATTTGAGCCGGGACCGCGTCCTCCGGAGTTGCGGCCGCCGGCGAATCCGCCGCCGCTTCTACCACGACCGCGGAAGCCGCTGCCGCTACCCTTTGCCTTGTAAGGGCTGGGGTTCGCGGCCATAGGAGCTACAGGATCGTTGCCGCGCCAGGCGCGGGTTTCGAGCTGCAACAGGTTCTGCCCCTGAGCGGTTGTGTCGAGGGGCTGATTGCGCAGCTCCTTCTCCAGGTTCTTATCGGCTTCGCGCCACTCAAACTTGATCTTCAGTTCGCGCTCCAGTTTGCGGGCGTCGTGCTTCTCCTGCGGCATGACGAAGGTGGTGGCTACGCCTTTTTTGCCGGCGCGGCCTGTGCGGCCGATGCGGTGGACGAAGTCCTCCGACGCATTGGGCAGGTCGTAGTTGACGACGTGCGCAATGTCGTTGACATCGATGCCGCGCGCCGCTACGTCGGTAGCGACGAGAACCCGATGCTTGCCGTTGGCGAAGCCTTTGAGGGCGGCGGTTCGCTGCGATTGGCTGCGGTCGCCGTGGATGACATCTGCATCGTGGCCGAGCCTTTCAAGCTTCTTCGAGATGCGATCGGCGCCGTGCTTGGTGCGTGAGAAGACGAGGAAGGTCCCTTCCTCTTCGCGCAGCATCTGGTCGAGCAGGCCGAGCTTCTGGTCCTGCATGACGGTGTAGACGCGGAGCTCTACGCGATCGGACGGCTTGGAGGTCGTGCCGATCTCGATGCGAACAGGCTTGTTGACGTAGTCGCGGACGATCTCGCGGATATTGGCGTCGAGAGTCGCCGAGTAGCACATGGTTTGACGGGTCTTCGGCACCGCGCCGACGATACGGCGGATGGCGGGCAGAAAGCCCATGTCCAACATGCGATCGACTTCGTCGAGCACGAGCATCTCGACCGAGTTGATATTGATTTCGCGGCGGCGAAGGAAGTCTTCGAGCCGTCCGGGCGTGGCCACAACGAGTCGCGGACCGCGGTCGAGCTGATCGAGCTGGTTGTTCTCAGAGAGGCCGCCGCAGACGAGCACGGCGTCGTTTTTCGAGCCGGGTACGAGCTTCCAATAGGCTTCGAGCACCTGCATGGCGAGTTCGCGGGTCGGCAGCAGGATCAGAGCGCGAATGGGACCGCGCTTGCCGCGGGTGCTGGGGACCGAGTTGGCGTCCATGCGCTCGATCATCGGGATGAGAAAGCTGAGCGTCTTGCCGGTGCCGGTCGAAGCGGTGGCGAGAATGTCCGAGCCTTCGAGGGCGGGCGGAATGGCCTTGGCCTGGACCGGCGTGGGGGTCGTGAACCCGGCGTTGGTCAGGCGGTTTTTGAGGGAATCGGAGATGTCGAAGTCGCTAAAGCGGACATCGTTGGAATGGGAATGGGAATTGGAATGAGGAAGGCTGGAATTTGCGATTACGCTGGGATCAGCCTGTGTAAGTGGTTGCTGCTCAAGAGTTGCGGTAGTCAAGAATTGTCCTTTGGGGAGTTATGAACGATCAGCGAATAAATGCAGGGGTACCGAGGCACCATGAAATTCTGATTTCAGCATTGCTGTCGGTTATCGAAGCGCTGCTGCTGCACGGCGAGACCTGTCCTGTGACGGGCCTTCCAGCCAGAGCAACCAGCGCGTCATCTTCCTTGGGTATTTCCCGTAGATAAGCTCACAGGAAGACAGATGCGGTGGATTGGGATGTTCCTGCGGTCTCTGGCCGGGCTCTGAATCACTTCAGAGCCTTCCCCGCAGCTCCCACGCTTACGCGTATATATATCTTAGCATGTTTTTGTAAAGTACCGATGTCCCAGCGGGGATAGACTAATCACTGAGAAGCGAACCATGTTAGATCGACAACGCGTACTCGCCGTGGTCGTGCTTTACAAGATGAGGTTCGAGCAAAGCCGCGGTTTAGCGTCGCTGCTTACTGTCATCTCCCGAGAAAATGTGCTCGCAAGCGCAATCGACCTGATGGTATGCGATAACACGCCTTATGAGCAGCAAGTACCGGATGGTTTTTCCGGGCAATTTTATAGAGACACGACAAATCCAGGCTTAGCGCATTGGTACAACATTGCGTTAAAGAATGCTGAAGAAGCCGGCATCGATTGGCTTCTGCTCCTCGATCAGGATACGGAGGTAACAGATCAATATGTCCGAGAGGTGGTTGCAGCAACGGAAGCAATGGAAAGGAACCGCGAAATCGTAGCGTTGGTCCCAAAGCTAGAGCAGAACGGTATCGTCTGTTCTCCTTTGATCCCGCCGACGTATCGACCACCTCTTCCTTTCAATAAGAACTTTACCGGAGTAGCCTCGTCGAAGTTGCACGTTTTCAATTCCGGCTCAGTCCTGCGCGTCTCCGCTTTGCGGGATATTGGAGGGTTTCCACAAGATTTCCCTCTCGATTATCTGGACCATGCCACCTTTGCTGCGTTGCAATCTCATAAGGGGAGACTCTTTGTTCTGGAGTCGGTGCTTATGCATGAACTCTCGTCGAACGAGATATGGCGAACAGATGCCGCCGCTATCGCCCGGCATCGCAGCACGTTGCTTGCAGAGCAGAGATTTTACGATCTCAATGGCTCGGTTTTAGATCGCATTTATCGAAGAATACGGCTATTTCGCGGCGCACTTGGAATTTTAGTCAGGCATGGCGCGATCGCTTGGTCATTCCGTATGATGAGGGCAGCTTTACGGTGATTCTGCATGGTTCCTCCAACAAAATCAGCAGATCCATTTCAAGAAGCCAGATGAATCCGCACAGATCAAACGATGACATCGAAAGAAGAGCGATATGACAAGCGGGTTCCGGCCATTGAGGTTTTATTAGCAACATACAATGGCGAGAGGTTTTTACGGGAACAGATCGATTCCATTCTCTCGCAGGATTACAACAATCTGCGCGTGCTTGCCAGAGATGACGGATCGACCGACTGCACAAAAGAAATTCTGAATGAATATGCTCAGCGGTTTCCCGATCGCTTTCAAATCATGCCAGCCGATTTACCCACGGGAAGCGCAAAACAAAATTTTTTGAAATTAATGAAATTATCAACTTCGCAATACATTTGTTTTGCCGATCAGGATGATGTGTGGCTAGCAGATAAATTGAGCAAAACAATGCAAGCGATGGCAGCGCTCGAATTGGACTGTGGAACAGCTACTCCATTGTTGGTTTTTACAGATCTCCGAGTAGTGGATGAACAACTGAAGACTCTTCATGACTCCTTCTGGAAGCAAGCTTCGATCAATCCGGGACGCATCCGCAGACCTGTCGATGTCGTGACCCATAATCCTGTAACCGGCTGTACGGCGCTTATCAATCGGCGTTTGCTTGAGCTGGCGCTCGATATGCCGCCCGAGGCCGCAATGCATGATTCCTGGATTGCTCTGTTGGCATCTGCATTCGGGGCCTGGAGTATCGTGCGAGAAAAGACAGTGCTTTACCGTCAACATGAACGAAATGTGATCGGTGTTGAAGCGCATGTGAGGTCACCACGGAAACTGCTGGAGAGACTGTGGCAAAGACAATCTCGAATTTTGCAATGGCGGAAGAACGAAATATTGGCGGAAGCATTTCTTCGCATCCATGAACAGAATCTATCCACGAAAAATCGCGAGATATTCAGGGCCTTTTTGCAATGTGGAAGGAGAGAAAGCCGCTTTGTGCGCATCGCAATGATGTTGAGGTATCGTTTTTTTCGTGGGGGTCTTTTTCTAAACATCGCGACGGCAGTTGACCTGTGGAGAACGGTACCTGAAGACCCAAAATAAATTGATGTAAACAGTGCGACCTGATTGCAACAGGGTTGATTCAATGTGATCGACAATGAACTTACAAAGTCGTCACTCCGCCGTAGCCCTCAATAAAGAGAGCGAACGATGCCAATCTCAGCAGCGCTGTTCACACAGTAGAATGACCATTGGATCTGGAGTTTTGATGTATTTCCTAAAGCGAGTTCGCCGCAGTCTTAGCCGAGATCCCCGGCTTTCCCGGATTTTCAAGGGAGGATTGACAGGAATTGCCGGTAAGGGCATGGCGATGATCGTGAGCGCGATAACACTGCCCCTGACCGTGCGCTATCTGGGCTCGCTGGAATACGGAATATGGGTAACAATCAGCACTACGGTTGTCATGCTGTCGGTTTTAGATCTGGGAATCGCAAATAGCCTGACTAACTTCATCTCCAAGGCGTATGCCATGGAAGATGAAGAAATGGCGCGAAGCTATTTTGCAACTGCGTTTTGGGTGACGATCGGAATTTCGCTGCTTCTCGGGGTGGGAGTTTGGTGGTTATGGAATTTGATCAACTGGCAGGGCCTCTTTCACCTGCAAGATGCTCAACTCGCATCGCAGGCGCGTATCTGTGTAGCCATTTCTCTGGGTTTTTTCCTTTTGAGCTTGCCGCTGAATCTTGCCAACCGGGTACTGAGCGGTTATCAACAAGTTCATGTGGCGAACTATTTTGCGATGGTCAATAGCTTACTTGGCTTGGTCGCGATCGTCAGCGTGATTTTAGTTAAGGGCACAATTGTCGATTTGATGGCAACCTATTGCGTGGCCATGCTGACGGGCAGCTTGTTGCTGAATCTCTGGTTATGCATATGGCACAAACCATGGCTCAGGCCTCATTTCCAATCGGTGGAAAAAAAAATAGTGCGAGAGCTTTTTGGAGAGGGCGCACTGTTTTTTATACTTCAACTTTCCGGCCTGATTGTCTTTAATTCCGACAATCTTGTCATTACGCATTATCTCGGTGCGAGTGATGTTACTCCCTACAGCGTGGCATGGAGACTGACCGGCTATGCCTCAATGATGCAATCTCTTCTGATTCCTGCCCTATGGCCTGCATTTGCGGAAGCATATCATCGGCGGGACCTTACCTGGATATGCACAAATTATCGCCGCATTATGAAGGTCACTATTTTTGCGGTGGGGGTGGTGGCGACCTGCATCGGACTCTTTGGGCGGCAAATTATCCGGATATGGGCTGGTTCGGTAGCTGTTCCCGACGGCATTCTCTTATGGAGCATGTGTTTCTGGGCCGTACTGGTGTCAGTCACTATTAATCAGGCTCTGCTTATGGCCGCCACGCAACGTATCCAACTGCAAGCCGTCACTGCATTACTGGCGTCCATCACGAACCTAGCATTCTCTATCATTCTCGTTCAGAGAATAGGCGCTATCGGTGTTTTGATCGCGACGATTGGATCTTATCTCATCTTCATCCTCGCCCCACAGGAATGGGAGGTGCGTCGCATTTTGCGAGGAAGGTATCTTCTCCCTTTAAACCAAGAGAGCATGAGCCAAGACCATAACGCGGCAGAAATGGAGAGAAGCCAGCTTTGAGCTCTCAAGGTTCAAATAAACTACTGACCTTCTTCATAAAATCTCTGCAACGGACAGCCAGTCTTGCGGTTCACGGTAGAGCTTTCCATTGGTATGCGAGGCCATCGCCTCCGGCCAATCTCGAGGCCGGGCAGTTTCGGGTCGCCATTTGCTATTTGATTCCCAGTTTGGGCGATAACGTTATGATCTTTCCACTGATCGACGCGATTCGGCGCGAACATCCGGAGGCAGAGATATCTTGTTTTACTTGTGGAAACAATGAAATCTTGAGACTCCATCCAGAGATCGACCACTTTTACGAAATGCCCCGATCGATAAGCTGGCGACGGAAACTGGGCCCGGCAGACCACATTTTGAAGATATGGGAGTGGTATAGGAGCGCATTGAAGGACCTGCGTTTTGACGTTTGCATTACGTTACGAGGCGGCGTTGACCCATTTCACTCAGCACATTTGGCGTGGCTTTTGGGCGGTCGAGAGCGGGTCGGTTTTTCCAGCCAGGTTGAGCCAGAACGTAGCGGCATCGATTTGGGTGCAGATCTATTTTTGACAAGGAAGATTGAGAAAATCGGGGCAGTGCATGAGGTACAGCGTGGGGGCGAGATTCTTAAGCTTGCGGGATTGATTCAAAATCCTATCAACGTAAATCAGACAGTTATGAGCCTACTGTCTATCGCGCATAGCTTCGCAGCTCAAAAATTTATAGAAGCATTCCCTGAACTGCAAGGACCATATGGAATTATTGCTCCAGGAGCTTCTTTTCCGAGGAGACGATGGGGAGCAGAGCGTTTTGCAATTCTAGCGAGAGAAATTGCGAACCGAGGCTGGATGCCGGTCTTTGTCGGAGGAGCCGAAGATAATGCAGCCTGTGAAGCTATAGCCGCAACACTCCGCGGCCCTTTTTTAAACCTGACAGGAAAAACGAGCTTTGTACAGTTGACGGCTGTATGTGCAGGAGCAAAATGTTTTATTGGGAACGATTCTGGCACGGCACATGTTGCCGGAGCTACAGGAGTCCCTACACTTATTATCACAGCGTTCGCAAAGGAGAGCCTTGAATCTCATCATGCTTCTCCGTGCAGATCACATCCGGTAGGCCCGCATTCCGCTATCGCGCAACCCCGAAAACAAATGTATCCCTGTATTGATGAGTGCCTCGCCGAAGAACCGCACTGCATCTTACAGATAGGAGCAGATGAGGTACGCGATATGTTCACGGCTTTCATAGCAAAGTACGACGCATCTAAAGAGAAAAAGATGTAGCACCGCTTTTCAGATAATCGCGGAGAGGTGGTCAAAGAGGACTCTTTGGCCACCTCGATCACATTTAGATATGACAGCTCACCATACCGCGCTTTTCGAGATAGCGCTGGTGGTACTCTTCGGCTTTCCAGAACGTCTTCGAGGGTTCGACTTTCGTGGCAATCGGATGGCGATAGGTGCCGGAGGCGTTCAGTTCGGCGATCTTCGCGCGTGCCTCGGTTGCCTGCTCGTCGGAGTGGGTGAAGATGATGCTGCGGTATTGCGTTCCCCAGTCCGGACCCTGGCGGTTGACCTGAGTGGGATCGTGCAGGGAGAAGAACGCATCGAGGAGCGCCTCGTAAGAGAGGCGGGATGGGTCAAAGGTGACTTGAACGACTTCCGCGTGGCCGGTGCGGTCGGTGCAAACTTCCTGATAAGTTGGGTGCTCGAGGTCTCCGCCTTCGTATCCTACTGCTGTATCGATGACTCCGGAAAGTTCGTTGAAACGGGCTTCTACACCCCAAAAGCATCCTGCTCCAAATGTTGCCTTTTCGATTGCCACGTAATACTCCTTTGCTACTTCATTGGATGCGCGCCGCGCGAGATTGTCATCCACGCCCCTGTGAATAGCTCGTGTATTTTGTGCCTTTGAATATACGGGCGTCAAGTGCCGCGAAGTTCGCTTCAATGTCCGCCAAGCGACAGACACCGTACTGCAACTCTGCCATTCTCAGGAGATGAAAAGCGTCCCTGTCCCACGCATCGTCGAGGCGGAGAGATTGGAAAATGGCGTAATCATCACGTTTGAAGATGGCAAGCACGCCCTCTATCCTGCATCTCTTCTGTACGCGACCTTACCCCAAGCCGAGGCAACGAACGAATTAGAGTCTGACGAGAAAGAAGATTAGACCCGAATCCAGAGTTGCTGGATGGAAACATACGAAGAACCAGCTACCCTGAACGCCGCGCCGAAGCAGAGTTGGACCTGAAGGCGCGGCGCGATTGACCGGATTTTGGTTTGGCAGGCGTTTTGAGTTGCGCAAACTCGGGCGCCTTCTTTTTTGGAACCACTTTCTGACCCTTGGCGGCACGTCCCAGCGCCGTTACCTCGCCCGGAGTTAGTTCGCGGAACTCCCCCGGCGGCACATCGAGGCGAAGCGCCCCGTAGCCGATGCGGCGAATCTTTTCGACGTGGTGGCCGATCTCCTCGAACATCTTGCGAATCTGGCGATTGCGGCCTTCGGTCAAGGTAAGTTCGTACCAGGGGTTGTCGCCTCCGCGGACCAGCTCAACTTTTGCCGGAGAGGTGATGATGCGGTCACGGCGTCCGCTGCGGACCTCGTTGAGGCGGCCACGGTCGATCATGATGCCGCGGCGAATCTGTTCCAGGCCGCTGGCCGGAGGTTGACCGCTGATCTTTACCAAATACGTCTTCTCGACCCCGGCGGCAGCTTTGGAGAGCGAGTTGGCCAACTCGCCGTCATTGGTCATCAGCAGCAAGCCCTCGGAGAGGTAATCGAGACGGCCCACGGGGTAGAGCCGGACGTGGTCGCCGTGGGGCCCCTTCTGTTTCGTCATCAACTGCATGACGGTAGGCCGGTGCTCGGGGTCGTCCAGCGTGGTGACATAGCCTCGCGGCTTGTTCAGCATGTAGTAGCGCTGCTGTTCACGGCCATGCAGCAGTTTTCCGTCGACGCGGATGTGATCTTTTGCGATGTCGTGGCGGGTGCCAAGCTCTTTGATGACCGTGCCGTTGACCTGGACGCGCCCGTCGAGAATGATCTGCTCGGCCTTGCGGCGGCTGGCGATACCAGCCTGGGCAAGAATCTTCTGTAGCCGGTCGCCTTGAGGAGCTTCCTCGGCGTT
>Ga0164242_10010289_pt1 | contig 10030 bp, 7 predicted proteins | sample OricomgcompostMG_FD_108783 | JGI IMG/M metagenome (GOLD analysis project Ga0164242, IMG submission 108783) | Miracle-Growth compost microbial communities from Emeryville, California, USA - Original compost - Miracle growth compost (MG) ... | reverse complement strand
TGACCGGTCAGCACGATCACCCGCGCGTCGGCCGCTGCGGTCGTGACGGCCTCGCGCAACGCTGCCACCAACTCGTTGTTGAGGGCGTTGCGCCGCTGCGGGCGCTGTAATTCGATGGTGACCACGTCACCATCCCGGCTCACTGCGAGCATCTGACCTCTCCCCATTCGCGCGGTTTCTCTTCCGGGGGCACACCTCACCGCACCCGCCGGTCGGTATCGACTCCACTGTATGCGGCGGACAGTTACCGCAGCGCACCCGACGCGTACTGTGACGGCGGTGACCGCACCCGATTTCGAGATTGTGGTGATCGGCGCCGGCCAGGCCGGACTGTCGGTCGGCTATCACCTGCGGCGGCTCGGATTGACACCGGGAACCGACTTCCTCATCGTCGACCACTCCCCCGGTCCCGGCGGGGCATGGCAATTCCGCTGGCCCTCACTGACTTTGAGCACCGTGAATCGGGTGCACGACCTGCCGGGGATGTCGTTCACCGAAACTCTGCCGCCCGGCTCGGATTCCGTACCAGCCGCGACCGCGGTGCCGCACTATTTCGAGCTGTACGAGAAGCGTTTCGACCTGCGTGTTCGCCGGCCGGTGTCGGTACGGGTGGTATGTGATCGGGCAACCACCGCAACATGTCCGGGGACGTTGGTGGACGGGCTGTTGCACGTCGAGACCGTGGTCGGCGAAAACCTCTCGGCCGCAGAGGTTTCCGTCGTCGCACCGCCCGAGTTACCGGGTGCCGGCGACCGGACCCTCCGGGTCCGCGGAGTGATCAATGCGACCGGCACCTGGGAAAAACCGTTCATTCCGTACTATCCGGGCGCCGAAACCTTCGCCGGACGGCAATTGCACGCTCATGACTACCGCAGCGCGGCGGAGTTCGCCGGTCAGCACGTCGTGGTGGTCGGCGCGGGAATTTCCGCGGTCCAACTGCTGGACGAGATTTCCCAGGTCACCGGCACGACGTGGGTGTCGCGGACGGAGCCGCGCTGGCGGGAGGGGCCGTTCGGTCCCGACGAGGGCCGCCGGGCGGTCGCGATGGTCGAGGACCGGGTGCGTCGCGGCTTACCGCCGCGATCGGTGGTGTCGGTAACCGGGCTGCCGGTCGACGACCGGATTCGCGCCGCCCGTGCGCGCGGCGCGCTGACCTGGCATCCGATGTTCGCCCGCATCGAACCGGACGGCGTGCGCTGGCCCGACGGCAGCTTTCAGGCCGCCGACGTGATCCTCTGGGCCACCGGCTTCCGGAGCGCGCTCGACCACCTGGCGCCGCTGCGGCTGCGCGGACCCGGCGGCGGCATCGCGATGGCGGGCCGGCTCGCTACCCAGGTAGCCGCCGACCCGCGCATCCATTTGATCGGTTACGGGCCGTCGGCCAGCACCATCGGCGCGAATCGGGCAGGGCGCGCCGCAGCGGTCGAGCTCACGAGCTACCTGGGTCTGCGATAGGGGCCCGGCAACGCGTCAGTCGAGCCCCATCGCGAACGTGTCGGGATCGGGGCCGACGCGGCTGCCGGTGTCGAGCGCATTGAGGGTGGTCATCTGCTCGACGTCGAGTTCGAAAGTGAACACATCGAAGTTCTCCCGGATGCGCTCGGGATTCACCGACTTCGGAATGACGATATTGCCCAGCTGCAGGTGCCACCGGATCAGAACCTGGGCGGGCGTGCGGCCGACCTGTTCGGCGACCGCGCCCACGGTGGGATCCTTCAGTTCCGCGCCCTGGCCGAGCGGACTCCACGCCTCGGTGGCGATGCCGTGCTCGGCGTGGAAGGCACGCAGCGTGTTCTGCGCGAGCGCCGGATGCAGCTCCACCTGGTTCACCGCCGGCACCTCACCGGTCTCCCCGATCACTCGTCGCAGGTGTTCCGGCTGGAAATTGGAGACACCGATCGAGCCGATGCGGCCCTGCGTCTTCAGCGACTGGAAGGCACGGAACGTGTCCACGTAACGATCCGCGCTCGCGACCGGCCAGTGGATGAGATACAGATCGAGATACTCGAACCCCAGCCGCTCCATACTCGCGTCGAACGCGCGCAGGGTCGAGTCGTACCCCTGGTCGGCATTCCACAGCTTGGTGGTGATGAAGACCTCGTCGCGCGCCAGCCCCGATTCGGCGATCGCCCGCCCCACCTCGGCCTCGTTCCCGTAGGCCGCCGCGGTGTCGATGCTGCGATACCCCGCCTCGAGCGCGGCGGTCACCGTGTCGAAGGTCTGTCCCTCCGGCACCTGGAAAACCCCGAAGCCCAGCCTCGGAATCAGATGGCCGTCGTTGAGAATCACCGACGGTACTGTGCTGCTCTCGCTGCGAAAGGTCACCGTTCCGACCGTAGAAGCGGTTTGCCGAGCCGTCAACGACGCGCACCTGCGTGTTCGGATCCTGTGCGCCTACCAGGCGGAACCTCGGACCTCAGCGCTCGGTTGCCCGTCCGAGGTGGAGGTCGATCTCGAACGCGACGCGCACTCGCAACCGATCGTGGTGGATGCCGGTGTGCGCGTACTGCGGTCGCGTTCCTCGGAATCGGGGGGACGGGTGGACCCGCACGACGAGGCGGCCGGAGCACGGAACCGCACACTCACCCGGGAACGCCCAGCCGACGGTAGCGGCGGCGGCGAAGGGCGCGCAGATCGGCTGTCGGTCGGGTCCGGAGGCTCGCCAGTTCCTCGGCGACGGCGGCGACCATGCGGCGGGAGAAGTCGATCGGTTCGTGGGCGGCGTCGGGGCACTCCGGGACGATGCGGTCGACGACGCCGTCGGTGCGCAGGTCGGCCGCGCCGACTCGTTGGGCGGCGGCCAGTTCCGGCGCATGGTCCGTATCGCGGAAGACGATGGCGCTGGCGCCTTCCGGCGGGAGTGGCGCCAGCCAGGCGTGCGTCGCGGCGAGGACACGGTCGGCAGGCAGCAGGGCCAATGCCCCTCCGCCGGTGCCCTGGCCCAGCAGTATCGACACGGTCGGCGTGTCCAGGGTGACCAAATCCGCTAGGCAGCGGGCGATTTCGGGTGCGAGGCCACGCTCCTCGGCCTCCTGGGACAGCGCGGCGCCCGCGGTATCGATGACCAGGACCAGCGGGAGGCGGAGTTCGGCGGCCAGGTGCATACTGCGGCGGGCCTCGCGCAATGCGGCCGGGCCCATGGTGTTCTCGCCGGTCTGGCCGGCCCGGTCGTGGCCGAAGATCACGCACGGTTCGCCGCGCAGCCGGGCCAGGGCGTGCACGACGGTGCGGTCGGATTCGCCTTGGCCGGTGCCGCTCAACGGCACCCGATCGGTCGACTGCCGCAACAGCTCCCGGATGCCGGGACGCCGCGGGTCGCGGGAGATCAGCACCGACTCCCAGGCCGACGAAGTGGTTCGGTCGGCGTCCGGTGAATCAGCGGTATCGGCCGAACCTCCGGCAATGCCGCCGTCGCCGGGCGGCACCACCGGCAAATCCCGCGTTGACGAAGCAATGGATAGCGAATCAGGCTGTCCCGCAACCGGAGTCGTCACATTCAACACCCGGTGCGCGATCCGGCGGAAGAACCGGACCGGCACGACCCCGTCGATGACCCCGTTGCGATACAGATTCTCGGCGGTCTGCACGCCTTCCGGAAACGGCCGGTCGTACAGGGCCTCGTAGACCCGGGGTCCCAGGAATCCGATCAGTGCCCCGGGTTCGGCGAAGGTCATGTGCCCCAGCGAACCCCAGGACGCGAATACGCCGCCCATCGTGGGATTGCGCAGATACACCAGATAGGGGTGGCCGGCCGATTTGTGGGCGGCCACCGCGCCGGCGATCTTCACCATCTGCACGAAGGCGACCGTGCCCTCCTGCATCCGCGTTCCGCCGGAGGTGGGCGAGGCGAGCAGGGGCAGCCCCAGCTCGGTGGCGCGTTCGACGGCGGTGACGATGCGCTCGGCGGCCGCCACGCCGATCGATCCGGCCAGAAAGCCGAATTCACACGCGATCACCGCGACGCGCCGCCCGCGCAACCGTCCCTCACCGGTCAGCACCGATTCGTCGGTGCCGCTGCGTTCGCCCGCGGCGGTCAGTTCCGCGCGATACGCCGGCGACGTGGCGACCTCGATCGGTTCTCGATCCCAGCTGCGATACGAACCGGGATCGAGCACACCGTCGAAAAACTCACGCGCCGAGATCTTCACGCTCCGAGCGTAACCGCGCCGGACCGGGCGATCGGCGGTCGTGGTGCCGCCGCGCGCCGACGCGGCCGCGTCGTGCGGCCGGTCGTCGGCGTATCAGTAACCCTGAACCACTTTGCGCAGCGCGTACTCGGTGACCGAGACCAGCGCCTGCTTCACCGGCTCGCGGCGGCGCGCGTCGATCGACATGATCGGCACGTCCGCCGGGACGGCCAGCGCCTGGCGGATGTCCTCCAGGGGGTACCGCGGTGCGTCGTCGAACTCGTTGATGGCCACCAGGAACGGCAGCCCACGAGCCTCGAAGTAGTCGACGGCGGCGAAGGAATCCTCCAGCCGTCTGGTGTCGATCAGCACTACCGCCCCGATGGCGCCGCGAATCAGGTCGTCCCACATGAACCAGAAGCGGTACTGGCCGGGTGTGCCGAACAGATAAAGCACCAAATCGTCGGCGAGGCTGATCCTGCCGAAGTCCATGGCCACCGTGGTGGTGGCCTTCGTCGGCACGGCGGTCAGGCTGTCAACGCCCACACTGGCGTTGGTCACCAAGGCCTCGGTGCGCAGCGGAACGATCTCCGATACAGCACCGACCAAGGTCGTCTTACCCACACCGAAGCCACCGGCCACCACGATCTTCGCGGAGGTCGGCTTGGCGTTGCGGGTATCGACCTGGGCCGTCGAATCAAATACGCCGGAGTCCACTGAGAACCCTTTCGATCAGCTCGCGACGTTCATCGTCGCTCGAATCGTCTTTCAAAGTCGCCGAAACTCGAACATGTCCCGCCTCGATGAGGTCGGCGACGAGCACTCGAGCCACCCCGATCGGAATACCCAGTCGGGCAGCCAGTTCCGCGACAGATGGCGATTCTCTGCACAACTCCACGATTGACGTCTCGATGTTGGTCAGTTCGAACTGCCGCTCCAGGGCGACCGGATGCGATGCGACGAGCGCCTCCAATGCCAACTCCACCGTCGGCCGCGTACGACCGGCGGTCAGCGAGTACGGACGGACGAGGCTGGGCTCGGCGCTCCCCACGTGCTGGTTGTCTATGTCCATCCCACCATCAGGAACCCATCGTGACGCGAGGTGTGGCCTGGACTGTCTGGCCCACCCGCTCGACCAGCAGAGCCATCTCGTAGCCCACCTGGCCGATATCGCAGGACGTGTTCGTCAGCACGGCCAGATAGGACCCGTCACCGACTGCCATGAGCAGTAGGTAACCGTGTTCCATCTCGACCACGGACTGCAGTACCGTGCCGCCTTCGAACAGGTTCGAAACGCCGACAGAGAGGCTGGCCAAACCTGCGGTCACGGCGGACAGCTGTTCGGCTCGGTCGACGGGCAATTGAGCGCTCGCGGCCATCAACAGGCCGTCCGCCGAAACCAGCACGGCATGAGCGACGCCCGGGACCTCGTTGGCGAAGTTCGAAACCAGCCAATCCAGCTGACGGTTCGTACCACCTAGATCGGGGTTCATCGGTCTCCTTTATCTCCGGTTAGGTTCATTGCTCCCATTGCGCGGCCATCCCGGACGCCCTGCTGGTGACGACTCAGACTTGACCTGATCGACTCTGGGTCGCGGCTCGGCGCCCGGTCGGCGCGCCCGATGACACCACCGGGTACCAGCCGATTGCCGGGATCACGCTGCGGCAATCCGGCTGCCGTCCGCTTCTCCGACGAGGTTTCCACCGCTCGTCGGGCAGCCTGCCAACCTTCGTCACCTGGGGATTCGAAGGAGGCGGCGACTTGGGACCGGTCCGGGTTGGGGTCCGCGAGCCACGCCGACATCATCTCGGCGAAGATCGGACTTCCCCCTTCCGACGGACCGGGGTCGGCTGCGGGTTGCAGCCGGGTCTGGAAGAACGATGCCGTCTTCTGCGGATTCGACCGGTAGCTGTGGCGGCCGCGTTCGCGACCTTCACCGGATTCCGCATTCGCGTCCGCGGCGGAGCTGTCCCGCTGCGGCGCATGACGTCCGGGCAGGCTCAGGCCCGGGGTGGGTTCCGGCCGCGGCGGCAGACCGGCGCCCGGCTGCCGCTGTGGCAGGCCGCCCGCGGCCGGGGCACGCTGCGGCAGACCCTCATTCGACTCTCGTTGCGGCAGGCCGGTACCGGCATCGCGCTGGGGCAGACCGCCGATGCCCTCGCGCTGCGGCAGACCGCCACTGCGCTGCGGCAGACCACTGCCCGAATCCCGTTGCGGGAGGCCACTACCCGCGTCCCGCTGCGGCAGACCGGCGCCGGCGTCCCGCTGCGGGAGCCCGCTGCCGCCATCGCGCTGCAGACCGGTGGGCGCACCCTCGCGCGACGGCGCGCCGTTGGAACCCGGAGTCCGCTGCGGCAGGCCTCCGGCACCGCGCTGCGGCAGCTCGCCGTTGGACGATTCCCGCTGCGGCAGACCACCGTTCGCGGACTCCCGCTGCGGCAGGCCACCCTCGCGCGACGGGGCACCGTTGGTGCCCGGCGTCCGCTGCGGCAGGCCGTTGGCGCCGAGTTCCCGCGCCGGCAGGCTTGCCGCGGGCCGGTCCTCACCGGCAGGCCCACGCTGCGGCAGGCCGGACCCGCCGCGCTGCGGCAGACCACCCTCCCGCTGCGGCAGGCTCGAGCCCGAATCACGCTGCGGCAGACCACCTTCGCGCGGCGGCAGGCCGTTACCGCCGCCCGGCGGCCGCTGCGGCAGTCCGGTGGGACGGCCCGGTCGCGGCGGCTGACCCGCCGCACCCGGCTGACGCTTGAGCATATTGGCGGCCAGCCCCGAGGTCGGCTGCGCCGGAGCGGCGCCGCCACGCTGGGGCAGATTCGCGTTCGGCTGCGCCTTGGGCGACTGCGGTCCGTTGACACCCGGCTCACGCTGCGGCAAGCCCGTGCCCGGCTCGGCATCGGCGAGCGGATGACGCGCGGTCGGCCCGTTGGCGCCCGGCTGCCGTTGCGGCAGCCCGCCCGGAGCCGCACCGCCCGGCTGGCGCTGCGGGAGTCCACCCGCGGCCGAACCGTTCGCCGCGGCGGCGGCGCCGTTGGTGCGCACGGTGCGATCGTCTCCGGCATCCGCGGCCGGCGTGATCGGGATCGGCCCGCTCACTCCCGGGTCCACGGTGACCATCATGTTGCCGCTCGGAGTGCGGGTGACGCCGCGCATCTGCATCGACGACGCCGCGGACGGCCGCTGGGTCGGCACCGACATCTGCTCACCGGACTGGTCCGGCAGCGAGACCGTTCCACCCGAGGGCGCCACGATGATCGCCTTGGGCACATGCACGGTGACGGTGACGCCCGGGTCGCGGGCGGTGTCGAAGGTCGGGCGCAGGCGCACGTTGAGGCCGTGCCGCTCGGCCAGCCGGCCGACGACGAACAGACCCATGTGGCGTGCGGTGTCCGCACCGACCTCGGCGGTCGTCTCCAGGCGCCGGTTGATCGATGCCATCTCGGCGGGCGGCATACCGATACCGCGGTCGGCGACCTCGATCAGCAGACCCTGATCGTGGGCCTGGGCGAAGGTGAACTTGACGTCGGTCTCCGGCGGCGAGGCGCGTAGCGCGTTGTCGAGCAGCTCGGCGAACAGGTGCGCCAGGTCGGAGGCGGCCGGTTCGGTGATGGCGCCGCGCGGGGTGGCGCCCAGCTTCACGCGCTCGTAGTCCTCGACCTCGGAGATCGCGGCACGCAGCACGTCGGCGATCTCGACCGGCGCGGACTTGCTGCGCCGCTGCCGGGTACCGGCCAGAATCAGCAGGTTGTCGCCGTTTCGGCGCATACGGGCGGCGAGGTGGTCGAGCCGGAAGAGGTTCTCCAGCAGGCGCGGGTCCTTCTCGTCGTACTCCATCGCCTCGATCAGCGAGAGCTGATGGTCGACCAGCGACTTCGACCGCCGCGCCAGGGTCTCGAACATATCGTTGACCTGGGTACGCATGGACGCCTGGTCGGCCGCCAGGCGCAGGGCCTGACCGTGGATGTCGTCGACCGCGCGAGCGAGCTGGCCGACCTCTTCCTCGGTGTGCACCGGCATCGGCTCGAGCGGCACATCCTCGGGGCTGGCGCCGTCACGCAGGCGCGAGACCTCGTAACCGAGATCGTGTTCGGCGACGCGCAGCGCGGCCAGGCGCAGCTTGCGCAGCGGCACGATCATGGCCCGCGCGACCAGCACGGCGAAGATCAGCGCGGCCAGGATCGTCAGGACGACGATGACCGCGTACTGGATCGCGCCGGCCCGGGCGTTACCGGCCAGGTCGTTCACTCGGGACGTGATGTCCTGAGTCGAGGAACCGACGATCTTGGTGTAGCCGTTCAGGCTGTCGACCAGCGACTGCTTGATATCCATCAGCGGCAGCTGACCGACGTCGACGTTCGGCCCGCTGGTCATGGCGATCCGGTTCTGCAGCAAGCCGTTCAGCTCGGCGATCGTCGGATCGTTCTCGGGCAGACGCTTGGCCAGCAGGTCCAGCATGTACTTCTCGGTGTTGCCCGCGACCTGGAAGTCGTGCAGGCCGCCCTTGGCGTCACCGGTCAGGGTCTTGGCCGAGGCCGCGATCTCCTGGACCATCACCGCGCGGGTGTTCAGCGAGTCGACCAGGCGCAGCTTCGCCGCGTCGACGCCGGGGTCGGAGATGGTCGAGACGATCTCCTCGACCGTACGGACGCTGTTCTGGCGGATCGCCTCTTCCTGGGCGATCGCGTCGGCGAGGACCGGCGAGGGCTTGGTGCCCTGATCGCGCACCGCCTGGGCGCCCCTGATCATCTGCTCGATCGCATCGCGCGCACCCGGAACACCGTCCAGCTTGGCCGTGGCCTTCTGCGCGGTCTGGATGGCGCCGTCCAGTCGTGTCAGGTCCGCGTCCTGAACCAGCGACTGTGTCGGGCTGATCGCGGCCATCTGGCCACCGGCGACGGTGGCCGCGGCACCACTCAGGCCGGTGACGGCCGGAATCGCCTCGACGTGCTCGACCGCCTGATCCAGGTGGCTCGAGTCACTGAACTCGGACGCGATCCTGGAAGCACCGAGCACCACCGCGACGAGCAGCGGCACGGCCAGCACGGCCGTAACCTTCCAGCGCAGGTCCCAGTTGCCGAGCGCCCAGCGCTTCCCAACGGGCCTAGCGGCGTCACGCATCTCCAACTCACTTTCCAAACTGGCCCCAGCCACGCGCCATCGGCGAGCCTCCACGATCGCACGCGCGGCTCGATAAGCAGAACGGGCCGGGAACTGCGGCTGGCCGAGAAATTGCGTCCATGACGGCCGAAATAGGTGACATGCGATTCTAACGGATCAATAACTTCTTGTGTGACCTCTTGGCAACCACCAGCCGTTGACCTGGCTGTTCCAGCCAAAATCAAAGGTCGCGGCGGCCGCCCGGACGTCGCGTGAAGTCTGCCACAATCAGGCTGATCTATCGAGGCGGGCATCGATGCGAGGCAGGGAGTCATACGGTTGAACGCGAAGCAGGAGTACCGGCCCACCTACCAGACCAGCCTGGTCGACCCGTCGGACTTCTGGCGCAGCGCGGCCGAGGCGATCAGCTGGGACGTTGCGCCCGAACAGATTCTCGACACCACGGCACGACCGACGGCTCGGTGGTTTCCCGATGCTCGCCTCAACACCTCCTACAACGCCCTCGATCGGCATGTGCGCGATCTCACAGCGGAACCCGCCTCGACGAACGACGATACCGATACCGCCGCCGAAACGGGCATTTCCGAAAAAACGGGCGGTCGCGCGAACCAGCCCGCATTAATATATGACTCCGCTATGACGGGCGCCACAGCCGTCTATACCTATGCCGAGTTGCTGGCGGAGGTCGCCCGGTTCGCCGGCGCCATGCTCCGGCTCGGGGTGCGCACCGGCGATCGAGTCGTGATCTACATGCCGATGATCCCCGAGGCCGTGATCGCGATGCTGG
>Ga0164242_10010288_pt1 | contig 10030 bp, 10 predicted proteins | sample OricomgcompostMG_FD_108783 | JGI IMG/M metagenome (GOLD analysis project Ga0164242, IMG submission 108783) | Miracle-Growth compost microbial communities from Emeryville, California, USA - Original compost - Miracle growth compost (MG) ... | reverse complement strand
GCCCAGCCCAGCTGTACTCGCGACCACTCGGTACAGCGCGCTGGGCAGCACTGCGTGCGCGACGGCGTCGCACGCGCGGCCGAGGCGGCCGGGCAGTCGTCGGGCCACGCCGGTCAGCAGTCCGACGGCCAGCCACAGCGCCAGCACCCAGAGCAGCGCGCCGGCGGCCTGGCCCGCGGCGACGTCACTGCCGACGGTCGCGATCCAGCGCTGCGGCGAGCGCAGTTCCCGGGCCACTCGCCCCGCATCCGCCCGGCAGCCGACCAGGACGAGAGCGTCCGCGGCAACCAGCACGCCGGTGCCGACGGTGCGCCGAACGAACCTGACCGTCATCGCGCATTACCCTTCGTTTGCGTCCATTTGCGTTTGTACGCTGCGAACGCGAAGGGGTCAATCGGGACATGCCGTTGTTGTGGACGCGCCGGTCGTCCGGCGGCGCGGTGACGGGGCCGGGCGGGTCGAGCGGTTCAGTCCGGCCAGAGGGCGCGCACCGTGTCGGGCACCGTACTGACCGGGCGCGAGCCGAACAGGGCGAGTTGCAGCAGGTAGCCGGGAACGAGCGAGAGCACGAGTTCGGCGACCGCCTCCGCGTCCGGTGCCCCGCCGGCGCGGTCACGACGCTGATGGGTTCGGACCGCGCCGACCAGCTCTGCCCGCAACTGCTTGAGGGCCGCCTGGAACCGGCGGGCCAGCGCCGGGTCGCGCAGCGCCTCGGACCACACGAGGACCGCGATCGAGCCGATCCCGTTGCGCTTGTTGCTCCGCCGCAACTCGTCCAGCACCTCCGCGATCGCATCGCCCAGTGACCGGGGCGCCCGGTCGCTCGTCGGCAGCGCGCGGATCAGCTCCGACACGTCGCGCAGGTTCTCCTCCGCGATCGCGAGGATCACGTCGTCCTTGCTCGGGAAGTAGCCGTAGAACGCGCCGGACGATACGCCGGCCTCGGCGAACAGATCCTGCATGGACGTCTCGTGGAAACCGTCGCGCAGGAAGCAGCGCCGCGCGGCGTCGAGGATCTGCGCGCGACGGGCGTCGCGATACTCCTGGCTCACCTTCGGCATGACGTGAGCGTACATACAAAACGAGCGTTCGGCTTGACTAGCGCCGGGGTCGAGCGCACGCTGGCTGCAGTATAAGAAGAACGTTCATTCTGTATTTTGGAGATCGCCGTGCGGAACCCACTCGCCGCCCATCCGCCGTGGCGGCAGCTGCTGATCGTGTCCGTCGCGCTACCGGTCATCGCCGTCGCGGCCGTGCTTGCCTTCGCCTGGCCCGCCGCGCGCGTGCAGCCGCGCGACGTCCCGATAGGCATCGTCGGCGCGAGCCCTGCTACCGAGCAGGTCGCCCGGGGACTGGACGGCGCTGAACGCGGCGCGTTCGATCTGACGCTCTACCCGGACGCCGCGTCGGCCCGGGCGGCGATCCCTGGACCGGCAGGTCTACGGCGCCTTCGCCGTGGCGCCCGGGCAGGTGGACGTCCTCGAGGCGAGCGCCGCGGCGCCGGCGGTCGCGCAGGCGCTCACCGCAGCCGGGGATGCGCTCGCGGCACGGACGGGCGCGACCGAGCAGGTATCCGACATCGTCGCGCTGCCCGCTGCCGATCCGCGCGGCCAGGTGTTCGCCTCGGCGCTGCTACCGCTGACGATCTGCAGCATCGTGCTGGCTGCGGCCGTGGGGATCGTCGTGCGCGTGCGCCCGGCCTGGCGGCAACTGGTCGCGCTCACGGTCGTCGCCGCGGTCGCCGGTGCGGGCACCTACCTGATCGCGCAGCCGTTCCTCGGCGCGCTGCCGCACGGTGCGGTCGGCGACTGGGGCGCGCTGTCGCTGACCGTGCTGGCGCTGGCCGCCGGCACGGCCGGTTTCGTGGCGCTGTTCGGTGCCGCGGGGCTGGGCCTGGCGGCGGCGCTGTTCGTGTTCGTCGGCAACGCGTTCTCGGCGGTGACGTCCGCGCCGGAGCTGCTACCGGGCGCCGTCGACCATCTCGGCCAGTGGCTACCGCCCGGCGCGGGCGCGAGCCTGCTGCGCAGCACCGCGTACTTCGGTGGGCATGCCGCTTCCGGTCACCTCGCGATCCTCGTCGCGTGGATCGCGTTCGGTGCGGTCGCGGTGGTCGTCGGCCACCACGCCCCGATCCGGTTCGCGGCGAGCCGCCCGATTCCCGGCGCGGCGCACGCCGCGGCCGTCCCGGACGAGTCGATGGCCGGGACGGCCGCGGTGTGACGGGCTAGCGAGCGGGGATCGCGGCCGACGGCGCGGTGTCGAGCTCGGCGGCGTCGGCTCCGCCCTCCTCGCCCAGGATCGAGCCGATGCGCTCGATCGCCTCGGGATTGCGCGCACGCAGGCCGATCACGATCGCGATACCCAGCACGATCCAGATCGCCGTGATGTACGGCGTCGCCTTCAGCGGCGCCGGCGGCGTCGGGTGCACCGAGCCGTACAGCGCAGCCGCGAACAGCACCGCACCGACGACCGGCACCAGCAGGTGCGTGATCGGGTTCCAGCGCGGCGAGGTCCGGCGGAAGAACACCGCGCCACCCAGGCACAGCATGATGTAGACGACCAGGATCAGCAGCGTGCCGAGCGTCGCGAAGAAGTAGTAGACGGTGATCGGGTCGTTGCCGAAGTCCTTGCCGTAGCCGAACCCGATGATCGCGGCGAGCGCGACGCTGAGCAGCGCGACCGTCAACGTCGCGTTGGCCGGCGTCTTGAACGTGCGGTGCGTGTGCCCGAGCCACCGCGGCAGCACGCCCTCGCGCCCCATCGCGAACAGCGTGCGGGTGCCGGCCGTCGAGCAGCCGACGCACACGAAGAACGCCGACAGCAGCGCGCCGATCTCGAGCAACGTGCCCATCGGGCCGCCGACGAACTTGTCGGCGATGGTCTTCAGCGACGTGGCGTCGCTGCCGAACGCGACGCCGTGGTGCACGCCGTAGCCGATCGTCATGCTGTAGGTCGACCACAGGTAGAAGACGATCGCGAAGGCGACGGACGCGATGACGGCGATCGGGATCGCGCGGCGCGGGTTCGCGGTCTCCTCACCGAAGTCGGCCGCGGTCTCGAAGCCGATGTAGGACGTGATGCCGAAGATGATCCCGTAGAAGACGCCGCTGAATCCGCCCTTGTTCGTGTGGGCGAAGCTGAACACCGCGAGCGTGTTGCCGTGCGAGCCGCCCTTGGCGGTGGTCACGATGTCGACGATGACGATGGCCGCGACGGTCACGAACGCGACGATCAGCTGGATGCTCGTCGTCACCTTGATCTTGATGATCGACAGCACGACGAGCAGCGCCATCCCGATGAGGAACAGCGGGAACCACCAGCCGCTCGACAGGTTCATCAGGTCGCAGGCGAGGTAGGCGACGCCGGCCATCGTCATCGGCACGAAGCAGATCAGGCCGAGCGCGTACAGCCACCCGGCCATGAAGCCCGCGGACTTGCCGAGGCTGCGGCTCGCGTAGGTGTACGCGTAGCCGGCCGCAGCCATCCGGCGGGTGAAGCCGATGACGACGAACGCGAGCGCGAGACAGGCGATGCCGCCGAGCAGGAACGCCAGTGGCGTGGAGCCACCGGCCGTGCCGGCGACGCCGCCGACGTTGAGGAACATCGCCATGCCCGGGGCGAGCACCGAGATCGAGATCGCGATCGCGTCCCGGATCGACAGTGCGCCCTTGGCCAGCCGCTGATCAGGAGCGACGTTGTCCGCGTAGTTCGTCATCGCTGTCAGTTCTCCTCGAGGGAATCCGGCCCACTGTTGGGCCAGATGACGGTGTCCTGCGTGAGGTGGAAGTCGAACGCGAGCGGGGTGCAACCGTGCTCGAGCACCCACGCCAGGAACTTCTGGTGCACCGGGTGTTGCTGGTATGTCCGCAGCGCGACCTCGTCGTCGAACTCCGTGTAGAGCAGGTACTGGTGCCCGCGGGTGCGGGCGCCGGTGAGGTCCGTCCCGAAGCGGATGACGTTGATGCCACCGATCAGCTCGGGCCAGCTCTCGATCTGGGCGCGCATCTCGCGCGCGTCGGCCTCGTTCAGGTCGTCCGCGAACGCGAAGAGCACGATGTGCTGCAACGTCATGGGATTCCGTCCGGTCTCGTGGGGCGGTGTGGGGCCGTCTAGAAGAACTCGAAGTACTCGCGCATCTCCCACTCGGCGCTCGCGGCGTCGCGGGCGTCCGCGGTGGCGCCCTCGAGCGCGGCGTCGCAGCGGGCGAGTTCGGCGCGCTTCATCATCAGGAAGTAGTCGACGAAGCCGTCCCCGAACGTCGAGCGGTAGAACTTGTCGTCGGCGAGCGCCTCGATCGCGGCGCCCATCGACGTGGGCAGCATCGCGGCGCCCTCGATCGCGTACGGGTCGGACGTCACCGGCTCCGGCGCCGCCAAGCCGCGCTCGATGCCGTCCAGGCCGGCCGCGATGTCGGCCGCGAGGTAGAGGTAGGGGTTCGCCGCCGGCTCGCCGAGCCGGTTCTCCAGATGCGTGCCGCTGTCGCCGGGGCCGCCCTGCACGCGCAGCATCACTCCGCGGTTCTCGACGCCCCAGCCGATGCGGTCGGGGGCGAACGAGTAGGGACGGAACCGGCGGTAGCCGTTGACGGTCGGCGTCGTGAACAGCGTCATCGCGTTCGCGTGCTCGAGCACGCCGGCGACGTAGTTCCGGCCGAGCGGGGACAGGACGTCCGCGCCGGAGGCGAACGCGTTGGAGCCGTCGGCGTTCAGCAACGACCCGTGCAGGTGCCAGCCGGACGCGAAGAAGTTCGGCAGCTGCGGCCAACACATGAAGCTCGCCTGTAGGCCGCGGCGTTGGCACAGCTGCTTCACCGCGCTGCGGAACAGGATCATCGCGTCGGCGGTCTCGAGTCCCTCCATCGGGCTCAGGCTGAACTCCATCTGCCCGGGCCCCCACTCGTCCTCCATGGACCGGGGGAGCAGGCCGACGGAATCCAGGCCGTCGCGCAGTGCGTTGATCGTGTCCAGCACGGAGTCGACGCGGACCTCGGACAGGTACTGATACCCGTGCTCGAACACGTCGACGACCGGCGGAGGAGGGGGCGCGCCGGTGTCGCCGAGCCCGATGATCGGCGTCGTCTTGCGCGTGATGTAGAACTCGACCTCGAGGCCGGACAGGTAGCGCAGGCCGCGGGCGGCGAGGCGGTCGAGCTGGGCGCGCAGCAGCCGGCGGCCGTCGAGCGGCAGCGGCCTGCCCGACGAGAAGTACGCGTCGCACAGCACCCAGCCGGTGCCGTCGGCCCACGGCAGAACCCGGAACGTCATCGGATCGGGGACGATCACGACGTCCGGGAAGCCGGTGAACTCCTCGATGCCGAAGCCGCCGCCGGGGGCGAACGCCGGCGGGAAGACCGAGTTGCCGGTGTCCAGGCTGTAGATCGCGCCGGAGAAGTCGACGCCGTTGGTGAAGGCCGCGGCCGCAGCGCGGGGCGAGAGGAACTTCGCGCGCGGGATGCCGTGCTGGTCGACGATGACCATGCGCACCGTGCGCAGGCCGAGTTCGTCGATGCGGGCCACGACCCGTTCCGCCTCGGCCTGCTGCTCGGGCGTGTACAGGCCGTTCTCGGCGACGAACCCCGCTCGGCCGATACCGGCCGAGGTGGAGATGTCGGTCGCGTGGGTCATCGTGCGTTGCCTCCGGTCGAACTGTTCGCGGTACTGGGTTGGTCACGGCGCAGCAGCTCTGCGATGAGCTCGGCGTTCGCGTTCTTGGCCGGCATCTCGGCGATCGTCAGCGCGGTCTCGGTGCGCTGGATGCCGTCGATCTGCCAGACCCGGTTCATCAGCAGGTCGCGCAGGTGGTTGTGGTCGCGTACGCGGGCCCGGACGATCAGGTCGACGTCGCCGGTGACCAGCAGGACGTCCTCGACCTCCGGGATCGTCATCAGCTCCTTCATGATCAGGCCCTGCTCGTGGCCGTGCGCGGCGGTGATCGTCAGCAGGACGGTCGTCGGCACGCCGAGCGCGGCCCAGTCGACGCGGACGCTGTAGCCGCGGATCACTCCGGTGCGCTCGAGGCGTGCGATGCGTTCGCCGACCGCCGGCGCCGACATGCCCAGATCGCGCGCCAGGCTGCGCTGGGACTTGCGGGCGTCCTCGCTGAGCAGGTGCAGCAGCCGCAGGTCGATCTCGTCCACCGGCGCGGCGTCGGTCGGTGTCGCCGCGTACTCCGCGATCGAACGCAGTGACGTGCCGCCGGTGCCGACGGTGCTGCTGGTGGGGCTGCCAGTTCTGCCGGTGCTGCCGGTGCCGCCGGCACCGCGGTCGCGAGCGGGCATCGGGCGCCGACCTCCTTTTCGGTTGCGGTCCAGACGCTCACGGAAAAGCGGACAAGTAAGGTCGAACGCGGGCAAGACTTTGCTTTTGTAAGGCCTTGACGGAAAGTTTCGGGGTGCATGTAAGGTCCTGTCAAGGCGTTTGGGAACAGTGGTGCAAGGCCTGTTCGGGACGGAGAGCGGAGTCGGCATGCAGAGTGGCAGCGGGACTTCGGTGGTGGACGCGGCCGCCGGTGCGGACGTGGTCGCGGGGGCGGATGTGGCCGCGCCGAATGCGGAGCAGGCCGTGTGGACCGAACGCCTGTCGCGGCGCACCGCCGGCAAGGACGGGTTCCTGACCGGCATCCTCGCGCTGGCCAACGCGTCCGGGGTCATCAACTTCTCCGGCGGTTTCCCGGCACCGGAGCTGTTCCCGACCGACACCGTGGCCGCGATCGTCACCGAGCTGCTGGCCAACGATGCCGGCGTCGCCCTGCAGTACGCGCCCAGCGAGGGCATCGCCGGTGTGCGCGCCGCGCTGCGCGACCTGGTCGCCGCCGACGGCCACCGCCCGGCCGAGGACGAGCTCATGATCACCAGCGGCGGCATCGACGCGGTCACCCTGATCGCCAAGAGCATGGTGGACGCCGGCGATGTCGTCGCGGTCGAGGAGCCGACCTATCTCGGTGCGGTCTCGGGTTTCACCGGGTTCGACGCGACGATGCGTGGTATCGCGATGGACGACGACGGCATGCGCGTCGACGCCCTGGCCGACCTGATCGCGAGCGGGGTCGTGCCGAAGGTCGTCTACACGATCCCCGAGTACCAGAACCCCACCGGGCGCGTCCTCTCGCTCGAGCGGCGCACCGCGCTGGTCGAGCTGTGCCGCCGGCACCGGGTGCTGATCGTCGAGGACGTCGCCTACCGCGAACTCGGCTTCTACGGCGACAAGCTGCCGAGCCTGTACGCGCTCGGCCCGGACGTCGTCGTGCAGATGGGGACGTTCTCGAAGACGATCTTCCCGGGCATCCGGCTGGGCTGGGCGTGCGGACCGTCCGACGTCGTCGCCCAGCTCGTGGTAGCCAAGCAGAACTCCGACCAGTGCGCGGGCGCCCTCGGGCAGCGCATCGCCGAGGCGTTCCTGCGCGGCGGGCACCTGCCGGCGCAGCTCGAGCGGGAGCGCGCGCTGTACCGCGAACGCGGCGAGGCGATGGCGGCGGCGTTGCGTTCGCACCTGCCCGCCGATGCCGAGTGGACGGTGCCGCGCGGCGGGTTCTTCACCTGGCTACGGATCCCCGGCATCGACACGGTCGAACTGTCCGCGGCCGCCGCGCGCGAGAACGTCGCGTTCGTACCCGGTGCGCCGTTCTTCGCCGAACAGGTGCAGCACGACTTCCTGCGGTTGTCCTACAGCCGCGCCACCACCGACGAGATCGACGAGGGCATCGCGCGGCTCGCCCGAGCAGCGCAGACCCTGCGGTCGGCCTGAACCGAAGACCGGAAGGAACAACGGCAATGAGCGGTAGCGACGCCACCCACTTCAGCCTGGACGAGGCGGGCGTGCCCCAGGCGGGCGGTGTGTTCGTCGACCCGGACGCGATCACCCCGGTCGAGTTCGTCCCCGGCCTGCGGTTCCGTCCGACCCTCGGGGTGAACTCGCTGGCCAACGTCGTGACGTTCGAGCCGCACACCGAGGCGCCCATGCACGTCCACGTCGAGGAGCAGGTCGTGGTCGTGGTCGAGGGGCAGTTCGACTTCACGATCGACGGCGTCACCCGCACGATGAAGCAGGGCGACGTAGCGGTGATCCCGCCGTGGGTGCCGCACGGCGCGATCACCGGCGACGTCGGCTGCACCGAGATCGACATCTTCAGCCCACCGCGGGCCACGCTGCTCGAGCACGCCGGGCGCATCCAGCAGGCGGTAGCCCCTGCGCCGTCGGGCGAGCAGGCCCCGGCGGAGGACTGATGGATCTCGGCCTCACCGGTCGCCGGGCCGTCGTCACCGGCGGGTCGAAGGGCATCGGGCTCGCGTGCGCGCGCGAGCTGATCGCCGAGGGCGCCCGCGTCGCGATCTGCTCGCGCAACGCCGACGAGCTGGACGCCGCCGCCGACCAGCTCGGCCGTGAGCACGTCTTCGCCCAGCCGACCGATGTCACCGACCCCGAACAGGTGCAGCGGTTCGTGACCGCGGCGGCCGAGGCGATGGGCGGCATCGACATCCTCGTCAACAACGCGGGCGGCGCACACCCGGGCAACTTCGAGACGCTCAGCGACGAGGACTGGCAGCGCGACCTGGACGTCAAGCTGTTCTCGCAGATCCGTTGCACCCGCGCCGCGTTGCCGCACCTGCGCCGCAGTGATGCCGCACGCGTCATCAACGTCAACGCGGTGTACGCGAAGTACCCGGACCCGGCGTTCTTCGCGACGACCGTCAACCGGGCGGCGTGCCTGAACCTCAACAAGGCGCTCGCGGCCGAGTTCGGCGCCGAGAACATCCTGGTCAACAGTGTGAACATCGGCTTCGTCGTCACGCCGCAGTGGGAGAACATCCGCAACCGGCGCGCACCCGGCGCCGACCTGGGCGAGTTCCTCGACGGGCTGGCCAAGGACGAAGTGCCGCTCGGCCGGTTCGGCACCGTCGAGGAGGTGTCGGGTCTGGTCGCGTTCCTAGCCGGGTCGCGGGCCAGCTACATCACCGGCGCGGTCATCGACGTCGCCGGTGGCATGGGGAAGTACGTCTGATGTGCCGTCTCGTCGGCTGGATCGGCGCGCAATCCCGGACGCTGCTGGACGTCCTCGGTGCCGACGCGCTCGCCCGCTTCACCGATCTGTCCCGGGTGCACGGCCACGGCTGGGGCATCGTGTCGCGCGCCGAGAACGGCGAGCTGCGCTCCCACCGCTCGACCAAGGCGGCGCACGCCGATCCCGAATTCGCGACGGTGGCGGCCAACTGGTCGGCGGCGTCGGCACTCGTGCACCTGCGGTGGGCGACACCGGGCTTCGGGCTGTCGCTGCAGGACACACACCCGTTCCTGGCCGACGACTGGGCGATGGTGCACAACGGCGCGATCAGCCCGTCCAGTGCGGTCGGTGCCCTGCTGAAGCCGGAGTCCGCGCGAACGCCCCTCGGCAGCACCGACAGCGAACGCTTCTTCCTCGCGGTGCGTGACGAGATCGGCGCGGACGAGCCGACCGTCGCCTCGTTCGGCGCGGCGATCGAGACCGTCAGCGAGCGAGGTGTCGCGGCGGGTCTGCGGGCGTCCAGCCTCAACTCGATGTTCCTCAGCCCGGCTGGATTGTTCGTGTTGAACTGGCACGACCCGGCGCAGGTGCCGCCGATCGACAGCGACGCGCCGAACACGCCGCCCTACTACGACCTGCGGCACCGCTTCGATGACGGCACGCACGTCGTCGTGTCGTCCGGATTCGTCGACCACGCGGACACGTTCGACCTGCTGCCGCAGGCATCGACCCTGCACCTGCGCGGTGACGGCAGCGTCGCCGACGGCGTCGTCCGCCCGGTCGCGGCGCTGTGCCCGGTGCTGGGAGCCGACGCGGCCTGACCGTCGTCGCCGGTCAGCGCATGCCGGCGAAGAGCAGGTCCAGGTGCCGGCCGCACGCGCGCGCGGCGTCGTCGCCCGCGTTCGCGATGACCCCGTGCAGCGACCACAGCATCGACCGGACGTCCGCGACGGTGACGTCGGCGCGGATCGCGCCCGCCGCGTGCGCGTCCTGGACGAGCTGGCCCAGCCGGCGGCGCAGCACCGCGCGGTGC
>Ga0164242_10010287_pt1 | contig 10030 bp, 5 predicted proteins | sample OricomgcompostMG_FD_108783 | JGI IMG/M metagenome (GOLD analysis project Ga0164242, IMG submission 108783) | Miracle-Growth compost microbial communities from Emeryville, California, USA - Original compost - Miracle growth compost (MG) ... | reverse complement strand
GCCGGTGCGGAAATGCGGGGGGGGCGGATCGTTGTCCGGGGGAATGCCGGGCATCAGGTCGGGGGGGCCTATCGTGGCAGCCGGCGAGGGATGCTGGGAGGCGAAATCTTCATCAGGGGAGATGCCGGTGATGAACTGGGGCACGGCATGCGTCGCGGGCTGATCGCCGTCGCAGGCCAGACGGGGGACGCTCCCGGGTTCGGAATGCTGGCCGGTTCTCTGCTGTTATTCGGGGGTGCCGGCAGTCGTCCCGGTGCCGGTATGAAGCGGGGCACCATTGCTCTGTTCGCAGACCCGGCTCCGCAATTGCTGCCGACGTTCCGATACGCCTGCACTTACTCTCCCGGCTTTGTGCGCCTGTATCTGCGGCATCTGATACAATCGGGCTTCCCCGTTCCGGCGGGGTTTCCGGAGTCGCGGTTCCGACGTTACAGCGGCGACCTCCTGGAACTCGGAAAGGGAGAAATCCTGATCCGGGAAGTGTAATGCCCCTTCGGCAATTGCTCTGGACGCGGGGGCGAATTCGCAACCGTTCCGCAGCAGCCCATTGCGGTGGCCGTGCCCATTCTTCAGTACCGAATCCCGAAACCTTTTCATGCATCGTCCTTCTGCCGACGGAGTTTCTTCCGCAGCCGATTCCTGTCCTGAGACAGTCAACATCGCAGCCACCCTGCGCGACTCGGCGCTGAAGTTCCCGACGCAGCAGGCGGTCATCTTTCCCGCGGGGCGCGACTCCGCAGGTCGTGTGACCTATTCGCAACTGACTTTTGCCCAGCTCGACGACGAAAGTAACCGACTGGCTTCGGGGCTGCGGAAGTTGGGAGTCCGACCAGGGCACCGCCTCGTGCTGATGGTGCGGCCGAGTCTCGAATTCATCGCGCTGACCTACGCTTTGTTCAAGGCTGGGGCTGTGGCCGTGCTGATCGACCCGGGCATGGGCCCCCGCAACATTTTTCGCTGCCTCGATACCGTCGAACCGGAAGGGTTTGTCGCCATTTCCGCAGTCCAGGCGTTGCGGCTGCTGAACCCGGGCCGATTTCCGTCTGCCCGATGGAACGTGACAGTCGGTCGCCGATGGTTCTGGGGAGGGCCGACCTACAAATCCCTGCTGGGTTCCGCGACCAACGGATTTCAGATGGTGGCCACCGCCGCGACCGACCCCGCCGCCATCATTTTTACAACCGGCAGCACGGGGCCCGCCAAAGGGGTGGTTTACGAGCACGGCATGTTCGCTGCCCAGGTCGAGCAGATTCGCAGCCATTACCAGATCCAGCCGGGTGAAATCGATCTGCCGGGCTTCCCGCTGTTCGCCTTATTCAACGCGGCGATGGGGGTCACCACCGTCATTCCGGATATGGACCCCACGCGGCCCGCAAAGGTCGATCCCGTGAAAATTCTGGAAGGGGTCGACAACCAGGGAGTGACACAGGCCTTTGGTTCGCCGGCGATCTGGAACCGTGTCGGCAGTTACTGCGTCGAGCAGCAGCGGACGCTGGGAACGCTCAAGCGTGTCCTGTCGGCCGGGGCCCCGGTTCCGATTCCCGTTTTGCGTTCGATGCAGCAATCGCTGGCAGAGGGGGGGACACTCTGCACGCCGTATGGAGCGACCGAAGCGCTGCCGGTCTGCTCGATTTCAGCAGAAGAAGTTCTGACTCGCACCGCTGCCAGAACCGAACAAGGGGCGGGAACGTGCGTCGGGCATCCGTTTCCGGGGATTCAGGTCCGCATCATCGAGATCAGCGACCAGCCTCTCGAACACTGGAGTGATGTCCGCGAACTTCCCATGGGTCAGATCGGGGAAATTACCGTCAGTGGTCCCGTGGTGACCCGGGAATATTTTCGACTCCCTGCCGCGACGAAGCTCGCCAAAATTGCAGACGGCGAGCGGTTCTGGCATCGGATGGGAGACGTCGGCTATTTCGACGAGGAGGGGGCTCTCTGGTACTGCGGCCGGAAGGCCCATATCGTTGAGACTGCCGACGGCCGGATGTTCACCGACTGTTGCGAGGCGGTGTTCAACACGCATCCGCGGGTGTTCCGCTCGGCTCTGGTGGGGGTGGGAGACAAGCCCGCGCAAACGCCGGTGATGATCGTCGAACCACACGCGGGTCGCATGCCCCGGACCGCGAGCGACCGGCTGCAGTTCTTCGCGGAACTGGAGCAGTTGGCAGCGACCACGGAAATTACCCGGTCAATCCGCACGTTTCTGCTGCACCCGGCCTTCCCGGTCGACATCCGGCACAACATCAAGATTTTTCGGGAGAAGCTGGCACCGTGGGCTGCCCGGCAGCTCAATAACGCGGCCGGTTTGCCTTCATCGTCAAAGACGAAGCTCCCCGAACCGCGGTAACGCCGAGTTTGTTTTCACATCAAGAGCGCACAATCGAGGTCTATCGAGTACGGATGAACGCACTGGTCACTGGCGGAGGAGGCTTCCTCGGCCTGTACATTGTCGAGCAACTGGTGGCACGGGGAGATCGGGTTCGGGTCCTGTGTCGCGGACAGTACCCGCGGCTGGCCGAACTCGGTGTCGAAGTTCAGACCGCCGACATCCGCGACCGGCAGGCCGTCGTCCAGGCGTGTGCCGGGCAGGATGCGGTGTTCCATGTGGCAGCGGTTTCCGGAATCTGGGGGGCGTGGTCGTACTATCACGACATCAATACCCGGGGGACCGAATACGTCCTGGAAGGTTGTCGGGTGCACCACGTTCCGAAGCTTGTCTACACGAGTTCTCCCAGCGTGGTGTTCGATGGGCACGATCACCAGAATGCGGACGAACAACTGCCGTATGCCGATCGATTTCTGTGCGCGTATCCGTGGTCGAAGGCCATCGCCGAGAAACAGGTTCTGCAGGCCAATTCCTCAGGTCTGGCAACGACGGCGCTCCGGCCGCATCTGATCTGGGGACCACGGGACAATCATCTGATTCCACGATTGATTGCGCGAGCCCGCGCTGGGCAACTGAAGCGGGTGGGGCGTGGGGAGAACCGGGTTTCGGTGTCGTATGTCGAGAATGCGGCCGCCGCACATCTGGCCGCCGCAGACCGTCTGCAGCCGGGCAGCACGGTCGCGGGGCAGGCGTACTTCATCAACGAACCCGAGTCGGTCAACCTGTGGGGCTGGATCGATGAACTGCTGGAAAATGCGGGGTTGCCGAGGGTTCAGAAAGCGGTTCCCGCCGCAGTGGCGTATGCGGCGGGAGGGCTGCTGGAAGCCGCACACTCGACATTCCGATTGCGTGCCGAGCCCCGGATGACCCGGTTTTTAGCGCTGCAGCTCAGCCGGTCGCATCACTATTCGGTACAGAAAGCGCAGCGGGATTTCGGTTATTCGCCGACGATTTCCATCAAAGAGGGAATCCAGCGGATGACTGCCGAGCTGCGGGGCTCGTAGCGGGAGAAGAGCCGGGGCGGTGCCTCTGCTCCCACTTTGCGGAAGAAGATCGTTCGGACCTGGGTGAACGACACGACGGAGCCTGCCCCCTTACTTTGTGGAGCTCTGACGAGTTCCACAAACCCCTCATCCGGCTTGTGGATCAGCGTGGGCCTTCGATCATGTCGATGAGGTCTGCCTTACGTTCCGGGGGAACATAGCCGTTGCCCGGCCCGAATCCACCCAGTCGCAGCAGATTGGCTTCGTCCTGTCGGGCACCCGAATACTGGCCGTAGCTTCCGGTGGGGTAAGCCCCGGCCGGCTGGAGGTTGTAGTAGTTATTGCCGGCTCCCAGGTAATTCATCGGGTGCTTATCCCGGCAATATCCCGAGTAATAGGGGACACACTGGACTTTCCCACCCACGGGGCTGTCGTAGCAGTCGGGGCTGTCGATCGGGGAGAGAATCGGTACCCCACGGCCCTCTTTAAAGTACGAGCCGATGCCCCGCGCGTCCACAGTGGATGTCACCGTGAATGTTCCGGCCAGGGCGAGAGAGCCCAACAGTAAGGTTCGTCCGTGAATCATGAGAATACTCCTGCTGTCTACCAGGTCCAGGAAATGCAACCGCAACAGATCTGTTATCTGGCTTGATTCTGTCGCAGGTTCGCCTCCCCGTACTTCGGGGGTGTCTGCTGAGGAATAAAGCTGCCCCTGTCGATAGTCTTTTCATGTCGCGAACAGCAACACTTGCCATTGCATATCGGATTTTAACGAGCATGCGCGATGCCGGACTCTGCTTCCGGGAACGATTACGCCGATATTTTCTGGTTCGCGGGCGGCATCGCAGGAGCATCCGGCGCAACAGATCCTGATCCGGAAAAACTGACGGCAGGTTTCCAGTTCCGCTCAAGTTTCTGGCAGTCGAAACCGGAGCCGCCTCCCTGCCACAGGTCTGCCTGACCGGCTTGCGACCAAATGCAAGCCGGCCCCTGGGCCAGTGCACACCATTCTTTGTGCAGTGTCCCGGGGCCAGGCTCGTGAACTCCCGCTGTCTTGCCGATCGGCAGGCGTCCCTTTCTAGTTGGTCATCAGATGTTCCGATTCTGTGGTCGCGACCGCTTTCGGATCGATGTTCGGGGCCACCTTGACCTGGGCGCCATCCGTCAGAAGAGACAGATCCCCGAGCGCGATTTGTTCAGTCCCGACAAGCGGCAGCCAGGAATCGTCGCTGCCCGGCTCGGAGATCGGATGGTGGTTGGTGACCTCGATCCAGTCCCCGTCGCTGATGCCGGTCTGAATCTCGTGCCGCACCACTTTGCCATCGACATGCTTCCAGTAGAACTTTTTCTCCCCGACATGCGTCAGTGCTTCGACGGGGACCGCCAGCACGTTGGGACGCTCGATAATCACTTTGCCGTAGGCATACATGCCCGGCAGCATTTCTTCATCGGTATTCGGCAGATCGATTTCGGCCCGCAGGGTTCGGCTTTTGACATTCAGCGCCCAGGAAGTGCGGGTGACGGTGCCGTTAATTGGACGATCGCGGAACGCCCGGGCCAGCACGCTGGCCTTGGTTCCGACGTTCACGTAGTTGGCATCGCGTTCGGGGATATCGACAAACACGCGGACAATATCGGTGCGGTCGACCATGTAAATCGGTGCCGACTTGTTGCCGGGGGACAGGTGCGGTGCGCGATGATCGGCGGACGGATCTCCCATTTGCGGAGTGACGAAGTCACCGGTATTGGCGGCGCGAGCGGTGATGACCCCATCGTAGGGGGAATACAGTTTCAGGTAACCCACCCAGGCTTCCATCCGTTTCCAGTCGCTGATGGCCACCTGCAGATCGGCCTTGGCCACATTGACCGCAACCTTGTCCTGCATGACGGTTGCCTGTTTCGATTCCAGGTCGGCTTCGGCTTTCAGAATGTCGGCCTTGGCCGCATCCCGCGAGGCCAGGCTGGCCTTCCACTGGTTTTCCGATTCTTCGAGCACCTGCTTGTCGACAACCCCCCGCTCGACTTCGCGGGTCAACCGCTTGACTTCCGACCCCCAGCGATCGACCTGTGCTTCGAACTTCTCCAGAATGGCCTTGGCGGCAACCAGCCGGGCATCGGCCGCTTTCACATCGGCTTCGGCGACTTTGACGATTTTGAGCGCCAGGTCGATTTTCTCTTTATCGAGTTCGACGGTGGCGCCTTTGGTTTCGTAGTCTTCCTTGATTTCGGGGACGAACAGGTCGGCGAGCACCTGCCCTTTTTTGACTTTATCGCCAATGTCGACATACCACTTTTCGATGTAGCCCGTCACCTTGGGGTAAATCGCCGTTCGTTCGTAGCTCTGGATGAAGCTGGGCTGACCAACGACACGCACGATGGTCCGCTTCTGCGGAGTCACCAGTCGGACCGTCGGCGGTTCCGCAACACTGGTCACTTCCTCTTTGTGGTGCTCGTGGCCACAGCCGGCTGCCGTCAGTGCCGCAAGCAGGCACGTTGCAAATCCGCCACGGCCGATCAGACGGCTCGAAACTGCGGTCGCAATCGGGCGGCGCATCAGCAATCTCCAGTTCAGGACGCAAGACATCAGGCATCTCCGGGTAAGAAACTTGTCAACAGGTGATTTCGGGTTCATAAGACAAACGTGTGTTCACAGAGCGGGTGCAACTAGGGGGGAGTGGTCGGCGGCTCTCCGGGGGTGGGGTCGGTATCCGTGGCATGCGGAGGCAACTCGGGGGCCGCGGAATCGGTCGGTCCCGCCGGCTCAGATCCCGACGATTCAGGTTCCGATGAGGACGCTCCGAGATCGTGAGCTTCCGCTCCCCCGGCTGCGGAATGCGGATGGGGGCTGTCGTCTGACACAGCGGTTGTGTCGTGCGGGCTGTGGTTCTGCGGAACCGCGTGTTCATCGGCGGCGTGCCCGTCGGCGGCGTGTTCGTCGTCCGTGTGTTCACCGTGATGTTCATGCTGTTCCAGCAGTCGAATTCCGTCGGGGTCGAAATGCGGGCTGTCTTCGTCTCCGGGGTAGATCGAGGGGGAAACCGCCACGCTTTTTCCGATGACGACTGCGAAGATCGACGGCACCACCAGCAAGGTGGCGAAGGTCGACATCACCAGTCCACCGATGACGGCCAGACCCAGCGGGGCCTGCATTTCGCTCCCCCGTTCGAGGGCCAATGCCATCGGCACCATCCCGATCGTCATGGCACAGGCGGTCATCAGAATCGGACGCAACCGTTCGCCGGCACCCACCACGGCCGATTTGACCGCCGACGTTCCAGATCTCCAGTGGTCGTTAATGAATGTCACCAGCATCACCGAGTTCGAGACCGAAACCCCCAGGCACATGATCGAACCCATGAATGATTCGATGTTCAGCGAGGTGTTGGTGAAGTACAGAATGACGGCGATCCCCGCCAGCACGCCAGGGACGGCTCCGATGGAAATCAATGCCATCCGCGGCGACTGGAAGTACGCGGTCAGCAGGACGAAGATGACGAACACCGCCACGAACAGCCCCACGCCGAGTGCCTGGAACATGGCGATCATCGGCGGAAGCTGCCCCAGCAGTTCCACCCGCACGCCGCGCGGCGGTTCGCCTGCCACATCGAGCGCCTGCTGGACCTGTTTGGCGGCCCGCCCCATATCTTCACCTTCGACGTTGGCGGTCAACGTCACGTACCGCTGCGACATCTGCCGGTCAATTTCCCCCGGCCGGACACCCTTGGTGACGGTCGCCACGTCGCGAATCATCAGATTGACGAGCGGGTTGACCGACTGCAGCGGCAGAATTTCCAGATCTTCGGGCTTTTCCACACGCAGCGGCGGCATCTGGATCTGGACGAGGTAATCGAACCCGGTCTTCTCATCGATCCAGTAGTTCAGGTTGGTGAACCGCGTCGAAGACGTCGCCATCACCAGCGCGTTCGAGACGTCTTCGACTGTGGCACCGCTGAGCCCGGCCCGCTCGCGGTCGATAACAACTTCGACCGACGGGTAGTCGAGCATCTGCTCGTATCCGATGTCCCGCAGGTAGGGGATCTTCTTCATTTCTTCCCGGATTTTTTCGGAGTGCTGGCGGACCATCTTCAGATCGGTACCGACGACTCGGACGGCGATCGGCGTCAGCGAGCCGAAGCTCATGACCGAGGTCACAATATCCCCCGGCTCGAACCCGAATGTCGCCAGGCTGGCTTCCTGTTCGGCATCGGACCGGGACAGCCCCCCCTGCTCCAGCCGGTTGGCCAGCCAGGGAATGACCCGCTCGGGTAAGATCTTTCGCAGCCGTTCGCGAAACTCGGCCAGTTTGACACCACTGTCTTCACTGAGTGCGACCCGCAACTGGCCATCGTCGGGCCCCCGCATGAACAGCACCATGTTGTTGATCCCGAAGTTCGGCGCGACCTGCCCCACGTAGCCCATCGAAATCTCGATGTTTTCAGGGCCAACTTCCCGCTCGATTTCTTCGAGGCATTTGACCCCCATCTGGCGGGTCAGTTCAAAATTCGAGCCCGGTGGCGAACGAAACCTCAACACGAACTGTCCCGAGTCGACTTGTGGAAACAGTTCGGTACCGACCTGCAGTCCCAGCCCAATGAGTACCGCCGCACATGCCGCCATGTAGCCGGGCACAATCACCCACCGCAGCCGCACGAACCAGCTCACGATTTTGCCGTACGCCATCAGCAGGTGGCCGAACAACCCCGAGTTTTCATCGCCGTGACCATGCCCCATGGGCTTCAGCAGCGAGACACACATGATCGGCACGAACGTGCTCGACAGCAGGTACGAGGCAATCATGGCAAACCCGACGCCGAGGGTCAGCGGCATGAACAGCGACCGCAACGGGTCCCCCATGATGAACGCCGGGATGAACACCGACAGAATGCACAACAGGGCCAGCAGTCGTGGAACCGCGGTGACATTACTGGCGTGCAGGACGGCAGTTGCCAGCTTCGGTGTCCGGCCCATCTGCACGTGGACGTTTTCGATGGTCACTGTGGCTTCGTCGACCAGAATTCCGATCGCCAGCGCCATCCCCCCCAGCGACATGATGTTGATGGTGTTTCCGGTCAGCCAGAGCCCGAACAGCGACCCGAACAAGGCCAGCGGAATGTTCGAGACCACCACAATCACGCTTCGCACGTCGCCGAGAAACAACAGGATCATCAGCCCCGTCAGCGCGGCACCGATCAGCCCTTCTGTCGCCACGCTTTCGACCGCCGCCAGCACCGTGGGTGATTCGTCGAACACGAAGTTGATCGACACGTCTTTGGGGACGGCATCCCGAAACAGTTGCATCGACTTGTGGATGTCGGCGACCACGGTCAGGGTCGAGCCGGTGTCTTTCTTGATGATCGGCAGGTACACCGCCTTATTGCCGTTGACCAGCGCGTAGCCGTATGTCAGATCGATATCATCGAGAAATGAGGCCACATCGCGGAGATAGACGTTCTCTCCCAGCTTCAGCGGAATGTTCCCCAGATTCTGGACGTTTGCCCCGACCGTCGCATTATTGGCGACAATCGGCATCGAGTCTTTGATGTAGATATTGCCGGCCGGAATGATCGCATTCCCTTTGGCCAGTGCTTCGATCACATCCTGGGGCCGAAGGTTGTAGGTCAGCAGCTTGTGCGGATCGACATTCACCACAATCGAACGCATGTTGGGGCCGAACGGCGAGATCGCCACCGTACCGGGCACGTTCTTCTGCACCAGCGGCCGGATGATGTTCTGGGCCAGGTCGCCCATCGCCCCCAGCGTGGTCTCTGTACTCTCGAACACGAGGTAGCCGACGGGAACGCTCCCGGCATCCATCCGCATGATCATCGGAGGCAAGGTCCCCTTCGGCATCCACGACATGGCGCGGTCCGACATGGCCACCACCTGGGCCATGGCCTGCCCCATATCGGTGCCAGGGAAGAACGACAACTCGCACAGCGCGACCTGCTGAATGTTTCGGGTATCGATGTCTTCGATACCGTCCACATACTGAAAGTACAGTTCAAGCTGGTTGACAATGAACCCTTCCATCTGCTCGGGGCTCATGCCGATGTAGTCGAGAAACACGTAGATTTTCGGGGTGTTCAGGGACGGGAAAATATCGACCCGCATCCGGCTGTATGCGAGAACCCCTCCACTGATCAAACTGACGACCAGCATCAGGGTCGTAATCGGTCGCCGCATGGCGAATACAACTGGATTCATATGTAGTCTCTGGCTCTCTTCGGTACGCGATTCAGGTGACGGTACTGAACTGAATTCCGTAAATCGGGAATCGCTAACTGGCTGCTATCCGGTAACGCGTTCTACCGAATTCGCTGAGGCCTTAATTCCGATTCCTTGAGGATTGTACGGTGACAATCGGATTGGAGAGAGTCCTATGAAATTACAAACATGTTAATTTGTTACGGGTTTGTAATTGAAATCTGCTCTGCAAGAGATATGGGACTGCAGATCAATTAAAAACCTGTCAGGTTTCTGTCGCACGGCGGGAAATGCAGCGGCAGGAACCGGCGTGAGATGAAGGGGGAAGAGGGTGAAGCGGAGGAAGCGGAGGTGGGGTTTGGGTTCCGTAGGGTGGGGCTGTGCCCACCATAGGTGTTCAGTGTTCAGTGTTCAGTGTTCAGTGTTCAGTGTTCAGTGTTCAGTGTTCAGTGTT
>Ga0164242_10010286_pt1 | contig 10031 bp, 7 predicted proteins | sample OricomgcompostMG_FD_108783 | JGI IMG/M metagenome (GOLD analysis project Ga0164242, IMG submission 108783) | Miracle-Growth compost microbial communities from Emeryville, California, USA - Original compost - Miracle growth compost (MG) ... | reverse complement strand
CTATGTTCCCGCACCAATAAGTTATTATCCGGAACCTTACCCGAATTACTATTATCCCACCGCTACATTCTTTTCCGGATTTGTCACCGGCGCGGCTTGGGGCGCGATCGTCAACTGGAACGACTGGGGCGTATGGGGCGGCCATTGGGGCGGGAACGACATCGATATCGATTGCAATCACTGCTTCAACAACAGGGACTTTAACGGCAAGATCAACATGAACGATGTCGATTGGCGGAATGTGGATCCGTCGAAGATCAAATTCGACAAAAACCAGCTCAGCAAGATCGACAGCAACAGGATCAAAAATAACCTGATGTCGAATAACAACAATTCGCTTCGCCAGCGGGCGAACAGCTTCAAGAACAATGGCCCCAACAGCCTGGCGGCGAGAACCGGGAACGGATCGAGGGATATACGCAAGAACGTGTCGCAAGGCCTCAAGGGCGGGGCAGCCAACAGATCCATTTCGCGGCCCGCCAACAGACCCAATGCAAACCGACCCAATGTAAACAGGAAGAATGGGCCCCGACCGAACGTGTCGAGGCACAATACCCAAAGGGCAGCGCACGCCCACAGACCATCGGGGAGGGCGAGGCCCGGAGCGCGTATAGACCATCGACCCAGGCGGCCTTCCGGCCTCGGTCATATGCAAAGCGGAAGGCGCGAGATGATCGCGTCACACCGCGGGCGCATGTCCATGGGCGGCGGGATGCGCGGGGGCGGCGGGCGTCACTTTGGCGGCGGACGTCACTTTGGCGGCCGCAGACGCTAAACGCGCGGAAGGATCACGATCATGAGCACGATCAACTTTTCCATGCTTCGAAGGGTGACTTTTGGCGGGGCATTGCTGGGTTTGAGCACGATCATATTGCCCGCGCAGTCCTTCGCACAGGATGCGGACCAGAAGACGGCGGAGCCGGCGATTTATGCCTTGGCCTCCCATGCCAGTGCGCCCACGTTCGACAATGCGGGGGCTGCTGTCGACGCGCTCAAAAAGGATCTCGCGGCGAACGACTTCAGCGGCTTGGCCAAATTGCTTGGCCTGGACGCAGCGAAACTTCGCGCCGACGACGGAGTCATGGAAACCTATGAGAAGATTCGTCAAGGCGCCGCTAAGATGGTCAATGTCGAAAATCTCGACGGCCGCGCCATCGTCCGGATCGGAGAAAAGCTTTGGCCGCTGCCGTTTCCGGTCGTGAAGGACGACAATGGCAAATGGAGCTTTGATACCTATGCCGGCCTCGATGAGATCATCAATCGGCGAGTGGGCGAGAACGAACTGGAAGCGATCGACACCATGCACGCCTACGTGGACGCGCAGCGCGAATATGCGGAGACCGACCATAATGGTGACGGGGTGCTCGAATACGCACAGAACCTGATCAGCAGCAAAGGCAAGACCGACGGGCTCTATTGGCCCGAGGACCAGGGAGATGGCCCTAGCCCGGCCGGCGATTTCGCCGACAAGGCCGGCTTGGCCAAGGCGCAAGCCGGAGAAGGCTATTTCGGCTATCATTATCGCATCTTGACCGCACAAGGCGACAATATAGCGGGCGGCGCTTATGATTATGTGATCAACGGCCACATGATTGCGGGTTTCGCCTTGCTGGCCTGGCCCGTCACCTATGGCGAGACAGGCGTCCATACCTTCGCCGTCAACCAGGCAGGCACGGTGTATGAGATCGATCTCGGGCCGGCCACCGCGCAGATCGTGGATTATATAGATCGTTTCAATCCCGACTCGAGATGGACGATTGTCGGCGAATAATTCCTTTCGGCCTGGATGCCCATCATTGACTTTCTGACGGCGGGCCAAGTTTCGCGCAGACAATTCAGCCGTTCCGGACGCGGGTGAGTTGCCTACCGGTTTCCCTAAGGTCCAACTTAAGGAGCGCCAACAGCTTTCATAAAATCCAGGAACTGACTTGGCGATCAGTCCGTCGGTCGCTACCCATGGTTTCGATCGAATAGGGCTCGCCGCATAAAATACCCCACGGGGATTTTGCAACCGCGGAAAAGGGGGCACGAAGATTAGCTCCGTCGCTGGGCATCTGGAGATCTTGCGGCTCAAGCTTGGCGCGGCGGTTTTCGTGTCGGCCGTTATCCTGCTTTGTGCGATAATGCAGGTTTCCCCAACGCTGGCCGCCCCTGCCGCCAAGAATTCCAGTAGCTTGCCTGCGCCAGAGAAGCTGCAGCAGTTGCAACGGCTTCTCGACGATCCCGACATCAAACACTGGATCTCGACCGCACAAGCCGGCGCACCGGCGCAGAACGCCTCTTCTCAAAGCATGTCCGTCTTGTCGGCGCGCGTCGCTGCGCTTCGGGGGCATTTGCGAGAGCTTGTCTATTCGGCGCGCAAACTGCCGTCCGAGATCTCTCAGGCGCCTACGCGTCTGGCTTCGGAAGCCGCTATGTTCGGTGTCGGGCGTGCGCTCCTGCTGGTGGCGCTGATTTGCGCTGTGGCGTTCGGGGCGCGATGGGGCGTTATCCATGCCAGCCGGAGGACAGTGGGCGGCGACCGTAAATTGAATGGCGTGACCGCGATTTGGGCAAGCCTCGCCTTCGCCGCCGGCGGCATCCTGCCTCTCCTTCTTTTCGATTGCCCGCCGATCCTGCAGAAAGTGATGATCGGCTTTTTACTGGCGTTGTCAGGCATATGGATGGCCCTTGCGCTGGCCAGACTCCTCGTCGGTCCGGCATTCGGCACAGAGCCGGCCGGTGCAATCGGCTTGCCGCTTCTCGACGTCTCGGCTGTCTCCGGGGCTTTCTGGAGCCGGCGATGCGTGCTGCTCGTCGCATATTTTCTTATCGGTTGGGCCGTCGTGAGCGTCATGCCGGCCTTTGGCTTCTCCGCCGGGTCGCGTGCGCTCGTCGCCTACCTGCTTGGACTTGGGCTTCTTGTCATAGCGGTCGAAGCCGTGTGGGATCGGCCGGCGATGCGAAACCCGCAGAGCCGGAATGTGGGCCGCGCGACCCTGCTAACCGTCTTTTTCGTTATCCTGTGGGGACTCTGGGTAGCAGGGCTGGAGACCATCCTGTGGCTCGGCATATATGCTGTCGTCCTCGCTCCGGTGCTCAACGTTGTCGGCAGCGCCACGAAAGCGGCCGCGCAGAGACATCCGGCCCAAAAGCGTTACAGCCTGCTCCCCGTCCTTGCCGAGCGGGCGGCGCGGGCGCTGGTCGTCGTGCTGGCGCTGGTGTGGCTGGCCGTGATGTTCGGCATCGGCACCCAAAGCTTGATGGGAAGCGACACAGTTCTGTCGAGGATAGTGCGCGGCGTGCTCAGCGGCATAGCGATCCTGCTCGTCGCGGATCTCATATGGCAAATCGCCAAGAACACGATCGATCTGAAGCTCCAGCAAGCGCGTGAGGAGGTCGGCGGTACGGATGAAGAGGTCGCAAAGCGAGCGAAGCTGAGGACGTTGCTGCCGATTTTCCGCAATATGCTCGCGGCGTTTCTCGGGATCGTCGCGGTCCTGATGGTCCTTGCCAGCCTGGGCGTGAAGGTTGCGCCGCTGATCGCCGGCGCGGGCGTCTTCGGCGTAGCGGTAGGGTTTGGCTCCCAGACATTGGTCAAGGATGTCATCAGCGGCATGTTCTATCTGTGGGATGACGCGTTCAGGCTGGGAGAATATATCCAGAGCGGAAAATATATGGGTACCGTAGAATCCTTCAGCTTGCGTTCGGTGCGCCTTCGGCACCACAGGGGCCCTGTGTTCACCGTTCCGTTCGGTGAACTCGGCGCGGTGGAGAACATGAGCCGCGATTGGGTCATCGACAAGATGACGCTGAACGTGACCTATGACACCGACATCGCGAAAGCAAAGAAGGTGATCAAGCAGATCGGGCAGAAATTGCAGGAAGATCCGGATTTCGCTCCCTACATCATCGAAACCTTGAAGATGAAGGGGGTCGACAAGTTTGCGGAGTTCTCGATGCAGATCAGCGTGGCCATGAAGACGAAGCCCGGGCAGCAATTCGTCATCCGACGGCGCGCAAATGCGATGATTCGCGAGGCATTCAAGGAAAACGGGATCGAGTTTGCGTTCCCGACCGTGCAGATTGCCGGCGACGACGATCCGACGCAACAAGCAGCTGCGGCTGCCCATAACGTCGTCAAGGCTGCCGGCAACAAGGCGTCAGCCTGAAATCCGGGCAGCTTCAATAAGATCGCGATGAGATGAATTTAATCTCGTGGTGATCTTGTCTCTTAGGGAGAGCATGCTCTTTTCGGAAAACCCGCATCCAATTTTCCGGATCAACTTTAGCGCATTCCCGTTATTATCCGAATCGCGGCAATGCTCTTGCTGGACTTGCTCTAGAAATGAACGACCATTCCCAGGATGGGGCCCTGCTGGACGGCATCGAACGAAAAGCCGTCGTGACTATAGTTGACGCCAAGGGCGCGATAGCCGGCCAACGCCGAGATGCGGTCGTTGAATTTGTAGCCGAGGCCGCCGGCGACATCCCAGTCGATCTTGGCTTGTCCCGCGCCGACCAGCCCCCAGGCGGTCAGATAGACATGGGGGGTGATGAAATAATTTCCGCGTAGCCCGGCGATCCCATCGACCCATGTGGCGTGGTCGCCCCTCGATACGCCATCGAGCACTCCTCCATCGAAAGAGAGATGGGAATTCACCGACCATACCCGGACGCCTCCGACGATATCGAGATGGCTGGGACCGCTCTGGAGAAGGGAGTAGCCTGCGCCGAAAGTTCCCGCGAAGGTTTCGGATTTGACGGCTACCGAATTCGCAAGAATTCCCCTCGGCGTGGCTGAGCCGGTGGAAATCTTGGTGTACAGGAGATCGCCGAAGAAACTATACCGGCCGTAGCGAGCTTCGCCGATCGCCATGGCCGCGAAATCGAGATTGTCCCAGATATCGCTGAAATTCGAATGGATGTTGACGGCCGGCAGGCCGAATTGCGATGTCTTGCCGGAAAGTCCGGCGGCCCAGAAATATGGCGAGAAAGCAAAGGTCCAGCCGCCCGGCGTTTCGATCACCTTGGCCTCCGGCACGACCGGCGTGACCATGTCGGCGGCGTTCGCCATTTGGGTAAGGACTGTCCCGCTCAAGAGCAGCGCGCCAACGATGCTACGTTTCATTGCGTCCTCTCCTGATGGACCTGCACCGGATCTTGCACGGCACGACAACGCTGACGACGCAATCACGTGTCTCAATCACGGGATTTCGCTCGGCATGGCAGCGCAGGATGGATTCGGCGCGTCCGGTCAACCTTCCCCTTACTTCGAATCAATATGTCGAAGTTGTTTGATTTTCGCGCCAAAGGCCAGGCTTGGGCAGTTGGACCAAAGGCCAATGCCGACAGGTCATCTTTTCTTAATTGGAATCTGCCGATCCCCCCGCTTGTGACCCCGAAAAGAGCGATTGCGGCCGCTTCCGCCTCAAATCATAAAAGCCGGCACACAGCGAAGGATTGTCTTTTTCTTTGCCTTATTCGGGTCGGCTAAATCCCGGCCGCTCTGCAGCGCCCGACCGAATGCATCGGATAAGGTCGCCGCGGTTAGCGGCTTCAGCAAGTACATGGCGGCGCCGGCATTGAGGCATTCCATGCGCAATTCCGGCCGGTCAAAGCCGCTCATCATAATAGCGGGTATGGAAAACCCCGCCATTTTCATACTCTTGATCACCTGAACGCCGTTGGCCTCGGGCATGTGGTAATCCAGCAGGACACAATCCGGCGTCATGTCGCCAAGGGATTCGATAAAGCTCGCGCCGCTGGGAAAGTCGGCGCACCGGTAAGACAGCGCCCGGACGAGCCGTATCAACGCACGACGAACAGCATCATCATCGTCGACAATGGCGATCACAGTCGGAGGCTCCCTCATACGTTCTATATACATGCAAGCGGAAGCCCCTGATAATTAGCCTTGGGGCCAATCCGGAATAGACGCGGCAATGGGTCTACGATACCCGACCGGGGGGAGGCGGCAGAGCCAGAACGATCCGCGCACCAGTTCTTCTGTTCTCGTCAAAGCGCAGCGTACCGCCATAGGCCGTAACGATCGTGTGACAGATCGCCAATCCCAACCCCAACCCTCCAGCCTTGGTGGTTACGAACGGCTTGAAAACCTTGGACATCATTTCCTGCGAAAGCCCCGGACCATTGTCTTCGACGCTCAGCTCGCGAAACCCATCCTCGCGCAACCGCGAAACAATGAAGATCACGCGCTCGGGAACAGCGATCGTGGACATCGCGTCGATAGCATTCAAAACGAGATTCAAAACGACATGTTGGATTTGCACTGTACTGGCCACAACGGGCAAGGTCTTCTTTTCTTTTTTGAAGGAAATCCTTGCTCCAGATGTCAAGGCGGCGCTCTCCGTTAAGCGGAGCACGGAATCTATGACCGAATTCAGTTCGAATTTTTCCGTATGAACTCCGCTTTTTGAAAAAAGAGAGCGAAGATTTCTTATAAAGTCAGCCGATCTATTGGTGTTTGTGATGATATCTTCCATAATGTCCCCGACTTCAGCATAGTCGGGATTATCTTGCCGCAGCAATTTCGAACCGGCCTCGGCATTGGCAAGGATGGAGGTCAGCGGCTGGTTGAGCTCATGGGCGAAGGCGCCGGACAATTCGCCGAGTTGAGAAACACGCGCCGTATGCTCAAGCGCCAGTCGCTCTTCCAGGAGTTCCTTCTGCGTTTTGCTGCGCAACCGCCTTTCGATGATGAGGGCGGCAATCGTACCTGCCTGCAAAAGCAGCACGGACAAGATTGCATAGAACTGCCAGCGATATCTCTCGAAGGTCGACAATGCGCGGTGCCTAACCTCCGCATCCGCGGGAATTCGCGCTGTGGGAATATGCCACCGCTTGAACTGACGCCAATCGACAATGGACCGTGGCTGGGCGGGCGTGATTGCGGGAATTGCGGCGAAATCGTCCATCGATTGCAGCGCCAATCGACCCAATTCTCGCCCCAGATCGTCGAAGGGCTCGACTGATCCGCCGACAATACCGTCGCCAATGGCGCTGTCGTACACACTATAGACAGGCGCTGCCGACGCCCGCGCGATCTGCGCCGCGGCATATGACGGCGTGATCTGACGGCCGCTCGCATCCCGGTAAATCGTGAGAACGATGACAATGGTGTTTGGCGGGAGAGTCCGGACGGCTTTCTCGAACCCTTCCAGCGTGAGACCTGAAATATATCGCACCTTCATGGGCGTCGCGCCGAGTTCTCGTCTGGCTATGTCTTCCCAATGCCGATCGAACGGACCCGACCCTGTGATGATGACGACATTTTTGGTATCCGGCTGAAGTTTGCGCGCCAGTTCAAGCGTCTTGAGAACGTCGGAATGACTGACCACGCCCTTCACGTCAGGAGGCAACGCCAGAGTGTCAAGCGTCTCCTTTCTGACTGCTCCAAAGATTACCGGAACATGGGGTGCGAAGCGATCTCGATGGGCAAGCACAAATTTCAGCGCGTGTTCACCGGCAGCGATGACGACATCGAGCTTTATCGAAGCATATGTAAGCGCCAGCCCGTCTGTGAGCAGGCGTTCCCGCTCGGACGAAGGGAATCGAACGAGATCAAGATATTCCGTATATAAATTATATTGATCGCCAAGATTTTCTCGAAGAAACTTGTTGAGGCCTCGGCTTGCTTCTTCAACGGCCGGCAAGGTGCTGTTATTGCCATAAATGATCAGGATGTTCTTTGTGGTCGGCGTCCGGTCTGCTTGCGCGATCGCGGCCCCGGTCAAAGCCAAGAAGAGGACCACCAAGAGGCCCAGCATTGCCATGAGCGGCTGCCATCCTGCCGGGCCGCGAAGATGGCGATCCGGATAGGCGACCGAAACCCTTGGCCGGTTCGTCCCATCACTCACATGAGACCCCATGATCCCGCCCGCGCTGGCGTATTGATCCATGGTCCAACTATGTCTCGGCGCATGCAAATGATAGCTTGAGAGAAGAGTATCCCAATCGCGCGACCGTGCCAACGCGGAGCGCGACCGGTGGACGTCAGCAATCGGCGAGACGATCGCCTGGCACATGGCCGGATTCCGGAAGAGATGGCGTTTTCCCGACACCAGTTACGACCCACTGTCTCGGCAGTTATCGCATAATGGCATATTGGAGGAGGAGGGGCTTTCCGGCGTCCACCAACTCGAGACCCGCCGGTCCCGCACCTGGCGTCGACTCTGGGCATTCATGGATTGCGCTGTCTGACAGTTCGACGTTCCCTCAAGTAGGGGATCTCAATTGAATTCACCGGAATAAGAATCCGTGTCGACATCGTCCTCATCGAGAGACGATTCCTGGGAATGGGCCGGTTCCCCGGCTGATTCACGGTACAGGGTCATCATGCGAACGAGATCCGCCACCGTATGGACCTCCATTTTCGCCATCATGCGCGCTCGATGCACCTTCACCGTCTTTTCCACGGTACCCAGCTGGAAAGCGATCTGCTTGTTAAGGAGACCCTCCACGACAAGGCCGAGGACCTGGCGCTCCCGCGGCGTCAGTCTGCCAAGACGCTCATCGACGGATTTGACTCTCTCATTCTGCTCGCGCGCCGCCGCATCCCGCTCGACCGCCGTTGCGACGGCGTCCAGCAGGACGGACGAGGGTACCGGCTTGGTGAGGAAGTCTACGGCGCCCAGCTTCATCGCGCGTACGCTTGCCGGAATGTCGCCTTTGCCCGAAAGATAGATGAGGGATCGGTTGCTCCCCGTGGAAGCCAATTGTCGCGGAATCTCCAGGCCGTTCATGCCCGGCAGGTCCAGATCAACGACAGCGCAGCCTGGAGCATCTGGATTCTGCTGCTCGACAAAGGATTCCGCGTCCAGAAAGCAGACAACCTCATGTCCCGCGGCGGACAAGACTCGTCGAAGCGCTGAAAGAATAGAAGGATCGTCATCCACTACATAGACCAAAGGTTGTCTCATGGGATCCTCGTAAAGCAGCGGAAATCCAAGATTCTCCGCATGTCTGTATTTTATGCATCATGTAGGGCGCCCTCAGGTCACAGCGACCGCATCAATATTCGCTGTGACGGCGTTCTCAGCCGAAGAATTCCGAACTCCGGCGCCAAGACCAATTTTCCTGGCTTGCCTGGAATCATTGAGAATAGCGCTCCTCCTGATCGTTTCGGCCGCGTCTGCCGCAAAGTTAAACGAAATTACAAAGAGTCGGCCAAAGCTTATTGAAGAAAATCAGCTTTTCGTAACGCCTCCTGATCTGGTTTATGATCGGCGAACTGCTGGCGGAATCGTAAACGCTCCTCACCGTGATAATTTTTGCACGTCTCTTGGCCAGCGACTATGCAGATTGTGCCAAATTGCCTGTTGGGTCGCGAAATCCGCGGGCAGGGGTGCGCCTTCAGCCAAGATATACGTTACCGTAACAATGCGATGGGCTGGCAGGGCCGACTGCCGAACATCACGGCAAGCGAATCCGATCATGCGCCGCCGGTCATTCCTGGTAGCAGATCGCGATGATCTCCTCCTCGATCTCATGGCATATGTTTTGATATTCCTCGATCTGCTGCCGATTGAGCGGATCGTTCTCCCTGATGAGACGCTCAAGCGTAAGGCTTGCCTCTTCAAAAGCGCCGCAAAGGTTCAGCATTTCGGGCTTTCTCATACTGACGATCTGCAATCGGCCCCGCAATGCGGGCATTTTCAGCATCAGTTTCAGGAGACCCTGTTGATTGTAGTTTCTTTCTGTTTTCATTTGCGGGTTCGCATGTATAGACGCTTCCATACCGCTGGGAACGCGTCTGCCGATTCCATGCCTGCACCGTCGGTAACATTGCCGGCCACCGCAGAACGATTTCCGTCGCCGATAACAGAGATTTCAAGTCTGCCAGATTTGGAGCCTCTTTGAAGAGAACGTTACGGTAACATCGCAAGCTCTTCGCAACGTGGCGGCTTTCCGCCGGTCAACAAGGCATGCATGGCAGGCTTGTTACCGTAACGTACTTTGATCCTGCGTCGGCTTATCGAAAACATGTACCGGTGAGGGCTGCGTCGGAACATCCGAAAGCGTTTCGGCCG
>Ga0164242_10010285_pt1 | contig 10033 bp, 9 predicted proteins | sample OricomgcompostMG_FD_108783 | JGI IMG/M metagenome (GOLD analysis project Ga0164242, IMG submission 108783) | Miracle-Growth compost microbial communities from Emeryville, California, USA - Original compost - Miracle growth compost (MG) ... | reverse complement strand
GACTCGCGCTGACCGGGCGCCGGCACGTGGCCGAGCTGGGTCATCATCGAGAGCGAGTCGGTGACCGCCCAGTGCTCCTTGGTCCGCACCCGGAACGGCGCGCCCGGTTCGGCCTCCACCAGCTTCACGAACCGCGCCTCGATCCAGCGGGCCTTCTTGCCGTGCGGCGGGAGCCCGAAGAGATCTCCGGTCTGCGTGCCGGTGCACGCCAGCCGGCAGACCAGGCTCATGGTCTGGGCATCGGCCACGATGTCGAGGACCTCGTACTGGTGGTCGGGGAAGGCCGAGCGCACCGTGTCCAACGCCGCGCGCACGCCGGCGACGCCGGTCTCGCCCTCTCCGGCGTTGTGGTCGGTGATGTGCGCGTCCATGCCCGCGTAGAAGGTCTCCATGTCGCCGCGGTTCCAGGCCTCGTAGAGCCCACGGCAGTAGGTTTTCAGATCCTCGTTGGTTACCATCTCGTCTCCTTGGAGTTTGTAAATCCTGGAAGGCATTTCGAGCCGCGGCGGCTGGACCTGTCAAGCGCGCGCGATGGCTGAAACGTCCGCGGCCCGGTCAGCGACGCAGCCACTCGGCGGGGTTGAGCGGCGTGCCGTGGTGGCGGATCTCGAAGTAGAGGTAGGCGCCCTTGAGCGAGCCGGTGTCGCCCACCTCGCCGAGGCGGTCGCCGGCCTGGACCAGCTCGCCCACGCTGCGCTCCATCGTCTGCAGGTGGGCGTAGAGGGTGAAGTAGCCCTGGCCCTGGTCGACGATGAGCAGGTTTCCGTAGCCGCGAAGCGGCGCCGCGTGCACCACCCGGCCCGGCGCGATGGCCTGGATGGGCGTGCCCGCGCCGGCGCGGAGATCGATCCCCTTCTGCAGCAGCACGGTCCCGAACTGCGCGTCGACGATCCGCCCGAAGCCGACCTCCACCTGGCCCGCGGCGGGGAAGGGCAGGCGACCCTTGAGCCGCTCGAACGGGATCTGCGGCGAGAAGGGCTTGTCGGCCTGGGCCAGCGCATCGAGCCGGCTGGCCGCCTCCGCGAGCTCCTGAACCAGCTTCTCCTTGAGCGCCCGCTGCGCGGTGAGCGACTGCATCAGCGCCTCGAGCTCGTCGCGCTTGTGGCGGGCCTCGAGCAGCCTCTGGACCAACGCGTCGTGGCGGCCCCGCACCTCGCCGGTCGCTGCGGCCTGCGCGGCCTGGGCGGCGAGCAGCCGCGCGCGCTCGCTCTTCGCCGCCTGGAGCAGCTCGAGGTCCGCTGCGAGGACCCGGGTGAGGGTGCGCCGGCGCCACAGCAGATCCGACAGCGAGGCGCTGGAGAACAGGAGCGCGCTCGCGCCGCCGTGGTCGAGCCGGTAGCGCGCGAGCAGCCGCGGCCGCAGCGAGGCGATGCGCGCCGCGAGCGCCGCCTCGGCCGCGCTGGCCTCCACCGTCGCCGCCTCGAGCGCGGCCTGCGCCTTCTTCCGGGCCGCCTCCGCCTCCCGCGCCGCCGACTCCGCGTCGGTCGCCGCCTGGTGGGCAGCGTCGAGGGCGTCGAGCAGGCTCTGCTGCTTGTCGACGAGCGCGTTGAGCTTGCCCCGCTCGCGCTCCAGCAGCCGCTTGGCCTCGGCCGGATCGCGCGCGGGAAGCGAAACCGAAGGCCCGGCGTCGGGCGGGTTCGCGCCGCCGTCGACCGCGAGCAGCGCGAGGAGGAGCAGCAGGCGCACGCTTCAGACCCTCAGGAACCGGCCGACGGCGATCGCCGAGCCCAGCACGCCAAGTGAGACGCCGGTGGCCAGCACCTCGCCGAGCAGCCGCGGTGCGACCAGCGAGAGCGAGGCGGGCAGCGTCCCCAGCCCGCCCAGCGCCTGCGAAACCAGCGGGCCGAGCAGCGCGTGGCAGAGCCAGAGCGCGAAGATGGCCACGCCCGAGCCGAGCAGCCCTTGCAGCAAGCCCTCGAGCACGTAGGGCGTGCGCACGAACGCATCGGTCGCGCCCACCAGCTTCTGGATCTCGATCTCGTCGCGGCGCGCGTACATGCCGAGCTGCAGCGTGGCCGCCACCACCACGATCGCCGCGAGCAGCACCAGCGCCAGGATCACCGAGGCGCCCAGGGTGAGCGCGTGCCGGAGCGCGGCCAGCCGGTCGATCCACTCGCGGCCGTAGTCCACGGCGGTGACCGCGGGCAGGTGCGTCCAGCGCTCGGCGAGGACGCGAAGCCTCTCGGCGTGCGGCGGACCTGGCGGCGGCAAGAGCTCGATGGTGCGCGGGAGCGGGTTCTCGGGCAGGCCATCGAGGACCTCGCCCTCGGCGCCGAGCTCGGTGCGAAGCCGGGCCAGCGCCTGCGCGGGTGAGACCAGGTTCGCCGTGCCGCCCGAGTCGCGCGCCACCGCCGCGCGCACGGTCTCGAGCTGCTCGGGGCTCGCGCTCTCCGCCAGATAGAGCGTGACCTCCACGTCGCTGCCGAGGTGCAGGAGCAGCACATCGACGCCGGCCTGGGCGGCGCGGGCCAGCGCCCCGGCGAAGAGCGCGATCGCCAGGGTGAGCACCGCCACGCCGTGCACGAACGGCGCCTGGCGCAGGCCGGAGAGCGCGGTGCGGATGAAGTGCCAGAGCTTGGTCATCGCCGAGCCGGGGATCTTGCTTCGGCTCGCCGGCCGATACCAGCGCGGTCGCGGACATGCAGGCGGCCGGGCGCTCGGGACCACGCCCCCCATCCCCCAGCCCCTTCCCCGTCAGGCGGGGAAGGGGAGCTTGGACGCGACTTGGTCAGCCGCGGCGCGCCGCCGTGGACGCCCCCACCCGTTCGCCTTAGCTTGCCTCGATGGATGCTGCGGTCGGCTACTCGGGACTCGGCGAGCCGTCGGATGGGATCGACGAGGCGCTCGGGCAACTTCGCGACTTCGGCCGCGCCGACTTCGCGCTGGTCTTCGCCACCTCGGAGTACGCCGAGTCGGTCCCGCTGCTCGCGCGCCGGGTCCGCCAGGCGCTCGGTGCGCCCACCGTGCTCGGCGGCTCGACCTCGGCGGTCATCGATGCGACCGGCGAGCACGAGCGCCAGCCCGGCCTCGGCATCCTCGCGCTTCGCGGCGTCCGCGCCCGCGCGGCGCTCGCGTCGTCGGCCGATGACGTGGCGCGGCTCCTCGCCGAGCCAGGCGCGCTCCACCTGGTGCTCGCCGATCCGCGGCGCTTCGAGGGCGGGCTTCGCGACGCCCTGTTCGCCAGCCGCGGCCCTGCCGTCGGCGGCGGGCTGTCGGGCCGGTCGGAGGACATCTTCGCGCTCGCCGACGAGGCCGCGGGCGAAGGCCCCTGCGCCCTCGCCGCGCTCGGCGGCCTCGAAGCCCAGGTCGAGATCGCCCAGGGCGCCGAGCCCAACGCGCCGTGGCTCGCGGTCACCTCTTCGCGGCGCAACGCGGTGCTCGAGCTCCAAGCGATGCCCGCCGCGCCGCTGCTCGGGGCCCACCTGCGCGCGCTCGGCGAGGCCGAGGATCAGCTCCCCAACCTGCTCTTCGCGGCGATGCGGCACCCGGGCAACGCGGGGTTCACGGTGCGGCCCATCGTGGGCGTGGACGAGGCCGCCGGCGCCATCCTGCTTCCCGATGCGGTCGCCGAGTCGACCGAGCTGGCCTTCGCCTGGCGCGAGACGCTCTCCGCCGGCCGCGCGCTGGGCGCCGCGCTCGGGCGCATCTGTGCCGACGTCCGGCCGGTGCGCGCGCTGCTCTACTTCAACTGCGCCGGGCGCGGCAGCAGCCTGTACCTCGAGCCCGACGCCGACATCGCCCGCATCCGCCGCGCGCTCCCTGGCGTGCCGGTGCTGGGCATGACCAGCTCGTTCGAGCTCGCGAGCCAGGCCGGCGCGCTGGACTTGCTGATGTACTGCGGCGTGCTGGTGGCGCTGCGCGACGGCTGAGGCGGCTATGCTGCACGCCCCGTGAGCCCGCGCGCCATCCTCCACGTCGACATGGACGCGTTCTACGCCTCGGTCGAGCAGCGCGACCGGAAGGAGCTCCGCGGCAAGGCGCTCATCGTCGGCGGACACCCGACGCGCGGGGTGGTGCTCGCGGCCAGCTACGAGGTGCGCAAGTTCGGGGTGCGCAGCGCCATGCCCATGAGCCAGGCCCTGCGCGCCTGTCCGCAGGCTTTGGTGGTGCCGCCGCGGTTTGCGGTCTACGCGGCCGTCTCGGAGCAGCTCCACGAGATCTTCGGACGCTTCACGCCGGAGGTGGAGCCGCTCTCGCTCGACGAGGCCTTCCTCGATGTCACCGGCTCGGTGCGGCTCTTCGGGCCGCCCGCCGAGCAGGCCCGCGCCATCCGCGCGGCGATCGCCCGTGAGCTCGAGCTCCCCGCCTCCGCGGGCATCGCGCCCGTGAAGTTCGCCGCCAAGATCGCCAGCGATCTGGCCAAGCCCAACGGCCAGCGCGAGGTCCCGCCCGAGGGCGTGCGCGCGTTCTTGGCGCCGCTTCCGGTGGAGCGGCTCTGGGGCGTGGGGCCCAAGCTCTCCTTCGCGCTGCGGCGGCTGGGGATCACCACCATCGGCGCGCTGGCGGATTTCGACATCGGGCTGCTTCGCGCCGAGGTGGGCGACGGCGCGGCCGAGCTGCAGAAGCTCGCGCTCGGCCACGATGAGCGGCCGGTGGTGCCGGACAGGCAGGCCAAGCGCGTCGGCGCCGAGGAGACCTTCGACGAGGACCTCGACGGCAGCGCGCTCGGCCCGCACCTGCTCGAGCAGAGCCTGCGGGTCGCGCGGCGGCTCCGGCGCGCCGGGCTCTGCGCCCACACCGCGTCCCTCAAGGTGAAGTTCGCCGACTTCGAGGTGGCCACGCGTTCGCAGAAGCTGCCGCGGCCCACCGACGACGAGCAGGTGCTCTACCAGGCCGCCAAGCAGATGCTGGTGCGCGTCCCGCTCTCCAAGAAGGTGCGGCTCACCGGGGTGGCGGGGATGGACCTCCTGCCCGCGGGCAAGGAAGGGCAGCTCGGGCTGTTCACGCCGGAGGAGGAGGCGCGGCGGGCGCGGCTGCACAAGTCGCTCGACGCCATCGCCGAGCGGTTTGGCGAGGACGCGGTCACGCTGGGCACGCTGGTGGAGCGCTGAAATGGCCATCGCCAACATCTCCGACACCGCGCGCTGGGTGGCCGCGTTCCGCGCGCTGGAGTCCGAGCGGCCGGATGCGGTCTTTCGCGATCCGTTCGCGCGGGCGCTCGCCGGCGAACGCGGCTTCGAGCTCACCGAGAAGCTGCGCGGCGCCTACGCGATCGGGTTCACCATGGCGGTGCGCACCCGCGTCCTCGACGAGATGCTGCTCCAGGCGGTCTATGAAAGCGGCTGCGACACGGTCGTCAACCTCGCCGCCGGGCTCGACACCCGCCCGCAGCGGCTGCCGCTGCCCCGCGAGCTTCGCTGGATCGAAGTCGACCTGCCGGGGATCTTCGATCACAAGGAGTCGGTGCTCGGCAGCGCGAAGGCGAGCTGCGAGCTTTCGCGGGTGCGGCTCGATCTCGCCGACGACGCGGCACGCGGCGCGCTGCTCGAAAGGCTCGGCGCCGAGGCGAAGCGCGCGGTGGTGCTCACCGAGGGCCTTCTGGTGTACCTGTCCGAGCCCGCGGTCGCGAACCTGGCGCGCGAGCTCCACGCGCAGTCCGGCCTGGCGTTCTGGATGATGGATCTGGTGGATCCGCGGGCGCTGCTGGCGGCACGGCTCCTGTGGAATGGCCAGCTCGCCACCGGCAATGCGCGGATGCAGTTCGGCCCGCGCGGCGGGCCGGCTTACTTCGCGCGGTTCGGCTGGAAGCTGAAGGGCCTGCGCACGATGCTCGAGGAGGGCGCGCGGCTGCATCGCGGCTTCGGCAATCAGCTCTGGGGCCAGGTGGCGTCGCGGCTCCCGGGAAGGCTTCGCAACCTCGTCAGCGACACCAGCGGGCTCTGCTGGCTGGAGAGGTGAGGGCGTGTCGAGTCCGGGACGGTGTCTCCGCGCGCGGCCACCGAGGGTTGAAGGTGGTGTAAGGCCTGGGGACTGCGCTTCGAGGGGCCCAAATGGAAGCAGACGTCTTCATCATCGGCACCGGCCAGGCCGGCGTTCCGCTGGCCACGCGGCTGGCCGCCGCGGGCAAGCGGGTGGTCATCGCCGAGCGCGGTGAGCTCGGCGGCACCTGCGTGAACACCGGCTGCACGCCGACCAAGACCCTGGTGGCCAGCGCGCGCGCAGCCCACGTGGCGCGGACCGTCGGCCGGCTCGGCGTGAAGACCTCCGGCGTGGAGGTCGACTTCCCGGCGGTGATCGCGCGAAAGGATCGCATCGTCGCGCAGTGGCAGAGCGGGGTGACCCGACGGCTCTCGGGCGTCGAGCGTTTGACCCTGCTCCGCGGCCACGCGCGCTTCGTGGACGAGCGCACCGTCGAGGTCGACGGCGAGCGGCACCACGCGAAGGTGGTGGTGATCAACACCGGCTGCCGGCCGTCGCGGCCGCCGATCGAGGACCTCGACTCGGTGCCGACCCTCGACAACCGCACGGTGATGGAGCTCCGCGCTTTGCCCGAACACCTCCTGGTGCTCGGCGGCGGCTACATCGGCTGCGAGTTCGGCCAGATGTTCCGGCGCTTCGGCTCGCAGGTCAGCGTGGTCGACGGCAACGCGCACCTGCTCGCGCGCGAAGACGAGGCGGTCTCCGCCGCGCTGGAGGGCGTGTTTCGAGCGGAGGGCATCGCGCTGCACCTCGGCCAGCGACCCACCCGGGTGACGCGCGAAGCCAACGGCGTGGCGATGACGGTCGAGAAGAGCGTCGTGCGCGGCTCACACCTCCTCGTGGCGACCGGGCGCGTGCCCAACACCTTGGACCTGGGCTGCGACCGCGCCGGCGTGGCGCTCGACGCGCGCGGCTTCGTGACCACCGACGGGCAGTACCGCACCAGCGCGCAAGGCGTGTACGCAGTGGGCGATGTGGCGGGCGAGCCGCAGTTCACCCACGTCGCCTGGGACGATCATCGGATCCTGTTCGACCTGCTGATGGGCCGAAGCGAGCGCGGTCGCCACCACCGGGTGATCCCCAGCGTGGTGTTCACAGATCCGCAGGTGGCGCGGGTCGGCCTCACCGCGCGTGAGGCCAAGGCCCAGGGCCTGCGGCACGAGGTCGCGACCTATCCATTCGGGCACGTGGCGCGGGCGATCGAGGTCGACGAGACCGCCGGGGTCCACGAGGAGGTGATCGATCACGACACCGAGCGGCTGCTGGGCGCCTCGATCGTCGGGGCCGAGGCGGGCGAGCTCATCCACGTGTTCGGCGCGCTGATGCAGGCGGGCGCGAGCGCGCGGCACCTCGTTGATGGCGAGGCCGCGCACCCCACCTTCTGCGAGGGGCTGCAGTCGGCGCTGATGAGCCTGCCGCGGTTCGCGCTGGGCTGAGCGTCGAGCGGGCGACAGCGCGTCGCGCGGCGCTGAAACGTCGGCTGGCCCGTGCTAAATCCGCGCGCATGCCAACCCTCGTCCTCGTCCGTCATGGTCAGTCGCTGTGGAATCTGGAGAACCGCTTCACCGGCTGGGTCGACGTGCCGCTCACCGACACCGGTCGCGCCGAGGCCCGCCGCGCCGGCGAGCTGCTCCGCGGCCAGAAGTTCGACGTCGCCTACACCAGCGCGCTCAGCCGTGCCCAGGAGACGCTGGCGATCGTGCTGGAGACGCTCGGGCTCAAGCTGCCGGTGATCCGCGACCAGGCGCTCAACGAGCGGCACTACGGCGAGCTGCAGGGGCTCAACAAGGAAGAGCTGGCGAAGAAGTACGGCGCCGAGCAGGTGAAGCTCTGGCGCCGCAGCTATGACGTCCCGCCGCCGGGCGGGGAGTCACTGGAGCTCACCGCCAAGCGCACCCTGCCGTTCTACGAGCGGGCGATCCTCGGCGACCTGCGCCAGGGCAAGAACGTGCTCGTCGTCGCCCACGGCAACTCCAACCGCTCGATGGTGATGGCGCTCGACAAGCTCTCTCCCGAGGCGGTGGTCGCGCTCGAGCTCGCCACCGGTGCGCCGCTGGTCTACGAGATCGGCGCCGACGGCCAGGTGCTCTCGAAGAAGAGCCTCTGAGCTTCGCGGCCGAAGACGCCAGCCGGCTGGTTCAGTCCACGCTTATTTGAAGCTCATAGATCTCATCGGCGGGATGCCCGGCATTCGTATGCACCCGCTGGACCGCGTCCTTGCTGGGCGCCTCGGACATGCAGAACACCTCGCCGGTCTCCGGGTCGGCCCAGGCCTTCTCGAAGTGCACGCCGAAGTCGCGCTCGATGTCGGTGTCGCGCCGGTGCTCGCTCTGCAGCTGATCCTGGGTGATGCCCTTCATTCCGTGGTGGACGTCGAGGAACTTCATGGCCTGCCTCACTTGGGTGCGTCCGCCGGGCAGAACGCCGACCGTTCGTCGAAGTCTGCTCGCCGCCCGCTGTCGACCCGATGGTGTCCACGTCGAGTCCACCATGCCTGCCGGTTCGCCCGGGACCAGAGCGGCGATGCTCCGGCTCGCGAGCAAGCGCCGAGCCCAGGTGCTCCCGAAGGTGCGCCACTGCGCTTCAGACGCTGGCTTCAGGCGAGCGGCGCGACGCGAGCTGCGCGCCCAGCCAGAGGAGCGCGAAGAGCGCCACCACCACCGCCCCGAGCGCTTCGAAGCGGTCGTTGAGCGACGAGACCGCATCGACCCAGGCGCCGTGCCAGGCCAGCTCGCGGCTGAGCACGCCCGCCAGCTCCAACGTCCCCACGCCGAACGCCACCGCCACCGAGAGCGCGGTGGTGAGCAGGTTGTAGCGGAGCTTCCGCACCGGATCGTGCTGGGCCCAGGCGTAGGCGCGCACCATGAAAAAGCCGTCGGCGGTGTCGAGCAGGGTCATGCCCGCGGCGAAGATGAGCGGCAGCGCGAGCAGGGCGCCGGCGGGGAGCCCGTCGCGCGTCGCTGCCGAGGTGGTGAGGCCGAGCAAGGCGATCTCGGAGGCAGTGTCGAAGCCCAAGCCGAACAGGAACCCGACCGGGTAGAGCTGGGCCTCGTGGCGAATGAAGCGCAGCCACCGCTCGCCGAGCAGCGAGGTCACGGGACCTGTGGGCCCCGCATCGAGGGCCGCGCCCTTCCGCGCCGCGCGCACGAGCTGGAGCAGCACGAAGAGGTTCAGCCCCGCCACGATGTAGAGAAAGAGCCCGGAGATGCTCGCGCCGATGAGGCTGCCGAACCGGCCCAGCGTGCCGACGTGCGAGGCCATGGTGCGCGCGCCCAGCGCCACCACCACCGTGAGCGCGAGGACCACCGTGGCGTGGCCGAGCGAGAAGAACAGCCCGATGGCCACCGGCCGCCGGCCGCGCTGCACCAGGAGCCGCGCCGAGTCGTCGATGGCGCTGATGTGGTCGGCGTCGAAGGCGTGGCGAAGGCCCAGGGTGTAGGCCAGCGCGCCGGCACCCGCATAGGCCAGGTTCTGGGTGTGCGCCGCGTAGTAGGCGAAGAACGCCCAGCCCAACGCGTGGAGCGCGGCCACCGTGCCGAACGCGCCGAGGAGCTGCCGTCGGTCGGACCGCGGCAGCCCGCCAGCGCCAATTCGGACCATCGCGGGCTGGGCTTGTCTCATCGGAAGGTCGCTCGGGTTCTTGCCTCTCGGTAGCACGAATGCGCGAATGCGTCACACGCCCTCGTGCTATCGCTGCACGAGTTCGTAATACCCGAGGGGGCAGAGGATGAAGTGGCAATTCGTTGTGCTGTCTGCGCTCGGATGGCTCGCGGGTCCGGTGTCGCACGCTCGGGCCCAGGACCTCGACGCCGGCGCGCCGCCGCCCTCCGTGGATGCCGAAGCCCAGCGCCTGGTGCCGCCCCGGTTGGTGCAGTTCGTGGAGGCGGCCTACCCGCGCGAGGCGTTGGAGCAGGGCCTCGAGGGCGACGTGGACATGGACGTGGACATCGATGGCGCGGGCCAGGTCGCGGCGGTGCGCGTCCGCGCGGATCCCGGCTACGGCATGGCGGAGGCGGCGGTGGCGGCGGTGAGACGGTTCGTCTTCACGCCCGCGGAAATAGACGGCCGCCGCCTCGCGGTGACCATCGTGTACACCTACCGGTTCCGGCAGAAG
>Ga0164242_10010284_pt1 | contig 10034 bp, 6 predicted proteins | sample OricomgcompostMG_FD_108783 | JGI IMG/M metagenome (GOLD analysis project Ga0164242, IMG submission 108783) | Miracle-Growth compost microbial communities from Emeryville, California, USA - Original compost - Miracle growth compost (MG) ... | reverse complement strand
GCTCGCTCACCTCCCAGCCGGACCGCGCTTGGGACAGAATGGATGCTATCTATAGTCCGGAAATAGTGCGTAAAAGCGACCAAAAAACAGGCAAAGATGTCTCAGAAGGACGCCAAAAGCCCACCAATAGGGAGGTGCAATGAACCGTTATTTCTTCTAGATCGTCGTCAATCAGGGATTTACCGCCTAAATAAGCCACTCCGTACCGGTTACCTGTTCTACGTTAGAAATCGAGCATCGTAAAATCCACCGGAATGATCAAAAAAAAACCCTTAGAACAACTGGACCAGTCAGCTGTTCAGAAGGTTGGTATAGTTTTTCATGTTTGGCGGTACCGTTTATGTCCGGTGTTAAAAAACAGTCTGTACATCATGGTACGATATTCTGATGTAATTAGTTGAATACACCACATCCGCTTTAGCCAAGGCTTGAATGCGTTTTTTTTAAAATAGACCGCACTGTTCCGAATGTTATCGTTTCAAAACCTTCTTTCTTTTGCAGTTCTTCGACAAGCAGCCGAATTGTCCATCTTCTTCTCCCCTCCGGGGCCGGACCACAGGCTAAGGCAATCAGTTCTGCTTCGTGATCGGTAGTGTATTTTTTGGGCTGCCCCGATCTTTCATTATCTATCAGTGCATATTCCACACCATGCTCCAGAAATCTTGTTTTGACCCCCAAATTGTGGTCCTATCCACATCAAGAAGATTCTGGATATCAGATATCGAAACGCCTTTATCAAGAAAAGTTAATATCTCCGCCCGATTAAACTCTCTTAAACTGCGAAGGCCTTCCTACTTAAACTCCTTAATATAGGCTTCGTCCTTTTTAGACAACACGAATCTGCTTCCCATATAGAAAATTTGATAATAAAGATACAAATTTCCCCATATGTTGCACAATTAAATAGTCATGACAATAGTCGGCATTAGTCTTTCTATTTCCTATGCGTTCACCAACAATTTTTCCCCTTTCACTAACATAGGGGACGAATTTCGGCTGGTAAGGATTACTTTTGGATCACAAAAGTTATTTGCAAATTTATCATCCTATGAATATTTCATATCTTATCAGGTATCTGTGGGAGAAAAAATGGCTGATCCTAATTCCCACCCTGCTTGTACTTGTGCTCGCCTGGTTCTTTACCCGAAACTTGGCACGGGAATATACATCGGCGGCAGTATTGTCTACTGGTTATATGGACAATAATCCCTTTGAAGACTCGCGAAATCTGAATTCAAAATTACTGTTTAACAACGTGATTCAAACCTTAAAGTCAGATCAGGTACTGGATCAGGTTTCGTACGAGTTACTTTATCATGATCTTTCGGGTTCAACTCCTTTCCAGAAAGTAAAGGATCAATCTGCTTTACAGGAAATTATTAACAAATATCCAGGAAAAAAACCAGGATTGTTGGAGTCGTTAACACATAAAATAGACTCTTTTTATGTCTTGGACTTAGCCATCAATGCTGATCGAAAGATACGCGAATTGTCCGACCTCTATCAATATTCGCCCGAGGCCTTAATGGAGAATATACAAATAGATTGGATCGAGGGATCCGATTTTATAAGGGTGGAATCTACCACCAGCGATCCGAACCTCAGCGCACTAATTTCCAACGAAATCTGCGGAAGATTTCTCGCTTTGTACCAAAACAAGCAGGGATTGTCGAGTTCTGCATCCATAGAAACACTTAAAAACCTAGTAGACACAAAAAAGAATATCCTCGATAACAAACTAAAACTGTTACAGGATCAGAATACATTGGCTGATGCTAACCCCGATCAGATGTTAAGTAGCTTAAGGTCACAGCTCGTTCAACAAAAAAGTGACTTAATCGGCGCGAATGCCGCCCTGCTCAACGTGACTAAATTGATTGACGAGGCTGGCAGGAAAGGGGGACTGGCCGACAATGAAGATATAATTGCCTTGAGAAACAATATCGATCAGCTATATGCGAAATATGTCGATGGGGGTTCAAATGATCAAAATTTATTGGATCAAATTGCCAAATTGAGAGCCGAATTGCAGCAAAAGCTATCTACGCTAACAGGTGCCGCAGGGGGAACATCTATGGGCGACCTGCAGAAACAGAAAGCGGATTTGGAGATAAAGGTAAGTGTTGCCACCCAAACGATCAATGGGTTAGAGAATAATATTCGCTCACTAGAACATGCAGCTCAATCGTCCGCGGCACAACAAGGCGTGATCCAGGGTATCCAAAGTGAAATAGACGTCGCCAGGCAACAATATATTCAGACGAACAACGTATACAATGAAGCGCTAAACCGTAATCGATTCCCTGGTAACCATTTCATGCAGGTCTTACATGCTAGTCCACCCATACATCCGAATCCTTCTAAAAAGATAAGCATCATTAGTTTTGCAGGTATGGGTATCTTCTTTGCATTGATCTTTCTATCTCTATTTTTGGAGTTTATAGATCCTTCTATTAAGACACCCGCATATTTAAGGGCGAGTCAACCATTTCCGCTATTGGCTAACTTAAGACACACACGTATAGATCAGCCCATTTTAGAGCTTTTTCATACCGACAAGTCCCTGTCTCCCACAACAGACAAATTTCGCGACCAAATTAAACAACTACGATTTGAATTGGAACACACGGAAAAAAAGATATTCTTAATAACGGGTTATCACCCATCGTCCGGAAAAACAACGCTCGTCGAGTCTTTAGCGGGAAGTTTAAGTTTAAATAACCGAACAGTACTACTTATCGATACTAATTTTCATAACAACACGCTTAGTCAAAAGTATGGAGCCGGGCCAGTTTTGGAAAAACTGGAAATAGACTCGGCAGATGCTTTGGCATTGCAAAAAATTAGGAAAAACCTTGTTTCAACTGGTGACAGGAATATAGAATTGTTGGGTTGCGGTAATGGGGATTACACTCCCGAGGAAGTTCTTCCCCAAAAAAACATCTTCACTTGGCTTCAAAAATACGATACAGCATATGATTATGTTCTGATTGACAGTGCAAGCGTTAGCGAGGGCCCCGACTCCAAGGAACTACTCAAATATATAGATGCGACCTTAGTAGTATTTGCTGCCGATCAGCCCTTTACGGAAGAAGACAAAAAATTTATCGAATTTCTAAAAAATACAGAAGTAGCCACACTAGGCGTCGTTTTAAATAAGGTACACAACTATTGCCTGGATACCTAATAAAATATATATCACCTGTTATCTATTATCACACTAGAAGCATGAATCGCAAGAAACAACAATATGCTTTGGAATTATTAGTGCTCGGATTTCTAGCACTCTGCTTTATGTTCATGTTTCTTAAGCTAGTAATATTGTAAATGTCTCCGACTACCTATACATGACAAAAAATCATGTTATATATGTCTAATACCACAGCAATAGAATCAAGATCCGTTTTCCCAAAACCATGGAAAATGGCTGTATATAGTATTATATGTATCAGCCTTGCCTCGCTATTGCTGCTTGGTTTGAAGAGGCCCGAAGCCGCCATTTTTACCATTGGAGGTGCCTTGGGACTTTTTGTCATCGTCCTGGTCTTTTACAATCTAGAAATAGGCTTTTATGGTATGATAGGTTTTGGATTTATTTTGGCCTTCCTTGACAGAATGACACAATCTAAATTACCCTTGTACTCCGCTTTTTTTTTATTACCGTTTTTCCTCTTTATGGTTATCATCGTGAAGTCTATTTTTTCCCATAATCGTTTAAAGATTGATAGGCATCCTTTGGTATTTTGCTATTTTGTTACTTTGGCGTACGGCATTCTTCAATTTTTCAACCCGGAGATGGGATCGGTAATGGGATGGGTTTCTTACTTTCGGCAAAATCTATCTTTGGCCATTTTGCTGCTAGTTTGTTTATATCTTTTTCGCAGTTTGGTAAACGTGCGTTTCTTCTTCAAGTTTTTGATCGGGGCCATGTCTATCATTGCAATATATGGTTGTGTCCAGCAATGGATTGGATTTGCTCCTTCAGACCGTATTTGGATTTATAGCGATCCAAACACTTTGGGGCTATACACAATGCCTGGAGGAGGGATTAGAAAGTTCTCACTTTTGACTGATCCAGCCAATTTTGGCACCCTGATGGCGGCAGGTTTTCTCAGCGTGCTCATCATTTCACTAACGTCTCCGTTCAGGAAAACAAAAATATTACTGGGCGTATTTGCGATATTTATGTTACTAGGGATGTCATATTCCGGAACTCGAACGGCCAATATCATGGTAGCGGCTGGCCTTTTTCTATACATTCTCCTAACATTGTATCATAAGCGTACAAGAATCTTGGCGGTCATAGTCGCTATTACGTTTCTATTCATTCTGTATGCCCCTATTTATGGAAACGCAACCTTACACAGATTCCGGACAGCATTCAAAGCACCATCAGAAGACGCATCCTATGAAGTTAGACTAATGAATCGCGATAGGATAAGGCCTTATTTGTATAGCCATCCTTTTGGTGGGGGAGTAAGCACAACTGGAAGTGCAGGTCAAAAATATAATCCGGGGAATTTCTTAGCCTATATCCCTCCTGACAGCATTCTAGTAGCCACATTCATGGAAACCGGCTGGGTGGGTTTGGCGATTCATCTTCTTTTTCTGTTCGTTCTTCTGACATATGCCGTACATTATTACTATAGCAGCCGAAACAAAGAAATAAAAACATACTACGCCGTAATGCTGGTTATGCTCTTTTCTCTAGGCTTGATAGGAGCATATGCACAATATACTCTGGCATCTGTTCCACAAATTTTTGTTTATATACCTTTCATCGCGTTGATCATCAAATTACATACCTTTGATTCCTCTAACTCGTCTAAAACAGAGATTAATTTATTAAAATCTAGACGTCCATGAAAAACCTTCTTTTGCTTTTCTTAATCAATCTTGCGTTCAATTCGTTGCATGCACAGATAGCTACCCCTGGAAATAATATCCCAATAAATCACGATATCAGGGAACGGTTGGTTGAACTGGCAATCCAGAACCCCGACTTGGAAATTGCCGATCATGAGATAAATGTCGCGAAATACCAACTTAAGGAAGCAAAAGGCTGGTGGGCCAACAATATTTCGCTGTCGTTTAATGGAAACGAATTCACTCTAAAGCGAATGATCGGTAAACAGTCTACTGAGCCTGGCCAATATTATCCATATTATCCTTTTTACAATGTCGGATTAAATATCCCTATAGGTGGTTTCTTTTCAAAGCCAGCAGCCACCAAAGCAGCCAGAGAACAGGTAGCCATCGCACAGGCTTCTCGCAACAGCAAATATCGCCAGATCCGGGTTGCTGTGTTATCCGCTTACGAAGACTATTCGACTAGCAAAGAATTGCTAACTCTGCAGAGCCAACTTACAGAAAGTTCCTATAATGACTACCTGCAAGCCAAACAAAAATTCCGCAACGGACAGATATTGGTCGATGATTATAACAAGGCTATGCAACGATATCATGATCAACTAGCCAACCGAATTACTGCTCAGCACCAGTTAGATTTGAACAAGATACAGTTAGAATCCTTGATAGGTGTTCCCCTGGATACCTTGTTATACGACGAAGCAAATCAGCCCGGGGGGACTCATATCCCTTCCTCCGACAGTCTTTCCACTCATTAAGCTTGGAATGCCTACGTATCTGGCAGAAATAAGATAATTATCTACTCGGATTAACAGAGATTATTATTAGTATTCGGTTTTCAGCAACAATGAAAGCCGATAGACTAAAATCGCATATTTAGGATTAACCAGTACCTCTGAGACAAAATATTGAATCCCTCGTCAAAGTATTTGGCAAAGCATTCCGAGGCCCCAGCAAATGAGGGCCTCCTATTGACTATCCATATATAGTACTTTTTGTAGCATTCGCTAACATTGTCCATACTATGCAGTCCTGTAATGGATTTCATATGCTGCTACGTTTACGAACTAATATGATATACTGACGAAACACATGCTTTTCTTAAAAATTTAGATTTTATTTTTGTTTGCTGTTAGCAAGATCGCAGGAGACCCTATAACCATTACCGAATACGCAATCGCTTGGCAAAAGATATTATAGTAAAGATGCCCCAAAAAGCTGAATTACATTTTTTTTGATTCTCCTGCCCTCATATTGAAATTTATACACTTGACTTGGGAGTCAGATCGAGAGATACGTTCCCGTTTTCTTTCAGAAACAAGTGTAGTAGCCAGTTAAATCATATGGTAGACCAAACGGCACAGCATGATATGGCGCGTCTCAGACAGGAACCGATTAAAAGTACCGGCACTGCAATGATAAAGATATTATGAAAGACCTGAACTTTGCAATTAAGAGCATGAATCCAGCAGCATACGCTGCCCAGAGGCGTCTTCAAACCTATCGCTTCCAAATTAGAGAAACAAAATGGAACTTTATACATCGGGCAGTCAATAGATTTACAAAACTCCGGTCACCCGGCACACTGCCTCATTTTCTTAAGAGCATCTGGGTAGTGGATTTTAAAGCGATATAATATTAACGATTAATATGGGAGAACATGCCAAGATAACAACCTATCCAGCTAAGGAAAATGCTGGTTGGCTAGATTACATGAAAAATCTAGTCATGATGATCCGAGTGGCACATTGGGCAAAGAACCTATTCCTTTTTATTCCTGTATTTTTTGCTGGAAAGTTCTTTTCAACGGATAGGCTTTGGGACGTTTTAATGGGCGCAGGTGCTTTTTCCCTAATAGCCAGCGGAATATATATATTAAACGATATAAAGGACTTGAAGAACGATCGGCTACATCCAGTCAAACAGTACCGCGCCATCGCCTCGGGCAGAATCCCGATCAAGGTGGCTGTTCCTGTGATGTTGATTTGTATCGCAAGCGGACTGGTCATCGGATCAATCTGCAGTCTTAAATTTTTATTGGTGTTGGCTCTGTACCTTATACTCAATATTTGTTACTCCCTAGGCCTAAAAAATATCTCCATCCTAGATATTATGATACTATCTGCCGGATTTGTTTTACGTATAAAAGCAGGAGGTATTCTCGCTCATGTGGGCATCTCTCAATGGCTAACAATAATGGTCTTCTTACTCGCACTTTTCCTAGCTCTGGGTAAACGGCGAGATGACATATTAGCGAGCGCTTCATCCGGATACGGAATACGTCAAGCAATGTCAGGTTATAATCTAGATTTTTTAAATTCAAGCATTGCTGTGGTGTCCGCAATTATGATGATGGCTTATATTATGTATACTCTTTCGCCCGACGTAATCAGACATATGGGAACGCATCGCATTTATTATACAGGAGCATTCGTTTTTGCTGGACTGCTAAGGTATTTGCAGGTGATTTATATCTACAAAGACACTCGATCACCAATCAGAATATTGTACCAAGATCACTTTACTCAGATATGTATTTTTCTATGGGGATTGAGTTTCTACTGCCTGATATATATTAAGGACCTATCTTTTTCCCCTATCTGACTGTTCTCTCCTTGTTTCATTTATAACTATTCTTTTATGAATATAAATGCACCCCATAAGGAACCCCTCCAATTAAAGAAACAAACCGTTATCTTATTAGAATATATAATTATCCTCCTGTTCTCGCTTTTTCCCATCTTTAGACATTTTCCATTCGAAGGGAATATTTATCTGTCATGGGAGGGGGCATATAGGTTGTATCTAGGTCAGGTTCCGTATAAAGACTTTGGCATTCCTATGGGCTTTGGCTATTGGATCATACCTGCTTTGTTTTTTAAACTTTTTGGTCCATATCTATCTACATTAATTAAAGCTCAGGCCTTTATTAACATTCTATCGGCTTTAGCATTTCGTTCTATCTTAAAATCTTTTAGGATAGAACACCCAGTAAGATTCCTCGCCGTCCTATTATACCTAATCTCATACTCATATACCAATTACTGGCCGTGGTATAACCATACTGTTATTGTATTTGAGCTAATTGGAATTGCATTTCTATTAAAATATATTATTGGCAACAAAGAGAAATTCCGGTTGGGCTATTTGCTAGCTGCTTCTTTTTTTCTTTTTATGTCTCTATTCACTAAGCAGGACGCTGGAGCATTTGCATTTTTGATCGGACTTGCGTTAATAATTTGTCATGGAATATATGAGAAAAGACTAAGTCCGATATTTTGGTTCTTGGGATCCTATTTCTTAATTGCAATATGCATTATCACCCCATTTATTCCCTATCACATCGGGTATTGGTTTAACTATGGACAACCGCCACATTATGATCGCCTGTCGCTATATGACATTATTAATGTTTTCCTCAGTAGGTCTACATGGATAAAATTCTATATTTTAGCTATCGTACTGATTCTACTTTCTAAGTCACGCCAAATCCCTCAGTTCTTATCCGACAAAAACACCATTGTATTTACTATCCTCACCCTAGGAATCTTATGTGAGGCCTCCATTACTCAAGTGACCAGCTATGTACCTAAAGACACTAATATTTTCTTTCATAGCTTTGCCGTGATTTATATTTTCAGCCTTTCCGGCATATATGAAAAAGTAAATTTTCAAAAACCCCTAGTCACCTTAATAGTTGCGATACTTATCATACTTTGGTGGTCTCCCTACCCATGGAATTATGCTAATGCTGTATTTATCAAGCATTTCCCCGGGGCTATCAGCACAGAGACAAATGAAGTGTCAATCCGAAACTATGTACTTGACACTACCCAAACTAAGAAAGGTGGTAAATGGATAGAGGGTCCTTGGAAGCAGTTTAAGCACATCTATATGCCGAAAGAAACGATTGACGGAATGAAAAGAGTTCTTAGTTTGGACGTAGTTAAAGAGAAAAAAAGCAATATCCGTCTACTCAATATGAGTGAATTGACTCCCATAGAAGATATAATGGGCTATATACCCGAAACAGGCTCCGATATCCCCCTCTGGTATCAGAAAAATATCGGCATGTTTGAAGAACAAATCTACGAGTACGAGAATAGAATAAAGAAAGGTTATTATGACGTAGTAATGTATGAATATGTTCCTTCATCAAATAACTTTTATCCTTTTGAAATTGAAGATGCATTAAATAAATATTATAAACGTATCGATAGCTTTATTGCCCCAAGACCAAACACCTACGGTTCAATAGAAGTATTTATAAAAAGGCCAGAAAAATGAAAAGACGGCTTTCCAATTGGGGGCGTTACCCAGTAATAGAAACGGAAGAGTTGATAAGTTCTTCTACCGCAGAGCTTCAATCCTTCCTGCAAAGCGGCAGGAAGACATTTATCCCCCGGGGGAATGGCCGTTGTTACGGAGATGCTTCACTGGCTCCTAATGTTCTTTCCAGTCAACAGTTTGATCATGTATTATCATTCGACAAAACGAGTGGAGTCTTCGAATGCGAATCGGGAATTTTACTCAGCGATGTATTAAATGTGATCGTCCCGCACGGATGGTTTCTCCCTGTCACGCCAGGCACAAAATTTATCACTGTGGGAGGGGCAGTGGCATCGGATATTCATGGGAAAAACCATCACGTGGCTGGATCTTTTTGTGACTATGTGCTGGAGATGGATATTATGTTGCCTAATGGAGAATTAACTACTTGCTCACCTTGCGAGAACAAAGAACTTTTCGAAGTAACCCGTGGTGGCATGGGACTTACCGGATTCATTTTGAGGGTAAAATTCAGTCTGAAAAGAATTCAAACTTCATTTATCAGACAAGTACAAGTAAAGGCTTCAAACTTATCCGAACTGATGGATCTCTTTGGGGAATATAAAAGCAGTACTTATACCATGTCTTGGATTGACTGTCTGAAAGGCGGGAAACATTTTGGTCGAAGCATTCTAATGGCAGGAGAACATGCTCTTCCAGACGAATTGTCACCACAACAAAAAAAGGCGAACCTAAGATCTCATTCAGAAACTCTTTTCACTTTTCCGGTCAATCTCCCGTCATTTATACTCAATACATATACTGTTAGGGGATTTAATTCTTTATATTATACAAAGAATTTTTGCAAACATATTAACAATGTCGTACCCTATGAT
>Ga0164242_10010283_pt1 | contig 10034 bp, 8 predicted proteins | sample OricomgcompostMG_FD_108783 | JGI IMG/M metagenome (GOLD analysis project Ga0164242, IMG submission 108783) | Miracle-Growth compost microbial communities from Emeryville, California, USA - Original compost - Miracle growth compost (MG) ... | reverse complement strand
CCTGCCCGATTGTCGCGGTTTTTCGCGTACGCCGCAGCAACGATGATGCAGGCGATACCGCATCGCGTGCCCGGTCGATGCCGAAACCCCAAGGAGCCCGACATGAAAGCGATCGTCTATACCCGCCACGGCCTGCCGGCCGATGACCCGCAGTCGCTGATCGACACCGAACTGCCGATGCCGCAGCCCGGTCCGCGCGACCTGCTCGTGAAAATCCGCGCGATCGCGGTCAATCCGGTCGACACCAAGGTGCGCCGCAGCGCGCCGACCGATACGCCGCGCGTGCTCGGCTGGGACGCGGTCGGCACGGTCGAGGCGGTCGGCGCCGACGTCACGCTGTTCAGGCCCGGCGACGCCGTGTACTACGCGGGCTCGATCGCGCGGCCGGGCGCGTACGCGCAATACGGCCTCGTCGACGAGCGGATCGCCGGCCACCGGCCGGCGTCGCTGACCGATGCGGACGCGGCCGCGTTGCCGCTCACGTCGCTGACCGCGTGGGAGCTGCTGTTCGACCGGCTCGGCGTGCCCGAGGGCGGCGGCGACGGCGGCTCGCTGCTGATCGTCGGCGCGGCGGGCGGCGTCGGCTCGATCCTCACGCAGCTCGCGCGGCGCCTCACGAAGCTGCGCGTGATCGGCACCGCGTCGCGGCCGCAGACGCGCGAGTGGGTCGAGGCGCTCGGCGCGCACGACGTGATCGACCATACGCGTCCGCTGCTCGAAGGACTGCGCGCGCTCGGCGTGCAGAACGTGAGCCACGTCGCGAGCCTCACGCAGACCGACGCGCACTATCCGCAGATCGTCGAGGCGCTCGCGCCGCAGGGCCGCTTCGGCCTGATCGACGACCCGGAAACGCTCGACGCGATGCCGCTCAAGCGCAAGGCGATCTCGCTGCACTGGGAACTGATGTTCACGCGCTCACTGTTCGAGACGCCGGACATGATCCGCCAGCACGAGATTCTCGAACGCGTCGCCGCGCTGGTCGACGACGGCACGCTGCGCACGACGCTCGGCGAGCACTTCGGCACGATCAACGCGGAGAACCTCCGCCGCGCCCATGCGCTGATCGAAAGCGGCCGCGCGCGCGGCAAGATCGTGCTCGAAGGCTTCTGAGCAGCGCGCCCGCGCCTCGCTGTCAGGTCCGCGGGCGGCCCTTATACTACGGGCCGCCCGCGAGCCGGGGCAAGCATCGAAACATCCGGTTCCACCACCACCATTGAAAGGGAGTTCCACATGAATCTGTCCGATGCCGTGCATGCGCGCCATACCGTCAAGGCGTTCGACGGCGGCCGCGCGCTGCCGCAGGCGCAGATCGACACGCTGCTGACGGTGTTGCACCAGACGCCTTCGTCGGTCAACTCGCAGCCGTGGCATTACGTCGTCGCCGCGACGCCGGAAGGCCGCGCGCGCATCGCGAAGGCGACGACCGGTGCATACGCCTACAACCAGCCGAAGGTGCTGAACGCATCGCACGTCATCGCGCTGTGCATGCATGCCGACCTCGACGAGGCTCACCTGAAGGCCGTGCTCGAACAGGAAGCGCGCGACGGCCGCTTCGTCGCCGACGGCGCGCGCGAAGCGCAGGACAAGACCCGTCGCTCGTACGTCGCGCAGCATCGCTACGAACTGCGCGACGTGCCGCAGTGGATGGAGAAGCAGGTGTACATCGCGCTCGGCGGCCTGCTGCTCGGCGCGGCGACGCTCGGCATCGACGCGACGCCGATGGAAGGCTTCGACGCCCGTGCGCTCGACCTCGAACTGGGCCTGCGCGAGCGCGGGCTGACGAGCGTCGTGCTGGTGGCGCTCGGCTATCGCAGCGACGAAAACGACTTCAACGCGAAGCTGCCGAAGTCGCGGCTGCCGCGCGAGCAGGTGTTTACGTTCGTCTGAGCGGCCTTCCGCTCGTCGTGCTCGCCGTGCTCGCCGCGCTTCGTGGCAGGCAAGGCGAGCGCGGCGGTGCCGGCATGCCGCGCAGCGCTCCGCGCGCGCCACGCGCCGTCAGGCGGTATTCTCCGTTCACAGCCGTTGCGCTGTATTGACGACCGACGACCCGTCGAACAGAGGCTCGTGCACGCGGCGCGTTGCACCGACGCCGTCATTGACGCCGCCATCGACATCGTTATCGACACCATCAGCGCGGCGTAGCCCGGGCGATTCCCGCACGACCTCGCCGATGCGGTGGTCGGCGGCATGCGCGCTGCGAGCCGCAAGCTGCGGCGCCGAACAGCGCGCAACGCCGGCTTGTGCGATCCGGCATCGGCGAATCCTTACAGTCCGCCGTATTCTCAGGCTTCCTTAACACCTGCCTTCCCGACTGCGCTTCTCGGCCGCCAAGATCTTTTTTTTGTTTTTTTGGTTTGTGCATGATGCACATCAGGCCATCGTCATCGCGAGAACGAGTCCATGCATCTACCCGCCGCTTCACCGCCTGCCCCGTCGCGCGCCGCGTTCGCAGCCGCGTCGCCGCGGCTGAACGTAGCCGATCTGAGCCACGCGTTCGTCAGCGCCGACGGCGAGCGTGTGCCGATCTTCGAGCGCCTCGATTTCAGCGTCGGCAGCGGCGAGATCGTGTCGATCGTCGGGCGCAGCGGCGCCGGCAAGAGCACGCTGTTCAACCTGATCTCCGGACTGCTGACGCCGCAGGCCGGCCGCGTGAGCGTCGGCCGCCGCGAAGACGGCAGCCACGGCCGCATCGCGTACATGCTGCAAAAGGATCTGCTGCTGCCGTGGCGCACGATCCTGCACAACGCGGTGCTCGGCATCGAGTTGTATCGCAAGGTCACGCGCACCGATCTCGAACGCGCGCGCACCCTGCTTGCGCGCTACGGACTCGCGTCGGTCGCCGACGCGTATCCGCACGCGCTGTCGGGCGGCATGCGCCAACGCGTTGCGCTCACGCGCACGCTGCTCGTCGAGCCGACGCTCGTGCTGCTCGACGAGCCGTTCTCCGCGCTCGACTACGAAACGCGCCTCGCGCTCGAAGACGACGTGATGGCGCTGCGCGAGCAGAACGGCACCAGCGTGGTGCTCGTCACGCACGATATCGAGGAAGCGATCGCAGTCAGCGACCGGGTGATCCTGCTCGGCGGCCGCCCAGCGCGCATCGAGGACGACATCGACGTGCGGCTGACCACGCACGGTCCGCGCACGGCGATTTCCGCGCGCGAAGCACCGGAGTTCCGCGCCTTCCATGCACGCGTATGGAACGGCCTGCGCCATCACACGATCCAGCACTCGGGAGCCAGCGCATGAGCGACGTCGCCCTTTCCTCCTCTTCCGGCATCCGCCGGCGCCGCCGCGCGACGCGGCGTACGGCAGCCCGGCTCGGCACCGGCGGCGCGGTCGCCGCGATCGTGATCGCGCTCGTCGCGCTGTGGCAGGTCGCGGTTGCGTACGGCTGGATCAACGGCAAGCTGCTCGGCTCGCCGGCCGGCATCTGGCAGGCCGCCGTGCAGGGCCTCGACGGCGGCACGCTGCTGTCCGACACGTTCGTCACGCTGTACGAAACCGTGCTCGGCCTCGTCGCCGGCAGCACGCTCGGCATCGGGCTCGGGCTGCTGCTGTGGTTCGTGCCGCGTATGTCCGGCGTCGCCGAAGGTCTGTCGATGATCCTCAACAGCATCCCCAAAATCGCGCTCGGCCCGCTGATCGTGATCTGGTTCGGCTCGGACGCGACGTCGAAAATCTGGCTCGCGGGCATCTCGACGTTCGCCGTCGCGATGATCTCGTCGTGCGCGGCCGCCCGCGAGGTCGACCAGGATCTGCTGAACCTGTTCCGCTCCTTTCGTGCGCCGCCCGCGATGATCTTCACGAAGCTGATCGTGCCCGGCGCGCTGCCGTGGATCTTCTCGACGCTGCGCGTGAACATCGGCTTCGCGCTGATCGGCGCGGTGGTCGGCGAATACATCGCGTCGCAGGCGGGTCTCGGGCACGAAGTGTTCGTCGCCGGGTCGCTGTTCGACCTGAACACGGTATGGCTCGGCATCATCGTGCTCACGCTGATGGCGACCGTGCTCGGCGGCATCGTTCAATTCACGGAGTCGAAGGTCATTTCATGGAAAGCACAACGATGAAACCGCTGCGCGCATCCGCGGCCGCCGCCGTATCGGCAGGCATAGGGATTCTGATCGCGACGCCGGCGGCCGCGGCCGAACCGGTCGTCGTCTATCAGGCGTTCCAGTCGATCCAGTATCTGCCGCTCTATGTGGCGATCGACAAGGGCATCTTCGCGAAGAACGGCCTCGCGGTGCAAAAGGTGACGGCCGGCAGCGGCGCGGCCGGCGTCGCCGCGGTGATCGGCGGCCACGCGGATTTTTCGCTGCAGGACCCGATGACCGCCGTGCTCGCGAACCTCAAAGGCGCGTCGCTCGTGAACGTCGCGAACGTCGTCGCCGGCGTGCCGGTGTGGATCATCGCGCCGGCCGCCTCGCCGCTGAAACAGGCGGCCGATCTCGCGGACAGGAGCGTGTCCACCGCGTTGCCGCCGTCGACGAGCACGTATCTGCTGCAACGCCTCATCAACGAGCGGAAGCTGCGCAACGTGACGCTCAACACCGTGCAGATCGGCACCGAACTCGCGCCGGTAAGCGCGGGCCGCAGCGACGCGGCCGCGCTGTACGAGCCGCAGGTGGACACCGGGCTCGCGTCGGGGTACAAGATCGTCTACGCGTTTCCGAAAGCGTATCCGGGCGGCTACGCGTTCTCGACGATGGACACGCTCGCGTCGACGGTCAGGACGAAACCAGAGATGGTCGCCGCGTTCGTGAAGTCGATCGGCGACGCGGAGGCGCTGATCGTCCGGTCGCCCGACACCGCGAAGGCGGTCGCGAAGGCGGAATTCCCGTCGCTCGACCCGAAGATCGTCGACAACGCGGTCGCCCGGCTGATCGACCAGAAAATTTACGCGACGTCGCCGGAGATTTCGCAGCAGGCGTTCGGCAACGCGCTCGCGTTGCAGGTGTCGATCGGCAACATCAAGCCGGGCGCGGTCACGTATGCGAGCGCGGTCGACAATTCGTTCGCGGCGGCCGCGATGAAGACGAACAAATGACCGGCGCGCCGCGCGCCGACCACGGACGACCCGACATGAAGAACGAAACCGGCTCCCTCGTCGAGCATCTGATCGCGATCCGCGGTGACGAAGCCGCGTGCCGCGCGCAACTGGACGCGGCCGCCGCGCGCGCGGCGCAGGTCGAGCCGTGGCTGCACGCGTTCGCGTATCGCCCGGCGCAGATCGCACCCGGCGGCGAGGCGGCGCTGCCGCTCGCCGGCCTGCCGGTCGGCGTGAAGGACCTCGTCGATACCGCCGACATGCCGACCACCTACGGCTCGGCCGTGTGGCGCGACCACCGTCCGACCGCCGACGCGGCGATCGTCGCGCGGATCCGCGACGCGGGCGGTGTCGTGTTCGGCAAAACCGTGTCGACCGAATTCGCATGGCGTCATCCGGGGCCGACGGTCAACCCGTGGAATCCGGCGCATACGCCGGGCGGATCGTCGAGCGGCTCGGCCGCGGCGGTCGCGGCCGGCATCGTGCCGCTCGCGATCGGTACGCAGACGGTCGGCTCGGTGATCCGGCCAGCGGCGTTCTGCGGCGTCGTCGGCTACAAGCCGAGTTTCGGCAAGGTGCCGCGCGAAGGCGTGCATCCGTTCGCGCCGTCGCTCGACCACGTCGGCTTCTTCGCGCGCTCGGTGGCCGGCGCGGCGCTCGCGCACGCGCTGTTCGTCGATGCGCGCGCCGACGCGATCGACACGCCGGCCGCCTGGTCCGCATATTTTTCCGCGCGGCGGCCGCCCGGCAAGCTGGGCGTGCTGCGCACGCCGTTCGACGAACGCATCACCGACGCGCAGCGGCGCAACTTCGCCGCCTCGCTCGAGCGCCTCCGGGCCGCCGGCGCGACGCTCGTCGAAGTCGCGCCCGACGTGGACCTCGCTCGCGCCGTCGACGCGCTGCACGTGATCCTGCGCGTCGAGGCGCTGCGCGCGATCGGCCCGGTCGCCGAAACGCGGCGCGATCTCGTCAGCGCGACGATGCATGCGCTGCTCGACGAAGGAGCCGCGCTCACCGACGCGCAGTATCGCGACGCGCTCGCGTTGCAGGCGCGGCTGCGCGGCGCACCGGCGGCGCTGATGGCCGGTTGCGACGCGCTGCTGACCGTACCGGCGACCGGCGCCGCGCCGGCGGGGCTCGACGATACCGGCGACGCGACGTTCTGCGCGCCGTGGAGCTTCATCGGCACGCCGGCGGTCACCGTCCCGTCCGGCTGGACCGACGCGAACCTGCCGCTCGGCTTCCAGGTGGTCGGCGCGCCCGGCGCGGACCTGTCGACGCTGCAAACGGCGGCCTGGGTCGAAAGCGTGATCGGCGCGCAACGGCCCGCGGCCGAAGTCGGGGCAATGCAGCGCTGAGCCGGCGAAAGCGCGCGCAAGCCGGGCGCGAACAACGTCCGCCTGAGCGGGCGACCTTTCAGCACGATGCGGGAAGGCGTCCCGGCACGTTACGCCCCGCCGATTGCGCGAGGCGTCTCTTAGCCGTGCGCGTCGGGGTCGGCACGACGCTGGCGCGCATCGCGTTGCGCGACCTGCGCGCGGAACGGCTCGTGTCGATCGGCCCGAACCGCCGCGTCGCGTGAAGCCCGATATCATGGAGAGCCACTCCGCCGCGTTCCGAGCGTACGATGCGAGCGCCGTGGTCGACCGGACCCGCATACATCGGGACCATCCGCGCCACGCGATCGCCGCGTACGCCAACACGCCGGCGCGCGCGACCCACCGATACCGAAAGGATCCCCCACGATGAACAATCCGCTGGTTTCGCTGTCAGCCGTCGACGCACGCCGGCTGATCGGCTCGCAGCAACTGTCGCCGGTCGAACTGCTCGACGCGTGCATCGCGCAGATCGAAGCGGTCAATCCGGCCGTCAACGCGCTCGCCGCCACCTGCTTCGAGCGCGCCCGCGCCGAAGCGCGCGAAGCCGAACGCGCGGCGCGGCGGCGCGCGCCGCTCGGACCGCTGCACGGGCTGCCGATCGGCATCAAGGATCTCGAAGACACCGCCGGCCTGTTGACGACCTACGGCTCGCCGGCCTTTCGCGGCCACGTGCCGGAGCACGACAATGCGATGGTCGCGCGGCTGCGCGCGGCCGGCGCGATCGTCGTCGCGAAGACGAACACGCCGGAGATGGGCGCCGGCGCAAACACGCGCAACGCGGTGTGGGGCGCGACCGGCAATCCGTTCGATCCGCAGCTGAACGCGGGCGGCTCGTCCGGCGGCTCGGCCGTCGCGCTCGCGACCGGCATGCTGCCGCTCGCGACCGGCTCGGACCTCGGCGGCTCGCTACGGATTCCGGCCGCGCTGTGCGGCGTGGTCGGGTTCCGGCCGTCGGTGGGCCTCGTGCCCGGCGAACGCAAGACGCTCGGCTGGGCGCCGACGTGGGTCAGCGGACCGATGGGCCGCAACGTCGCGGACGCGCGGCTGCAACTGTCCGCGAGCGCGGGCCTGCATGCCGGCGATCCGCTCGGCTATCCGGTCGGCGTCGACGCGTTCGCGCGTGCCGCCGACGTCGACCCGTCGTCGCTGCGCATCGGCTATACCGAGGACTTCGGCGTGTGCGCGGTCGACGACGCGACGCGCGCGACCTTCCGCGCGAAGGTCGCCGCGCTCGCGCGGATCGTCGACGTCTGCGAACCGGTGCCGATCGATCTCGGCGACGCCGACCGCGTGTTCGACGTGGTGCGTGCGGAAGGCTTCGTCGCGAGCTTTCGCGAAATTTACGAGCGCGATCCGTCGCTGCTCGGCGCGAACACGCGCGCGAACTACGAAATGGGCCAGTCGATGTCGCTCGCGGACGTCGTACGCGCGCATGCGCAGCAGACCGCGATGTTCCGCCGTTTCCAGGCGGCCTTCGACCGCTACGACGCGATCGTGTCGCCGGTGTCGCCGGTCACGCCGTTTGCGTGGACCGAGCCGCATCTGGCGGCGATCAACGGCCAGCCGCTCGATACGTACTATCGCTGGTGCGCGCTGACGTACGTGGTCACGCTGCTGACGAACCCGGCGTTGTCGCTGCCGTGCGGCGTCGATCAGACGGGGATGCCGTTCGGCTTGCAGATCGTCGGCCCGTTCCGCGGCGATGCGCGCGTGCTCGACGTCGCGCAGGCGCTCGAAGCGGCGTTCGCGCACGACCCCGCGATGCGCCGGCCGCTGCCCGATCTCGACCGCTTGCGCGAACCGGTGCCGGCGCTGCGCTCGATCGTCACCGATCCGCCGGTCTATCGATAGTCGCGTTCGTCGTTCGTCGCGTTCGTCGCTCTCCGCGCCGGTCGCGCAGGCCGCTCCGTGCACGGATTCGCTCGTTAGATAACCGCGCGAATCCGGCCACAACTGCCCCGCTCCCACTCTTTAGGAAGTCGTCCTCAAAAGGACGCCATTTCCCGGGAAAACGCTAATCGCGACCCGAAAACGCGACCCATATAGTTGGTCTGTCGACGAACCGCGTCGGCATCCCGACGCGTTCTGCCCGATCTTTTTTCAGCACCTGCCGCACGCGGCACGCATCGGCGACTGTGCATGGCACTTCGCTCGCGCCGGTGGAACGCCGCGCGCGAGTCCATCCTCGATACGCATGAGACGACCGGAGGAACCGATGGCAGAACAAAACGGTAACGACAACGGCAGCCACGACGATGACGATCAACGCGCGGTTCACGCGACGCGCCGCGGCCTGCTGCAAGGCGCGGGGCTCGGCGCCGCGCTGTCGCTGCTCGGCACGGTGGGCGGCGGGCACGGCGGGCTGATCCGCTCCGCGTTCGCGGCGGACGCGTCGCCGTTTCCGCAGCACAAGCGCTGGAAGATTGTCTTCGTCAATCACGTGACGACGAATCCGTTCTTCGTGCCGACGCAGTACGGCATTCAGGACGCGTGCGGGCTGTTCGGCATGGACTACCAGTGGACCGGCTCGGCCACGTCGGACGCCGGCGAGATGGTGCGCGCGGTCAATGCCGCGATCGCCGCGAAGGCCGACGCGATCGCGGTGCCGATCGTCGATCCGACCGCGTTCAACAAGCCGGTGCAGGCGGCGCTCGACGCCGGCATCCCGGTGTTCGCGTACAACGCCGACGCGCCGCGCGGCAGCACCAACCCGCGTCTCGCGTACATCGGCCAGGACCTGTATCTGTCCGGCTACCAGATGGGCGAGCGTATCGCGAAGCTCGTCGACAGCGGCCTCGTCGCGCTCTTCATCGCGACGCCGGGTCAGCTCAACATCCAGCCGCGCCTCGACGGCGCGAGCGATGCGATCAAGAAGTCCGGCAAGAAAATCGAAGTGCAGACGGTCGCGACCGGCGCGACCGTGAACGAAGAGCTTTCGAAAATCAAGTCGTTCTATCTCGGCCACCAGAACCTGAAAGGCATGTTCGCGGTCGACGCCGGCAGCACGCAGGGCGTCGCGGAAGTGATGAAGGAATCGAACCTGCCGGCGAAGGGCGTGCACGGCGGCGGCTTCGATCTGCTGCCGCGCACGATCCAGTTGATCCACGACGGCTACCTCGACTTCACGATCGACCAGCAACCGTACGTGCAAGGCTTCTACACGGTCACCGAGGCGTTCGTGTATCTCGCGTCGGGCGGGCTCGTCGGTCCGGGCAACATCAATACGGGGCTCAAGTTCGTGACGAAGAGTTCGGTCGATCCGTACCTGAACACGTCGACACGTTACGAAGGCAAGACCACCAAGGCGCAGATCGTGCCGATGAGCGGCGCGATCAAGTCGTGATGGAAACCATGAACGACCCGCAAGCACGCAACGCGAAGCGGCGCGGCCCCGCGTGGGGGCCGCGCCTCGCCGGCTGGTCGGCCGAACTGCGGATACTGCTCGTCGCGGTGATCCTCGCCGCGTACTTCGAGTTCTCGAATCGCGACTTCCTGCTGACCAACGCGAGCCTCGAAAACCTGTCGCAGTTCGTCGCGCCGGTCGCGATCATCGCGTTCGGCGAGATCATGCTGATGATCGGCGGCGACATCGACCTGTCGGTCGGCAT